>Ga0208958_1003580_pt1 | contig 11943 bp, 8 predicted proteins | sample RifOxyB1_FD_184032 | JGI IMG/M metagenome (GOLD analysis project Ga0208958, IMG submission 184032) | Soil microbial communities from Rifle, Colorado - Rifle Oxygen_injection B1 (SPAdes) | ecosystem: Environmental > Terrestrial > Deep subsurface > Rock core/Sediment | place: Rifle, Colorado...
TTGGATTTATGAAGGATTGCAGCGATTGACCAAATAATTTTCCAAGGAAACGTTCAGCGATATCAGGATAGATATACGTTCTTGATTGAAGACTTTCTTGGTATTTGAAAATAAAAAACAAACCGTCAAAGATATTATGTTTTTGGCGATTTTTACCGCTACCAGTATGATAATAAGTATGTACCTCGCACATCTCAAAGTTAAAATCATCGACAGTACCACGTATTAAATCATCTCCGTGAAAATGCTCATGCATTCGAAACAACTCACTATCAAGATAATCATTGATATCAACATGCTGATCAGGGAAATATTTAAAATTAGGATTTATGACTTTTATAATGGGTTCGATAACCATTCTTTTATACTTATTAACAAAGTTTTTGTATCTCTTATAGAGGTTAAATCCCAGGTAAAAAATAAAGATGAAAAAAATGATGTTAATGACGATTACGGGAGTGGTTAATGTTAGTTCAGGGGTTTGAAAAGATCTAGAATAGAAGATTCCAATTAAAATGTAGGGGGATATTAAAAGTAATATGAGCTTAAGTATACCGAAATTAATGATTTTCCCTTCTTTAAGGATTACAGCAAGTGTTTTATCAAGCTTGGTTGAATACAAGATTTTAAATTTTTCGTAGGTAGCTTTGTTAATCATGTTTATCTTTTAAACATTTCGCTAACGTTTACATTTTGTCTTTCAAAGGCATCAATTTGGAAAACTTCTTTGCGTTTGTAATTCATTGATTTGGCAATTATGTTTGATGGAAACATCTCAATGGCATTATTATAGTCAGTGACACAAGCGTTGTAGGATCTTCTGGCTGCAGAAATTTGTGCTTCGACTTCACCTAAAGCGTTTTGTAAGGATGTGAAATTTTCACTTGCACGAAGATTTGGATAATTTTCAACAGCCAACATTATATTTTTTAACGAGTTTGTAATTTCGTTATCAAGTTTGACTATTTTGTCGGCAGAAATATTAGGCTTCATGACTTGAGTCCGCAATTCAGTGATTTTTTCCAAAAGACCTTTTTCATGTTCCATGTAAGTTTTAACAGATGAAACAAGATTGGGGATTAGGTCGTATCTCATTTTGAGTTGCACATCGATGCCAGCAAAGGAGTTTTCTACTTCATTTTTTTTACCGATCAAGCTGTTAAAAAGAATAATGTAAAAGATAATTGGTATAATAATTAAAACCGCCAGAATGATCATTAGTTCCATTTGACTCCCCTTAGAATGAATTAAGCCTATAAAAAGCTTTTCGGGGAAAAGAATCATAAACTTTAGGCTTGTAAATTCAGGGTGTTATGCAATCAAAAAAATATCTGAGATATTTTTTTTGCTCTAACCTTGACAGCGTTGGTATCGCTATTAAGTTGTCTTCGCATTTAAAATTAAAATTATTATTTAACTAAGAGCATTAGCTACCAATTAAATAGATATGTAAGGAGGATCAAATGCAGATAAGACCATTAGGTGACAGAGTGTTAGTTAAGAGAACTGAAGAGGAAACAAAAACCGCAGGCGGAATCATTATTCCTGACAACAACAAAGAAAAACCAGCTCGAGGCGAAGTAGTAAGTGTTGGCCCTGGCAAAAGAAATGATGACGGAAGCATTTCAAAAGTGGATGTAAAAGAGGGCGATAAAATTATTTTTGGAAAGTATTCTGGAAGTGAAGTTAAATTAAATGGAAAAGAATATTTGATCATGAAAGAGGATGATATCCTCGGGGTTATTCAATAAATATTAGTCAATTAAACGTTATACATATTAGGAGTATATTATGTCCAAAGAATTAAGATACAGTGAAGACGCAAGAAGTTTGATTTTAAATGGTGTGAATGCGCTTGCCAACGCAGTTAAAGTAACTCTTGGCCCCAAAGGAAGAAACGTTATTATCCAAAAATCTTATGGTGCTCCAAGCATTACAAAAGATGGCGTTACAGTTGCTAAAGAAATTGAACTTGAAAATAATTTTGAAAATATGGGCGCGCAAATGGTTAAAGAAGTTGCTTCAAAGACCAATGATGACGCCGGTGATGGTACAACTACTGCAACTGTGTTAGCTCAAGCTATTTACAGAGAAGGTGCCAAATTAGTTACCGCTGGACACAACCCAATGGAACTTAAAAAAGGTATCGATCTAGCGGTTGAAAAAGTGGTTGAGCATCTTAAAAAAATAAGTAAAGCTATTAAAACTGATGCAGAAATTGAACAAGTTGGTACAATTTCTTCCAATAACGATACTGAAATTGGAAAACTTCTGTCTAAAGCCATGAGTAAAGTGGGAAAAGATGGAGTTATTACTATTGAAGAATCCAAAACTGCTGAAACAGAATTAAATGTAGTTGAAGGTATGCAATTTGACCGTGGTTACCTTTCTCCTTATTTTGTAACTAATGCTGAAAAAATGGAAGTTGTTTTTGAAAACGCAAATATTCTTATCACTGATAAAAAAATTAGCGGAATGAAAGAGTTTCTACCTATTTTGGAAAAATCAGTTCAAACAGGTAAGCCACTTCTTATTTTAGCTGAAGATGTTGATGGTGAAGCACTTACAACTTTGGTGGTTAATAAATTGCGTGGAAGTTTGAATGTTGCTGCTGTTAAAGCCCCAGGCTTTGGTGATAGAAGAAAAGAAATGTTGAAAGACATTGCCGTACTAACGGGTGGTACAGTTATATCTGAAGAACTTGGAAGAACTCTCGAATCAACTGAGTTGAGTGATCTCGGTTCTGCAAAAAGAATTACAATTGATAAAGAAAATACAACTATTGTAGATGGAAAAGGCGACAAAAAAGAAGTTAACAATAGAGTATCTCAGCTTAAAGCTCAGATAGAAGAAACTACTTCTGATTATGATCGAGAAAAATTACAAGAAAGACTTGCTAAATTAGTGGGTGGAGTCGCTGTAATTAACGTAGGTGCGCCAACTGAAACTGAAATGAAAGAAAAGAAATTTAGAGTAGAAGATGCACTTAATGCAACTCGCGCTGCTGTAGAAGAAGGCATCGTGACAGGTGGTGGAGCTGCCCTTGTTCATGCTGCTAAAAATGTTCTTGAAAATCTTAAAGGTGAAAACCTAGAACAAGAATTTGGTATTAAAATTGTAAAAAGGGCCCTTGAAGAACCCATGAGACAAATTGCAAGTAACGCAGGAGCCGAAGGCTCAGTAGTTATTAACGAAGTAAAATGCCAAAATAATATTAATTTTGGTTATAATGCAAGAGAAGGACGGTTTGAAGATTTGGTTGTAGCGGGAATCATTGATCCAACTAAAGTGGTTAGAAGTGCTTTACAAAATGCATCTTCAATCGCAGGCTTAATGCTCACTACTGAAACCATGGTTGCCGATCTTCCTAAAAAAGATGAACCAGCAGCTATGCACGGCGGTGGCGGAATGGGTGGCGGAATGCCCATGATGTAAATCAACTAAAATTAAAAGTATTTTATAGTGAAGAAAGGAGAGGCGTTAAGCTTCTCCTTTTTTTTTAATATGTTCATATTTGATTATTATAAAAGATGATTATGCTTTGTTTTTAGAATTGAGAAAGACTGTAATTATGAAAAATAAAAAATCCACACTCCCAAGACAAAATTAATCTCAAAAGTGTGGACGTATTTTAAATTTATTATTGAAGGATGCTTCTTAATTCATCAAGCTTATCTAGTTTTTCCCAAGTAAAACCGTTGCTAGAAACACGACCGAAGTGTCCGTAAGCGGCAGTTCTTTGATAGATTGGTCGAAGAAGATCGAGTCGCTCAATGATTGCTTTTGGGCGCATGTCAAAAATTTCTCTTACAGCGCTATTGATTTTCATAACATCAACTTTTTCGGTGCCGAAGGTTTCCACCATTAAAGATACCGGTTGGGCAACTCCAATAGCGTAAGCTACTTGAACAAGTGCTCTACCAGCAAATCCGCCTGCTACAATGTGTTTAGCAATATGTCTGGCAGCATAAGCTGCAGAACGGTCAACTTTAGATGGATCTTTTCCTGAGAAAGCTCCTCCACCGTGCCCACCATGTCCACCGTAGGTATCAACAATTATTTTTCTACCAGTAAGACCGCAATCTCCTTGAGGTCCGCCAACTACAAATCTTCCGGTTGGATTAACATAAATTTTGGTATTTTTATCCATCATGTTGGATGGGATAACTTTTTTAATAACAGATTCTCTTATTGATTCTTCAATATCTTTGAGTTTAAATTCTTCAGCGTGTTGTGAAGAAATTACAACAGCATCGATTCTAGATGGTTTACCGTTTTCATATTGGACCGAAACCTGGCTTTTACCGTCTGGTCTAAGAAGTGGTAGAAGACCATTTTTTCTAACTTCGGTAAGTTTCATACAAAGCTTATGTGATAGGTCAATTGAAAGAGGCATAAAGTTATCTGATTCATTAATTGCATAACCAAACATCATTCCTTGGTCTCCAGCACCTTGTTCTTTAAAAGTACCAATGCCTTCGCTAACCCCTTGGGAGATATCTGGAGATTGCTCATCTAAGGCAACCATAACCGCACATGAATTGGCGTCAAAACCTTTGGCAGAGTGATCGTAACCAATATCTCTAATGGTTCTTCTTACCACTTTTTGAATATCAACATACGCTTTTGTCGTCACTTCACCAGCAACTACCACTAACCCTGTTGTGCAAAGAGTTTCACAGGCCACTCTGGATTTTGGATCTTGCTCGAGCATGGCATCCAAAACACCGTCAGATACTTGATCGGCAATTTTATCGGGATGACCTTCAGTTACTGATTCCGAGGTAAAAATATAATCTTTTAACATAGACAACTCCCCTTTTTACAAAAGTATGACTAAATAAATAATACACTAACCGGGGGGAACTATACACTCATCTTTTCATATGGGCAACAAGACTTTTATTTTTTTTGAAAATATTTAAACAGGTGAGGAGAACGGTATTTGTAAAAACGTAATGTACCCACTTCCTTAACATAATTTTTGTTGTCAATTTCTAGTACATCATAACTAAGTTTTGCCCCATCTTGAAATCGATACAACAAATTGTACCGGCTTTGTTGGTATTTTGTTTTAATATTTGTATTATCAGTTATTAAATTACCTGGACGTTCAGGGATGAGTTTGTAGTCTTGCCAGAGCGTTGTCATGTCAATTCTACCAAGCATAGAGATTCGAGAAAAATAGCGAAGTGCTTTAAATTGATCATCTGGCTTTTTAAGTGCAGAAATAGCGATTAATAAATTCTCATTACGAATTTTTTTGCTCTGCTTAGTCATACTGGGGCAAAAAACACGCAAACTGGCATCCATATAGTAATAAGTGAATGAAAATTCGCCTTCTTTAAATAATAGATTGAGCCACAAATTTTCATCAGTTTTTTTATCGAAATTTCCAAATAGATTCTTCCATAAGGAATCAAGCGTGGAGAGTCGATTATATTTTTTTTCAAAGAAACGATTGATAATAATTTGAGTTATGTCTTTCCGTTCTAGATTATCAGGAGCATCAATATTTCCAATCTCGTTATATAAGATAGTATCGATTACGTAAAAGTATTTCATAAGTTCATCTTGCTTGGCCCAGAATTGATAAACCTGGGTAAATTTAGAGGTAATAAATTCACTTAGTTTAAACCGGTCACTGGATTTGATTTTAACTATTTCATCAGCTTTAATGACATTACCATCTTCAATATATCGGCCACTCAAAATACTTTGATAGAAATTATAGATTCTTTGAGTACGCTGCTCCCATTCATTTAGTCGGGTAGATAGGTGCTTTTTTCCAAGACTTAAATTATATTCCATGGTTTTTAAAATATAATCCAGGTCAACCCTTTGTGCCTCCGTAAGGTGCCGGTCTTGTCCCTTAAAACTTAAATAGAGAGTGCTCAGTGTAGTCCTAAAGAATAAATCATTATTACTGTGATCAGGTTGAGCAGTTCCATCTTCTAGGATTTTTCTAAGGAAAAATATTTCATTGGCTTTTTTTACACTTTTACTATCTTTGTTATCTTTAATTTGATCGAAATTTTTTCTAAGTTCTAAGTAATCAGCGGGGAAATTGTAGGGAAGGAAAAAGGGGGTTTTGGCAATTAATTCACCATACTTAATTTTTAAAAAATCGTAAAATACTATTGATTTTTTGTCGGCATTTCTTTTATCTTCAGGATTATTAGAAGAATAAAATATCTTGTTTTGTTCAAGTAGTATGTTTAAAAGTAAGCGCAGATCGGCAACACTTTTTTTTATATCAAGAAGATTCTTGTGTAAATCAAGGTTTTGTCTTTGGGCTTTTATCCATTTTATTTTTTCATATATCTGCGGAAGATATTTGGAAATAGTATCATTATCCAATTGTTCATTATGGGTCAATGGTAAAAAAAAACCATTTCCTCTATAATTTTTGAGTAATCGGTTAAAAGTTTCTTCAGTACCTGGAGAACAATATAAAGCACTCATTTTACTTTGAAGAAGATTAAATTTTTTAATGATAGAAGTTTCTGTGCCAATAATTTCCGGAAGTCTTTGTGACTCTTTTGCCCATAGTGATAGAGAAAAACTTATACTTAGTAAGAAAATTAAAGTTTCGAGAGTTTTAGTATTACACATTGGGTTTTAAATTTTTAGCCCAGGGGGATTGCCAAAGACCCATACAAGTGCCGTTACTTAAAATTAAAAGAATGCTTTCTTCTTGAGAACAATTTTCAATAAAACTAAATAATTCATCCAGATTGCTTGCAAGTTTTGCCGGTGTGCCTTTTTTGTTTATATCCTCCATCAACTGATGACAATCTAAATCTTTTGAATTTTTAACTGTAGTCGGTTTAGATGGTTTGGCAATCATTACGCTGCTAGCACGTAAAAGTGAATTGGCAAATTCTTTTTGAAAAATTGAACTTCTAGCTGTAGCGGATTGTGGTTCAATGATGACATGTATGGTTTTCTGTGGATACTTGGTAATAATTGCATCTAGCGTAACTTCAACCGCTCGGGGATGATGGGCAAAATCATCAATAATGAGTGCCTTGTTGAAAAAGCCTCTTTCTTCTTGGCGTCTTTTTACCATTTTTAGATCAAGAATTGCTTTTTTGATTTTATCTACTTTAAAACCGCAATCGAGGGCAAATAAGATACAAGTAGTCAGGTTTAAAATATTGTGTCTTCCCACCAAATTTGTTTGAAATTCAATTTCTTGGTTATCAATTAAAAGAGCAAAACGAGATTGACCGTTAGATTCGTCAAGATATCTAGGCCCAATTTTTGAGTTTTCCCCGTAGGCAGTAATAGTTTTGTTGGAGTATTCGTTTTTAAGTTCACCTAGGGCTTCATAGTCGGTATTCCAGATAAAACTACCTTCTACAGAGGGAATTAAAGCCTTGAACTGATATTTGATATCTTCGATAGAATTAAAAATGTCCGCGTGATCAAATTCAAGTGATGTACAAACTAAATGATTAATTGAATAAAGTCTGAATTTGGAAATTTTTTCAAAATATGCGCTGTCATATTCATCGGCTTCAATGAAAAAATATTTGCCATCGCCCAAGGCTGAAGAGGGGCGGTCAGCGATTACTCCACCAATAAAATATCCAGGCTTTTCGTTTAAATTTTCAAAAATCTGCGCCATTAAATAAGTGGTAGTGGTTTTGCCATGAGTACCAGAAATTCCGATAACATTAATATCATTAAGAATAAGTTTACCAAGTGTTTCAGGAAATGAGCTGAAAGGTACTCCCAAATTTTCAATCCTCCGAGCTTCGTCACTGTTACCAGGTACTACGTTTCCAACTACGATAAGATCAAATCCCTTTAAATATTCATCGGTCAGATCTTTTATTTCAAGACATTCAATCCCCATACTTTTGAGATAATCACCCATGGGCGGGGCGTATAGAGTATCGGCTCCTGCAACTTTGAGACCTTTTTCTTTAAGAAGACATGCAGTGGCGCCCATACCAACTCCACATACACGATAAAAAAAGACTTTATTAATATTTTTTAACTTAGAAAAATCAGCTTTATTTTTTAAATCCATATCACGCATCCTTGTAATGGAATTTTATAAGTTTGTTAAAAAAAACGTTTATGCCAAATATATTTCCCAATTCCCTTTCTTAAATCATTTAATCCTTTGCGATCGTACCAATTATCTCTGGTCGCATTAGTTAATATTACATGTCCTATTTTCTTTTCAGCATCAATCCAGATAGAAGTTCCGGTAAAACCCAGATGTCCAAAAGTTTTTAATCCAGCTCCATCTCCGGCCAAAGTATTGGAATAATCTTCAATAGTATCCCAACCTGCAATATACCTTTCATGGTTTTTTTTATCAAACTCTTCAGACATAAAGTTAGTTAACTGCTTTTTCTTTTCGAGAGTTAGTAAAGTTTTGCATACTCCATTAACTGTTCCAAATAATCCTGCATGGGAGCAAAATTCGGAAATTATGTGGGCATTATCATCATGTACGATTCCTTGGATTGGTTTAGAGTTTCTAATTCCGGTAATTGGGCATTTTGATTTATCTTCTATGTCTTTCCAGAATTTTATTTCGTTATCTAAATACTCAAAACATAATTTTTTAAAGTCCTTGCCAGATTTTTTTTCTATTTCTAGCATTAATCTTAAGGCAGAATAATCAGAGTATAATGTTTGCGAGGGTATTATTGGGTATGAGTTAATTTGATGGCGCCATTGCTCTTTAGATAAGCGTCCAGACAATCTTCCCCAGGCGGGTAATCCACCCCGGTGGTTTAGTAGCAGAATCATATCGCCATTAAACCATTCTGGATGGAGTAAATAGTTTGCAGCTAGCGTCATGGATTTGGTTAAACTGGCCATGTCAAAATAAAGCTCTGGCGATTTGGAAAAAACGTTCGTATCGTGGACTTCAAAACTTTTGAAGTCACCAAGTTTAAAATCAATTATACCAACTGCGAGCGCATCAAATTTTTGATTGCGCATAAGATTAATGGTGAGCATTTGTAATTCTTGCATATTAGAATTTAAATTTATCCAATAAATATTTCTTTACGTTTGAAAGATTGATTCTTTCTTGAGTCATGGAATCTCTTTCCCTAATTGTCACTGCTTGATCTTGAAGGGTATCGTAATCAATTGTGATGCAATAAGGTGTTCCAATTTCATCTTGTCTTCGATATCTCTTTCCAATTGAAGCAGTTATATCATAATCAGTTTTATAGTTTTCCTGAAGATCTTTATAGAGTTTACTGGCGACTTCTTCAAGCTCAGGCTTTTTCATAAGGGGTAAAACTGCAGCCTTGATAGGCGCAAGTTTGGGGTGGAATTTTAATACAACCCTTTCGTTTTCCTTATCGCCCTCATTTTCTGTCCGGTAAGCATCACACATCAGGGCAAGAAGAGTTCGATCACAACCCACTGATGTTTCTACTACGTATGGAAGAAATTTTTGATTAGTTGCTTGATCTACATATTCTAGTTTTTTGCCGGATAATTCTTGATGTCCTTTTAGATCAAAATTAGTTCTGGAGTGGATTCCTTCAATCTCATCCCATCCCATTGGAAATTCATAATAAACATCAAACGCCAAATCAGCATAATGGGCGAGTTTTTCTTCTGGATGTTGAAACCATTTCATTTTTTCTGAGCGCATACCGTTACTTACATGCCAGTTCCATCTAAGTTCTTGCCACATATTGAAAAAATCGCGTTGAGTTCCGGGAGCTACAAAATACTGCATTTCCATTTGCTCGAATTCCCTGGTTCTGAAAATGAAGTTTCCGGGAGTAATTTCATTTCTAAAAGCTTTACCAATTTGGGCTATACCAAAAGGAATTTTTTTTCTCATGGTAGTTTGAACATTAAGAAAATTAACAAAAATCCCCTGGGCAGTTTCGGGCCTTAGATAAACCATGCTTGAAGCATCTTCCACCGGTCCCATCTGGGTTTTAAACATTAGATTAAACTCTCTTGGTTCCGTAAGACTATCTCTGGTGCCACAATTGGGGCAAGGTTTTTTTAGATCGATATGATCAGCACGAAAGCGCTGCTTGCAATTTTTGCAATCAACTAGGGGATCAGAAAAAGTATCAACGTGTCCAGAGGCTTTCCATACCAGTGGATGCATTAAAATAGAAGCATCAAGGCCGACAACATCGTCCCTTAAAGTCATGCTTTTCCACCAGCTTTGTTTTAAATTATTTTTAAGCTCAACTCCCAGTGGGCCGTAGTCCCAACAAGAGCCAATTCCGCCGTATATTTCCGAACTTTGAAATACAAATCCTCTTCTTTTACAAAGACTCACCAGTTCACTCATACTCTTTAAATTCGTTTCGCTCACAATGCCCCCATGATGAATATTTCTTTTAAATTATACTCGATCTACCTATAAATCGAATACCGCTAGTTTAGATAAAAATACAGATACTCATTTCTGGCTAAAATACATTAGTTGATAAAATTAGTCATGATTTTTTATACTTATTTCGAATTAAGCTGATTAACTTTCATCTTCTTCTAAAAGATTCTGATATTTTTTTTCTAAGGTCTCATACTCAGGCATAATTTCAGTAAGTTCGTTAAAGTTTCTTTCAATCTTCTTGTGGGCAATATCAATATTCATAGATAGGATTTTAATTTTTTGGGCGTCACTGGTTTCTGAAGCCTTAATTATGTCGTCGTTGTAAAATTTCAGATCTTCTTCCAGTTTGAATATTTCATTTTCTAAGAAATCAATCTTATCTTTGAGAGGTTTTAAAACTTTAGATCGTTCTTTAATAATTTCACTTCTTCTTTGTTTGGATTCCTGTCTTGATCCTTTCTTTTTATTATTTTTTTCATTTTCTTCATCGATCCAACCAATCTTATTCAAAAAATAATCGTAATTTCCTTCAAAACAAAGAATTTCATTATTTTGAAAAACTATCAGGCGTTTAGCAAAGTCTCTGATAATTCCTTCATTGTGACTTACGATTATAACACTTCCCTCGTACGATTCGGGTTGGTTCATAATGATTTCAATTGATTCCATATCAAGGTGGTTGGTAGGTTCGTCCAGCAAAAGAAGATTGGTTTTTTTGGCCAATAACTTGCCAAGAAGTACTCGGCTTTTTTCTCCTCCAGATAATACAGAAATCTTTTTTTCTGCCAAATCACCTTCAAAGGCCATTGCGCCACAGATACTTCTGATTTCTCTGCCTCCAAGATCTTCGTTGGCACTTTGAATTTCTTCGATAATAGTATTGGTGGAAGTTAAATTAGTTATATTGGTTTGACCAAAATGACCGATTCGAAGTTCATTGGCTTTTTTAATTTCGCCATTTTGGCTTTGTAAAACTCCTGCCAGAAGATTAAGGAGAGTTGATTTACCTTTCCCATTTTTTCCAATTATTGCAATCCTGTCCCCATTGAAAATTTTATAGTTGAAATCTTTAATTAAAGGATTTGCAGGTTCATAGCTAAAACATAAGTCGGTTGCGGAGAGAAAATCTTTTGAGTTGATAGGATGATGATTAAATGAAAAACTCATGAGTCTTTCGTTGGTCATTTTTTCCATGATTGGTAGCTTGGCAATTTGTTTTATTTTGGACTGCGCCTGAGAAGCTTTGTTAGCCTGAGCTTTAAATCTAGTTACAAATTGTTCTAGATTTTTTCTCTTGGCTTCAATGTTAAGCATGGTCTTTTCGTGTATTTCATCTTCTTCGGCCCATTGATCATAGAGTTTTTGGGTATTGCCTAGGACTTTTTTGATTTTTTTTCGGTTAATACCAGCAACATGAGTTACGACTGAGTCCATAAAATAGCGGTCGTGGGTGATAAGTATAAATTCTCCTTTATAAGATCTTAAAAAATCCTGCAACCACCGAATACTGGTTATATCTAAATAGTTGCTCGGTTCGTCTAGAAGAATTAAGTTAAAATCCTGAACTAATAGTTTGGTTAGATTGATTCGTAATT
>Ga0208958_1003581_pt1 | contig 11938 bp, 10 predicted proteins | sample RifOxyB1_FD_184032 | JGI IMG/M metagenome (GOLD analysis project Ga0208958, IMG submission 184032) | Soil microbial communities from Rifle, Colorado - Rifle Oxygen_injection B1 (SPAdes) | ecosystem: Environmental > Terrestrial > Deep subsurface > Rock core/Sediment | place: Rifle, Colorado...
GATAATATATAAAGCATGGGTTGGAACTGGAATACCGATACTTAGCTCAGGCGGGGTAGGAGATATATTCGGTGTTGTATGGAATTATACTGAATTTGACTCGTTATATATCTACAATGGTAACCGGTGTATAAATACTGCTGTGGCACCATTGAATGTTAAAAATAGTATTTTCCGATCTTGTTCTACAGCTGGTTTTTCAATTCTTGATTTAGGAGGTGCACCAGTATCAAGGATCTATAATAATCTCTTTATCGATATACCGGGCTTATTCGGTGTTATAGGCATATCAAGTGGTAATTTCGATATAAAGAATAATATTTTTGTTAACAATTTAACAGCTATAAAGCGCTCTGGTGGAACAGTTACAGTTGACTACAACTTATTCTACAACAATGGGACAGATTGTTCCAGTTGCACGTTGGGATCTCATGACATAACCGGCCAAGACCCATTATTCGTGAATGCGGCAGGAGGGGATTACAGCTTGCAAAGGGGGTCACCAGCGAGGAACGCAGGAACGACTCTAGCTGAGGTAACAGATGATATCATTGAAGTAACCCGCCCACAAGGCTCAGCCTATGACATAGGAGCATACGAGTGGTACGATGTAGCTGTAAGTCTAACAGCATTGTCTCCTGATCCAGCGAATGATACAACTCCAACCCTATCTGGAACAGTAACAACATCAAACATAGCAATAATCTCTTCTGTTGAGTACTCAATAGATTTAGGAGCTTGGACAAGCTCAGGAGTAATAGCCTCAGATGGAACATTCAATGAAGTAAGCGAGGCTTTCACAATAACAGTATCTCCATCTCTAACTGACGGATCACATACAATACGAGTAAGAGGTACAGACTCACTATCAGCAGTAACAGACTCTAGTATCTATGGAACTGACACCTTTACAATAGATCTAACATCCCCACAAGTCTCAAACGTAACCTCACCAAATATCAATGGAACCTACAAAGCAGGAGATGTGGTATTAGTAACAGTAGCCTTTAATGAAGCGGTAGTAGTAACAGGAACACCACAACTAAGAATAAACACAGGAAGAAGTATTAACTACACAAGCGGTACTGGAACAAATACACTAGCATTTACATATACAGTACAACCAGGAGATAGTTCTTCTGATCTGGATTACATAAATACCATTGCACTTATTCTCAATGGTGGAACAATTAAAGATAGTGCAGGTAATGATGCAAGCTTAACACTCCCTACTCCAGGTAGTGCAGGATCACTAGGAGCGAATAAGAACATAAGGATAGATACAACCCTACCTGAACTCATAATAACCGATCTAGGACTAATTGATGATGTACCAGATAGTGATAGTTTGTTCTACTACTTCACAAGTGAAACACCAATCATAAAGGGTACATGTATAGCAGGAAGTATAGTGTACTTTGTAACAGGAAGTGATGTATATACAACAACATGTACTAGTCAATCTACATTTACAATAACAATAGAAGATCCATCTTTACCAAGAGATCTCGTAGAACTGGAATACTATCAAAAAGACAGTAATGGTAACCAGTCTTCTGGAAGAACACTAACACTAGTCATAGGAGTAGAGAACTTTCCTGAATGGTTACTAATACAACTAGGGATAAGTACAGGAGAAGGAATAACACCAGAAACAGAAGTAAACGAAGAAGATCTGGATGGACAGAATGACAACCAGGATGAAGTAGAAGATGACATGGACGAAGACAATGATCTACCAAGAACAGGAGATAAAGACGATGAAGACAAAGACACACGAACAGAAGAAGAGAAAGACGCAGACAGACAAAAAGAACTAGTTAAAGATCTCCTCTTATGTGGCATACCTCTAGTTCTTCTGTTTGTAATACTCGGAGCAGGTTTCTACTTTCTGGGTAAGCCGAAAAAAGAAAGCGAGAGTGATAAGAATACTAGCAGTAATAGTACCCCATCAAATCCGTTATAGTTACATCTAAATTATTATTAGCAAAAAACATGTCATCATATAAAGTTATTGGAGGAAAACCATTGCATGGGACAATTACACCAATGGGAAACAAGAATGCAATTTTGCCCATTATTGCAGCAACAATTCTTACTGCAGAGAAAATTAAATTGAGCAATATTCCAAATATTTCAGACGTACATGTACAATTCAAGATCCTGAAAAAGCTTGGTGCAAATGTCAAATACAATAGAAAAGATGGCGTCGCAGAAATTCAAGTGAAGAAGTTAGTTACAACGAAATTAGACAAGGATGATGTATTAAAAACCCGAGGATCAATACTATTTCTTGGACCATTGATCGGAAGGGCAGGCAAAGCAACTCTCTGGTCGACCGGTGGATGCAATCTAGGCAAAAGACCAGTAGATACATATTTCCAGGCGATTGAAAAACTCGGAGCAAAAGTAGAAGCAGAAGATTCCTCGTTCAAAGTTACAGCAACCAGATTAAAAGGTGGAAGAGTATGGCAATCAGAAAAGGCAGTCACAGGAACAGAAAACCTGATAATGGCAGCAGTACTTGCCAAGGGAAAGACGGAAATAATTAACGCAGCATCAGAGCCACATGTCCAGGACCTATGTAATTTTCTAAATAAAATGGGCGCAAAGATTACAGGAGTAGGTAGTGATAGATTGTTTATCGAAGGAGTTGAAATGCTTTATGGCACTGATCACGCGATAAGCACTGATTTCATGGAGGTCGGTACTTTCATCGCAGCAGCAGTTGTAACAGGTGGACAAATTAGAATCGAGAAAGCAGTCCCAGAGCACATGGACATGATCTTGCAGGAGTATGGAAAATTTAATATAAAAACAAAATGGGAAGGTGATACACTTGTGGTCCCATCTGGACAGAAACTTCAGACATGCACATATATGGACGGGACTATGAATAAACTTGAATGCCTTCCATGGCCAGGTTTCCCACCAGATCTTCTGCAGTTTGCAATAGTATTAGCCACACAAAGTAAAGGAAGGATACTGATTCATGATAAAATGTATGAAGGACGGCTCTTTTATACACAAGAGTTAAATACAATGGGAGCCGATATATTTCTAGCAGACCCGCACAGGATTGTTGTAAATGGGCCAGCAAAATTACGTGGTAAAGTATTAAAGTCGCCAGATATCAGAGCGGGAATGTCATTGTTAGTTGCAGCACTTGGAGCAGAAGGAGAAAGCATTATCGAACGAGGTGAAATAATTGAGCGAGGATACTCAGATATCGAATCCAGATTTAAGGCACTAGGCGCAAATATTGAGAGGATTAATTAAAAAAATCTTATGTCAATTTTTCGAAAATTCCTAAAATTAGTTCTAGGTTTTCTAGCTCGTTGGGCTATAAAAAAGCATCAAATCGAGCTCATAGTTGTTACTGGTTTTTATGGAAGTGAAATAGTGAAAGAAGGGATCTATGAGATTTTTAACCAGAAGTATAAAGTCAGAAGAAATACTGATCAGATACTTTGGGATATGTCCCTTCCTTTGGCAGTTCTTGGATATAAAGACAGAAGACGTAATTTTTTCGAATGGCTTGTGCTTATGGCGCGCGCGACATTCTATTTATTAGTTGGCCCGAAAAATAATCACACATTAATCTTAAACGCTAATTGCACATATGATGAGACTGCGAAGTTTTGGGCCAGCTTCCTCAAGCCTGATTATTTAGTTATACTCAATGAAGAAAAGGATTCAGCGATAATAAATTCCTTATTAGAAAATCTAAAGCCAGAGAAAAGTGTGCTGATTTATGAAAAAGACAAGGTAGATGAAGCGAAATTGAAGAAAATTGAGATTGATCATAAATTTACCTTTGCTGCAAAAGGAGCTGATCTTAACTATAACCAATCAAAACACACAATCTCATACAAAAGTGAAGAGTTAAAAATACCTAGTTTACTACCCTCTGTCATTGTTCCGCATATTGCTGCTGTATTTGCTCTTTGCGTTAATCACGGATTTTCACTTGATGAAGCAGGGCTTGAGGCGTTAAAATTTGATCTGGAAAGTATTTTAACTAAGAAAATTCAACAAAATCTTGGAAAAGAAGGATCTAACTGAGAAGCAGCAAAAAAGGATATTCACTAAGAAGAAGCTTGCAAACCAAGATTTTGACAAGATATACACTACGTATTACAAGCAAGTCTATGATTTCGTCCTTAAAAGAGTATCTGATGTACATGTAGCCGAGGACCTCACCAGCTCGATTTTTGAAAAAATCGTCAAGTCTATTGATGATTTTCAGTGGCAAGGTATCACTGTAAGTGCCTGGATTTTCCGTGTGGCCAGAAACAGGGTCATTGACCATTATCGAAAAGGCAATAAATATAAGGGTAGGGTTTCACTTGATAAAGTCTCTAACTTTATCGAGTCAAAGAGCCAAAGTGCACTTGAAATGCTTGAGGACTCGGAGGACCAGGTTAAGTTATACAATATAATTCGTGAATTTAAAGACGAGGACCAGTATTTGATTTACTACAAATATTTCGAAGACCTTAATAATAAAAAAATAGCAAATCTCATGGGTATGTCCGAGACTAATATAGGCACACGTTTGCACAGGATAAGAAAAAAAATGAAGGCAATGATAGTGGAATAAAATTTAAATAAACAACATGGTCCAGTTGATTAAAAATCAATATCATAAATTTCAGGCATTCCTTGCTAATCTCAAGTATTCTTTCCCAGCGCGAGGTATGAAGGTCATAGGTGTAACTGGAACAGACGGGAAAACAACAACAGTTTCAATGATCTATCATGTACTAAAATATGCCGGCGTAAACGCCGGCATGATCAGCACTATCGAAGTCAAGCTTGGCGAAAAAAGCCTGGACTCAGGTTTGCACGTTACAACTCCAGATCCATGGGATTTACCAAGATATTTAAGCATGATGAAAAAGGAAGGAATAACACACGTTGTGCTTGAATCCACATCGAATGGACTTGATCAAAACAGGCTTGCATATGTTGGTTTTGATTCTGCTGTCATAACTAATATAAGGGAAGATCATCTGGATTATCACAAAACATGGGAAAATTACGCCAAGGCAAAATTCAAATTAATTGAGTTAGTGAAAAAAGATGGCCTTGTTGTCCTAAACGATGACGATGAAAAAGCTGCCAGCTGGATCCTCCAAAGATCACAGAATCTCAAACGAAATATTTTCGCTAAATGGTTCAGCAAAAGCGAATTTATGAACAAGAAAATGACAATTGAAGGACTTGAATTTGATTATGAGCAAATGCATTTCAAAGTCCCGATGATTGGCGAGCATAATTTCGAAAATATTGGGCAGGTTATAAATATTTGCAAGAGGTACACTGAGCTGGAAACAATTCAAAAGGCATTACTAAGCTTTCAAGCGCCACTCGGTAGGATGCAATTAATGCAATCTAGACCTTTTAGTGTAATTGTGGACTTTGCGCACACACCAAATGCACTCGAACATGCTTTGCAATCTGTTGATCAACTACGCGAAACTGATGACGCGAGAATAATAACTGTTTTTGGGTGCGCGGGCCAACGCGACAAAGGTCGTCGAAGAATGGGCGAGGTTAGTGCAAAAATGGCTGATATCACAGTTCTGACAGCTGAAGATCCGCGCGATGAGGATCTTGGGCTTGTAAATAATGAAATTCTAAAATACGCAAGTGGTGCAAAGGCAGTCCTGATTGATAGGTTTGCGAACAGAAAACTATTCAAGGCAGCGCCATTTGAAAATATCGCCCAGAAAATTGAAGTGGTCCTGAAAAATCGTGATAAGCCATTTTTTACTTTTGATGAAAATACACCGCGAAGCAGGGAGGACGCAATTGAGTTCGCTCTAAGGATTGCGAGGCCCCAAGACATTGTTTTTATTACCGGAAAAGGTCACGAGCGGAGTCTCGCATTCGGCAAACCTATTAAAGAATACCCCTGGAGCGACCAGGACATTGTAAAAGAAAAACTTCAAGAACTTGCCGTCGAAGCGTAGTCTTTGACCATAAACTCTCTTTCTCTACAAGTTCCCATGAAACCTCATTTCATGCTTATCAACGCTTAATTCTGATTCTTTCGCATATTGATAGAGAATGTCTGCTGTGCGCAGAGTGAAGGCGCCGAATCGGTCATTTATCTTATCAAAAGCGCTGTCGATGGATGATGTTTTTATATAATCCATTGTTATGCAGTCTGGTATTGTAAGATCAAATAAACCAACAACAATCCTGCGGATTTTCATGTTTCGCCCGCTATTCTTTGTTTTTAAATCAAGCCTGTCAATGATCTTTTCACATTCCTTGTAAACATCCATTCCATGGTCTGTATAATGGCCAAGTACAAAACTTTCTCCAAACCAATATGGAAAATTCCAGTCATATGTGCCCATATTTGCCTGTGCAAACCAAATAAAACCTTTCGCAGTTTTCTGTTTATGCTTGCGAAGGCGTATACAAAGACGTTCAGACATTTTTCGCGCTAGTGATTTAAGTTCGCGCTTACTTTCCGTTGCAGTTTCAAGTGTATGAGCATGTTGCATGCTTTTGGCCGGCTTTACTTTGATAAGGGGCTGAACAGGCTCAAAGTTATATCCATTGACCAGAAGTCTGAGCCTTGTATAATAGCCACCCACAATCGAATAAAGGTCTGCATCAGACAGGTCCCGTATTTGTTTAACAGTATTAATTCCATATTTATACATTTTTTTACTCGTGTTCCTTCCAATACCCCACACGTCCTCGATTTTCATTGGATCAAGGTATTTAAATCGTTCTTCCCATCTGATTCGCGTTATCCCGTCAGGCTTATCATAATCAGAAGCAATTTTTGTAAGTAGTTTATTCCCGGCAATACCTACTGAGCATGTCATGGCCTTACCCATTTCTTGTGTGATCCGGTACTTTATGTCAAAAGCCATATCTTCGGCAGTCCCGAAATATTTTTCTGTTTGAGTAATATCCAAGAAAGCTTCATCTATACTGTAAACTTCAATTACAGAAGAGTATTTGGAAAGAATGTGCATAAACTTATTATGCAGGCCATAGTACTTGATCGGGTCCAGTTCAGCAATTTCAAAGCTCGGGTCAATTCTCTTAGCTTCGTTTAACCTTGTCGAAAGGCCGATACCAAGTCGTTTCGCCGGGTAAGATGCAGCAAGTATGGCCGAACCAGGGTAATCATGCTTCCCAACTCCCATAGATTTATTTCGCAAGAAAGGATTCGCCTGCTGTTCCGCCGAAGCAAAAAACGAATTTAAGTCTACATGCATTAATATTTTTGTCGGAGGACAGAGCTTCATATTAACGTATTAACTAATTAACTTATTAACTAATTAGCTGATTAGATGAATGCAGAGCCAATTTGTGTTGTGTGAAATGTCCGTGTGCTCTTTGGATTTTTAAATATTTAATAAATCCAGCAATTTGTTTAATAAGTTCTGTAAGTCTTTTATCAAAATAATAGAATTCTTTTTCTGTTAAATAACCAACAGAGCAAGCAGAGTATAATAAATCTAATACTTCGTTCGCTGAACTTTTTGAGATTAGCAGGAATCTAATAAATTCATTGTTATTATCCCTTTCAAACCCCTCAACAAAATTAGCTGTGATTGAGATCGATGCCCGTCTGATTTGATCACATAAAGCGAAATCTCTATGAATTCTATCTTTAAGCAAAAGTTGATATATTTCTTTTATTAAGATATGTCCATATTGCCAAATCTCAAAGTCTTGATATTTTTTAATTCGCATGTTGTACGTTTAATAAGTTAATTCGTTAATCAGCCAATCAGTTAATCAATCAATCCTTCCACAAAATTTCTTCCAGCCACCAGCTAAGTGTGTCTGTATCAAACCGTAATTTATATGATCCTGAATCATTGGACACAGAGAAAAGATAGATCGGGATTGTTCCTTTTCGCGCACGCGTGACTAGATTATTGCCGGTGATATGATATATCCGTCCATCCCATTCAAAGGCTTTGATCTTGGTCAGGCCTTTCCTGGAAAAAACATAAGTACTTATTGGCTTGTGAATTTTTTCATATCTATTCATGAAAATATAATACCGAAAGAAACCCGAAGATGTCAAGTGCTTGGAATCTTATATTAAATCTAATATAATTGCGTCAACTAAATCATATTACTTATTATTATTTTCTTTTCATGGACTATTTTAAAAAGGTAGAGGAATCGATCAAATTCGCCTGGAAGTACAAAACTTTGTGGCTTTTCGGCTTTTTGATAAGTTTGTTCGGAAGCGAGGGAGTAAGCAATCAATATAATACTAATTCCAATTCAGGCAATGAAAAATTAGATGGAGCTTACGATAAAGTTGCAGATTTATTCGAAGAACCTGCTTTTATTGCATTTGTCATCGTAGCAATATGTCTGGGACTTATTGTGGCCTTGGTAGGCTGGTATATTACTAGTGTTTCTAAAGCAGCTTTGATCAATGCAGTAAAAATGGAGCAAAAAGGAGAAGAGCCTACTTTTAAAAAAGGCTGGAAATATGGAAAAACTAAAGCACTAGACTTTATCAAATTGGATTTGATCGCATTATTACTTGGCTTAGTAATAGTCTTGTTCCTCATACCAATTATAATTATTTGTATCGTTTTCCCTCCACTTCTGTGTCTATTGTGTCTAGGAATTCCCGTGTTTATTATTGGTGCGATCCTTTGGTGGATGACATTGAACGCAGCACAAAGATACATAGTCTTAAAGGACATGTCAGCTATGGAAAGTTTGAAAGCAGGATGGAAACTCACTAAAACAAAGATAGTTACATATTTTACCGCAGGATTAGTTTCCCTAATCCCAGGTTGTCTTTGGGGGATAATCATATTCCCATTGGGGTTACTTGCAGCAGTAGCTGTTATCTTTATTTTAATCGGTGTCGTAAGTAGCTCACCAGTAATTGGACTAATTATATTGGCTTCTGTAATATTTTCTTTCAGTTTACTTGTAGCAGTAGTGAACTCACCATACACTGTATTTGTCTATACTTACTGGACAAAGGTATTGATGGAATTGATGGATGGAAAGGCTGATACAAAAGTCTCCAATAAGGATGAAAAATGAAAGGCGAGCAAATTAACAGTAAAACTTTGATTGTGATGGGTGGGCCAACTGCGTCTGGCAAAACTGACCTAGCAATCAAAGTAGCACAAAACTTCAATGGCGAAATAATAAATGCGGACTCAATGCAGGTTTATCAGGACATGGATATTGGTACAAATAAAGGGCATGTTCACCCATTAAGATCAATTTGGAACGACTCTCAAATCAAGCCCATAAAAGACAAGATCGAGGATAGGGAATTTGTGCTTAAACCATATGAAATAAACAACTCTGGTGTAATTGGGTGGCTTTTTAACATAGTTAAACCAGATTACAACTTCACAGTTTCGGAGTATCAGAAATTAGCCTACACTATTATCGATTCAATACATCAAAGAGGTAAAGTGCCTGTGTTAGTCGGTGGCACCGGACTTTATATTGACGCAGTCATCAAAGGGTATAGGATCCACTCAAGACCAGACCTGAAATTAAGAGAGAAATTAAATACACTCACAGTTATAGAACTTCAAGAAGAGATTAAAAAGCTCGATTATAATCTGGAAAAATTAAATAATTCAGACAGAAATAATCCAAGGAGATTGATCAGGCTCGCAGAAAAATTGTTCGCAGACAGAAATGGTAAAAATAAGAAAAACACAAATAAAGTAGAAAAAGGTTTTAACGTCATTTTTTTATATCCAGATATTGAAAAAGAAGAGATATTTTCAAACATTGAAAAACGGGCGGAACAAATGTTAGAACGGGGCCTTGTTAAAGAGGTCAAAAAGCTTTTTGCACAAGGGTATTCGCCTGAAAATAAAACTTTACAATCAACTGGCTACAAGCAAGTTTCCCAATATTTAACAGGAGTTGGGGAGATTGCAACAGAAGAAGAGCTAGTTAAAGAAATTATTAAAGCACATAAAAATTATGCAAAAAGGCAGATCACATGGTTTGAAGGCAAAGGCAGGAATTACAAACTAATAAAAGTTAACCAGGAAAATGTCCTGTCAAAACTTCAAAATATTTGAACTTTCGGAAAAGTTTCGGTATACTAATTACTATGCACCAGCAATCATTATTACAAGATAAAAGCGAATACGGATCAACAAGTGGATCCGAGACATCGAATCAAAAAAGACCGCTAGCTGATCTGCTACGTCCCGGTAATCTAAAAGACTATGAGGGTCAGGAAAAACTCGTGGGAAAGGATGGACCAATTAGAAGAATGATCGAGAAAGATGATCTTATCTCAATAATCCTCTGGGGCCCCCCTGGCTCTGGAAAGACAACATTAGCAAGAATCATAGCAAATGAGACAAGTTCATATTTTGTACAATTGTCTGCAGTAAAAGCAGGGAAGGCAGATGTAGAAAAAGCTGTTAGAGAAGCAAGAGAAATATTTGGTATGTACGATGGAAAACGGACCATACTTTTTTTGGATGAGATCCATAGGTTCAATAAAGCTCAGCAGGACTATTTATTGCCTTTTGTTGAGGATGGAACATTGATCCTGATCGGAGCAACAACAGAGAACCCTTCATTTGAGGTTAATTCAGCTTTGCTCTCCAGAATGCGGGTTTTCGTATTAGATAGATTAACTGCTGAAGAAATTCAAAAAGTGGTCAATCGTGCTATTAAGTTGTTAAAAAGCGAGTATAAAATTAGTATTAAGCTGGACAAGGAGGCCATGACAGTGCTTGTGAAGAATGCGAACGGAGATCCTAGAAGCGCATTGAACATACTTGAGCTTTCTATAAAGTTATCAAAATCCTCACAGATTTCTAGAGAAATTGTGCTAAATGCGATTGCGCAATCCCCTCTGTATTATGATAAAACAGGGGAGGAGCATTATAATATTATTTCTGCTCTACATAAATCTATGCGATCAAGCGATGCGAATGCTTCATTGTACTGGCTTGCGAGAATGCTTGAGGGTGGTGAGCAGCCTGAATACATTGCAAGAAGAATGCTTCGCTTCGCAGCAGAAGATATTGGAAATGCTGAACCAATGGCAACAGTTCTGGCAGAATCTGTGTTTGAAGCTTGTAAGAAAATAGGCCTGCCAGAATGCAAAGTGCATTTAGCCCAATTAGCGATATTTTTGGCGAAAGCACCGAAAGATAATTCTGCGTATGTAGGTTATGCAAAAGCGAGTAAGGATGCAAAAGAAACATTGAACTTACCAGTTCCTATGCACTTACGAAATGCACCAACTGATTTAATGAAAGAGCTTGGTTATGGCAAAAATTATATCTACGATCACAATGTAAAAGGCAAAAAAAGTGGTCAACAATGCATGCCGGATGAGTTGAAAAATAGAAAATACCTGTAATCCGCCTGCTACACTTGCGAATTTGCTTTAATACTTCACAGTAGAAAATTCAGAAAAAATTCAGAATTATTTAAGGATTTGTTAAGAACTTCCTAGTATATTCTTTATAACGAATTCGCAAATCTGCTTCTGGCCGGTTAATTGTGAAGTTTTTTATTTGTTAATTTATTTTAATGTACTATCAAATGTTACATATAGTTGGTCGTGCTACTAACAATCCTGTCCTGCAGGATAGCAAAAACGGCAAAAAGTTCTGTCGAGTTCCGGTAGCGGTTAATCAGAGAAAAAAGAGGTCTGAAAAAGAAGTTGAAGAGGTGACATATTATTATGACATTCTCTTGTTCGGCAAAATGGCAGAAAGTGCTGTGAAACAAGTCCAAACAGGTGATCTAGTTAGTTCAATAGGAAGACCTGAATTTGAGACTTATGTTTCTAAGAAAGACAAAAAAGTGTCTATCCGCAAGCGCGATGGAACCGATCTTGGGAGTAAAGATCTCGAAGAATTTATTAAGTTTCTGAAAAAAGAGATTGAAGAAAAATCCTAGAAATGGTTTAATGAAG
>Ga0208958_1003591_pt1 | contig 11917 bp, 6 predicted proteins | sample RifOxyB1_FD_184032 | JGI IMG/M metagenome (GOLD analysis project Ga0208958, IMG submission 184032) | Soil microbial communities from Rifle, Colorado - Rifle Oxygen_injection B1 (SPAdes) | ecosystem: Environmental > Terrestrial > Deep subsurface > Rock core/Sediment | place: Rifle, Colorado...
ATGAACAATTTGATTTATTTGTTAATAAAGTTGATAACTACTTTGAAAATATGGCACAATATAAGCCTGAATTAACAAATATTATGACTCAGAAGTTCGAAATTATAAAACTGGACTAGTATATTAAGTTTACAATCGCGATTCATTGATCATATATCTTTGAGAGCAACAGATCCAAGATTAACAAAACAAGCATTAGAAAAATTAGTTATTAAAACCGAAAGAAGGCCTATTTTAATTATTGCAATAGCTCATGGAGGATTAATTGCTGGAATGGATTTATTCTTAAGATATATGGATATTAATCCAGAATCTGTTTTTTATCCAATAAGATTTTCTAATAGAAAATATAAGGATAAAGAACCTAGAATAGAATCTACTGAAAAAACAGCTTTATCGATAGAAGCTAAATCAAGAGACATTGTTATATTTGATGAAGATGTTTCATCTGGAACAACGTTAAAAAAAACAGGAATTTTCTTTGAAGGTTTATTTGGAAAAAAGCCAATTCTTGCAGCAAATTTAGCAGTTCCTTTTCCAGAATTAGTTTATGGAGAAGAAATCAATTTTGAATTATAGTCGATTTGTTTAGAATTAAAGCTCCTGTATTGAATAGAAGAGAGTTTTATTATTGATACTATATTTAGAGTAGATAAAAGTTTATAAATTCTATAGTTAACCACCATATCTAGTCTTTGAGCTTAGCTCTATACACAATATCTAGTAGAAGGGGTGAAAACGATTAAATGTCCATTTTGTGGGGAATCTGAAACAAAAGTTATTGATTCTAGGGAGTCAGATGAGCAAACTCGGCGGAGAAGAGAGTGTGAAAAATGTAGTAAAAGGTTCACCACATATGAGAAAGTAGAGAATGTAAATATTATTGTTCTAAAAAAGGATGGAAAGAAGGAAACCTTTGATATTGAAAAGATTCGAAAAGGGATTGAAAAAGCTGCTGAAAAAAGACTAGAGAAAGAAAAGATAGATTCTATTGTGGAAGTTATAGAACAGAAATTAAGATCAATGGAGACCAATGAAATCGATTCAAAAAAGATTGGTGAAGAAGTTATGAATCAGTTGAAGAAAGTGGATAAGGTCTCATACATTAGATTTGCATCAGTATATAGAGAGTTTACTGATGTTGATGAATTCAAACTTGAAGTTGAAAAATTGTTGAAAAAAAATAAGGGAGAGGGGAAATGACAGAAGATTATGAAGGATTAGTTTTTGAAAGAAGATTTTCTACAACAGACAATATAAAAATACAATATAGACCAGAATTACGGGATGCCCAAGTAAAAGATAATGATGGGAATCCATTAACACTACCTGGAATTGAAGTTCCCAATACATGGTCACAACATGCATTGAATATTACTGCTACCCATTATTTGAGAAAAGCAGATGTTCCTGAAACGGGGAGTGAGAAAAGTGTCTATGGAATGGCAACTAGGATTTCTAGAACTGTTAGGGAATGGGGAGTTCAACAAGGATACTTTGATGCAAAGAATGGAGAAACTTTTGAAAGAGAATTAGCAGCAATCCTCCTCGGACAACAAGCATCCTTTAATTCACCAGTATATTATAATGTAGGATTAGAAGCAAGATATGGAATTGATCATGATGATACCGGATTATGGGGGATTGTAGATGGAAAAGCAGAGCCTACAGGAAGAGCATATAGAAATCCGTTGGTTTCTGCATGTTATATCTATAATCCAGATGATTCTTTAGAAGGATTAGTTAATGTAATGGCTGTAGATAGTACAACCATTTTTAAGTATGGTGCTGGGATTGGTTGTGCTTGGGATGATGTTAGAGAAGTTGGAGCTCCAATAAAAGGAGGAGGTTATGCTTCTGGACCATTATCTTTTATTAGCGGACAAAATTCAATTGCTGGAGGAATAAAGTCCGGTGGAAGAACTAGAAGAGCAGCCATCATGACAATTTTAGGAGTTGAACATCCAGACATTCAGGATTTTGTAGTTGCAAAAGCAGTATCAGAAATGAAAATGGGTGCATTGATTCATGCAGGTTCAACAGCTGATTGGGAAGGACATACAGTCCAAGACTCACCATTTCAAAATATTAATATGTCCGTAGGTCTGACAGGAAAATTTTTTGAGGCAAAAGATCGAGGAGATACAATTAAATTAAGAAGTGTTGTCGATAGAGAAAAGATTGTAAAAGAAGTCGATCCAAATACTCTTTTAGATTTGATAGCATATTGTGCATGGGAATGTGGAGACCCTGGGGTTCAATATAGAGACAATATTAATGCTATGAATACTTGTGCGAATGATGGATTAATAATTGCATCAAATCCTTGTAGTGAGTTTTTATTTCAAAATGAATCCGCATGTAACTTAGCATCTCTGAATTTATTAAAATTTGTTGATGAAGCTGGGCATTTTGATGTAGATAGTTTTAGGGCTGCTGTTAGAGTTATGCATACAGCACAAGAAATACTTGTTTCAAAGGCAGGATATCCCACTGAGAATATTGCTAATAATAGCCATAATTATAGACCATTAGGATTGGGTTATGCAAATTTAGGGGCTTTAGTAATGACTTTAGGATTACCTTATGATAGTGATGATGCAAGAAATTTAGCCGCAGGAATAACATCTTTAATGACTAGTGAAGCTTATTTACAATCAACAAGAAATGCAGAAGTTGTTGGTGCATTTGGGTATTATGATAGAAATAAAGATTCTGTTAAAAGTGTTTTAGGAAAACATAGGGCTTCTTCAAAGAGATTAAGATCCGGAAATGGTTTAGAAGAAATTGTTAGAGCTGCAAATCAAAATTGGGATGAAGTTCTAGATAGAATTGATAAAACTGGTGTTAGAAATGCGCAAGTAACATTATTACCGCCGACTGGAACAACAGCGTTTATGATGGACTGTGATACTCTGGGTATTGAACCAGATATTTCATTAGTGAAATATAAAATTCTTTCAGGAAAACAGGGAACAATGAAAATTGTAAATCAATCAGTCCCAAGAGCATTAAGTAGATTGGGATATAATTCGAGAGAGATTGATGAAATTCAAGCATACATTTCTGAGCATGGAAACCTAGAAGGATGTAAGGCTATAAAAAGAGAAGATAAGCCTGTATTTGATTGTTCAATTAGTAGTGGTATAAGAACCATTTCACCAGAAGGACATTTGATGATGATGGCTGCAGTCCAACCATTTTTATCTGGAGGAATTTCTAAGACTGTAAATCTACCTAATGATACAAGACCAGATGAGATTAGAAGGTTGTATGAAATGGGACATGATTTAGGGCTTAAGGCTTTAGCTGTCTTTAGAGATGGATGTAAAGTTGCTCAACCAGTAAATGTTCAAAGAAATGGTGGTGTAGATGAATTAGGAAGAGGAGAAAAACATAAACCTAACGCAAAAAGACAATCTACAACTTTTGAATATATGGTTGCAGGGAATCAATTATTCTTTACTGTAGGATTATATGATAATGGAGAACCAGCAGAAATATTTGTGAATGTTATGGATAGGGGCACCGAAATAGATGGTGCATATAATACTATTGCAAGAATGGGATCAAATATGTTACAAGGTGGTCAACCATTAAGTAGAGTAGTCAGAATTTTTGAAACCAGTGGGAGATCACATGATTATGGTGGTTTTACAAATCATCCTTTCATAAAAACCGCTGGGGGAATACTTCCTTTTATTGGACAAGTTCTAAGAGCGGAGTTTTTGGGAGACATTAGTTTTGTACCTCCAGAATTGAGGCCGTTACCAGAAGAATTGGAAGTTTATAAAAGACAACCAGCATTGCATTTAATTCCAGAAATTGGAGGAAGAAAAGTCTATCCTGGAAGTCCATCTTTAGAAGAGACTATAGAAAAGATATCTGAGATCAATTATTGGAAAGATGAAGGACAGACAACTTTTGAAACACTCGAAAAGATAAGAGCTGGACGAAAACAAAAAACCCAGAAAACTGGAGGACAAGAACAAAAAGGAAGAATGACAGGAAGAACTTGTTCTTGTGGAAGTCCATTAATTCAAAATGGTTCTTGTACAATTTGTTCAAATCCAACGTGTAATAAAAGAGAAGGTGGTTGTGGAGCTTAAATTTTTTATTTTTTAATTAATTTTGATTAAAAATAGCTATAAAATATTCTATAGATTATCCTCGATAAAATAATGTAGAAACATTTAAATAGTGACAAACTCTAAAATTCTTTGTGACTGTAATTACGAAGCTTGAGGCTAGAGGATTTAAATCGTTTGCTAAGAAGACTGAGATAGATTTACTGCCAGGATTTAATTGTGTGCTGGGTCCGAACGGAAATGGAAAGTGCCTTGAGGGTAGTAACAAAATTCTAACTCTTGAAAAAGGTTTTGTAAGTATAGGAAAAATTGTTGAGAATAAATTAAAAGAGAGCTGGAAAAAACACAAATTAAATGATGGAATCTATGTTGATGGAGATAATGAAAAAATAATTTCAATTAACCCAGAAACAATGAAACAAGAAATTAAAAAAATTTCTAAATATGTTAAAAGAATTGGTGATTCTGAACTTTATGAAATTCGAACAAAAACCGGAAAAAAATTAATTGTAACTGGTTGCCATCCAATGTTTAAATATTGTGATGGAATGATCTTAAGTTTTAAAACTTATGAATTAAAAGAGGGAGAAAAAATTGCTGCTCCAAGAATGATTAAAGGAGATTTTAATGTCCATAATCCAGAACTAGCGAGATTATTGGGTTATATTATAGGAGATGGATGTATCTCACAAGGTCAAATTAGTTTTGTAAATATGGATAATGAATTACTTGAAGATTATAAAGAGCTTATTAAAAATAAATTTAGAAGAGAAAAATTTTATATTAGTTATAAAGGTAAAGCTACAAGTTTAATGTTTAAACAAAAAGAGATATTTGAATTCTTTCAAAAAAAGTTCAATACAACACAAAGAAAAGGAATAAAGAAAAATATTCCTGCAGAGTTTATGTTTTCCGATTATGAAACTGTTGGAAATTTGTTAGCAGGATTATATGATACTGATGGTTTTTTTCATAAAAAAGGTATACATATTGAGTTTTGTAACAAAAACGAAGATTTAGTGGATCAAATGCAAATGTTGTTGTTAAGATTTGGAATAATAAGTATAAAAAAAGAAAAAAGAAAATATGCTACAAATACCAAAAATAAAACAAAAAGGAAATATTATTCATTATTCATTTATGGGAATGAGAATTATAAAAAATTCAAAGCAAATATTCCAATTAGAGTTCAACACAAAAAAGAAGCATTAGCTAAAGGAATAAAGAATGTAAAAGCTAATGAAAATATTGACCTCTTGCCAAGAGAAGTTAATATTACCATCAAAGAATGTGTTAAAGTATTAGGATTAAAAGTCAAATTACTAAGGAAAGAATATCCTGCACTTGCAGCTTACACTGAAAATAGATGTTGCCCAAGTAGAGAAGGATTGAATAATATTTTAGATTTATTTGTTGAAAGATGGTTTGAGTTATATAATATTTATGTGAATACACCTTTTGAAATTAAGAATTTGACTAAAGCTATGAATAATGTAGATATCTCATCAGTTGAATGTGCACAAGCTATCGGAATAACAAGACATAATCTTATTGATAATTGGGCAACAGAAAAATTCAAACCAAGATCAAAGAATCATATAGCCTATTTTAATGTTTTAAGGGAGAAATTAGTAGAGAAACTTAATATCTCAAAATATTTAATTGTTCAAATGAATAAATTGGTTACTTCAGATATTTTTTGGGATGAAATTGTTTCTATTAAAAAAGTTCCTGGAGCAAAATATGTTTATGATTTAACTATTGAAGGAACACATAATTTTATTGCAGAAGGATTGTATGTACATAATAGCAATATCGTCGATGCAATCTGTTTTGTTCTCGGAAAAAGTTCTGCAAGAGGATTAAGAGCGGAAAAATCTGCGAATTTAATTTATAATGGTGGAAAGAATGGGAAGCCTGCTCCAGAAGCTGAAGTTTCAATAACTTTTGATAATAGTAAAAAAGTTTTTCCAATTGAAGGAAAAGAAGTAAAGGTAACAAGAATTGTTAAACAAACTGGGAATAGTACCTATAAAATTAATGAGAAAGTTATGACTAGACAACAAGTAATTGATGTTCTTGGTGCTGCAAAAATCGATCCTGATGGGCATAATATTGTTCTGCAAGGGGACATTGTTCATTTTATGGATATGAAGCCTGTTGAGAGAAGAGAAGTTATCGAGGATATTTCAGGAATTTCTATCTTTGAAGAAAAGAAAGACCAAGCTATGAATGATTTGAATAAGGTTCAAGAGAGATTAAATGAAGCTGAAATTATTTTAACAGAAAGAGAAAAAACTTTGAAGGATTTAAAGAAAGATAGAGACCAGGCTTTGGAGTATAAAGAATTAGAGAAAAATATTGAGAGAAACAAAGCAACAAAAATAAGTTTGATTCTGAAACAAAAAGAAGAAGAGCTTGAAAAGCAAGAGAATCGGTTCAAAGATTATGAAAAAGATATTCAAAAATTGCAAGAAGAAATTGGTTCATTGAAAGAAGAAGTTCAAATTAAGAAAAAAGAGATTGAAGCAATTAATGTTGAGCTCACAGAAAAAGGGGATAAAAAGCAAAGAGAGCTTGGGAAAGAAATTGAGGATTTGAAGACAAAAGTTATCAAAGATAGTTCTAGGAGAGATGTTTGTGATAATGAATTAAAAAAACTAAAAGATCGAAAAATTAGTTTGGAAGGAAGTATTAAAGAATATGAGAAAAAAGTTGTGGATTTGAGAGCGAAACAATCTAAATTAGGTAGAGATAATGAAGAACTAAAGAAAAAGGAAGAAGAGCTTCTAAAGAAGATAGAGTTTTTTAAGAAAAAGCACGGAATTACTAATCATGATGAGATTTCTAAATTAATCGAACAATTAGACGATAAAATCGAGGCTAAACAAAAAGAATTATTAGGGTTTGAAGAGAATAGACAAAATGAACTTCGGAAGAAGGATAGATTTGAATATGAAATTAAAAGCTTGGATGAAAGGATTACGAAAATTAAAGGATTGAAAAAAGAAGATGAAGAAAAATTATTGAAGCTGAAAAATAATAGAGAAGAATTCAAGCAAGTAATGAAAAAATTATCTGATGCTTTGAATAGTAGTAGTGTTTATGCTTCACAATTGAGTACGACCAGAAGTAATTTGATGGATGCACAAGAAGAGTATGCAAAATTAAGAACAAAAAATATTGGAATTAAAGAATTTTCTTCTGGGGACGTTGCGATTAAAAGAATCATTGAACAAAATATGCCAGGGGTTTATGGGACTGTTTCAGATCTTGGACAGGTTCCAGGGAAATACTCAATGGCTATGGAAGTTGCGGCAGGAGGAAGACTAAAGAGTATTGTTGTGTCAACCGACGTAGTCGCAGCAAAGTGTATTCAATTCTTGAAAGAAAATAAATTGGGTGTTGTTACATTTTTACCATTAAACAAATTACAAGAAAGAAATATTTCTGAAGACGAAAAAAAGTTAGCAAAGGCAGAAGGTGTACATGGGTTGGCTATGGATTTAGTTAAATATGAGTCTAAATTTTCATCAGTATTCAAATATGTTTTAGGCGGGACATTAGTTGTTAATGATCTTAATGCAGCAAGAAGAATTGGAATCGGAAGAGCCAGGATGGTTAGTTTGACTGGAGATTTGATTGAAGTTTCTGGAGCAATGATTGGTGGATTTAGAAGAGAATCTGGATTAGGGTTCCAACAAAAAGAAGTTTCTGAAGGATTAGAAAAAACAGAAGCAGAAATTGGAAAGATGTCTGAGATGATTAATCATATTGAAAAGAAAAAGATGGATAATGATGAGGAGATAGTATACTGCAGAGAAAGAAAAGCTGTGCTTGAAGCAGAGATAAAAGTTGCGGAAGTTACAATTGGAACTGAAGATTTTAAAGAAATTGAAGCCAAAAGAAAAGAATTGTTGTTACAAGTTAAAGAAATTGATACCAAAGCAAAAGCTGTTATTGATGATGTTGTGAGAAATGAAAAAGAATTGGATAAATTGAAGCAACAGAGACAAGAACAAATTGAAACTATCACAAGATCCGGAAGTTCAGAAATGAGTAAAGAGCTTGAAGCTTTCGAATTGCAAAGACAGAATTATAGAGAGGGGAAAATCAAAAATGAATCAGAGGATAATTCAATCAATAATCAAGTGGAATTGTATAATTCTGAAAAGGAAAAAGTACTAAGTATTTTGAAAAGTCTTGATAAGGAGAATGAATCTTTTGGTAAAGAATTGAAAGAATTAAGTGAAGAACTGAAAGCAAATAATGATATTTTGAAGATCAAAGAAAAAACACAAAGAGAGTTTTATGCTGAGTACAAAGAAATGTTTAACAAAAGAACTAAGTTAGAAGAATTTATACAAAAAAAAGATTTAATTTTTATAAGGAATGAAGAGAGAATAAGAGGTATTGAAAATTCTAGGAATGAAGTATCAATCAAAAAGGCAATCCTTGGTGGAGAAGCGGAGGGATTAAGAAAAGAATTTGAGATGTATAAGGATGTTCAGTTAAGAAGAGGAATTGCATTGGAAGAATTAAATGCGGAAATCAAGAACTTTGAAAATCATCTAAGAAATTTAGGAAATGTAAACTTAAGGGCTTTAGAGATTTATGAAAAAGTTGATGAAGAATATAAAAATCTGGTAGATAAATTTGAGAAATTGAAATTTGAAAAAGATGATGTACTAAAAATGATGTTTGAGATAGAAAGTAAAAAGCAAGAGACTTTTATGAAAACCTTTAAGTTATTAGAAAGGAATTTCAGAGAGATCTTTTCTTCATTATCAACAAAAGGAGATGCGGAACTGGTTCTTGAAAACCCTGAAAATGTATTCGAAGGGGGAGTGGATATCAGAGTTAAAATTGTTGGGAGTAAATACTTAGATATCAAAAGTTTATCCGGTGGAGAGAAGACTTTGACTGCATTATCATTCATCTTTGCTATCCAAGAGTTTGAGCCTTCATGGTTCTATTTGATGGATGAAGTAGATGCAGCTTTAGATAAGAAGAATTCAGAATTATTATCCAAATTGATTGCAAAATATTCCAATGGAGCACAATATATTGTAATTTCACACAATGATGCGATTATTTCTGAAGCGAGTACAATCTATGGAGTTACAATGCAAGAGGGTATTTCTAAGGTTGTGAGCCTAAAAGTTTAGTCTCTATGTTAGGACAAAAATAGAAAATATATACCAGAACCTTTAAAAATGAACATATAGAGGGTTTTAAGTAAGATTTCGAGGAGGAATCAGAATGAAAAGACTAATTGTAAGTTTAATATTAATGTTTGCATTGGTTTTGAGTCTAGCAGCAGCTGCTGACTTAGAGATTGCAAACTCAGATGGTTCAGGTAACCCTGGAGACTCTGTTAGTTTTACATTGACTGTAACTAATAATGGAGCAACAGACGTAACCGTTACTAGCACAAGCTCAACTTTAGTTGATGCAAGTGGAAATACTATTAGTGCGCCAACTATTGGAAGCACTGCTGTTACTGCAGCAAATTCTGCAACTGTAGCATTTACTATTACTGTACCTAGCACTGATGCTGGAGTTTATACAGGAACTATCACTTCAAGTGATGGAACAAATACAGCTACAGATACCTATACATTGACAGTTAATTCAAAAGATGCATTCACTGTAAGCCCAGATCCAATTGCTTTGGAATCTTTTGGGGATGTTGATTCTGAGAAATTAACAATTACAAACACTGGAAGTACTACTTTAACATCCTGGAACTTAAGTTTCACAAGTGATGATGGTGACAGTGGAAAAATTTTAGATGTTGATGATGATGAGATTACAATAAAAATAACCTCACCAAGTAGTTCTTTAGAACCTGGTGCTTCAATGGAAGTTACTATTTCTGCAGACCCAGAATCTTCAGTATCCTTGGATACATACTCTGGAGATTTGACAACTACTGCTACTGGTTCAGCAACAATTAGTGTCAGTACAGTTGTTACTGTAAAAGTTGAGGCAGAACTTTGTGAAGAGGGAGTTCAAGGTGACGATTTGGATGTTAGTATTGAAGACCCAGACTCTGGAGATGAATTCACACCTGGAGAAACAATCAATGTTCAAGTTAAAGTTGAAAACAATGGTAATGATGATTTAGATGTTACTGTTGAATTAATCCTTTACAACAAAGATCAATCTAAGAAAGTGGAAGTTATGAAAGATTCTGATGAAGTAAATGAAGATGATACAACTAATTTTTACTTTGAACTAGAATTACCAGCAGACTTGGATGAAGATGATAGTTACGTAATCTATGCTGTTGCATATGAAGATGGTAATGAAGATGATAATTGTAATTATGATGATATAAGTATTGATTTAGATAGAAATAAAGAAGATGCAATTATCTCATCCGTAAGCGTTAGCCCAAGTGTAAGTCTAACCTGTGGTGAAACATACAGAGTTTCAATGAAAATTGAAAGTGCTGGTTCTGATTCAATGGAAGATTTATATGTTGAATTAGTAGATGGTGAACTAGATGTACAAGAAAATTCAGAAAGTTTTGATCTTGATGAATATGATGGAGACCAAAATACTAAGAATTTATACTTTGATTTGGAAGTACCAAGAGGCTTAGAAGAAGGAACTTATTCTTTAGAAGCAATCCTTTACAATAACGATGGAGATTCGTTAGATAGTGAATTGATTGAAATCGAATTAGAAGTTTGTGAAGGGAATACTGCTGAAGATTTAGAAGTAAGTATTGAAGAAGATTATGTAGTTGATGGCTATGAATTAACATTGCCAGTTCAAATTATAAACAACGGAAATCACGATGTCGAGATTACTATTTCTAGTGAAGATGTTGAATGGGCTACATTAACTGGAACTGAATACTTAGAAACCTTACAAGCTGGAGATGAAGCACATGCTTACTTGTATTATACTTTAGTTGAAGGAACTACAGGTAAACATGATCTACAAATTACCGTTACAGATGACGAAGGAAACGAGGTTACTGAAGTTGTTACAATCGACTTTGGTGAAGAAAAAGCAAGTTTCTTTGATAACTTTGGTTCTATGTTTGATAATGCAAACGGAGCTTTCTGGGTATTTGTAGATATTGTTTTGGTCTTACTAGCGATAGTATTCTTGACAATATTGTTCAGAAAAAGGAAATAATTTCCTTTCTTTTTTATTTCTTTTAAGTAGTAACTAAAACGGAAGATTTATATACCTGTTAGAAGGTTGAAAATATATTAAAAACATTAAAAGGAGATAAAAAAATGAAAGTAAGAAATACAGTTTTATCAGGATTAGCAGTTTTATTAATTGGCTGTGGTCATAATATTGAAGAGAAAAGAACCATTGGAAGTCAAGTAATTACATATGGCATAGCAACTGAAACTATTAAATATGAAGGAGATAATGTTCCGAATAATTATGTAGTCCTATATTGTATTAATACAAAAGACAGAGCTAAATGTGTTCCAGAAGAAACGGCCCTTGCAGATTTTGAGAGGGAGTTAGATAAGTTAAGAAATGATGCTATATATGAAGCAAGAGCAATTAATTCAAGAAAATAAATCTTCTAATTTTTTTATATTATCTTTAGTTTTTTTCAATCTTTGATTAGCTTCTTTAACTAGTAATTGAATATAATCATAAGGTAAATCTTTAGTAAGGACTGTCTCCATCTTCCCAGTGCCGTTAATTTCGATAATGAAATTTTTGACTGAAATAATGCCGCATTTTTTGAAGCCATTAGATTGAAGCATTTGCAGAACCTCGTCAGCTTTTTCTTGAGTGAAACATTTCATATGGAGAATTAAAGGTTCTGAAAAAAATCTCAATGG
>Ga0208958_1003599_pt1 | contig 11897 bp, 7 predicted proteins | sample RifOxyB1_FD_184032 | JGI IMG/M metagenome (GOLD analysis project Ga0208958, IMG submission 184032) | Soil microbial communities from Rifle, Colorado - Rifle Oxygen_injection B1 (SPAdes) | ecosystem: Environmental > Terrestrial > Deep subsurface > Rock core/Sediment | place: Rifle, Colorado...
GGCGGCACCCGCGAGGATTTCGAGCGCGCCTACGCCTTGATCGAACGCTGCGTGTCGGAATGGTGCGCGCGCGAGCCCCGCCTGACGGCCTGAACGCCCTCACGCCTGCTCTCCATCTTCCTGACTGGACCGTTAGGCGCCGCGTCGCATTTCATGCGCTCATCAAATTCCTGTCCGTAGCCTCCGGTCACTCAACAGCGCCCCGTGTTGAAGAGCAGGATCCCGAAAGGACCAGGGTTCCTTGGGGCATTCCAGCCACAGCAACCCTGGGTGACAGATGGAGAATGCAAGGGTCGTCGCCGCGGGCGCCATCGCGCTCGCCGCCACGTTGTTCGCCATATTCTCGATGCGGCCATGGGCCCGGCGGGTCGGTCTGGTGGACCGCCCGAGCGGGCGCAAGCAGCACGTGGGCCGCGTGCCCGTGATCGGGGGCATCTGCTTCTTCGTGGGCACGCTGGTGGGCCTGGGCTACCTGGGCTACGTCGATCGCTTCGTGATGAGCCTGATGATGGGCAGCGCGCTGATCGTGGCCATCGGTGTGGCCGACGACATCAGCCACCTGAGCGTGCGCACGCGCCTGCTGGTGGAAGCCGCCATCGTCGGCCTGGTGATCCTCAGTACCGGCTACTACCTGGACCACGTGGGCGGCCTGATCCCGATGTTCGACCTGCGGCTGGGCCTGCTCGGCATTCCGGTGACGATCATCGCGGTGATCGGGCTGATGAATGCGTTCAACATGATGGACGGAATCGACGGCCTGGCCGCCTCCACGGCGATGGTGTCGATCGCGGCCATCCTGCTGTTCGCGCACGACGGCGCGCCCGGCGTGGGTACGACGCTGATGCTGCAGATCCTGTTCGCATCGCTCATCCCGTACGTGTTCGTCAACCTGGGCTGGCCCGACGGACGCAAGATCTTCATGGGCGACGCCGGCAGCACGGTGATCGGATTCCTGGTGGGCTGGAGCCTGATCCACCTGAGCCATCCGCGCATGGGCAGGATGGTGCCCGTCGAAGTGCTGTGGTGCGTGGCCCTGCCGCTGATGGATACCGCGGCGGTGATGTATCGCCGCATGCGGCAGGGACGCTCGCCGTTCGCGGCCGATCGCCAGCACCTGCATCACCTGCTGGTGGATCGCGGCCTGTCGGCACAGGCATCGCTGTGGATCATCGTCGCGATGGGCGCGGCGCTGGCGCTGCTCGGCTACGCGCTGCGCGACCTGCCGCAGCCGCTGAGTTTCCTGGTGTTCGTCGCCACCGCCGTGGCCTATGTCGTCGGCTTCCCGCGTGCACTGGAGGCGGCGGAACGGCGGTTGTCCGGGGCCGCGCCGGCGCAGCGCCTGCGCCGCGGGCATCGCGATGTTCCGGACGATGGCGAGCTGAACCATGCGCCGGTATCGGTGCGGCCCTTGGATCCCCGGTCGCTCGAAGCGCTGGCGGGAGGGCGGGTGCCGGGGGGCGGAACCGCGCGTCGCGACGATACCCCCCTGCACGCGCTCTGCCTGGTGAATGCGTCCTGCGAGGGCGCCGGTGTTGCGCCCATCGCACGGCGCCTGGCGGGCGATGCGCGTTTCCAGACGACTGTCTGCGTGGCGGAGGGACCGGGTGGCGACGCCGGGCACCTGCTGCGGATGTTCGGCTTGCAGGCGCAGGCCAGCGTGTCCGCCGAATGCGGTGGTTCCGTCGCCTATGGCGACGCGCAGGCCGAGATGCAGCAGCTGATCGGCGACATGGATCCGGACCTGATCGTGGTCCCCGGCGATGCGCCCGTGACCTTCGCGATGAGCCTGGCGGCGCACGCGCGCGATGTCCCGCTGGTCTGCGTGGACGCCGATGCGCCGGCCTCCGGCGCGCAGCATTGGCCGAGCGAGGCGAGCCGGCGCATCGTGCAGTCGCTGGCCGCGCTGCACGTCGCGCCGAGCGAACGGACGGGCCACCGCCTCAGGGGCGAGGGCGTGCCGCGCGAGAGCATCCTCGTGCAGGCGGACGTGGCCGACGATGCGCTGCGCATCGCGCTGCGGCAGATCCGCCGCGATGCCGACCTGGCGCGCGCGCTGGCCGCGGGCTTCGGTTTCCTGCGCGGCAATGCGCCGCTGGTGCTGGCCGTCAGTGCGCGCGGCGATGGGCCGGCGCAGGGCGCATTCTCGGACGCGCTGGCGATGGTCGCGCGCCGCCGCCCCGACGTGGACATCGTCTGGGTCGGTGGCGTGGGCGTGGCGCCCGGCCAGGGCGGCGACCCGCTGCATGCGTTCGCCAACGTGCATCCACTGGATGTCGGCGACTTCCTCGCCTGGGCCTTCCTGCTCGAGCGTGCGCACCTGGTGCTGGTGGAGTCGGGGGCACCGCCGCGGCGACGCCTGCTGGGCAAGCCCGTGCTGCTCGCCCAGGAAGAGACGGCCGGGGAGGAGGACGCCGTCGCCGTCGGCACGACCCCCGTGGCGATCGCCGGCCGCGTGCTGACCCTGCTGGGCGACGATGCGGTCTACGTGTCGCTGTGCGATGTGCCCGACCTGGACATTCCCCGCGACGACCGCTGCGCCCCGGTGCTGGACGCGCTGGCGGGCCTGCGCACCGTGTGCGCGCCGCACCCTGCCCATTCCGGGGTGGACGAACGGCTGGATGCCCGGGCCGCGTCATGAAGATCGCATCCCCACCCTCCGCGTGCCGCGAACGACGGCGCGCCCACGACACATGCAAGCGAGGTGACCCATGGCGACGCAACTGATCACACGACGCGGCCAGGACCGACCATCACTGGCGGCGGCGCCCCAGCGCGGCGACGACATCGACATTCCCGCGCTGGTCTCGATGCTGGCGGCGCGGAAGAAGTTCATCCTCCTCGGCACTGCCGCCTTCGTGCTGGCGAGCCTGGCCTACCTGGCCGTGGTCACGCCCCGGTACGAAGCCAACGCGGTGGTCCAGGTGGAGAGCCGGCCGGCGATCCCCCCCGGGATCAGCCAGAACACGGCCATGCAGGCGCCGCCTGCCATTCCCACCCCCGGCACCACCGAGGTGCAGCTGCTGACCTCGCGCCGCGTGATCGGCGAGGCCATCTCGAACATGGACCTGGATGTGGACGTGAAGCCGCTGCATCTGCCGGTGGTCGGCGATTTCCTCGCCCGCCGCCACGAACGGGCCAGCCCCGGCCAGCTCGCGGCGCCCTGGTTCGGCCTGTCCCGGTACGGGTGGGGGGGCGACGTCCTCGACATCGCCCGGCTCGACGTGCCGGCGCACCTGATGGGCGTGCCGCTGGAACTGACGGCGGGGCGCGCAGGCCACTACGTGCTGTCGGCGCAGGGGTCGGTGCTTGCACGCGGTCGCGTCGGTGAACCGGTGAGCGCGGGGGGCGTGGCGATGCAGGTGCGCAGGCTCATCGCCCATCCCGGCATGCGTTTCCAGGTGACGCGCCACGATCCGTCGGCGGTGATGGCAGCCCTCAAGGAGAACATCACCGCCACCGAAATGGGCCGCAACTCCGGCGTGATCGGTCTGGTGTACGCACATGCGGATCCGGAGCGCGCCCGGCGCGTGCTGGACGAGGTGACCGGCGCCTATGTCCGCCAGAACGTGGCGCGGATGTCGGCCGAAGCGGCCAGCCGGCTGGAATTCGTCACCGAGCAGTTGCCGAAGGTGCGCGAGGACCTGGCCAAGGCGCAGGCCGCCCTGACCGCGTACCAGACCCGCACCCAGACGCTGGACGTGGCCACGCAGAATCGGGCGCTGCTCGACCAGACCATCGCGCTGGACGCCAGCATCCAGCAGCTGCGCATCAAGATGACGGAAGTGGAGAACCGCTACACGGCGGCGCACCCGACCTACCGCGCACTGCAGGACCAGATCAACCGGTTCCAGGGCGAGCGGAACCGCCTCCAGGGCCGCATCCATGGCCTGCCGGACACGCAGCAGGTGCTGTTCCGGCTGAACCGGGATGTCGAGGTCACCAACCAGACCTATGCCAACCTGCTGGACCAGGCCCAGCAACTGGAGATCGCCAAGGCCAGCGCCGTGGGCAACGCCCGCGTGATCGATCCGGCCGCCGTCAACCTCAACAGCCCCGCCTGGCCCCGGCCGTTGCCGGTGCTCGCCGCCGGCACGCTGCTCGGCCTGGTGGTGATGGTGGTGGTGGTGCTGTTGCAGCAGATGTTCCGACGCGGCGTGGAAGACCCCATCGACATCGAACTGCTGGGCCTGCCGGTGTACGCGTCCATCCCGTTGAGCAGGAAAGGCCGGGCGCTGACCCATCGCATGCGCCACCGGCGCCGCGACGGCACTTCGCGCCTGCTGGCCCTGAATGCGCCGGCCGACCTGGCGATGGAGGCGCTGCGCTCGCTGCGTACCAGCCTGCACTTCGCGCGCATGCGCACGCGCAACAACCTGCTGATGATCTCCGCGCCCAGCCCCGGCGTGGGCAAGACCTTCATCTGCGCCAACCTGGCCGTGACCATCGCCCAGACCGGGCAGCGCGTGCTGCTGATCGATGCCGACATGCGCCGCGGCACGCTGCACGACGCGGTGGGCGTGCGCTGGGAGAACGGCCTGTCCGATGTCATCGCCGGCCGCATTGCGCTGGACGATGCGGTCCGCCGCGTCGCAGGCGCCGAGAACCTGTCCTTCCTCTCCCGCGGCGCGATACCGTCCAACCCGTCGGAGCTGCTGATGCACGGCAACTTCAGCGATCTGCTCAAGCGGGTCTCGGGCGAGTACGACATCGTGCTGATCGATACGCCGCCGGTGCTGGCGGTCACCGACGCCGCGGTCATCGGCCATCACGCGGGCACCTGCCTGATGGTGGTGCGCTTCGGCCTGAACCAGCAGCGCGAGATCGCCCTGGCCAAGCAGCGCCTGGAGCAGAACGGCGTGGAGGTGAAGGGCGCCATCTTCAATGGCGTGGAGAAGCGCGGCGCGGGCGAGTACGCCTACACCTACTACGAATACCTCCCGGCGCCCCGCGCCGGAGCGGGCCGGTAAGGGGGCGTCTCCGATGCAGATCACGATGTCGCCCTACTACGGCACGCCGGATTTCTCGGTGCTGGACCGGCATCCGGAATACCACCGCATCGACCCGGTGTCGGTGGCCGACCTGCTGCGCAACGCCTTCGTGTATCCGCCGCATTCCATCTACGAAGGCGTGAAGCTGGTGACGTTCGGCTTCTCGGCGGACCAGGACATGCGCGCAGCGCCCGACTTCCATTTCAGGTTCCGCAACGCCGGCGAGGTGCCGGAAGTCGCCGACCGGCCGCAGGACTGGATCGCGGTCTACCACCGCATGTTGTGCGATGCCATCACCCGTACGTGCGCCGGCATGCGTTCGCCCTGGCAGCTGCAGAGCGGCGGCAAGGATTCCACGACGCTGGCCATCGCGCTGGCCGAGGCGCGCCCGGACGCCGCCTGCATCACCTACCTCGGCGGGCGCGAGGAGAACGAACTGGATTCGGCGCGCCACGTCGCCACCCGGCTCGGTCTGCGTCACGAGGCGCTGGTATGCGACCCCGGGCGGGCCTACGACCGCTATCTGGCGCTGGCGGCGCGCATGCCGCTGCTGACGGCGGATTTCGCCCTGCTGTCCTATGCCGACCTGGCGACCGAGGTGGCCTCCAGCGGTGGCGATGGCCTCATCGACGGGCTGGGAGCCGACAGCTACTTCGGCACGCCGGTGGACCTGCAGCAGCGGCTGACGGTGCGCCTGGCGCGCGGCCTGAGGCTGCCGTTCGACGCTACCCGGCTTCCCGGCGTGTCGGGCAGTTTTCCGTTGTGCTTCGCGCTGGGCACGCTGCAGATGACGCCCATCGAGCGGGTGTTCCCCGGTTCGCGCTTCAGCGATGCCGAGGTGGATGCGCTGTTCGGCCGCGACATCGCGCGGCACTCGCGCGGGCGGCTGTCGTTGTTCGGCCGGGAGATCGCCTCCGCCACCAGCGCGTGGGAGTGGCGGGACATGTCGATGTCCATCGCCGGCTCCGCGGGCGCTTTCGCCAAAGGCCTGTATACGGCGCACGGGGCCGGCCTGGGCGCCGCGTATCCGTTCTGCGACCGTGCGCTGCGCGAGTGGATCCACCACGAGGTGCCGCGCAGGCAGAAGGTGGATCCGGAGACGGGACTCAACAAGGTCCTCATCCGCCGGCATATCGCCGCGCACTTCGGCGAGCTGCCCTACGTGCAGCGCAAGGGCAGCTTCCGCTTCGATGTGTGCGGACTGGCGGCGCAGCGGTTCGAGCAGGTCCATGCCTTCGCCGCCGGGGCCCGCGACCTGCTGCCCGGCGCGCAGGCGTGGCTGGAACGCAATCGCGGCCGCCTGGACAACAAGTACCACGCGTCCAAGTTCTATCTGCTGGCCGTGGTGTTGCCGTGGCTGGCGGCGCATGCATCGCAGGCCGCGGACACGGTGCCCGCACCGCGGCGCGACGCGATGGCGGCCTGATGCGGCTGTCCCGCCGCCGCTTCGTCGGGGCCGGCACCGGCGTGATGCTCGCCTCGCTCCTGCCGGCCTTCCGCGCACGGGCCCTGGATGCGCGCGACTTCGGCGCGCGCGGCGACGGGGTCAGCGACGATACGCGCGCCCTGCAGGCGGCCATCGACGCATTGCCCGACGGCGGTACGCTGGCGCTGGGCCCGGGCAACTACGTGATCGATCCCGAGCGCAGCCTGCGCCTGCGTTCGCACACCCGCCTGGCCATGGCGCCGGACACGCGGCTGGTCGCGCGCGCCAACGCCGCCCCCAGGGCCTACGTGCTCCTGATCGAGGGCGTGCGCGATGTGCAGGTCAGCGGGGGCAGGATCGTCGGCGACCGCGACCATCACCGTTCCACTGCGGGCGAGTGGGGCCACGGCATCATGGTGCGGGGCGCGGAACAGGTGCTCCTGCGCGACCTCCATATCAGCCGATGCTGGGGCGACGGCATTTCCGTGGGCGGCATCAGTGGCGCGCGCGTCCTGCCCAGCCGCGACATCCGCATCGAGGACGTCGTCTGCGCGGGCAATCGCCGGCAGGGTCTGACGATCGGGCGGTCGCGCAACGTCCGTGTTCTGCGCTCGCATTTCCTCGCCACGCAAGGCACGCTGCCGGGCTGCGGCATCGACATCGAACCGGACCCCGGCGACGGCGCCGAGGACATCGACATCGAGGCCTGCACGCTGCGCGGCAACCACGGGGCAGGCCTGCAGGTGTACGAGCGCGGCCGCCGCATCGGCGTGCGCCGCTGCATCATCCGCGGCAACCGGGGCGACGGCGTGCTGATCCGCGGCGGCGAACGATGCGTGATCGAAGACAACGACATCGCCGACAACGGCCTGCGCGGCATCGTGGTGCGGGGCGGCGGCCACGACATCACCGTGGCGGGCAACCGCTTCTCCGGCAACGCCGCAGGGCTGCGCAAGCGGCGGCCGCAAGCCATGAAGGGTTGGATGCACGTGGACATCGCAAGCACGGCCAGGGACGTGCGGGTGGAGCGCGACAACCGGTTCGAATAGCGCACCGCACGTGATCAAGCGGACACAACCGTCGTTGCAAGCGAACTCGGCCGTGCGGCCCAAGCGGGCTCATCCGCGCTGGGAAAGCGGGCTCAACCATGATCGGGCACGTGGCGATGCGTGACGGCGTTCGCACGAACGATGCCCGATCGCCTGCAGTGTTTGAAGGCGCTCACAGATGCGCGCGCGGGTTAACCGGTGGTTGAGTTTTCATCGCTACAGTGGCCCCCGCCGCGGACTTCACGCGGCGATCACATGGCTATTTTTCCGGCGGGCGATCGCCCGCGAGGGGTTACGTTTGTGAAGAAGAAGGTTCTCGCGCACGCACTGCGCGGGGCAGCGATGCCCCGGCGCGACTTCCTGCGCAAATCGATGGTCGCCGCGCTGCCCGCCGTGGGCGTTGCGGGCGGCATCACGCGTGCGTTCGGCGCGGTCATGGCGGGCAACCTGCCGGCGCTCTCGATGTCGGCCACGGCGGTGTACGACCCGCCGGCCCGCACGCGCGGCACGGCCACGCTGAGCGTCCGCGACTGGGGTGCCGCGGGCGACGGTGCGCGCGACGACACCGCCTCGTTCCAGTCCGCCATCGACGCACTTCCGTCGACCGGCGGCACGGTATACGTGCCGGATGGCGACTACGTGATCGATCCGACCCGCAACGTGCGCCTGCGCAGCAACATGCACCTGGAACTGGCCCCCGGCGCCGTCCTGCGCGCCAAGCGCAACGACCAGGAGCGCGCCTACGTGCTGATGGCCTACAAGGTCAGCGACGTGGAGATCTCCGGCGGCCGCATCATCGGCGACCGCGACAACCACCTGGGTACCACCGGCGAATGGGGCCACGGCATCATGATCCGCGGATCGTCGCGGGTGACCGTGCGCGACATCCACATTTCGCGGTGCTGGGGCGACGGCGTTTCCATCGGCGGCGCCATGGTGACCGGGGCGCCGACCATTCCCTGCAATGACGTGGTGATCGCCAACATCGTGAGCACCGGCAATCGCCGCCAGGGGCTGACGATCGGCTGCGCCACAAACGTGAAGGTGTACGACAGCGAGTTCAGCGACACGCGGGGCATCGCGCCCGAGTGCGGCATCGACGTGGAGCCGGATTCCAACGACGCCCGCACCACCTCGACGGTGCACATCGAGAACTGCCTCATCCGCGGCAATGCGGGCAACGGCCTGCTGCTCTACAAGCGGGTCATGGGGGTGACCGTCAAGCGCTGCACCATCGAGTACAACGGTGGGCACGGCATCCTGACCATCGGGCCGGAGAGCGGCTACGTGGCGCTCAACACGATCCGGCACAACTACCTGGTGGGCATGATGCTGGGCGCGGCGACCTACAACTACCAGGTCAGCGGCAATGTCTTCCGCAACAACCATACCCGCCTGCACGGCGTGAACACCGTGGTCAATCCCCTGGTCGCGATGACCGGCCTGGTGGACGGCAACAAGGGCAACGGCGCGCATATCGCGAAAGTGTCCACCGCCACGGAGATCCGGGTGACCACCAACCAGTACGCGAAATGAGCTTGAGGTGAAGAGGCGGTCAAGAGGCGGCGGCATGCCGCCTCTTCCATTCTGGCGTTCACGCGCACAGGTGTCTTGTGGTGAGTGCGTCAATGGATTCCCGGGTGCGGTTTCCTAGAATCCGCAGGTCGATCCGCGCGGAGCCCGTCTTGAAGTTCATCCTGTTCGCCAACACCGACTGGTACCTGTACAACTTCCGGCTGTCCACCGCCCGCGCGTTGCAGGCCCGGGGCGTGGACGTGGTCATGGTCTCCCCGCCGGGCGAGTTCGGGCCGCGTTTGGCGCAGCACGGTGTGCGCTGGGTGCCGCTGCGCATGCAACGCGCCAGCCTGAATCCGCTGCGCGAAGCGGGAACGCTCGCAGGACTCGTCGCGCTGCTTCGCCAGGAACGGCCCGACCTGCTGCACAGCTTCACGCTGAAGTGCGCCGTGTACGGTGCGTTGGCGGCGCGCGCGGCCAGCGTGCCCGCCTACGTCAATGCAGTGACGGGGCTGGGCTACGTCTTCGCCAGCGACAGGATGAAGGCGCGCGTGCTGCGCCCCGTGGTATCGGCGCTGATGCGCGTGGCGCTGGGCAGCGAACGCTCGCGCGTGATCCTGCAGAATCCCGACGACGCGCAGGCCTTCCATTCCCTGCGCCTGGCGCCGCCCCAGCACATCCGCCTGATCCGCAGTTCCGGTGTCGACATCGCCCGGTTCAACACGGAAGGGCGCCAGGCCGGCGATGGGGCGCTCCGCGTGCTGCTGGCGGCACGCCTGCTGAAGGAGAAGGGCGTGCGCGAGTACGCCGAGGCATCCGCGCGCTTGCGCGCGGCCGGGCGCGATGTGCGGTTCCTGCTGGCGGGCATGCCCGATGAAGGCAATCCGGGTTCGGTGACGCGCGAGGAGGTCGAGGGGTGGCAGGCACAGGGCCTGCTGGACTGGCTGGGCCACGTTGACGATATGCCGGCCCTGCTGCGCGGCGTGGACGTCATGGCGCTGCCGAGTTATTACCGCGAGGGCGTACCCAAGAGCCTGATCGAAGCCGCCGCCTGCGGCATTGCGCTGGTCACCACCGATCTGCCGGGTTGCCGGGAGGTGGTGACCCGGGACGGCCATGACGGCCTGCATGTGGCGCCGCGGAGCGGCGCATCGCTGGCGCAGGTGCTGGCCCGCCTGGACGACGACCGCGCGCTGCTGCGCAGGTTGGGCGAGCGCGCGCGCGAGAAGGCCCTGGCCGACTTCGATGAGCGCGCGGTGATCCGCCGGACGTGCGAGGTCTACGACGAGCTGTTGCCACGGCCGCTTGCGGCGGCCGCATGAGCCTGGTCCTGCCCGTGGCGTGGCGTCCGGCGCTCGCCGCGCTGTTCCTCTTGTCGCTGGCGACCGCGGCGGGTGCGGCGATGGTGTTCCTTGGCCAGGTGCTGTTGGCGCGCCATTTCGGTCCATCGCAGTACGGCCTGTTCGCCTCATCGCTGGCCACGGTCAGCCTGGTCGCGCCGTTGGCGGGTTTCGGTCTGTCCCAGTTCCGCTTGAAGGCGCATGGCGCCGAAGGCTGGGCCGCCGAACGGTGGCAGCCCGCCGCGACGCGCTTCATCGCCGTCACCAGCCTGCTGGCGGTGGCCGGCATCGTGGCGTGGGCCCTGGCCGGGCCACCAGTGGACGCGGCGACCCGGCACATGCTGCTGGTCCTTGCGCCCTTCGTTCTCGGCCTGCTGGCGGTCGAGCAGATCGGCAGCAAGCTGCGCCTGGAGGAGCGGCACGGCGCACTCGCGGGCTGGCAGCTGCTGATGCCGGCGGGACGGTTGACGATCGCGCTGCTCGCCGTGGCGGGGCTGTCGATGTCGATCCATGCCGTGGCCTGGGGTCACCTGGTGCTGGCGGTCGTCGCGCTGGTGCTGGCGCTGCCGCAGTGGCAGGCGATGCATCGGGGCCAGTGGGCGTTGAAGGGCCACGGTCCACGCGATGCCACGCTGGCGCGCGACGTCGTGCGGCCCGATGCGCGCGCGCTGTTGCGCCTGGCGTGGCCCTACGGCGTGGCGGCGGTGCTGTACCCGGTGTTCTTCCAGATCGGCACGGTGCTGCTGAAATACCTGCGTGGCGACGCCGAGGCCGGCGTGTTCGGCATCGCGCTGGCGGTGATGACCGCCCTCTACCTGTTCCCGACCACGGTGTACCAGAAGTTCCTGCTCGCGCGCCTGCACCGGTGGGCCGTGCACGACCGCGCGCGCTTCCGCCAGGTCTACCGGCTGGGCTGCATCGGCATGCTCGCCAGCGGGCTGGCGGTCGGTGCGCTGCTGGCGGCGCTGTCGGGTGAAGCGGTCCGCGTGTTCGGCCATCGCTACGCGGGCCTGCAGCCGCTGTTGATGCTGATGGCGGCGTGCGTGCCGCTGCGCTTCCTGTCCACCGCGGTGGGCGCAGTGCTGCTGACGGAAGGGCAGATGGCCTACCGCGTCGGTGCCATGCTCGCGGCGGCCGTGGCCGCCACGATGTTCAACCTGATGCTGATCCCGGCCTACGGCGCCCTGGGTGCGGCCTGGGCCACGCTGGCGGCAGAGGGGCTGTTGCTGCTGGCCATGTACCACGGCGCGCGGCGCGCCGCCGTGCTGCGGGGCAGGCCATGACAGCCCTGCGCACGGCGTTCACCGGGTACTACGGGATGCGCAATTTCGGCGACGACCTGTTCGGCGTACTCTGCGCGCGCGCGGCGCAGGCCTACTGGCGCGCCGCCCCGCGCGTGGTGGGGCCGCCGCTGGCATCGGCGCCCGCGCCCGGCACGGTGCCGCGCCGGTATCCGACCCGCTGGTACGGCGGCACCGGTGTCGTCGGCAAGGCCAGCCGATGGCTCAGCTTCGCGCGCGGCCTGCGCGATTGCGATGTACTGGATGGGTGGTGGCTCGGTGATCACGGCGCGCGAATC
>Ga0208958_1003603_pt1 | contig 11886 bp, 10 predicted proteins | sample RifOxyB1_FD_184032 | JGI IMG/M metagenome (GOLD analysis project Ga0208958, IMG submission 184032) | Soil microbial communities from Rifle, Colorado - Rifle Oxygen_injection B1 (SPAdes) | ecosystem: Environmental > Terrestrial > Deep subsurface > Rock core/Sediment | place: Rifle, Colorado...
GTAGAAGTGGTGGCCCTTGGCCTCCAGCATCTGCCGCAGTTCGATGAAGTTGAAGATCTCGCCATTGAAGACCGTCCACACCGTGCGGCGCGGGTTGTGGATGGGCTGGTCGCCGGTGGACAGGTCGATGATCGACAGTCGCGCATGCGCCAGGCCGATGCTGGGCGCGGCATGGAAGCCGAAGCCGTCCGGCCCGCGGTGCGCCAGCGGATGGATCATCCGTTCCAGCCAGGGCCGTGCCTCGGTGGAGACCACATCCGGCCCCATGAAACCCGCGATTCCGCACATGTATCGCTTCCCCTGTCCTTAGTAAGAATCGTCAGGCCGAGCCGGCCGCATACGCGGCGCGCGCCGGACCCGTGCGTTCGGCGAGCGCTTCTTCGCAGGCCAGCAGCGTGTCGCGCGCCACCTGTTCCCAGTCGCGCGAGAAGCGGCGCGCAAGCGCCGCCTCGTCCCACTCCTGCGCCAGGGCTTTCGCCAGCGCGCCCGCCAGTGCGTCCGCGTCGCGGGCCGGGACCAGCAGGCCGCTGGCCGCATCGACCACCTCGGGGATGCCGCCGACCGGCGTGGCCACCACGGGCCGGCCGCAGGCCAGCCCTTCGACCAGGACGTTGGGGTGGCCTTCGGAATAGCTGGGCAGCGTGACCAGGTCCGAGGCGACCATCCAGCGCGCGACCTCGGCCGGTGCCTGGCTGCCCGCCAGCTGCAACGGCAGCCCCGGTTCGGCCGCCAGCGTCGCGGCGAGTTCGGCATGCAGCGGACCGTCGCCGACGAACACCACGCGCGCCCGCGGCCGCGCGGCGGCCAGGCGACGCGTGGCGTGCACCAGCTCGCGCAGGCCCTTCTCGGGTACCAGGCGGCCGACATACAGCACCACCTCGGCGTCCTGCGCCAGGCCCAGCGCCTCGCGCGCGGCCTGGCGGTCGCCGGGCTGGAACAGGGCGGCATCGCAGCCGTTGGGGATGGCGCGGATGCGTTCGGGGTCGGCGCCGTACTGCTCGGCAGCGACGCGCCCCAGATCCTCGCTGACCACCAGCAACCGGCGCGCGGCGCGCACCACCGGACGGGTCAGGCGACGGCTGACGGCATCGCGTACGCGCAGGTCGGAACCGCGCGCGCCGGCGAGGAACGGCACGCCCGCCTCGCGCGCGGCGCGCAGGGCGCCATAGCCATCGGGATACAGCCAGTACGCCAGCACCACGTCGGGCGCGAAGGCCCGCACGTGTCTGGACAGGGCGCGCGCGCACAGGTGGCCATTGAATGGACGGCTGACCGCCGGCAACGCAGGGTAGGTGACGTAGTCCACGTCGCAACCCGGTGCCACGGCCTGGTGTTCCGCCGGGCGGTACAGATAGCTGCGCGGCCGCGCCCAGCCCGGATAGGTGGCGATGGGGCTGAGCACCTTCACTTCCGCCAGTCGCGACAGCTCGCGCACGGTCTGGTAGACCGGGCGTCCGCGGTGGGGCTCCCCGGCGATCGGGAACTGGGAGGTGACGATCAGGATGCGCATGCGGGAGGGAGGGAAATGGACGGGATGCGGGGCTGTCCGCCGCGTGGCGCGGTTGCCGTTGTAGGAACCGAAGCATGCCGAGGCAGGGGGACAGGATGGGTCACGAAACGTCTACGCCCTCGCGGATGGTGGAACTGGATGCCCTGCGCGGCATCGCCGCCGTCGCCGTGCTGGGTTACCACTTCACAACGCGGTATCAGGAACAGATCGGCCATGCCGACGGCATGCCTGTGAACCTGCTGGCAGGGAAGTACGGTGTCTACCTGTTCTTCCTGATCAGCGGGTTCGTGATCTTCATGACGCTGGAACGCACACGCACGGCGGCGGACTTCGTGGTGTCCCGGTTTTCCCGTCTGTTCCCGGCGTACTGGGCGGCCGTCCTGCTGACGGCGGCGGTCGTGTACACGGCGGGGATGCCGATGCAGCAGCTGCCTGCCAGCCAGGCGTTGCTCAATCTCACGATGGTGCAGGAGATCCTGGGGGCCGAGCACCTGGATGGTTCCTATTGGACCCTGCAGATAGAGCTGTTCTTCTACGTGCAGATGCTGTTCTGGTTCGTGGTGGGACAGTTGCGGCGCATCCACTGGATCATCGGCGGCTGGCTGCTGCTGGCGACGGTGGAGGGGCTGTGCGAGAAGTACCACTGGCATTTTTCATACTGGGTGCGGGAGCTGATGATCCTGCGCTTCATCCCGTTCTTCGCGATCGGCATCCTGTTCTACCGCCTGCACCGCTACCCGGCGGAGTGGCGGCTCAACCTGACGATGTTGCTGTGCGCGCTGCTGGCCATCGCCATCGGCGAGCGCCCTGTCTTCCTGCCGGTGGCGCTGGCGTGCTGCGCGATCTTCGCGTTGTTCGTGCGCGGGCACCTGAGGTTCCTAGACTCGCGCTTGTTCGTGTTCCTGGGGTCGATCTCCTACGCCTTGTACCTGGTGCACCAGGCGATCGGGTTCGTGGTGATCCACCATCTGGAGCGGCACGGCGTTCCGGCCTGGCTGGCGTGCATGGCCGCTGCGCTGGCCTCGCTGGCGCTGGCCGCGCTGCTCCACACGACGATCGAGCGCCCCGCCATGCAGCGGATCCGGGAGGCATGGAGGGCGTCGCGGATGCAGGCGCTGTCCCCGCGATGACGACGGCATGCGCCCATGTCCGCCGGCCACGCTTACGCCTGCGTCCGGTAAAGGTCCTTGCGCCCGCATCCGCAGCGGATGGCCTGCTCACCCGCGTCCGGGGGCGCGCATTGTTCACCTCGCGCAGCGGGAGCGGAGCAGGCACGGGATGACGGAGGCTGGACAGGGGGGGGCGGGCGGACTGGGCAGGGTCGTTTCTTCGGCGGCGTACGGGATCGTGGGCGGGCTGCTGGGGCGTGCCGTGGGCCTGGTCGGCACGCTGCTGGTCGCGCGCCACCTGACCCCGGACATCGTGGCGGAAGTCACCGTGGCCACGGTGGTGGCGCTGACGGGCAACTGGATCTCCGCATGGGGATGCGGGCAGTACGTGGTGGTCCGTGGCGGAGAAGGGCGGGACGCGGTCTTCGCCGCCACCCTGGTCTATCTGCTCGCGGGCATGGCGATGATCGCGCTGCTGTGGTGGGCCAGTCCCTGGCTCGCGCTGTGGATGCAGGCGCCACGGGTGGCCGACTACCTGCCCGGCGCCCTGCTCGGCATCGGAATCCGGCGCCTGGGGGCGATCCCCGACAAGCTGCTGGTCCGCGACATGCGCTTCGGCCGGATCGCGCTGGGCACTGCGCTGGGAGATGTCGTCTACGCCGTGGTGGCGGTGTCGCTGGTCAGCACCACGTCGCTGGGAGGGCACGCGATGATCATCGCCTTCGTCGCCCAGTCCTGCGTGATCGCGGCGTCCACCATCACGGCGGTGCCCTGGCGCGACTGGTTGTGGCCGGTGCGCGTGACCACGGCACGGCTGCGCGACCTGGTGCGTTTCGGCGCACCGGTGACCGGCGAGATCGTGCTGAGCGAGGGCGCCCGATACTGGGACAAGCCGTTGGTGCTGAGGCTGCTGGGCGCGCACGATGCGGGCAGCTACGGCATGGCCTTCAATCTGGCGCAGTTGCCCGCGGTGTACGTGGGGGGACATGTGGGCGCGGTGATGATGCCCGCCGTGGTCGGTGCGCTGCCGGGCGAGCGGCCGGCCTTGATGGTGCGCGCGCTGGCGTTCGCCGCGCTGTTCCTGTTCCCGATGGCCGCCGGGCTCGCCGCGTGCGCGCCCACCCTGGTGGCGACCCTGTTGCCGGCCACGTGGAGTAGGGTGGCTCCGTTGTTGAGCGTGCTGGCCATCGCCTCGCTGCCGGCGGCGGGCAGCTTCATCCTGTCCTCTTTCCTGGCAGCGCATGCGCGCAACCATCGCCTGATGTGGATCGAAGCGGCGACGGTGGCCTCGCTGGCCGCCACGTTGTGGGCGCTGTCCGGGGCGGGCGTGGTGGTCGCTTCGCTGGCGGTGGCCGTGGCGGCGTTGCTGCAATGGGGCTTGACCGTGCAGGCCTGTCGCCAGGACGGCCTGCGCCTGCACGGGCTGGTGCGGCCGCTGCTGCGCGTGGCGTCGGGCTGCGGCGTGATGGTGCTCGCCGTGCTGGTGTGGCGCCACGCGATGGGCGACAGGCTTGCGGCGGCGCTGCAGCTGCCCGCCGAGGTCGCCGTGGGCGCGGTTGTGTATGGTGTTGCGCTGTGGGTGGGCGCGCGCGATCAGGTCGTCGATGCGTTCGATGCCCTGGGGCTTTCGCGCTTCCTGCCGGAAAAGCGCGATCGGGGAGAGGGAATGAGATGATCGGATTCGATGCCATTGCGCTGCTGCGCAGGCCTGCGGCGACCGAGCGCACGCGGGTGCTGGACGAGGGCCAGCAGTTCATCGAACTGCGCAGCGCCCAGCTTGGCCGTCTGGTGACGGCGTACCGGGCCAACGGGATGTCGGGCCGTCCGGAACGCCTGCAGCGAAGGTTCGACCATGGCATGCGCTGCTTCGGCATCGACGAGCGCGGCGAACTGATCGCATGGTTCTGGGCGCTGCACGGGGTGCCGCGGTACTTCGACGAGCTTGCCTGGCAGATTCCCCTGTCGACCACGCAGGTCTGGCTGCGCGATGCGTTCGTCGTGCCCCGGCGGCGCGGCCGCCGCCTGCTGATCGCGATGATGGGGGCGGGCATCGACGTGGAAGCCACCCCGGCGGAGTACTTCTCCGACGTCAGCGTCTCCAACCTGCCCTCGCTGCGTGCGCACCGCTCGCTGGGGTTCGAGCGCTTCGCCACTGTCAGATGCCTGCGTGTCGGCGCCCGCTGGTTGTGGCGGAGCGCGCCGCCCGCGGGGCTTCCCACGCCGACCGGGCTCAGGGTGGAGGCATCGCGGCTGGTGCTGTCGCGGGAGGAGCTGGCCTGGCATCGCGCGCAGATGGCGTGAGCGCGCGGCGTCAGTCGTCGTGGCCCAGCCGGTAGGCGAGGGGGCGCAGCGGGCGGGCAGCGAGGATCGCCGCACGATGGAGCGCGCCCGCATGCAGGATGCCCGACACCATCGGCTGCCGGTCCGGCAGCAGCTCTGCCAGGTAGGACGACGCCTGCGCCTGGCTGTCGAACACGAGCAGCGCCGGCCAGTGGCTGTCGAGCGCCTGCAGCAGGTGCCATTCGTTGAGCTTGCCAGGACTGCAGGCGGCGAACGCGGGATCCCAGCCGGTCTTGAACCCCCCCAGCACGCGGCCGCACAGCAGGTTGCTGCTGCTGGCCACGACCTGCTCGCCGCACAGCGTTTCCACGAAGACCAGATGGCCGCCGCCGGCAAGCCGCGCAGTCAACTCCAGGAAGAAGCCGCGTTCGGCGGCGGACGCCTGCATCGAACTGCCACGGGTGCCTTTCCAGCCCGCGTGTTCCAGCGCCAGGTGGCGTGCCGCGGCAGCGGCGTCGGCCTGTGCCCCCTGCAGGATCCGCAGGCCGACATCGCCGCGCTCCTGCAGTCGGCGTAGGCGGCGCCGCAGGTCCTTCGCCACGCCCGCGCCCACCCGCGCGGCCGCCGGCACGTCGTCCGGGTGCCGGCGCAGGACCGGGCGCAGGGAAGCGGCGGTCTGCATCCAGTGCAGGCCCGCAGCACCCCGCAGCGCCTTCCACATGTCGCTGTCCGCGGCGACGCAGTGCCAGCGGATCGCGCGTTCGCGCCAGCTGCCGCGCTGCATCAGGCCGGCGATCGCCTCGGCGACCACGCCGGCCTCGCCGGCGCGGTGCAGGATGCCGGACTGGAAGGCATGCCGGTGCCGGTAGGCGCACCAGTGGGGCAATGGCACGAACAGGTCCGGGGCGCGCCGTTGCAGGCAGGTCAGCGCAAGCAGCTCGCCACCGCGCTCCACGGTCAGCACCACCGGCGGAGCGTCGGGCGTCAGCCAGCGCGCCGCGGCCTGCACCATGCCGGGCAGCAGGGCGGGGATGCCGGCAGGCGCATCGCGCGCCAGCGACTCCCACGCGGCCATGTCGGCGGGCGCCAGTGCGTCCAGCGGACGCAGGCGTGTCCGCAGCCTGTTCAAGGCAGGGCGTCCTGGCCCCGCCGGCGCCGGTAAAGATCGACGATGCGGGCACGCCAGCCCACCCGGTCGATGCTCAGCCACGCCATGCTGCCTTCGGCCATCGCCAGCGAGCGCTTGTACTCGGCCTGGCCGGCCATCAGTTCGTAGCGATCGAAGCCATTGCCCAGGAACTCGTTGATGGCGGTGGCGACCAGCAACAGGCCCGGGCTGCCGGTCCGTCCCACGCGCCGGTAGTCGATGCCGGCCTGGTAGAAGTACGCGGTACCGCGCCACACCAGATGGTAGAGGTAACCGACGACCGCATCCCCGGCCTCCAGACGCATCAGGTGCACGCCGGCATCCGGGGATGAGGCCCGGATCAGCGCGCGGTGGAAGGCCACGATGCGCGGGTCGCCGAAAGCGCCTTGTTCGCCCGCATCCTCGTCCCAGTGGGCCTGGTGCAGGCTTACAAGCGCATCGAAGAAGGCCAGGCGCTCGTCGGTGCCCATCGCGACGGCGCAGGCCAGTGGTCCGAACGCATCCAGCAGCCTGCGCGCGGTGCGGCGCAGGTGTGCACGGGTGCGGCTGCCCGGCACCGCAACCACATAGTCGCTGCCATCGTGGCGCAGACCCGCCAGGTCCACGTACGGTGTCGGCCTGCGGCTCATCTGCAGGCGCAGGCGGGGCGAACGGATCCGCTCCAGCGGAATGTCGTCCATGTCGATGCCGGGCAGGTAGAACGTCAGCCAATGACGTTCATGCGCTTCGAAATGGCCGATGCAGGCGGCCAGGGCATCGTGCTCGCGACCGGCGACCGACAGCAGGCCGTTGAACTCGATGGTGATGCTGTCCAGTGTGCGGTCGCCCACCTCGTGCAGGCGCACATGCTTGAGGCCCAGCGCGAAGCCGCGGCGCTGTTCGACGACGATGCCCAGCGCGATCGGCTGCCCATCCTCGCTGACCGTCAGCAGGCGTGCGCGCGAGCGCGGGCACAACGTGGCCAGCCAGGTGCCGATCCAGCACCAGCTGAGGAAGAAGCTGGCGCGGCTGCGCGTTTCCAGCGCGCGCCAGCGGGCTTCCAGCACGTCCATGGCGGGCAGGTGCTCGACCCGCACGTCATGCCGCGTGGCGGGCGCGCCGCTCTCAGCCGAACGTCGCATCCAGTCCTTTCTCCACGCCGGTCCGCGGCGTCCAGCCCAGTTCCGCGCGCGCGGCGGTGGTGTCGAAGTTGGCCAGCGGGCGCAGCGAGCGCACGCGGTAGCGCGTCAGCGGTACGTCGCGGCGCAGGACCTTGCCCAGCTGTTCCACGCCGAAGCCCAGCAGCATGAACATCCAGCGCGGCACGCGCACGACCTTGACCTCGTCGCCGAGCTTGCGGCGGCAGCGCGCCAGGTAGTCCTGTTGCGTGATGCGCGAGGTATCCACCACGTTGAACACGCGCTGCGCGGGCAGCGGCGCCTCGGCGGCGCACAGCAGCGCATCCACCACGTCGTCCACGTAGACCAGCGGCAGCGCCTGCGCGCCATCGCCCACCGCGACCCAGCGGCCGGCCAGCCCGATCACGCCGTTCGGCGTGACCTTCTCCGCGCCCGGACCGAAGATCTGGCCCGGCCGCACGATGATGGCAGGCAGGCCGTGCGTCGCCACCGCATCCAGCACCATGCGCTCGGCCGCGAGCTTGGTCTGGGTGTAGGCGCCGCGCCATTCGGGGTGCGGCTCCAGCGGCGAGGATTCGGTCATCACCGCGGCCGGATCGCGGCCGGCGTGGTCGAACACGCTCATCGAGCTCACGTACACCAGGCGCGCGGTCGATTCGGCCACGCAGGCGTCGATCATGTTGCGCGTGCCCCAGACGGTGCCGGCTTCGAAGTCGCGCGGACCGCCGCGCATCGCGGCGCCCACGTGGTAGACCAGCGGCACGCCTCGCACCGCATGGCGGACGATGCGCGGATCGCCCAGGTCGCCCACCACGGTCTGGATGCCCGCATCGCCCGCGTAGGCGGCCACCGGGCGGCGCACCAGCACGCGCACGGTCTTGCCCTGTCCGCGCAGGCGCGCCACCACGCGCCTGCCGAGGAAGCCGGCGGCACCGGTGACCAGCGCATCGGCCGGCGGCAGGTCGACGTAGCGCGATTCCAGCAGCGCGATGCGCTCGGCGTCCGGCGCGGCGCAGGCCGGTTCCAGCAGGCGCGCGATGCGCAGCGCATCCTCGCCGGTGAACGGGGGGGATGCATTGTCGCGGACCGCCTTGGCGAACTCGACCGCGCCGCGGCGGATGCCGGGCGAAGGCTTGAGCATGCCGGTGGCGAAGCGCACCACGTTCCACGGTACGCGGAACACGTCCTTCACCGCGCTGAAGAACGCATTGGCGACGATGCCGATGAACTTCGGGCCCGGCAGCACGCGATGGATGCGGCAGGTCTGCAGGAAGCGGTCCACTTCGATGGTGCCGCGCGTGCCGCGCACGAACACGCGGTTCTCCATGGGGCGCGCATTCCACGACAGCAGCAGGCGGCCCACGCCGTCCCGCGCGCGCGCATGCGCCTGCCACTCGTCGAAGTGCAGGTTCGGGTCGGTACCGCGCGCCTGGTAGTCCACGCGCAGGTCCTGCACCGGGCCGAGGAAGGCCTCGAGGGTGTAGAGGCCATGCACGCCAAGGTCGCGGAAGGGGTAGGAGCCCTGCGTGACCGAACCCGGCAACGGGCCGCCGGCATAAGGCGGGTACTCCGAGTTGCGCACGATCTCCACTGAGACCACGTCGCCGATGCGTCCGTCGCGCACGGCCTGCACGGCCTGCATCAGGACCGGATCGAACAGGTCGGAATGGTTGACGCCCAGCCGGACCTGGCGCGTGCGCGCCGCCGCGATCATGGCCTCGCAGTCGGCCACGGTGTCGGCCATGGGCTTTTCCACCAGCACGTGGCAGCCCATTTCCATGGCCTGCAGGGCGATGGCCGCATGGAAGGCCGGCGGCGTCAACACGTAGACGGCCTGCGGTTGCAGTTCGGCGAGTTCGTCCAGGCGGGCGGCGACCCGCTTAACGCCGAAACGGTCGGCCAACGCCTGCGCGGCAGGCAGCTGCGGGTCGCAGATGCCGACCACGTCGACGAAGTCCAGTTGCTTGAGCGCGGCCAGGTGGTGGGTGGCGACGTAACCGGCGCCGACAAGTGCGACGCGCAGGCGGGTGGAGGCAGGAACGGTCATGGGGAGGAGAGTCGTCAAGGGGAGTTGTTCATCGGCGCGCCAGTGCCTGCGCCACGGTCGCCAGCACGTCATCGACGCGGCGGTCCCAGGTCTGCGTCGCGACGGCGGCCACGCGCGCCTCGGCGGCGGCATCGCTGTCTTCGGCCAGCGCCCGGTCGAGCGCGGCAAGGAAGCCTTCGCGATCGTTGGCGATGCGGACCCACCGGGAGAACTTGGCGATCTCCGGGTTGTACGTGCTCACCACCGGTTTGCCGGTGGCCAGGTATTCGCGCAGCTTCAGCGGATTGGCATTGGCGACCTGGCGGTTCATCCGGTACGGGATGATCGCCGCATCGAAGGCCTTCGCCCACGTCGGCAGGGAGGCATAGGGCTGTGCGCCCGCCAGGTGCACGTTGCGCAGCGCGCGCAGCGCGGACACATCGGCGGCGGCATGGCCGACCAGCAGGAAGCTCCATTGCGGCCGGGCCTGCGCCAGCCAGGCGATCAGTTCGATGTCGATCCACTCGTGCACCGAGCCGATGTAGCCGATCACCGGTCCGGCCAGCCCGCGCGCGCCGTCGGCGACGGGCGTTTCCGGCGCACGCGCGGTGAGGAACAGGTCCAGGTCCACGCCATGCGGCGCATAGGTCGTCGTCGGGTTGAGCGCCTGCTTGGCCGGCAGCAGGGCCGGCGGTGCGACGAACAGCTGGTCGGCCTCCAGGCTCAGCGCCTCGTCGCGCCGCCCGATCAGTTCCGCATCCACGCCGGGATGGGCGGCATAGTCGTCGATGCAGTAGTACACGCAGAATTCCTCGCCCAGGCGATGGGCCAGGAAACCCGGGTGCGGAACGGCGAACCATGACAGGTAGCGGGCGATGCCCGCCTTGCGCAGCGCGCGGCGCACGGCCCAGCGGCTGAAGACCCGGTTGAACGTCTCCACGCCCGGAATGCGGCGGAACGGCAGCTGCGGCACGGTGCAGTGCCACAGGCCGTCGCGCACCTGGACGGGCGGCTTCAGCGCGGCGGTCAGCTTGCGCCAGGCGCGCTTGAGGTCGCGCCCCGAGGTGGTGGGTGCACGCATGCCGGGCGAATCCACGTACAGCACGGGCATGCGCCGGGCCAGGCGGAGGGCGATGTGGTGGCTGCTGGTGCGGTTCTCCGCGTTCCAGTCGTTGCCGAAATACACCACGCCGCGCCCATGCAGGGCGCTCGAGGGGTCACTCATCGCGCCACCAGCCGATCAGCCAGGCCGTGCCGCCATGGTGGATCCAGGTCTTCTGCAGGCCGGGGATGGCCTCCACGTGCGCTCCAACGCGGGCGCAGGCCGGGGCGAAGAACGTCACCAGCCCGCTGCGGCCCAGGTGGCGCATGCGTGCGATGGTGGCGGCCGGATCGCTCAGGTAATAGAGCACCTCGCAGGCGGTGACCAGGTCGAAGCGGTGGCGCTGCTCGCCCCAGGGCTGCCCGAACAGGTCGGTCGCGGCGAACCGTGCCTGCGGCAGGCGCTGGCGGGCCCGCTCGATGGCGGCCGGACTGACATCCAGCCCGTACTGTTCGTCACTGAGCCGCGCCAGGTACTGCGTCTGGTGGCCTTCGCCGCAGCCGATCTCCAGCACCGAGCCCACGCGGCCGAACGCCTGTTCGATGACCCGGTTGGTGGCCTCGAAGCGTGCGCGCTCCATGGGCGACTCCATGTTCCAGGGGTCCGGCATGCGGTACGCCAGCTCCAGCCGTGCGTGGTTGTCGTTGCCGCCCACCCCGCGCAATGCGTACTTCATCCACAGGCGGCGCTGCGCCTTCCTCAGCAATCTGGCGGTATCGCTCCACATTCCGCGTTCCCCTTACCCTGTTGTGCTTCAACCGCAGTCCGACGCGCCACGCGGCCCTTCGGCCACCTGGTGCGCCGAATCCGGCCCCACCTGCAACGGCCTTGCCGGCGCGCTGTACCAACCGCTGACCCTGCCGCATTCGAAGTCGACCCAGGACGGCCCGTACTGCCAGCGTGCGGGGTGTTCGACGGTGGGGCTTCCCAGGATGCGCCGTGCCTGCTCCGTATCCATGCCCAGTTCCAACTGCCTGGCGGGGCGTGGCATCCAGGCTGCCGCGGCGCTGTCGCCCGGTCCGGTCGGATCCAGCGTGGGAATCGAGGTGCGGTGCGCCCCCAGCCAATACAGCAACGCCGCCAGCAGCGCGCCGGCCAGCAGATAGCGCCGGCGTCCGCGCGGGGGCGCCGGCCCTTCGGTATCCGGCATCCAGGCCGCGTCGTTCCGGTGGGGCGGTGCCGTTGTGCGCGCAGGCCGCGGGGGCGCGGACGCACCGGGGAGACGGCCGTGCAGCCGATGGAAATCGAGGGTGGCTTCGTACATGCGGTTGAGGCGCTGCAGCCGCGGCAGGTCCGAGGCGTCTCCCTGCATGTCCGGGTGCAGGGCGGCCACGCGGCGGCGATAGGCCTGCTTGAACGCATCCATGCCGCATTCGGCGTCCAGCCCCAGTTCTTCGTACATGCTGACGAAGTCGGTATCTTCCGACATTGGTGGCGCGCCCCTGTTTCGCCGTCGGCGCCTGTCCGGCGCGTGGTGTCCGCTTTACCTGCAATACGCGATCCGGGGGCCGATCCGGCCAGCAGCGGCGCTGGCCGCGCTCGCGCCCTTTTCGCGTATACCCCTGCACAGGCAAGGTTGCCGAACATGCGGAAG
>Ga0208958_1003606_pt1 | contig 11877 bp, 7 predicted proteins | sample RifOxyB1_FD_184032 | JGI IMG/M metagenome (GOLD analysis project Ga0208958, IMG submission 184032) | Soil microbial communities from Rifle, Colorado - Rifle Oxygen_injection B1 (SPAdes) | ecosystem: Environmental > Terrestrial > Deep subsurface > Rock core/Sediment | place: Rifle, Colorado...
TGCGACGCCCTGGCCCGCAGCGCGAACGACATCACCGCGCAGGCACAGACGCACGCACGGCAGACCATCGCCGAGATTTCGCAACTGGTGCAGGTCGCCTCGGAGGCCCCGCGTGCCGCGGCCGACGTGGTGGCCGAACTGCGCCAGAAGCTGTCCGACAGCATGGTGCGCGACACCGCGCTGCTGGAAGAACGCACCCAGATGATGGGCACGCTGCAGACGCTGCTCGATGCGGTGAACCACGCCTCCACCGAACAGCGCACCGCCATCGATGCGCTGGTGGCGACGTCCGCCGACCTGCTGGAGCGCGTGGGCACCCGCTTCACCGACCACGTGCAGGCCCAGACCGGCAAGCTGGAACACGTCGCCGCGCAGGTCGCCGCCGGCGCCACCGAAGTCGCCGGCCTGGGCGATGCGCTGGAAAGCGTGGTGGCGCGCTTCGGCCAGACCAACGATGCGCTGCTCGAACGCCTGCAGGCCATCGAGGGTGCGCTGGAGCGCTCGCTGGTGCGCAGCGACGAGCAACTGGCCTACTACGTGGCGCAGGCGCGCGAAGTGGTCGACCTCAGCCTGTCCGCGCAGCGCCAGATCACCGTCGACCTGCAGCGCCTGGCCGGGGCCGACGCCGCATGAGCGTGGAGACCGGAGACGACGCCGAGCTCGGCGCCCCCGTGTGGGCCAGCTTCGGCGACCTGATGTCGGTGCTGCTGGGCGCGTTCGTGCTGGTGCTGGTGGGCGTGATCGCCGTGCAGGCGCAGCTGGCCCAGCGCCTGGACGAGGAAACCCGCCGGCGCGAACAGGAAGCGCAGCAGCGCAAGGCACTGGAGGACGCGCTGGCCGCGCCGCTGGCCGAGGGCCGGGTGACGCTGGTGGACGGCCGCATCGGCATCCGCGGCAACGTGCTGTTCGCGCTGAACTCCGACCAGTTGCAGCCGGAGGGTCGCGACCTGCTGAAGAGCCTGGCCGCGCCGCTGGCGGGCTACCTGCGCACGCGCGAGGAAATCCTGATGGTCAGCGGCTTCACCGACGACCGCCAGGTCAGCGGCAGCAACCGCCAGTTCGACGACAACTGGGATCTGTCCGCGCAGCGCGCCCTCACCGTCACCCGCACCCTGATCGCCGAAGGCGTGCCGTCCGCGTCGGTATTCGCCGCCGCGTTCGGCGCCGAGCAGCCGGTGAGCGCCAACACCAGCGAGGAAGGCCGCGCGCGCAACCGCCGCGTCGAGATCGCGCCCATTCCCCGCCCCGCCAAGCGCCGCGGTGACGATGGACGGTGACGCGCTGCCGCCGCTGGCGCAGTTGCAGGCGTGGCGCGCGCAGGGCCTGGACCGCGCGGCCCCGGCACGCTTCGACATCCTGCAGGCCTTGGCCGCGCGGGTCGGCACGCACGAGGGCGAAGCCCGCCGCCTGCTGGAAGCGCGACTGGCCGGCCTGATGCGCGCCTATGCTGAAGGCCTGACACGCCGGCCCACGCCCACCGTGCCCGCCCCGGCACGCGATAGCGGACTGCGGGGTCTGGTCGCCGCACTGCAGGCGCGGCACGGCGATGCTCCTGCACTTGATCCGTCGCCGGTGGCGCCGTCCGCGCTCACCGAGGCGCGAGAGGTCTGGGCTCAGGTGCGCACCGACAGCCAGCTGCGCGCGTCGCTGCACGACGTGCCCGCCGACGCCGGCCCGCTCAACTCCGGCATGCTGGTGCACCGCGCCCTGCACTTGATGCGCGCCGCGTCGCCGGGCTACCTGCAGCACTTCATCGCCTATGCCGACACGCTGTCGTCGCTGGAGCAGCTCCAGCAGGCCGTGGCACCGCTGATCACGGCCACCGATACGCCGCGCCCGGCCAGGCGCGCACCGCGCAAACGGAAACCTGCCGCGACCTGACGCAAGAATTCCCGACCATTGGCGTTGGCGTTGGTGTGGGAGCGACGTCAGTCGCGATGAAGCGTTGCCGATAACCCATCGCGACTCACGTCGCTCCCACGGAGCCTGTCGCGCCCCGGTCCCACCCCGCAGCCCGTTCCACGCGGGCCACAACAGGCCACGCTGGCGCCTGTTTGGAGCTGTGGGAGCGACGTCAGTCGCGATGAAGCGTTACCGATGCCCTGTCGCGACTCACGTCGCTCCCACGACAGGGGAGCAGGCCGCTTCGCCAGGCCGGAGCGCCTGACCGCCCTGAAGGTGAGCCGGATGACGCGCCGAGCTCGAATCGATCGGGCTCGATGGGCGACAGCTCGGGCTCCGAGCTCCGCGCGCAAGGCTCGGTGCTCGGTCGATCGCACTCGGAAGGCCATCGATCACGCTCCGGATCCCATCGATGGCGTTCAATGTGAGAGAGATCGCATTCCGAGCTCCATCTGCGGGGCTCTGAGCTCCATAGATCACGTTCGGAATGCCATCGATCGCTCTCCATGTGAGAAAGATCGCGCCAGGAGTGTCATCGATGGAGCTCGGAGCCCCATCGCTCACACTCAGCGCTCCATCGTGGGGCTTTCAGTGTGAAATGCCCACGCGCTTATGGCATCGGATACTGCAGGTGTCGCCGGCGAAGGGCCTCGAATTTCGCCAATCCCGACTGCCAACCCGCTTCGATGGCGTCCAACGCATCGCCGCGTTCGATGGCAGCGCGCAGGTCGCCCACGCCAGCCAGCCGGTCGAAGAACGGCGGCTCGCCCGGCAGGAAGGCGAAGTCCTCCGGGTGCTGGTCGTGCAAGGCCTTCAGCACGGCCAGGCCGGTGCGCACCGGGCGGAACGCGCCTCGATCGGTCACATGCAGCTGCACACCGGCACAGGCCTGGCCGGCATGCTTGGAGAATGTCGGCGTGAACCACGTGGGCCGGAAGCGCACGCCCGGCAGGCCCATCGCGTTGAGTCGCGCGGCCAGCGCGGGCGCATCCACCCAGGGCGCGCCGAAGGTCTCGAACGGGCGCGTGGTGCCGCGGCCCTCGGACACGTTGGTGCCTTCCAGCAGCCCCATGCCCGGATAGACCAGCGCGGTGTCGGGGGTCGGCATGTTCGGCGACGGAGGCACCCACGGCAACGCGCCGCGCAACGGTTCGTCGCCGCGCCGCCAGCCCTGCATCGCCACCACGTGCAGGTCGGCGCCGATGCCGAACGCGGTGTTGAACAGCGTGGCCAGTTCGCCCAGCGTCATGCCGTGGCGGATGGGAATGGGGAACTGGCCGACGAACGAGGCCAGCGCCGGGTCCAGCACCGGTCCTTCCACCCGCACGCCGCCCAGCGGATCGGGACGGTCGGCCACCACGACGGGAATGCCGGCGCGTTTCGCCGCGCGCATCACCCCGGCCAGCGTGTACGGATAGGTGTAGAAGCGGGTGCCCACGTCCTGGATGTCGAACACCAGCACGTCGATGCCATCGAGCATCGCGGGCGTGGGTTCGCGGTGTTCACCGTACAGGCTGTGCACGGGCAGGCCGGTGGCCGCATCGCGCGCGGAGGCGACGTGATCGCCGGCCTGCACGTCACCGCGCACGCCGTGTTCGGGACCGAACAGCGCGACCAGGGTGAAATCCGGATGCGCGGCGAAGCGGTCGACATCACTGCGCAGCTCGCTGTCCAGGCCGGTGGCATTGGTCACCAGCCCCACGCGCCTGCCGCGCAACAGGTCCAGACGCTGCTCCAGCAGCACCTCGATGCCCAGCTTCGGCGCCACGCCCGTGCAGTCGCAGCCCGGGGCAGCCGCGCCGGGCGGCGCAAGGCCGAGACCCAGCAACAGCAGCAGGCCTAGGCTCAGGGGGCGCAGTGCAGCATGCAGCGGACGGGGGAACCGGGGCATAGTGTCACGACCGTTTGCTATCGTTGTCATGACGATAGCAGCCTGCGTGCGGCGTCGGGCAGGGGAAAACGCTGCCGGACACGCCGCATTCTTCCGTTGTCAGTGGGGAACCCGATGTCCCGTATGGCGAAACGCATCATGCGCAGCATGTCCTTCCTTGTCATCGCCGGTGCCGCCCTGCCCCTCGGCGCGCAACCCGTACCGAACCGCCTGGGCGTCACGCCGTCGGCGCAGTCCCGGGACTTCGTGGCGAACAAGCAGCAGTTCCAGCTGCACAGCCTGCTGACCGAGCAGCGTCATCCGCGCAGCTTCGACCTGAGCACGCGCATCGCCGCCGACACCGCGGACGGGCTGGCCGCGCTGCTGTCGGTGGATGAGGACATTTCGGCCGCGCTGCAGGGCGTCGCCGACGATCCCGCGCGGCTGGCGGCACTGGAACACGCCAGCCGCGAGATCACCCGCGCCCTGCGCGACGGACACCGCCTGTATTTCTACGGCACCGGCTCCACCGGACGCCTGGCCGAGACCATCGAAAGCGGGCTGTGGCGCCCGTTCTGGCAGCGCACTGCGGCATCCCCCGCGATGGCGAAGATCGAGGCGCGCTTCCCTGGCCTGGGCGAACGCGTGCGCGGCGAGATCACCGGCGGCGACCGCGCGCTGATCGCCTCGCTGGAAGGCTTCGAGGACATTCCCGAGATCGGCCGCCTGCAACTGCAGGACAACGGCATCCGGCCGCAGGACCTGGTGTTCGCCGTCACCGAAGGCGGCGAGACCTCCGCGGTGATCGGCACGGCGCTGGCCGCGGCCGACCAGGCCGGCGCGGACGCACGCCGCACGTGGTTCGTCTACAACAATCCCGATGAGGTGCTGCGCCCGTTCGAACGCAGCCGCCGCGTGCTGGACGATGCGCGCATCACCAAGATCCCCTTGCCCACCGGGCCGCAGGCGATCACCGGCTCCACCCGCATGCAGGCCACCACCACCAGCCTGTACGTGCTGGGCGTGGTGCTGGAAGACGCAACGCGTGCGCTGCTGCGCGAGGTGCTGACCGGCGATGAACTGGCCGCGTTGGGCTTCAACGATGCCGGCATCGCCGAGCGCCTGCGCGGCTTCGCCGCGATCCAGCGCACAACCGCCGCGGCCGCGCAGAAACTGGCCGCGTGGACCGACCGCGAAGCCGCCAGTTATGCCGCCGGCCGCCATGCCACCTATCTGGCCACGCGGGCGCTGATGCCGGTGTTCGTCGACGTGACCGAGCGCGCACCGACCTTCCGCCTCAGCCCGCTGGACCCCGTGGACGCGGCCGAACGTCGCTCATGGATCCAGGTGTGGACGCCGGCCGCCGATGGCGCACAGGCCTGGCAGGCCCTGCTGCACCGGCCTTTCCATGGCCTGGACAAGGCGCTGTACCTGCCGCCGTTCGAGAGCGGCATCGACGACCCCTACCTGCGCGAAGCGGCGCTGCGTGGCCTGTCCAACGCCGGCGACGAACAGCAGGCGCTGTACGACCTGTCGTTCTCCGACGCCAACCTGCAGCGCAGCGGCCCGCAGGCCGGCGATACCGGCGCGCTGATCCTGCTGGGCGACGAAGCGCACGCCGATGCCAACCGCCGGTGGCTGCAGGCCTTCGCCGCCGCCGGTGCGGAGCCGGTGCTCGTGTCCGTCTCGGCGCGCCCCCTCGCCAGCGACGTGCTGGCCGACGTGGCCGCCCTGCCCCGGCCGGTGCCGGTGATCGCGGTGACGGTGCCGCAGCGTGATGCGTTCGAACTCAACCAGACCATCGCCCTGAAGATGCTGCTCAACGCGCATTCCACCGGCGTGATGGCCAAGCACGGGCGCGTGGTCGGCAACACGATGACCAGCGTACAGCCGGGCAACCTGAAACTGATCGGCCGCGCGACCTGGCTGATCCTCTCCCACGTCAATGCCGTGCTGGAGACGCCGGCGTGGCGCACGGCGCGCGGCAGCACCGCTCCGCTGGCCTACGCCGAGGCCAATGCGGTGCTGTTCGAGGCCATCGAGCAGCGCCGCAACGCGCCGGGCGCGAGCGGCCTGCCGGAAGTGGAGCTGTCCGTGGTGGCGGTGCTGGACGCGCTCAAGGCGGACAGGCCCATCGACTGGGATGCCGCCGTCACGCAGCTGCGCGCCGGCGGACTGAGCCGCTACCTGGCACCCTACGCGACGGCGACCGGAGCTCCCGGCCGCTGATCCGCTGCGCCCCTGCGGGAGCGCAGCCCAAGTCGCGAACGCCCTGCCGAGGGCGGGCGTTCCCGAAGCAGCGCGTGAGCGCTTCCCTTGCAGTGCGATAGCGACTCACGTCGCTCCCACGTGTTCCCCTGAGCGCGGCGCTGGTTCAGCCCTGGCCCTTCGCCCGGGCGAACGCCGCCGCCAGCGCATTGTCGGCCGGCGGCGCGCCGGACTTCGCCGCTGCGGGACCACGACGCTGATCGCGCGGGGGGCCGCGGTCGGGGCCGCGCGGCGGACGCGGATCGTTCGCCCGCGCGTCGCGCGGGGCCTGCGGTGCCGGCGCGTCGTCCAGGCGGCGCGTCAGGGCGATGCGCTTGCGGGCCACGTCCACCTCCAGCACCTTCACCTTGACGATGTCGCCGGCTTTCACCACCTCGCGCGGGTCCTTCACGTAGCGGTCGGACAGCGCGGAGATGTGGATCAGGCCGTCCTGGTGCACGCCGATGTCGACGAAGGCGCCGAATGCGGCCACGTTGCTGACCACGCCTTCCAGGATCATGCCTTCGCGCAGGTCCTTGATGTCTTCCACGCCGTCGGCGAAGCGCGCGGCCTTGAACTCGGGGCGCGGATCGCGGCCGGGCTTTTCCAGTTCCTTCAGGATGTCGCGGATAGTCGGTACGCCGAATTTTTCGTCCACGTACTGCTCGGGCTTCACCCCACGCAGGAAGACGATGTCGCCGACGATCTGCTTCACCTGCCGGCCGCTGCCGGCCAGGATGCGCTCGACCACCGGATAGGCCTCCGGATGCACGGACGAGGCATCCAGCGGTTCGTCGCCGTCGGCGATGCGCAGGAACCCGGCACACTGCTCGAAGGTCTTCTCGCCCAGGCGCGGCACGCCCAGCAGCGCCTTGCGCGTGCGGAACGCGCCGTGCTCGTCGCGGAAGCGCACGATGTTCTCGGCCACGGTGGACGACAGGCCGGAGACGCGCGTCAGCAGCGCGGCCGAGGCGGTATTCACGTCGACGCCGACGGCGTTCACGCAGTCCTCCACGCGCGCATCCAGCGCACGCGCCAGGCGGAACTGGTCCACGTCGTGCTGGTACTGGCCCACGCCGATGGCCTTGGGTTCGATCTTCACCAGCTCCGCCAGCGGGTCCTGCAGGCGGCGGGCGATGGAGACGGCGCCGCGGATGCTCACGTCGAGGTCGGGGAATTCCCTGGCCGCGAATTCGGAGGCCGAATACACCGAGGCGCCGGCTTCGCTGACGACGATCTTCTGCATCTTCAGCTCGGGCGCGAGCTTGATCAGGTCGCCGGCCAGCTTGTCGGTCTCGCGGCTGGCGGTGCCGTTGCCGATGGCGATCAGCTCCACGGCATGTTTCGCGCACAGCGCGCGCAGCACGTGCAGCGACGGGTCCCACTGCCGCTTGGGTTCGTGCGGATAGATGGTGGCGGTGTCGACCAGCTTGCCGGTGCGGTCGACGACGGCGACCTTCACCCCCGTGCGCAGGCCCGGGTCCAGGCCCAGCACGGCCTTCGGCCCGGCCGGTGCGGCCAACAGCAGGTCCTTGAGGTTGTCGCCGAACACGGCGATGGCCTCGGCTTCGGCCTTCTCGCGAGCCTGGTTGAACAGGTCCAGCAGCAGGTGCATGTGCAGCTTGGCGCGCCAGGTCAGGCGGCAGGCATCCAGCAGCCACTTGTCGGCGGCGCGCCCCTGCGCGGAAACGCCGGCATGCTTGGCGACGCGGCCTTCGGCGGAAAGATGGCCGGCGTCGGCGTCCATGCCCGGGTCGAGGTCGAGCTGCAGGATCTCTTCGCGGCGCGCGCGGAACAGCGCGAGCAGGCGGTGCGAGGGAATCTTCGCCAGCGGCTCGGCATGGTCGAAGTAGTCGCGGTACTTCGCGCCTTCGTTCTCCTTGCCCTCGGCGACCTTGGCGCGGATCACGCCGACCTCGGTCATCCACTCGCGCAGTTCGCCGACCAGCGCGGCGTTCTCGCCCCAGCGTTCCATCAGGATCGCGCGTGCACCGTCGAGCGCGGCCTTGGCATCGGCCACGCCCTTCTCGGCATCGATGTACGCGGCGGCGGCGGTTTCCGGGACCAAGGTGGGATCGGCCAGCAGCCCGTCGGCCAGCGGTTCGAGGCCGGCTTCACGCGCGATCTGCGCACGCGTGCGGCGCTTGGGCTTGTACGGCAGGTAAAGGTCTTCCAGGCGCGCCTTGCTGTCGGCGGCTTCGATTTCGGCACGCAGTGCGTCGGTCAGCTTGCCCTGCTCTTCGATGCTGGCGAGCACCGCGGCGCGGCGGTCCTCCAGTTCGCGCAGGTAGGTCAGGCGCGTTTCGAGGTTGCGCAGCTGGGTGTCGTCCAGGCCGCCGGTGACTTCCTTGCGGTAGCGGGCGATGAAGGGGACGGTGGCGCCTTCGTCGAGCAGCGCGATGGCGGCCTTGGCCTGCGCGGTCTGGGCGCCGATCTCGGCGGCGATGGTGGCGGCGATGTGCTGGGCGATCTGGGGATTGCGGTCTTGCATTGCGTCCGTACTGGAAAACCCGATACACCGGGTGGGACCCGGATTGTGGCAACGGATGGCCGCGCGGGAAACGGGTTGACATGCGTGTCCGATGTGGGCTGACGGACGGGGCGTCGCTGGCTATGCTCGGACACCCCGCAAGGACCCCTGCCCATGCGCACGCTGTATCCCGAGATCGCGCCGTACCGCACGCACCGGCTTGCCGTCGATGCCCTGCACACGCTCCATGTGGAGGAATGCGGGAATCCGGACGGCATTCCCGTGATCTTCCTGCACGGCGGACCGGGCGCGGGCCTCTCGCCGGTGCATCGGCGCTTCTTCGATCCGGCGCGCTACCGGATCGTCCTGTTCGACCAGCGCGGTACCGGCCAGTCGACGCCGTTCGGCGAGCTGCGCGACAACACCACCGCACACCTGATCGCGGACATCGAAGCCGTGCGTGCGCTCGCGGGAATCGAGCGCTGGCTGGTGTTCGGCGGCTCGTGGGGTTCGACGCTGGCGCTGGCCTACGCGCAGGCGCACCCCGCGCGCGCGACCGGCGTGATCGTGCGCGGCGTCTACCTCGGCCGCGAGGAGGAGAACCGCTGGTTCAACGAGGCCGACGGCGGGGCGCGCTGGGTATTTCCGGAACGCTGGGCGCGCTACGAGGCGCATATTCCGGCGGGCGAGCGCGGCACGATGATCGAGGCGTACTGGCGTCGCATGGACGATCCCGATGCGGCGATCGCGATGGCCGCCGCACAGGCATGGCTGGGCTGGGCTGGGAAGACGGTGCGGCCACGCTGCTGCACGAGCCGGATGCCACGTCGGACGAAGATCCCGCCAGGGTCCTGGCCAAGGCGCGGATCGAGGCGCATTACTTCCGCCACAACGCCTTTCTCGCGCACGGACTGTTGCTGCGCGACATCGACCGCATACGCCACCTGCCGGGCGTGATCGTGCAGGGCCGCTACGACATCATCTGCCCGCCGCGCAGTGCCTGGGATCTGGCGCAGGCCTGGCCTGAGGCGCGCCTGGAGATGGTGCTGGCCGGCCACGGCGCCACCGAGCCGGCGATCACCGATGCACTGATCCGTGCGACGGACGCGTTCGCGGACCGCTGAAACGAAAACGGGCCGCGCGAGGCGGCCCGTCCATGGTGCAGCGTGCGGGGGTACTTACGAACGCACCGGCAACACGCGGATTTCGACGCGACGGTTGAGGGCACGGCCGGCGTCGGTGTCGTTGCTGGCGACCGGATAGCGCTTCCCCATGCCGACGATCTCGAAGCGTTCGCGCTGCAGGCCCTGGCCGATCAGGTAGTTGCCCACCGACGCGGCGCGCTGTTCGGACAGCCGCTGGTTCACCGCTTCGCTGCCGATGCTGTCGGTGTGGCCGCTGACTTCCACGATGGTCTGGTTGTACTCGCGCAGGGTCGAGGCCACGTTATTGAGGGCCGGATAGAACTGCGGCTTCAGTTCGGCCTTGCCGAAGTCGAAGGTGACGCCGTCCGGCAGGTTGAGCTTGATGACGTCGCCGTCGCGGCTGACATCGATGCCGGTACCCGCCGTCTGGCGGCGCAGTTCGGCTTCCTGGCGATCCTGGTAGGCGCCGATGGAGCCGCCCGCCAGCCCGCCGATGCCCGCGCCCACGAGGGCGCGCTGGCGACGCTCGGTGGCGTCGCTGCCGCTGAGCAGGCCGGCCACGGCACCGATACCCGCGCCGATCAGGGCGCCGGTACGGGTGCGGTTGGGATCATTGGGATCGTTGGTCTGGCCGGTATAGCTGGCGCAGCCACCGAGCAGCGTCACGGTGAGCGCCGCGAGGGCGCCGGTCTTCAGCATCGCATTCATACATCCTCCTGGGCGGTGCGCGGAATGCACCGGAACGGCCGCAAGCCTACCCAGCAAAATGTTCACAACACGCGATTTGAGCCCTGTTCATTCAGGTAGCGTCGGGGATCACGCCATCAGCGCGACGGCCCCCGGCGCATCCAGCGTCCGCTCCCAATCGCCCATCAGCGCCAGGTACAGCAGCTTGTCGAACTCCGGACCGAAGCGCCGGATGACGGCATCCGGATCGGGGATCAGCTTGGCGTCGGCGATCAAGCCGAAATGCACACGCCCGTTGTAGCTGAGGATGGACACGCCGATGCCGATGGAGCCGGTCTGCGGCACCCAGAACATCATCTCGCGCACGCGGCTGCCGCCCATGTAGAGCGGCTGCTGCGGGCCCGGCACATTGGTCGCCACCGCAGTCGCCTTGCGCGAGAACAGCTCCAGCGCCACGCCCTGGACGGCCGCTGGCGCCATACCAAGCGCCGCAAGAAGTCCAAATGCAACAATGGCTTGTCGCGAATTCTTCAGGTCACGCATGCAATCGGCCACGCGCTCCAGCCGGCGGATCGGATTGTCTTCGCCCACCGGCAGGTCCAGGAACACCAGGCCGAAGTGGTTGCCCAGCTTGCGCGCGTGCTCCAGCGGGCGCAGGTTCACCGGCACCGTGGCGCGCAGGGTCACCCCCTCGAGCTGCTCACCACGCTCCAGCATGTAGCTGCGCAGTGCGCCGGCGGCCGCGGCCATCAGCACGTCGTTGACGGTGCAGTCGCAGGCGCGGCCGACCGCCTTCACGTCTTCCAGGTCCAGCGGCTCGGCCCAGGCCACGCGCTTGCTGACGCCCAGCTTGCCACGCAGCAGCGTGGGTGGGTCGTCGGACAGGGACAGCGCGTGCAGCAGCTCGCGGCCGATCTCGCCGCCCTCCTTCGCCAGAATCGTGGCCAGCGTGGGGTCCTGCATCATCTCCATGCCCTTGCCCAGCATCTTTCCGCCGATCTGCACGTAGCGATCGATGGCGCCGACGCGGCGGACGACCTCGGCCCCGTCCTTTTTCAGCCACGCCGATCGCAGGTCCTTGCCGGCGTCCGGCTTGCGACTGGTATCGGTCAGCGACAGCAGCACCTGCACCAGCGCGATGCCATCGGCATAGCTGTGGTGGATGCGCGCCACCAGCGCGGAGCCGGTGCCGTAGCGTTCGATCAGGTGGAACTGCCACAGCGGCTTGGTCTTGTCCAAGGGCGTGGACGCCATCTGGCTGGTGAACCGCTCCAGCGCCTTCTTCTCGGACTTCGGATCGTGCCGCCCCGGCAGCGCGGACAGGCGCACGTGCCAGTCGAGGTCGAAGTCCGGATCGGTGACCCATGACGCGCCGGCCGGCGTATCCACCGCCTTCTGCAGGAAACGGGGATAGGCTAAGAAACGCTTCCTGATGACCTGCTTCAACCGGTCGAGCGTCATCGGCTCGTCGAACATCAGCACGCCGGTGATCATCATCGGATTGGTCGGACGACACATCCGCAACCAGGCGGTATCCACCCGCGACATCGGCTCCC
>Ga0208958_1003607_pt1 | contig 11875 bp, 13 predicted proteins | sample RifOxyB1_FD_184032 | JGI IMG/M metagenome (GOLD analysis project Ga0208958, IMG submission 184032) | Soil microbial communities from Rifle, Colorado - Rifle Oxygen_injection B1 (SPAdes) | ecosystem: Environmental > Terrestrial > Deep subsurface > Rock core/Sediment | place: Rifle, Colorado...
TCCGTTTTGCCACTGCATAATGCATGTGGAAAAACGCTCCCCGGAAGGGGTAGTGGCTAGGTAGCTGGTCCAGGATTGCTTCATGACTGGAGTAATTTTATCATATTTGCGATATAATTCATTCATGCTTCAGGATATATACAAAATCCTAGACATCCCCGAAACTTATTGGGAAGAATTTACTCAGAAATATCAGGAAATGGTTATGCGAAACCTTATCACGGAAGTGGCGATTGATCTGCCGGAAGATCAAAAAACAGCCTTTGTTAATTTTATCAACACCTCTTCCGACCCGGCTGTCGATTTTGTGAAGTGGCTGTCAGACCATAACTCTGAGTTAGTTGGAAAAGATGAGGCTATCAAGAAAAGTTTTATCGAAACTACCGGTTCTTTTGTTGAGGCTCTCTGGGGTGATGCCAACGATGATACTCGACAACAGATATTATCCGTGTTAAAGAAAGGTATCAATGTCTGAAGAACGGCTTGATACGCCAGAAGTAACAACTAGAGTCGAACAAATCCGCAACCGGATTTCCGCCCTCGATGAGGGTTTAGTACGTAGAGCTGCTGTTGTTGGGACTGCGCTCGGTGCGGGCCCGACGCTGATAGTGGCCAGTGCTACCGAGTTTGCTTTTACCCTGCTTCATACTCTTCCCGGCCCTGAGCATGTACTTGCCAGGATTCCTGGGTTCAGTATTGCCTCAGGGGAATTACTGCTCGGTTTACCCCTTTCAGCAGCCGGGGTCATTCTTGGTGCGGGCCTGATGCGCGATCGGCTTCAAGTATTATGGCTCAACAAAAGTCTCCAAGCTCAGGAAAAAGGAGAACCAATGCAACCCTTCGGAACCTGGCTAAAATCATCCGTCACTGATCTGATGCAGGGTGTGGTTAATTGGCTCGATCAAAAAGGCGAGAAATCAATCTCCGGCTAATTCTAGCGTCAGCTTATCATTGAAACAAAAGATCCTTTTTATCTTATAATCACTCTTATGGAAAGAACTCTGGTCGTTGATACTGTTTCCAAAGTAGGGGAGCAGGTCCTGCTTAAAGGATGGGTTGCCACCCGCCGTGATCACGGCAAGATTGTCTTTATTGATCTAAGGGATCGCACTGGCCTGCTTCAGGTTGTAGCCAGCCAGCAGCTCGCCCAGGACCTTCATAGCGAAGATGTGGTCTATATCGAAGGCTTGGTCAAAGCCCGTCCCGAAAAATTGGTCAATCCCAAACTATCTACCGGGACTGTGGAAATCGAAGCCCAAAAAATTGAGGTGATAGTCAAAGCCGCCGAATTGCCTTTTGACTTGGGTCTTACTGACCTTAACCTCGAACTTCCCACACTTCTGGATCATCGCTCTCTGAGTTTGCGCCATCCCAAAATTCAGGCCATTTTCAAGGTTCAGGCCGTCATAATCGATAGTTTCCGTGAAGCCTTAAAAGCCAAAGGTTTTCTGGAATTCCAGGCCCCTTCAATTATTTCCTCAGTTCCTGAAGGCGGAGCCGAAGTCTTTAAGGTTAAATATTTTGATCATCAGGCATATCTGTCCCAAAGTCCTCAGCTTTATAAATCCCTACTTGTAGGCGCTTTTGAGCGGGTATTTTCCGTCAACAAAGTTTTTCGGGCCGAACCGTCAGTTACCACTCGTCATTTAACCGAAGTCGTTAGTTTGGACGCCGAGTTTGGCTTTTTAGATTCCTGGACTGACGTTCTAGACATGCAGGAATATGTCATCAAATACATTTTTGACCAGGTCACCAAGAAATGTGCTCGGGAACTGGCCATGTTTGACGCCACAGTTCCTCTTATCACTACTAAAATTCCCACCATTAAACTTCGGGATGCTCAGCAAATAATATTTGAACGCACCGGTCGCGACTGCCGGTCCGAAAAGGATTTGGCTCCGGAAGATGAGAAAGAAATTTGCCGCTGGTCAAAAGAAATTCACGGATCCGAACTCGTTTTTGTTTCCCACTTTTTGACCAAAAAGAAGCCGTTTTACGTTTATCCTGATCCGGAGGATCCGCAGTATGCCTTCAGTGTGGACTTGCTTGGACGCGGCGTAGAGTGGAGTAGTGGCGGTCAAAGACTTAATGATTATCAGCAGATCCTGAAAAATATAGATGAGTGGGGTTTAAAAAGAGAGGACGTTGAATTGTATCTGCAGTCATTCAAGTTTGCCGTTCCTCCCATAGGCGGATTTGCTTTAGGAGCCGAAAGAATGACCATGCATATTCTGGGTCTGAAAAATATCCGTGAGGCCAGCATGTTTCCCCGCGATATGGAGCGGGTGGATGTTCGCTTTTCCGCCAAGGTATAATCTCCTCGCTTAAAACTATGACCAAACAACTTATCTTTTTAATAGTTTTTGTGGGGCTTTTGGGCGTATCCAGTCTATTCATCTGGCCGTCAACTCCGACTTCCTCAGATCCCATTCCAGTTCAAAGCCAATCCGTGCCGCATCAGATTATCCCCAAACAGGTCTCCAAACTTCAGGACACCCCGACAGTTTCCGCTAAAAATATTTTTATTCTCGACCGCAACTCCAAGGTCGTTTTGTTCGAAAAAGACGCCGACTCTGAGATTTATCCGGCTTCCACCACCAAAATGATGACCGCGATCGTGGCCTATGAGCATTTTCCTTTGGATCAGATAATTACCGTCCAAAAAGCCTATCCCGAAGGCTCCAACATTCATCTCCAGCCTGGTGAAACCATGACCGTTGCCGACCTGCTTTACGCTTTATTGGTTCAATCAGCCAACGATGCAGCAGAGATTATTGCCGATGCGTATCCCGGAGGCAAAGTCGCCTTCGTCGCGGCCATGAATTCCAAGGCTCAGAAAATAAATCTTTTTCATACTAATTTTTTAAATCCTACCGGACTTGACCAGGATGGTCATTTTTCCTCGGCATCGGATTTAGCCCGGATCGCCGACCACCTGCTTCAAACCCCCTATTTAGCCAAAGCCGTCGCCACTGAGAACGCCGTAGTGGCCTCAACCAGTTCCGCCGGCTTCCATTCCCTTTCCAATGTTAATCGTCTATTAGGCAGTGTCTCCGGGGTGTTGGGTGTTAAAACCGGCTTTACCGACAAAGCCGGGGAAGCCCTGGTAACTTTAGTTAATCGGGATGGCCACGAAGTTATCATTTCCTTGCTGGGTAGTACTGATCGTTTTACCGACACCAAAAAGATTATCGACTGGGTTTATTCTTCTTTTACTTGGCAATAACGTATTCCGGAGCCACTGCTTGCACGAATGCGGCAAAGTTCCCGTCACCCTCAAAAACATACACCGGCTGCAAAAACGATTGCTGTTCATTACTCTCAAAGTAACCCAGGGACACTTTTCTTATCGTCACCACTTTTTCAGTGGTTCTTTTTGCAATATAACCGCCTCCGGTAGTCAATTCTTGCCAGGCAGCTGTCACCGGTCTTAATGGATAGGTAGCAAAGTCATCACCGATAACCTGGGAATAATAATAATTTGCCTGGATAATTCTCTTATCGCCATTCGATCCTGAAATAATCACATTCGCCGGGGAAGTATCCATTCCGGCTGTGACAATCCTGACGTCATCTTTGTCGGCTCTAAACAAATCTACTCTCACGAAATTAGCCTCATACGGGGAATTTTCAGGCACCATCGCTGATGATGTAGCCGCCAGATAAATGATCTTACTTGTGCCTTTGGCCAAATCATCCGGCAAAGCTCCCAATCGTTCTAAAAATCGCTGTGCTTCCGATACGGCTGAATTACCGATGGGTACATCAAAAGTGGTATAAATCTCCCGATCTACGGTCCAGTCGTATTTATAGGAAAAACTTCCTGTGATTACGTCAAAAATCATGTCGATAGGTAGAGTCTGGTTTGTAAACCGGTATGTCCTGTCATCAAGTGCCAGGGGTTCATTTTTAAGCCCCACACTTATCGCCTTATCCTTCATCCTGTCTAAAGTCAGCAGTCTGGATCTGTTAATTCCCACCACGTAAACTTTTCCTACGTTCGGTAAAGCCGGCAGTCCGCCGCTGATCGTTTCCAGTTTATACTCGGGTGTGGCGTAATTCGGCGCCTCTGGAAAGATTAAGGTTGGCAACTTTCCGTATCTGACTGTAGGGGGAGTAGGAGGCGGGGGATTAAGCGCCAGCATTATTTTCTTAATCGTAGAAATGGTTCCCGGGATCAGGGCCATCACTACCAAAGCTACCCCGGAAAACTTGATTATCCTCCTGGCAAGTACGCTTACTTCAGTCAAAGTAGCCATGGTAGAATCGATTATACAATGACTCGTACTCGTTTTGCTCCTTCGCCTACAGGTTTTTTGCATATTGGCAATCTGCGCACTGCCATTTACGCCTATGCTATGGCCAAGCACGATCATGGCCAATTCATTCTGCGCATCGAAGACACAGATCAGGAAAGATATAAGCCGGAGGGGATAGATGATATCAAAAAAAACCTCACCACCTTTGGTTTAAAGTGGGATGAATACTATGTGCAATCCGAAAGAAAAAAAACCGGTTTTTATCAAAAAATTGCAGAAAAACTAGTTTCTCAAAACCACGCTTTTTATTGCCAATGTCCGGCCAAAAACGCTAAAGAAGAAGGCTTTTCCTCGACTCTACGTGACCCCTGTCGCGACAAAAAACTGACTTCGGGAGCAATCAAGCTTCGGGTTCCTGACGACGAAAAAATATCATATTTCGATTTTGTGCTTCAAAAAGAAGTCAGTTGGGATACAAACACAGTTTACGACGCCACCCTTCTCAAAACCGACGGTTTTCCAACCTATCACCTGGCAGCTATGGCAGATGATTTAGATATGAAAATCACCCACATTTTACGCGGGCACGACTGGATGCCCAGCACCCCAGTTCATCTTTTGGTCTTCAGATTTTTAACCGGAAACCAGCCTCAAATCGGTCACCTCACCGACATTCAGTCTCCTAATGGAGGAAAGTTGTCAAAACGGAGGGATTCAGTTTTTTGTGAGCAATTCATCAATGATGGATATTTACCTGAAGCAATTTTAAACTTTGTCATATTGCTGGGATGGGCTCCTAAAGATAACCGAGAATTGTTCACTTTAAGCGAATTTGTGCAACACTTCGATCCAAAAGGTTTTCAAAAATCGAATCCTTTATTTACCCAAGACAAACTCAATTGGCTCAACGGACATTACATACGTCAAAAATCGGATATTGAAATTACTCAACTAGTGAAAACTCTGGTGAAAACAAATATACCGGAGGACAAAATTACTCAGTTACTACCATTAATCAAGGATCGATTGGTTAAAATAACTGATTTTGTCCCCTTAACTAGCTTATTTTTCGAAGCTCCCCCAGTCGACTTGGCTCTTTTTACAGATCCAGCCGTAAGCCTTGAGCATCTCAAGTCCGGCGTGCAGCACTTGTCTTCTATCGATAACTGGACCAAGCAGGGCCTGGAGTTAGGCTGGACAGATGAAATAAAAGCTCGTGGTTGGAAAGTAGGGGATTATTTTATGTCTGTTCGCATTGCCATTTGTGGTAGTCGCCAAACACCCCCCACAACAGATACAATGTTAGTACTAGGTAAGGACGAAACCTTAAAAAGGCTGGAAACAGCAATCCAATCCATTAATAACAGTTCTTAGAGCTAAAGTATGTCCCAATCTGCCATTCTTAACGCCTCGCTTCTGCGTTCCCGTCTAAAACTCAAATCGATTCAGTCGGGCAATTTATTAACCTCTCACCATGGTCCGGCCGTTGCCATGCTGGAGGCAGGTGGCGTCAAACCAGGTCATCTCAGGGCCCACGCCGCCAAACTTCTCTCTGCTGGGGCTGCAGCAGCCAGCGTCATGCTTTCACCTGTCCAAAGCCCGATTAGTGCGGCCCTGCCGGAATCGTCTCACCAACTTTTTGTTTCCCCGGTCGATTTCCGCTCAGCCTTATCACAGGCGCTTACCGACACTCTTCCTCCGGAAGTCCGCCCCTTAACCTCCGAAGAAGAGTCAACAGTCAGTAGGTCAATTCACGACATTCTCGGAATTCATGCCTACGCAGAACTGGAAGGCAATCATTTAAATACCAGCTACGGCTTAATCGGCCAGGAGCAGCATTTGCCTCGTTTTCCCGGAGACTCCGTCAGCCAGCACGATGCCCTGCAAGAGCATGGAATTACTCCCGGCAGGGGAGCCTGGGGCTATTTTGTTCCCAGCAAAGATAAGTTAACTCCCCAGACGGTCACTATGGAGAAGTACTACGTAGCGGTCCAGACTCTCTACCTCCCGGACTGGAATGCCCGCCTCTCCTATCTGCGGGATTGGTACAAGTATCGAAAGGTCGTTGTTATAAATCCCCATAATGGCCGGGCTGTGGTAGCCGTTGTGGCTGATTCTGGACCTGCTGCCTGGACAGGCAAGCACTTCGGTGGTTCACCTGAGGTTATGGAATACCTCAGGCGCCAAGACGGCAAAAGCCGCGGACCCGTAGTTATGTTTTTTGTTGATGATCCGGAAAATCGTGTCCCCCTTGGACCATTGGAGTACAATTTAGAACAGGGACCAGCCCTACTTTCAGCCCAATAAACTATGACTAAATTGTTTTATGACCATCTGGTAATTAGAGAGGAAATTGACCTCGAACTTGATAAATTTGCTCTCGATCCCCAAGAGCGGCAGGAATTAATCGAAATTATCGATCAAACTCTGCATCACAACATCTTAAACGTTATTTTCAATCATCTGCCCAAAGACAAACAACCGGAATTTGTCAAAAAACTCCACACCGCTCCTTTTGATTTAGAATTATTGGAATACTTAAAAATTCATGCCCATCCTGAAATTGAAAACAAAATTAAGGATCATGCGGCCAAAATCAAAAAAGAAATCATGGGTGAAATTAAGAAATCTACTCATAAAAAATAAGCTATGCAGACCGTTGTCCTGCCGGGATATTCTCCCAAAAACGAAATTTGGGCTCAAGCAGTTGTAGACAATCTGAAAGTTGACGGATCGGCAACTCTCCACAAATGGGCTCATTGGTCAGACGGAGAGTTTGATATAAAAAACGAAGTCTCCAGAATTCAAAAGGAAATTGTCGATCAGAAAATTAATATTATTGCCAAATCAGTTGGCACTCAGGTGTTTATGTCGCTTTTACCGTTAGTAAAAGCGACACTTCACAAAGTCATTTTATGTGGCATCCCCATCGATCCGGTTACTTACTTACAAGGTTTAAGATCGTTTAACAGTAGTAATCTTCTCATCATTCAAAATTCCCAGGATCCCTTCATGCCATATGGTCCGGTTGCCGTTTATCTAAAGCTGGTCAACAAAGACATCCCCGTTATTCAAAAAACAAGTTCCACCCACGATTATCCATACTACGACGACTTCAATAAATTTCTTTCTTCCTAGAATTCACCTGCGGGTAGTCGGTTGAAGTTTTGGGAAAACTTTTTCAATATTACATCCACTTATTTTTTTGTTTTCGCAAAAGCAGGGAATTGGTTACTACCGACACTGAAGAAAGTGCCATTGCCAAACCGGCGATTTCAGGCTTTAAAACAAGTCCGATTCCCATAAATAATCTGGCTGCAATCGGAATCCCCAGCACGTTGTAAATCAGGGCAAAGAACAGATTTTGTTTTATTTTTGCCATGGTGGATTTTGCAATCCCCAATCCGGTAACTACTCGGGATAAATTATTGTTTACGATCACAATCCCCCCTGTTTCTCTAGCGACGTCTGTTCCTCCGCCCATCGCAATTCCTAGGTTAGCAGTAGCCAGAGCCGGAGCATCATTAATTCCGTCTCCAACCATAGCTACGACCAGTCCCGACTGTTGCAGTTTTTTTATCTCCATAGCTTTATCTTCAGGCCGGACTTCAGCCAGGACGTTTTCAATTCCCAATTGTTTTCCGACCGCCCCGGCGGTTGTTTTATTATCTCCGGAAATCATAAATATCTTCACACCTAAGCGTTTTAATTTCTTAACAACTTCACTGCTCTCATCCCGCACTTTGTCTGCTACCGCGATTAGTCCTAACACCTTTTTGCTATCAGCCAGAATCACCACCGTTTTTCCCTGATGCTCCAAACTGACAATATCGCTTTCTAATTTAGAAATCGGTATTCCGTTTTCTTTCATCCACGCTCTGTTGCCCAAAATATATTTGGATTTTCCGATAGTTCCCTCGATCCCCATTCCTCGAACTGCTTTAAAGTTGCCAACATCCGCTACTTCTTTGCTTTCGGCGTAAATAGCCTTGCCCACCGGATGCTCTGATTGTCTTTCCAGACTGGCCGCAATTTTGATTAATTCCCGGTCTTTAAATCCCGCAGTCAGAACTTTAATATCGGTTACTGCAGGCTTGCCGGCAGTCAAGGTTCCTGTTTTATCAAATACTATAGCGTTAATTTTTGCCGCCATTTCCAAAGGCTCTCCGCCTTTAATCAGAATTCCGGAAGAAGCTGCCATCCCGGTTCCCACAATCAGCGCCGTGGGAGTAGCCAGTCCCAATGCACAAGGACAGGCGATTACTACTACTGACACCATCGCCATCAGGGCAAAACTTACCGGTTGTCCGGCGATTAACCATCCCAAAAAAGTAATCCCGGCCACTACCAAAATTGCCGGCACAAACCATCCCGACACCCTGTCTGCTACATCCTGAATTGGCGCCCGGCTTCCTTGGGCATCTTCCACCAATTTTATTATTTGAGCCAGAGTGGTCTCTGCTCCTACCCTGGTAACTTCCATTTCAAAACTGCCGCTGTTATTCATTGTCCCTCCGGTTACCGTATCAGTAACTCTTTTTTCAACCGGCATGCTTTCTCCGGTAATCATCGATTCATCTATAGTTGACTCGCCTTTGGTGATCACTCCGTCGATCGGAATCTTTTCTCCCGGTCTTATCAGTAAAATGTCGCCTTTTTTTACTTTGTCTATCTCAATTTCTTTTTCAACGCCGTTTTTAATTACCCTGGCCTTGTCCGGCCTTAAATCGGATAGTTTTCTTACCGCCTCCGAAGTTTTATATTTGGCTCTGGCTTCTAACCATTTTCCCAATAGTACAAAAGTTATTAAAAAAGCCGCCGTTTCAAAATATCCTGCCACAAACGCTACAGTTGATCCGATGGCTATCAAACTGTCCATATTGAAAGTTCTCATTCGAAGCGCTGACCAGGCCCCTTTATAAAAATCCTTCCCTAAAATTAGTTGTACCGGCAAAGCTAGTAAAAATGCCCATAATTTCATTTCCATTAAAAACGGTAACGGCATCGAGAATATCAGTCCGACTAAAAATTTATTTCTTAATCCGGAGATCTTTTGTTTACCAACTAACAGTGCATCTTCACCCGAAACCGGGTGATTTACTTTATATCCGGCCTTTTCTATCGCCAGTTCGATTTCTTTTTCACTGGCCGTTCCCGTGACCATCGCTTTTTCAGTGGCAAAATTAACGTTGGCTTCAGTTACTCCCGGTACTTTTTTGAGAGCTCTGGTAATTAACAAAGCACATGAAGAACAATGCATTCCTGAAATTTCTACGTCAACTCGTTTGGCCACTTCAGTCATTTTTTTCTATCACCTTCATTATTTCTTCTACCACCTTTTTAGATTCACCTTTTTCTATTTGCTCTACCACACAGGTTTGTAAGTGGTTTCTCAAAACCTCTTGCTCAGTTTTTTTCAACGCTGATCTGACAGCTTGAATTTGATGAATCACATCAATACAGTAAGCCCCGTTATCTACCATCTCGATTATTTTCTGGACGTGTCCATGCACGATCTGCAGTCTGTGTTTTGCTCCGCTCTTAGTCGAATCCATAGCTCTATTCTAATCCCCCCGGGGGGGATTGTCAAGAAGTTGGATCTGTGCTTCTCAGGCCTATCATGCTTGCAATACAAACCCTTTCCCTTTTCCAAAGCTTATAAACCCATCGATATCAAGAACTGTTTCTTCAATCTTGGCTAAATTAAAATTAGCCCCCTCGGTTTTGGATTCACTGAAATCAGTTTTTTTCAAAATTGATTTATCAAATACGCATCCCGACAAATCAGCTTTAAAAAATTTAACTCCGGTTAAGTTGCAAAAATAAAACACCGTTCCGTGCAGATCGCTTTCAGTAAAAACATTCGACGTTAAATCACATTTCTTCTTTATGTTTCTATCCCTGCCTGCTAATTTCTGAAACACGCTGTTGGCAATCACGCTTTTAGAAAAATCACATTTTTTAAACTCAGTTTCTCCGAAATCCAGATTTGACAGCTTACTTTCGGGAAACAGACATTTTTCAAAATATACTCCGGCGAAAATCCCTCCGGAGAAATCACACTCTTTAAAAGTACAATTTACAAACCTGGAAAACTTCAAGCTTACTCCGCTGAAATTTTCTCTTATAAATTTCTGATTCTCAAAGTCTTTACCGGCAAAATCTCTCATCAGCCCCATTATATGCCCTTCTCAAAATTTCCTTAAGTAAGTTTTTTGGCTCGGGACAAGGGGTGAAAACTGTTTGAATTAGGCTATAATCTTTCAACTATGTCCAAAATCTATCACGAAGTCATTTTTGATCTGGAAACGCAGAAATTCTTTGACGAAACTAAAACTTCAGACCCGGCTGACCTGGGGGTATCGGTTGTAAGTTTGTATTCCAGAAAACTGGACGAAAATTTTATCCAGATCGAAGGACAAATGTTCAGCTTTTGGGAAGACGAATTAGAAAATATGTGGAGATATTTCCGGGGTATGGATCGCATCATCGGTTTTAACTCAATAAATTTTGATGTTCCGGCACTCAAGAGATATGCTCCGCCGGATTTCAGTAAGTTGCCGCATTTTGACATTATCGAACACGTTAAGTCAGCCTTTGGTCACCGGGTCTCCTTAAATAAAATCGCCCGTGACACTTTGGGGGATGCTAAAACCGACTCCGGAGCCAACGCGGTTATGTATTGGCAGAAACATGATTCCGAAAGCCTAGCTAAACTTAAAAGTTACTGCGAGGCCGACGTGCGTATTACCAAAGACGTTTACGATTATGGTTTAAGAAACGGCACCCTCAAGTTCACCGATCATTGGAATACACCTAGAGAAATTGCGGTTGATTTCAGCTATTCCCAAAATCAGGCCTCACTTGCACAGCCGAGCTTGTTTTAATCCTTACAAGCGTATAATAAATTATGCAGGAAACAGCTCAGGCTACTGATTCAGCGCCTAAGTCTCCGCCCCATTTCAATCCGCCGAAACTCCTAATAATTCAGGCCGTAATAACCACTCTCCTTTCATGCCTGCTGTTCTATCTTTTTTATCAAAATCAGCAGTTAAAGCAGCTGATGGCCCAGCCTTCAGTTCCGGCAGTTACTCCCACTCCCAATCTTTCTGACCTGAAAACCCATTCCCTGTCTTCTTATCAAGTCAGCTATCCAAATGACGTCAATTTGGCCGAGGATCAGGGGTCCGTAACCAGGTTATACAAATGGGGTCCCACCCAAAAAGAAGGCACTGAACTATACGATGGGTTTTCAATTTCGTTCGAGCCTCGGGAAATTCCCAATGCTACACTCAACGAGTACGTAAGTGTAAAAATTGACGAGATTAAAAGACAAGTCGGTATTGTCGAACTGCTCAGTGGCCCCAGTCCCATCACCCTGGGTGGTTATACAGGGTTCAGTTACACCATTAGGGGTTTGGGAGATTATCAGATTATCATTTTAGAATCCCCCAGTAAGACTTATTTTATGGAAATGTCTATTTTAGTTTCCGATCCGGGTGGCTCAGCCTTCCAGTCCACGGTCGACCAGATTCTTTCCACCTTTAAATTTATAGCCAATAGCCCCACTCCTCCGCCGGTTAGTAAAATGATTATCAAGTATTCCCCGGTTTCAA
>Ga0208958_1003614_pt1 | contig 11850 bp, 10 predicted proteins | sample RifOxyB1_FD_184032 | JGI IMG/M metagenome (GOLD analysis project Ga0208958, IMG submission 184032) | Soil microbial communities from Rifle, Colorado - Rifle Oxygen_injection B1 (SPAdes) | ecosystem: Environmental > Terrestrial > Deep subsurface > Rock core/Sediment | place: Rifle, Colorado...
TGACAGAGGATTATAAAGAGGTTACACATGACTCGGTATTTTTTGAATTGCCAGTGGTGGGGAGGGAAAACGAGTATTTATTAGTTTGGACAACTACACCTTGGACTATTCCGGCAAACATTGTGGTGGCTGTTAATAGTAAGCTTGAATACTGTTTGGTTGAGGGAACAACGGGAGATAAATTTTGGATTGCAAATGATGCTATTGAGCGAGTGTTTGGAGACGACTTTAAGAGCGTTGTGAAGAAGATATTGGGGAAAGAATTGGTTGGTCTTTCTTATCGTGCTCCGTTTGATGAATTGCCAAGAGTGAAGGCAGTTGCTGAGCAAAAAAACTTTCATAGTGTGATTGCAACTGATGAGCAGATATTGCCGGTGAGTGTTAGTGAGGGAACTGGGCTTGTGCATATTGCAACAGGCGCGGGAACAGAAGATTACAAACTTGGAAAAGTACGGGATTTGCCGGTTTTGCCTGTGATTGAGGAAGATGCCAGCTATATGGAGGGGATGGACTTTTTAACTGGTAAAAATGCCAAAAAACATCCTGAGCTAATTTTGGATTTTTTGAAGAAGGATGATGGGAAGCTTCGGAATTGGATCTTTGAGATCAGGAAAATAACTCATAGGTATCCTGCTTGCTGGAGATGTAAAACCGAGCTTGTCTGGAGAGTGGTTGATGAGTGGTATATTTTGATGGATAAACCATACAGTGATAATACGACACTGACTTTTAGGGAAGAAATGAAGAGAGTGGTAGGGAAGATTAGTTGGATTCCCGGTTTTGGACTAAAGCGTGAATTGGATTGGCTTTCAAACATGGATGATTGGTTGATTAGTAAAAAGCGTTATTGGGGCTTGGCTTTGCCTATTTGGGAATGTAGTGAATGTGAAAAGTTTGAAGTGATTGGTGGTAAGGAAGAGCTGAAGGAGCGGGCGGTAAGCGGATTTGAAGAGTTTGAGGGCAATAGTCCTCATCGGCCATGGGTAGATGAAGTAAAGATCAAATGTGAATGTGGAGGGGAAATGAGTCGAATTTTTGATGTTGGTAATCCTTGGCTTGATGCTGGAATTGTGCCTTTTTCAACGATTGCAAAAGATAATCAAGGTGAGCCTTTGTATAGTTTGGACAAAAAGGAATGGGAAAAATGGTTTCCGATTGATTTTATTACTGAAAGCTTTCCAGGACAGTTTAAAAATTGGTTTTATAGTTTGATTGCAATGAGTACGATGTTAAGTGAAACCCATCCGTTTAAGACGGTCTTAGGGTTTGGAACACTGCTTGCTGAGGATGGTCGACCAATGCATAAATCCTGGGGAAATTCAATTGAATTTAATGATGGAGCTGACAAGATTGGCGCTGATGTAATGCGCTGGATGTATGCTCGCCAGAATCCAGCAGATAATATGTTGTTTGGATATAAAAACGGCGATGAAACTAGAAGAAGATTTCATCTTAAACTTTGGAATATATATAACTTTTTTGTAACATATGCGAATTTAGATAACTTTGTGCCAGATAAAAATGGTTTAGATAAGTGTCCTGTGGTGTCGGGGATACTTGATCTTTGGATTTTGGAGAGATTCTGGGAGATGATTACTAGCACTGAAAAACATTTAGATAAATTTGACGCATTTGGGGCAACAGATGAGATCGAGCGCTTTGTTGAAGATTTGTCTAACTGGTATGTGAGAAGAAGTAGGGATAGGGTTGGGCCGTGGATTGAAGACGGTGATGATAAGCGTGAGTTTTATCAAACTCTGTATTTTATTTTGGTAAATTTGACCCGAATTATTTCTTTGTTTGTTCCTTTTGTTGCTGATGAAATGTATATGAACTTAACAAAAGAGGAGTCGGTACATCTTAGTAGTTGGCCAAAAAGCATGAATAATAAGTCTGAGAAATTGGTTGATGAGATGAGAACTTTAAGAGAAATTGTAGAGGTGGGACATGCTGAGCGAAAAAAACTTGGAATTGCAGTTAGGCAACCTTTGAGTTTAATTACAATTAAGTCACCTGCACTAGTTAGCGATGAGATTTTGTTTTTACTTAAGGAAGAATTGAATGTAAAGGAGTGTCGGCAAGAAAAAGCAGGTGAGACTAGTGTTTTGTATGACACCAAGATCTCAAAAGAGCTTGAGGAAGAAGCAAAAGTGCGGGAAATGGCGCGAAAAATTCAAATGGAGAGAAGAAATATGAACGTTTTGGTTTCGGATAAAGTAGACGTAGTAAGTGAATGGCTTCCTAAAACTAAAGGTTTGATTGAATGGATGAAAAAAAGGTTAGGAATTAGAAATCTGACCAAGGGAGAGTTTAAGGTACAACAAGTTTCCAAATAGATGAATGTTTCGAAAGTGGTCAAGAGCGAGCTTTGGATGTTTTTTTCTATTGTTGGACTTATGTTGGTTGGTTTGTTGACAACCAAATCAGTGGCTGGATACGTGTTCCCAAATTATTTTTTGTATATTTTTTTGGGAGTGGTTGTTTTTGTATTTTGTTTGAGTGTTGATTTTCGTGTCTGGCAGTCATTTTCGTTTATTTTCTATATTGGGAGTATTGTTTTTCTTTTTTTACCTTTGATTATAGGAACAGTGACAAGGGGAGTGGTTAGGTGGATTGCAATTGGTCCTTGGACAATACAACCTTCTGAACTGGTAAGACCTTTTTTAATTTTATACCTTTCTAATTTTTTGGTGGGAAGACGGCTTGATTTTAAAAATTTGGCTTTAGCAGGACTTTTGCTTTTACTGCCGTTTATTTTGATTGTGCTTCAGCCTTCCTTGGGAGTTGGTGTTTTGACTATGATTGGGTTTGGGGGAGTTATCTTAACTTTGGAATATGACAAGAAAAAACTTTTTTATGTGGCTTTGGGGGTAATATTATTGATTCCGATGTTTTGGTTTTTTCTTAAACCGTATCAAAAAATTCGCTTGACGACTTTGATTTCTCCTGAGGCTGATCCACAAGGTGCTGGATACAACAGTATTCAGTCGATGATTACTGTTGGTTCTGGGGGGATAATGGGAAGAGGATTGGGAGAGGGTGTGCAGACCCAGTTGTCTTTTTTACCAGAGAAACATACTGACTTTATTTTTGCATCTATTGCTGAAGAATTCGGTTTTGTGGGAAGTTTACTTGTTATTGGATTTATTGGTCTTCTTTTGTTTCGGTTGATTAAAATTATTGAGAATGCAGTGAACCCGGTTGCCCGCTCTTTTGTTTCTGGAGTATTTTTGACACTGATGGCTCAATTTATGATCCATATTGGAATGAATTTAGGTATTTTTCCAATTACTGGAGTTACTTTGCCGCTAGTATCTGTTGGTGGGTCGTCTTTGATTGCAACCTTGATGATGCTTGGAATGGTAATTGGAGCAAAAAAAAGAGTGGTGGCTTGAAGTTTTCGTGAAAGTTGTATAAAATACACGCTATGCAATACGCAGTTGTTAAAATAAATAAAAATCAATTTAAAGTTTTGGAGGGCAAAGAAATTTTAGTTGATAAATTAAACAGTAAAAAAGAGTTAAACACCGAGGTTTTGTTAGTTTGCGACGATGAAACTTGTAAGGTGGGTACTCCAATTGTTGAAGGTGCTAAGGTTGTGTTTAAGGTTTTGGAGGATGAAAAGGGTAAAAAGATTCACTCAAGTGTTTATAAATCAAAAAGTAGATATCGAAGAAAAAGAGGATTTAGACCAGAGTATACACGTCTTCAAGTAGAAAAGATAAGTTTTTAAGACAGATACATTGTGTGTCACACTATATTTAACTACTATATTGACAAGTGTGAAAACATATCTTATATTGTAAATTGCAATGGCTCATAAAAAACAAGGTGGAAAAACAGCTCAGCATAAACGTCCGTCGGGTAAAAGATTGGGGCTTAAGGTAGCAGATGGTCAAAAAGTAACTCCTGGAATGGTTTTGGTTCGTCAAAGAGGAACAGTATTACATGCTGGGTCTGGAGTTAAGGTGGGAAGAGATCACACATTGTATTCTGTATTGGAAGGAATAGTTAAATTTGGCAAAAAATTAAGCAAGAAAAACGTCTCTATTTTAAATAAATAAAAAATGGCAGAAGAAGTAATTCAAATCGCGGTTAATGAGCTTCAGCCTAACCCGCTTCAGCCCAGAGGGGCGATAACACCTGAGAGTTTGGTTGATCTTGTTGATTCTATTAAAGAGCATGGCATTCTTGAACCTCTTGTAATTGCAAAAACTCCTGCTGGTTTTCAAATTATTGCGGGAGAGAGACGCTGGAGAGCATCTAAACTTGCAGGTATGACTCATGTACCAGCTTTGATTCGTGAAACTTCACCTAAAGGAATGCTTGAAATGGCACTTGTGGAAAATGTGCAAAGAGTTGATCTTAATCCACTTGATCGTGCAACTGGATTTGAGCGACTAATGAATGAGTTTGGTTTAACGACCAGCGAGATTGCAGTAAGAATTGGTAAATCAGTTGCTTATGTGAGTAATTCAATGCGACTGCTGTCTCTTCCAGATGCACTTAAGGATGGATTGTTGTCTGGACTTATTTCTGAAGGTCACGCAAGAGCCTTGGCGTCAGTTGACGATCCAACTTTAATGGTTGAAGCATACAAAATTATTTTGAGGGAATCTGGTTCAGTAAGAAGAGCTGAAGAGTTGGCCAGAAGAATGAAAGCTCAAAGTCAGCAAGCTCCTAAACCAAAAGCCAGAGTTTCTGATATACATATTGTTTCTGAGGATATTGATCGGATTCAGAACGATTTAGAAAAAGTATTTTTAGGAGATATTAATACTGAGGAATCAAACGGTAAAACAACAACAGTGAAATTGGTTAGATCAAGAAGTCAAACTAAAATAACATTTATATTTAAGGGAACACTCGAGGAAACAGAAAATAAGCTTCAGAAAATGTATGGCTCACTGGTAGATAAAGGATAAGATTTTAATATTCTTCGGCTTTGGGAACAATTCCAATATCAGAAGGTGGCCAATAGATGAACCAAGCCTTGCCAGTAATTTTTGAGCGTTCAACAATGCCAAAATGACGAGAGTCAAAAGAATGTTCACGATTGTCACCCATGACAAAATATTCATTTGTGCCCAATGTGAGGGTTTGACCTTCGGTAAGAGCAATTCCATTGTAAGTATAGAAACTTGAAGGAATATAGTTTTCGGTTTTAAGAGTATTGTTTACGTAGAGGTGATTTTGTTCGAGTTTAACGGTATCTTCGGGTTGGGCAATGATGCGTTTTATAAATTCTTCTTTAAAACTAGGCGGGGCTTTAAATACGATAACATCACCTGGGTGTGGATTGTCGAGGCGATATGAAAGCTTGTCGGTAAGAAGATATTGACCGTCATGGAAGTTTGGTTCCATTGAGGCACCTTTAATTTTGTGGGGTTGCAAGATGAGAAGGTAGACAAAAAGGAAGATGGATACTGCAAAAACAATTACTTGTATTGTTTCAAGAAAAAAGCTACCTAATTTTTTTATTAACATAGTGCATTATATAGATAATTGAGATCCACTTGGAAGTCTTAAAAATAATACAGGGTCTGACTCTGAATACAATAGTTAGTGTGTATTTCTTTGAAAAAAATCGAAACTAGTACTGCGCCTTAAAGGTGAGGGATTTATTGAGTGAAGTTCGGATATTGAGTTGGCATTGCGAAAGACCATTGCCAAAATGGCGTCTTCAAAAAGATAGTGGAGGTTGTAGGTTAGGGTGGGGTAAAGATGTTTAACATAACTCATTTCAGCACTTGTAGTTTCACCTTCAACAAAAGAGGGAATATTAAACGGGAGAAGTTTTCCATCAAGATATTTTGTTCGGGCAGAGGCTTCACCACCATATGGCTTAAAAAGCTTTCCACTCTTGCCAACACAGTACAGTGCCCCGCCGGGTGATTCAAGGGTGCCTCCTGAAACAGCACGCGATACGCTGATTGCAGAGGCACCAAGCAGAAGAGATACAGCAACGTGGTCTGAAGCTCCACCTTCAACAATGACTGGGATTTTAATTTGACCACGTAGATTCCACACAAGCTCTGGCCAGTTAATGACAGATCCACTTCTTACACCAGTAATACAGCGTCCGCCGCCGCCTATACCGATAAAAATGCCATTGGCTCCAGCACTTTCGGCTTTTTGTGCTTGTGCAACATCTGTGATTTGACCGGTGAAGATTTCAATTTTATTTTGGTATTTTTTTCTAAGTGCTAGGGTTGTGGTAATTGGCTCAATGCCTGGTTCGGGAGAATAAACACGAAAGGTACGAACACCTGCTTGATAGAGTGCTTTGGCTCGGACAAATGCTTTTTCAGGGTTGGCTTCAAGAGTACCCATGACGTTGTGTTGCCAGAGTTTTATCACTTTTGCTTTATCGGTTCTTTTTGAAAGAATCTCATTGGCAATATTTTTGAGCCAGGTAAAGGTTTCATGGGCAAGATCAGCTTGTCTTTGAACACTGCTAGTAGTGCCATTTCTGGGAATTGCTGTGAGACAGTGTGAGGCTGCCATGGTTGCAATGGCAGGAGCAGAATTCCAGACATCAGGAGAACTTGAACCTACAAATACACTACGAGCGTATTTTCCCAGTTTTATAAAAGGCCCTTGGGCGTAGCGTTCGGTACGACTTGTGCGTGGCTTATCAGATCCTGTGACATTGACTCCCAGATCACCAATAGAAAGTGAAATACCACTTTTTGCTGCATGGGAAAAAACTGGCGATTTGAGTTGGGGAGGGGGAATGAATTTTTGACGATTAGCTATGGCAAGGTAATGGAGTCGGTAGGGGTGATTAAACATTTCGAGAAAAAAACGACGGAGACGAAGAGTTTTAACAAGTGTTTCCTGTGGAAGCATTTGTAGAGATGAATAAGTGAGGTAGTCATAAGGTGTAAAAAGTAGACCTTGGCTGGGATATACAAATTGGCTTTCTTTGCTGATCGCAAGCCAGAGAGCAAGGTATTGATGTAAGTTTTGTTCTGGATTCGAGAGTGCTTTTTTAATTCGGTCTTTCCCTAATTTTGGATCACGGAGTGTAAGAAAAAAATCCTCTTTGAATTTTTGTAGTTTGTCAGTAGTCATTTTTCCAATTGACAATATACTCCTCTTACTTGAATTAATAGTATTATGCAAGAGATTATATATTAAAGTATTTTACTATAGTACTATACAATAAAAGTGATGCGAAAGGTATTGTTTGGAACTACAAATTTAAACAAAGTTAAAGAGGCGAGTGAAATTTTGGGAGTGGATGTGGGAAGTGTGAATTTTGAAATAGACGAAGTTCAATCACTTGATCCAGTGATTGTTGCAACCAAAAAATCCAGGGCATATTTTGAGAAAACAAAGAGAGCTGTTTTTGTTGAAGATGTTAGTTTAAGTTTTGATCAATTAAATGGTTTGCCTGGGACATATATTAATGATTTTGCAAAAGCGATTGGGAATCAGGGACTAATAAAATGTATAGGTAAAAATGGTGCAAGAGGAGCAGAAGCAAAGGTAACAATTGTGTATAAAGATAAAGCTATTGAGAAAATATTTGTGGGAAGGGTAAAAGGTATAATCGCAAAAAAAGAAAAGGGCTCAAATGGGTTTGGTTGGGATAGTATTTTTATTCCTGAAGGAAGTAAAAAAACGTTTGCCCAAATGTCATTGACTGAGAAAAATAAGTATTCAATGAGGGCAATCGCATTTAAAAAATTTCATAATTGGCTTAAAAAGAAGTAAAATAGCAGAAATTTGAGAGGAATTATATAATGCTCGCATAGCTCAGTTGCTTAAGCAAAGCTTGACCAACTGAATGACAAAATGCTCGCATAGCTCAGTTGGTTAGAGCGCACCGTTCACATCGGTGAGGTCCCAGGTTCGAGTCCTGGTGCGAGCACTAATTGGTACCAGGTGGTTGATTGATAACAAACCCCTGGTATTTTTTGTGGTTTTGAAATAATAAAATAGCAGGATGAAGATATCGATTATTGTTACGGTATTAAATGAGGAGGAATCCATTACAAAGCTTTTGAAATCATTGATTGGGCAGACAAAAAAGCCTGATGAGATTGTGATTGTTGATGGTGGTTCAAAAGATGGGACTGCTAACATAGTAAAAAGTTACCAAAAGCAATTTTGGAATATTCGATTTTTCATTAAAAAGGGGAATATTGCTTGTGGAAGAAATTATGTAATCAAAAAGGCTAGGGGTGGGATAATTGCTCAGACTGATGGTGGGTGTGTGGCTGATAGGTATTGGTTGGAGCGAATCACAAAACCCTTTTTAAATAAGAAGGTTGGTGTTGTTGCAGGATATTACAAAATGACCGGTAAGAGCTACTTTCAAAAAGCGCTTATGCCGTTTATTGGGGTTACTAAGAATAAGTTTAACCAAAATATTTTTTTACCCTCTGGACGATCTATCGCATTTCGAAAAAGTATTTGGGAATGTATTGGCGGATATGATGAAAAGCTTACAAAAGCAGGTGAGGATACTTTGTTTAATTATGCCCTCGTGAAAAGTAACGTGAAAATAAAGAGGGTAGAGGAGGCAATAGTGGAATGGGAGGTACCTAGTTCTTATTTTTCTGCAATGAAGAAGTTTTTTGATTATGCTAAAGGAGATGGTGAGTCAGGTATTTGGAAATGGGATGGAATAAATTCCATGTCGCACAATATTAGAGTGGTTTTAGTAATATTGAGGTATTTTGCCGGATTTATGCTTTTGATGTTTAGTTATTATTCTTGGGTTTGGTCTTTTGTTTTGACTGTATTTGTAATAATTTATGGATTTTGGTCAGTTTATAAAATACGCTCTAGTGTGACTGATTGGAAGATAGCCTTATGGGCACCTTTTATTCAGATTGGAGCTGATATTTCAGTTATGGCAGGATTTATTTCTGGTTTAGTCGCAAGAACACGATATACTTTAGGTGTGGGATATTCAAAAGAAGCAGTAAAAGGTTTGGGTTGGATGGGGGGGTTGAGGATAGTAACTAGGGGAATAGCATTTGTTAGGGTGGCAATACTAGCACGGATTCTATCCCCTGCCCAGTTTGGAGTTTTTGGTATTGCAACATTGGTATTATCGCTTCTTGAGGTTTTTACTGAGACTGGAGTAAATATCATCCTTATTCAAGATAAAAAGAAGAAAATTGATTATTATCTTGATACTGCATGGATTATTTCGATTTTTCGCGGATTTATTGTATCTGTGACACTTTTGTTTTCAGCGTACTATATATCTGCCTTTTTTAATTCACCTGAGTCGAGAAACTTAATAATACTGGTTGCCTTTGTACCTCTTATTCGTGGTTTTATCAACCCGGCTGTAGTTAAATTTCAAAAGAATTTAGAATTTCATAAGGAATTTGGATTCCGTTTGACTGTTTTTGCATTTGATTCTGGATCGGCAATTATTCTTGCGTTAACTACACATAGAGCGGATAGTTTAGTATGGGGACTTATTATTGGTGCGATTGCTGAAGTTGTTTTGACACATTTGATTCTTAATCCAAAGCCTAAGTTTAAATTTAAATTTAACGAATTCAAAAAAGTAATGAATCGGGGGAAGTGGGTAACTGGTGCTGGAATTTTTAATTATTTATTTCGTGAGGGTGATGATATGGTGATTGGAAGGGTTTTGGGTGAATATAGCCTAGGAATGTATCAGATGGCGTATAAAATATCGACGCTGCCGATTAGTGAGCTTTCAGACGTCTTTGGGAGAGTGACTTTTCCGGTTTATGCAAAAATTGCAGATGATAGACAAAGATTGGGGAGGGCTCTTTTGAAAACAACCGTAGTAGTGAGTACTTTGGTTTTGGTTTCAGGGGTAGTGATTTATTTGTTTGCAAATGAAATAGTTTTAATTTTTCTTGGTGAAAAATGGGCTGAGGCAATACCAGTTGTTCGGGTGTTAACGATTTTTGGAGTTGTAAGAGGGATTGTGGGTATTGCTTATTCCCCTCTTTTTGCGCTTGGTAAACAAAGATATGTAACAATCATTACACTGGTTGGAATTGTTGGGTTGTTTGCTTCAGTTTATCCTTTGACAATCCGTTACGGAATTGTCGGTACTGCCTGGGCAACTGTAATTGGGAGCATAATCATGCTTCCGGTTTCGCTTTTTTATATAAAAAGAGTATTAAATGCAACTTCATGAATTAACAGCAGTAATTGTTTTTTACCAGGGGAGGAAAGATTTACTAGAATGCATTATTGCCTTGATTAAAGAGGGTTTGGAGGATATTGTTGTTGTTAATAACAACACAAAAATTAAACTTAATGTTGTTTATCCGCAAGTTAGGATTGTTCAGAGTTCTTCGAATATTGGTTACGGGGCAGGGGTAAATTTGGGTGTAACTTTTGTGGACCGAAAATATGTTCTAATCATGAATCCTGATGTGATTGTGACTAGGGGATCTGTGCGGGTGTTGATTGCTGCTTTAAAAAGGCTGCGGGTCGTAGCAGTTGGTCCGAGACTTACTAATATGCAAGGGTTTGAGATTAATCAGGTTGGGACAAAAACTTTAACTCCATTGTTGGCAATTAAAGAAATGTCATTTTTGGCTAAGATTTTTAAGAGGGATGATTTGGGGCAAAAATGGGGAGAGGTGGAGTTGATTGCCGGAGCTTGTTTGATTGTTAGGCGTGATGTGTTTCTCGAAGTTGGTGGTTTTGATGAGAAGTTCTTTTTATATTTTGAGGAAAATGATTTGTGTAAACGCATTGTTGATCAGGGCTACAAAATTTATCATGAGCCGAAGGCTGTTGTGAAGCATGATTGGCGACCTGGTAAAAAAAGTTTGGGTTCTAGCAAAGAAATTTTTGAGCAAAGTAGATTTTTTTACTTTCGAAAACATTACGGTTTAATATGGGCTTTGATGGTAGAATTTTGGGTAAGATTTTGAAATGGTAAATATTACTGGAGTTGTTCTTTCTCAAAATGAAGAAAAACAGATCAAAAAATGTTTGGAAAGTATTAGCTGGTCTAGTGAGGTAATTGTTGTTGATGATTATTCAAAAGATGATACAAGAAAAATCGCGAAGCAGTTGGGAGCGAGAGTGTTTAAAAGAAAATTGGGTGGTGATTTTGCTGGTCAGAGAAATTTTGCATTAAAGCAGACAAAGAACGAATGGGTTATATTTATTGATGCTGATGAGCTAGTTTCGGACAAGCTAAAAAGAGAAGTCCTTCAAATGATTGCAAAAACAGGAAAGGATGGATTTTATATAAAGAGAATCATGATTTTTAATGGCAGTGTGCTTTGTGGTGGGGAATGGAGTAATCAGTGGATACTAAGACTTGGTAGAAGAGAATCTGGAAAATGGAGACGAGCTGTGCATGAATCCTGGGAGATTGAGAATACAGGTAAGCTTGGAGGTGTTATTTATCACGAGGTTAATGACACACTGTTTTTGTGGTTTAAAAAGATTGATTCTTATGCAAAAGTTCACGCACAAGAGAATCACTTTCAATCAAAAAAAGTAAATATGGGAAAGATCATCCTCTTTCCGATTGGGAAGTTTTTTCACAATTTTATTTTTTTAGGAGGTTTTCGTGATGGTACAGCTGGTTTTGTTTTATCGGTGATGATGAGTTTACATTCTTTTTTAGCATGGAGCAGTTTATATTTAAACGAACACAAAGAATAAGTGTGTTAAAAAGTCTTGTTTTTGCCTGGTTTGTGGTGTTTTCTTTTGGCCAGTTACCAGCGATGTTTTTGGAAAAGTATGTTAATTTTCCTTTTAATCTTCACCCACTAGATCTTGTGACTGGTTTGATTTTTCTTGTTGGGTTAAAAAATATTGGTAAGGACATGCTAATGAGGCTTTTTTTAATAGCGATTGTTCTTTTTGGGGGAA
>Ga0208958_1003617_pt1 | contig 11841 bp, 9 predicted proteins | sample RifOxyB1_FD_184032 | JGI IMG/M metagenome (GOLD analysis project Ga0208958, IMG submission 184032) | Soil microbial communities from Rifle, Colorado - Rifle Oxygen_injection B1 (SPAdes) | ecosystem: Environmental > Terrestrial > Deep subsurface > Rock core/Sediment | place: Rifle, Colorado...
CGATGTAGCTCAGTTGGTAGAGCAGAGCTTTCGTAAAGCTAAGGTCGGTGGTTCGATCCCACCCATCGGCTCCCATGTTAACAGAAGAAAAAAGGAATACCAGAAAATCGGTTATATTTGTTTTTTTATCCATTGTTATTATTGTTTTTCTGGCCACAAATGGTCTTTCTTTAATTACTAAAGCTATTAATTTTGCTTCATCCTTTAAGAAAAATCCTCAGACTTTGGAACTATTGGATAAAACTCCGCCTTCGCCTCCCTTTTTACAATCTGTTCCTGACGCAACTAATTCTTCGCCGTATGAAATTGCAGGAAGAGTAGAACCCGGTAATACCGTGGTTATTATCTTTAACACTAAAGACGAAGAAATTCAAACCGACGAAAACGGTAACTTCTCGGCAAAATTTAATTTAACAAAAGGAGAAAATACTTTCTTTGCCTATACTAAAAATCCGGCAGGTAATAAAAGCCAGGATACTAAAAACTATGTTTTGATTTTCGACAATGAAGCTCCGGAAATTAAAATCAGTGAACCAGCGGACGGTAATAGTTTTTACGGAGCTAAACAAAAGAACACCAACATCAAAGGCACAACTGAACCAGATTCTTCCGTTACTATTAACGACAGGATTACAACCGTTGATGATAGTGGCGCATTTTCTTTAAACTATTCCCTTTCAAATGGAGAAAACAACCTGATAGTTAAAGCTATCGATAAGGCCGGCAACGAAAAAGAAACAAGCCTTAAATTATTCTTCTCTGAATAATCACTTAAGATAATTTGCAGAAGATAGGATTTATTTAGTAAATCCGTTTAAAACAACGATCCCTCTTGCAGCTTCTAGTGCCTTTTGAAAAGTAGATGCGTGTAAATCAATCAAATAGAGACCAGCCCAGTTTTTTACATCATGTTTCATCATATCAACCAAGACTTTGTCTCCTCCTGTAAAAATAGATTCCCAAAGGGCATTGGTTTTGTTAGCGAATTTTCGATCTTTAGCTGCCTTATCAACTATTTCAAAAAAATTGGTAAATACGCCATCCTCAATCTTACAGCCCAATCTCTCGAGTGCTGTTTTCGTTTTATCGACTATCCTCTCAAGATCTTTGGTGACGTGTTCAGCATAGTAGCCAGTTCTCAAATAAGATTCATTATCAAGGATTTCTTCACTTATGGCTTTGAGACTAACTACAGCAGAAACATTAGCGGAATCTACATACTTTAACTTCTGTTGAAAAAGCTTATATTGAACATTGTCTAATTTTTTCTTTAGATAATCTTTTTCCATAAAATCAAATAATTGGTCATCAAGTTGAGTGGTATCAACTATCCTACCATTACCTTTTCTTTCATCCCAAAAGCCCTTTCTATCGCTTGCATACCTATTCATGACTCTCACAAATCCCCCCTTTAAGAAATTTATAATTTCGGGGTGTTCCCAGATTTCTTTGTTTAGCTCATGAGATCTGAAAAAATCTGTAGCTATTGCAACGTTAATAGAAGAGTCTTTTGTAAAAGTAAGTTTCGCGTGATGTAGTGGATAAGCAAGGTCGTCAATTCCCCCATCATATACCGGGTTCATCTCGATAGTTGATTTATCGCCAGAGATTTCAATTTCAGTATTTGTAAAATAGGTTAAATTTACGTTAGCTACATTTTCTCCCTCAAAACTAAAGTGACCATGCGGGATTAATTCAATACCATACGACACCAACCTTCTTTTTGTCAGTTGCTCAGTTAATTCCTGATAATCCATGCCATAAGCAGAGGCAAGAAGTGCAAGATGTAATCCTAGCTTCGGTCCATCCCATCTTTCGTCTTCAGTCTTTTTGAGTATCTCATCTACTTCCTGGTGAAATAAACAAGATCTGTCATCTATCGCAGAAACTTGTAAAAGTTCACAAGCCCCTTTTGCGACTGAAGCATCTTCTTGAGAAGAACTTTCAACCGATGAATCTACTTGTTCTTGAATATGGTCGAGTAGGGCTACTATTTTATGCCATTTTTCACCATAATTAGTCTTCTCACGCTCACCTAATTCAACACTCCGAGGAACAACTGCAGTTGAACCTGAAGCTAACTGGATACTCAATATCGGGACTTCTTTCTTATCCGCCATATAAGTAAAAATAAACTTCAGCGGACTGAAAGTCCGCTGTTTTCCTTTCTAAAACCTCGTTTGTCTTTGCACATACGTTGATATCACTTTGTCGGTTAACTCTCCGACCGACTTAACTAGGAACCCGTCGGCCCAAAACGTGGATCCCCAGAAAACTTCATCCAGATTTGGATAGAGTTTTCTGATCTTGTTACTGGTTCCACCTTTGACAATCTTCATCACCCCGCTGGGGCTCCACTTTGGGCCTGCCCCAAGATAGAGATGAATATGATCTTTCTGTACCGCAAGCTCATACACGTCCCAGTCGTTAATCTGACAGGCAAATTTGATCATGCCTTCGATACTTTCTTTGATCTTTCCGGTTAATACCCGCTTGCGGTACTTGGGAATAAAGACAAAGTGATATCTCAGATCGTACCTGGTATGAGCCGTAGACTTTAGTCCTTTCACTCCTAAAGTCTACTCACTCGGTACCTACTCGTCAAAGAGCTTTGCAGCCCCGCGTTGATAACGCGGTGGATAGCCGCTTAAGACAATTATAGTTAAAAACGGAAAGCTTTTGGTGACTTATGATTTTATAGAAGATTATTACTACTATATCGGAGGAAAGCTGGAGTATGGCGAAACAGTTTTGGAGGGAGTTGAAAGAGAAATAAAGGAAGAATTGGGCGAGGATACCAAATTAGATTTCAAAAAGATTCTTTATATTAGAGATTTTCTTCAACCTGAAAAAGATGAACATAGTTTGGAATTATTTATTTTAGGAGATGTAAATAAATACGAGGAACTTGAACATTACCTTGATCCTGAACACGGAGATAAGAAATGGTCTACGTGGCTTGATATAAATTGCCTTCCCGATAATCTTTTCCCAAAAGCCTTAACTAAAAAACTTCAAGAAGATTTTAAAAACGATTTTGTTAACTCCGGAGAGTACGTAGGCAGAATGGATAAATAACCAGAAACAATGGTTCCCTCAAATTTTATAAACCTTAACTCTTTTAAATTAATTTGATACAAAGAAAATTATCTCAAAGTGGCAATTATCTTCTCGTGAGAAGCAGTTAGTTCTGTTAACAAACTTCGTGTCGTTTCTATAACTAATTCAAGTGAAGTTTTATAACCAGGACATATTCTTGGCAACTTCAGTCTGAATTTTACTCCGTTCAGTTCATTGTACCCTCCTTGTATGCACACTCGTGTTTGAGGAAGCCCAAAACTATCACCCAAATCTATATAAGGCGAATTTATTTTTTTTACTACATTAGCTACAATTTTATTTATTTCGTTGTCAAAGTTCTTTACCTTTCCTTCTATATTTCTGTTTTGACTACCAAGATTTCGAATACTTTCCAAAACTTCATCTGGCGGAAAGAAAAAAGTATGGTATGTATAGGAAAAAAGATTCCACCCCACCATATCATTATCCATATGAATTTTGGCAATTTGTGAGTTCAATAAACTTACGGTTTCTCTTTGTTTAACCAGCCATGTGGAACTTGGTCGTGGAAAGTGGACAATATGAGGTTCGTAAATGTTGCCGCCCACTAGGGCTCTCTTTTTAATTATTTCTTGGGATAATTTTTTATCTGCCGTATAAGCTACTCCAAAAAAGTACTTACGTCCACCCCTTTGATGTTTGCTTACGCTCAATGTTTTAATTATGTGTAAATTCGGTGGTAAATCATTATCTAAGTGTTCTCTAACTCTGAACAGAGGATCGACTGTAACATCAATTACGGCATATCTGTTAGTTTCAGGATTTTCGCGACAAATTTGAGCAAGATTATTTATTGTTTGGATTGGGTTTTCGATATGGGCAGATTTGTCAAAAGTAAAAAAATTAGTTGGCTCTAAATTTATCAACACTATTTCTGTGAAGCGAGTAATTTTATCTGATGTACAAAATGATTTTTGTGCTGTTGTCATATTTTCGTAGTACCAATAAGGATGAATATATGCATTTCCATTACATACTTTTGAGAGAGTTAATAAAACTGCTTCGGAAGATGAAGTTCCGCTTGAAAACAGAATGCTGTTGTTTTGAACATCTTCAACCTCTTCCTTTAATATATTTCCCCAATGTTTAGAACTGTTCTTTTCCCATCGATTTAAGTCTGCTTCTGTTGCATGCAAAGAAAGTTCTCCCTTTCTTCTAAACATACGGTTGTATGTTGAGTCTGGTTGAACTTTACCATCAGATTGTTTGTTGTTTGAATCGATTACTAATTGTGGTGTTTTTAATGGATTTATTCCACATTTTATGAGTGACTTATATAACTCCTGTCTCGCAACTCCGCAAGGTGGATCTGGTTTCACAATTGGGTTTTCTACTGTACCTACCCAAAAGGCAAATTCTGGAGTAAGCATCCCCATAAACCCTGACTTTGGATTAAATCTTTTTATTTGTTCTTTTGAGCCTATTACTATATCTTGGATAGGCGATCCAACCACGCTTGATAGTACTTCCGTAACTTGTAGAGGATATGTTTGTTTATATACATCAGACCTGAAATATACGGCTGCTGCATCAGTTAATCGCGGAGATCTTTCCGGTAAATAACTTCTTATTTCGTCAGAAAGATATGTGTCGAAATAATGTATGGCTGCCCTAATTGCAACAACACTATCGATCTCAGGTTTATTTATTTTGTTTTCTATTTCAACCAAATAATCCATTCCGGTTTGGCCAATCAGCATATTTTTAGAAGAATGCATGAACCTTATTGCAACATTCTTTTGTTTGTCAGAAGATGCGTGCGTAAACAAACTGCTTTCTTTGTGAGTTTCTCGTTCAGTTAACATAGTGTGAGGATAATTCGGGCAGAAGTAAGGCTATAGCAATGCGTTCATTTGTATCAAAACATCAAACGCCTTTTTCTCATCGTCATGTCGCATGACTTCTTTCACCTTGTTAATAGTCATCCAATCATAACCTATGCTTTCTTCGTTAAGTATAATTTTTGTATCAATATCCTTTAGTTTTATTGCAAAAAATTTAATAACTGTTTTACCTTTTTTATCTGTAAATTCTATTTCATAGTTCAAATTTTGGATATTATCAGCTTTACCGAAGCCAAATTCTTCCCTTGACTCCCTGAGAGCGGTATTTTCTTCTACTTCATTAATCCCGACATTTCCAAAGGAAATTGTCCATTCGTCTTCATAACCACCAAAAGGTCTATTGTGGCGAATTAAAAAACGTGGGTTATCTTCAGGGTCAATTGTCCAAACAATTATGCCAGCTTTCAAAAATCTACCTTGTGAGTCTTTTTCATATTCCATGAGTGAATTTTAACATAGATTTGAACTATTTAGCACTCACATTATTTTCACCTCATATTTATCTAATATTCCGAGAAGTTTTGTTTCATCAGATAAATTTTGTTCTATTTCACCCAAAAACACAGGCGTTAATCTGAAACCTGTATTTGACACATTACATAAGCCAGCAAGCATGTTTCTCGAATCGTTATCAATACATCTTTGGACAAGGTATAAATATCTATTAAAAGTTTCGTGGTCTAAAACCCTCAAAGCTGAATATAGTTTTGCCTCATCTTTGGCAGGAACAAAATCTGTAAGATATCTTCCTATTCTATGACCATAAATTGATGTGTCTCCGTATGTGTGCCTCTTCTCTATAAATGCAGTTTTCTCTTGTAAAGCAAATTTCTCTCTTAGGGTGATTTCTTGTTTTGAATAAACTACCCGTTCAAGGGCATCAGCTCGTGTACTAATATCTAAATCACACTCGATATTGGCCAAATCTCCAAATAAATTATCTATTTCCTCCTGTGTCAAGATATCTCCAAACCATATTCTTCGGCTAATGTCTAGGGTTTTTCGTTTGGGTGAAGTTAACTCAGTAGTCTTATAGAGATGTTCGTAATCGATGAATACCAGTAAATCTTGTCCATTAAAAGGAATCAAGATATTTCTTGGTGCTAAGTCTCTCCAAAATGTTCCTTCCTGCTCGCAAAAAGTCGCAAAACGCTTTAAAGTAGTCAAAATTTTACCTCTTGTGTTAGAAGAAACTTGTGTTTCTTTAAATAACTTTTCCACGGTTTGCCCCATAAACGGACTAATTAAAAAATGGCGACCATTTTCGCCTAACAAAACCCAATCTTCAAGGACATCAACCTTTAATCTATTTTTATTTCCGGTATTGAATTTTGTAGTTAATCCATGAAGAGTTTGTAGATTAGATATTACTGACACCGGGTCATCAATTTCTATCACTACGTACCACTCTTTTAAATCTACCGTGAGGAGCTTACTAATCTTTTCATTATTTTGCATTAAATCTGCAGATGTTATAGGAGGCATATATTGTAAATATTCCGTCAGACTGTTTCCAATGAGGGGGGTCAATTTTTTTTGAATTTGTTCTCCTGAGGTCAGATAATAATCTGCTGGGTGATCATTGTTATTAATATCTTCAACACTCGCTATCTCTTCCACATCTTTCCTGCTAAGGCGGTTAATTATAAAACTGGGATCAAATTGGCTTTGGAAATAGAAGTGCGGATGTCCTCTCCAGTTTTTAAGGACATCTTTCCCTATTAAACTTCCATACCAATTCTTAAATTCGTTTGAAAGAAGATCTTGGGAAGAGGATAACAGTTTTTCTTTATCGTCTTTGTTGTTCATCTCAATTATCATATTGATCAACTCCACCCGGCAGGACCATAATTTTTAGTATCTTTTTTAATTGACAAATCGTTAGTTCGATTTATAACACCCATTACTTTTTTATTCATCAAAGGTAAATTAGCCTTGCATAACTTAAATAGCTTATTAAGTGCCTTTCTAATAGTCTTTTTAGTATGCTTGGGATTGCCGTTCGAAATACTCATAACCACAAACTTATCCTTAGTGTCAAGATTAGTAAAATTACCAAGATCATCGAGTTTAAATTCGTCCAAACATAACTCCCCAGATGTATACAGTTTCTCATTTATCTTGTGGGTAAAATCATCAATAAACTGCTTGATTTTCAATTTTTGTTCAAAAGATAACTCTTCTTTATCTACACGATCTTTTATTTTTTGCGGATAATAAACAAATACCATTCTATAAAAAGACATCTCATTAAAAACAGAAAAATATTTTGATTTGATAATTGTGTCAGATATATAGACTGATATTTTTTGTCGGTTGTCAACTATTTTCCCTATACCATCGACACCAAGTGCCTTAATTGTCAACCACATCTTTAAAGATTCAAACCCTCTAGATCCGTAAAATGGAGTTATATAACCCAGGTCCCATGCTTCCCCGTTTCTTACCTTTTCCTCATATCGAGTAAATCTAACAAGTGTGTCTCTTTGTTTAAACATTGCGAAACTAAGCGGGTACGGGGAAAAAAGACCTTTATGCGGATCTAAAGATACTGAATCAGCTTTTTCAATACCATCCAGTTTTTTCCTGTGTTTTTTAGAGAATAAAAAACAACCTCCATGACAAGCATCAGTATGAAACCAAACATTGTATTTTCTGCAAAGCTTTTCCAGTCCGTTTAGATCATCAATACCGGTCGTTCTGGAATTCCCAGCCACACCTACGACCATAAACGGCCTTTTACCTTCCGGCGGATTTTTGAGTAGTTCTTCAACACTTTCCAAATCAGTTGTGTATTCTGGAGTAGCACCTGCTATTAACAGTGAATCTTGACCGATGCCTAACTGATGAGCTGCGGAGCTGTAGGAGTAGTGAGAAATAGCACCAGACATAATAATGGCAGGTTGGAAGTTTAAACTAGTCAATCCCTTTCCTTTTATTTCAGGGAAGGAGTAATTCAGAGCAGCCATAACACAAATGTTATTCGACATACACCCACCCGTGGTTATCATTCCTGATACTTCTGAGAGAAAATTTATCTTTTCTAGGGGTTTATAATCATAACCAATAATCTCACGAAGCCATTCTATTAACTGAATTTCAATAAAAGTTGCAATCGGGGCACTTCGGGTGAAGTTGATCATATTTTGATTTAGAAACTTTGAGTAAATGTCGGCCAAAAAGGCTGGTATGCCGTTACCTGAATCCGGAAATGCCAGATAATTTAGATCAAACTGTGCAATTGAATATTTTCCTATTGGATCTTTTAAGATTTTTAGTAAATTATTTATTTTAGTACCTTTGTGTGGGAGAGATTCTGCAACCATTTTTTTAAGCTCTTCGGGGCTTTTATAGACAAGAAATTTATTATTTCTAATTTTCCCGGAATAAAAATCAAAACATAAGTCGATAAGCTCGCTAAATAACTTTTTTTGTGCCTTTTTGTCTTTTAAGGGCAGGAAATACTCTTCGTAATTGTTTCGTTGGCTACCCATATAAATTATAGTAAGGATTATACCAAATACATGGTAAAATACCCACAAACCCATGATTACTTTAGGAATTAAACCATTTGGTCACGATACGGGCGCGGCTGTTGTTGTGGATGGAAAAATTGTGGCCGCTACTTCAGAAGAAAGATTCAATAGAGAAAAGCACAGTCGTAAATTTCCATATAATGCTATTAAATTCTGTCTAGAACAGGCGGGTATTGATAATATTAATCAGATAGATGAGATATCAATTGGATTTGATTATTTAAGACTTATCTTTCACCTTGATGTGGTAGGGTTTTTTAAATACTTTCCCGACTATACAACGGAGTCTTTGGTAAACGGAGTTTACCAAATTAAAAAAGTTTTTGGCACAAAAAGGATTCTTCGTAATGAAATGGGCTACAAAGGACCTATCAAATTCTTGGATCATCACGATTGCCATGCAGCAGTTGCCTATTATCCTTCAGGATTCAAAGAGACGGCGATTTTAACGGTAGATGGGAGAGGAGAGCTTGCATGCACGAGAATTTATCAGGTCGAAGATAATAGTTTCAAAAAGATGTTTCAACTAAATTATCCAAACTCCCTAGGAGCATTTTATTCTTGTATAACCGAATATCTCGGCTTTAAAGATAACGAAGATGAAGGCAAAGTCATGGGATTAGCTGCTTACGGTAAGAACTTGTTGGTAAGAAAGATGAGGAAAGTACTTATAGTCGAAAATGGCTCATATAGACTTAAGTATAAGTATTTTGATTTTCCTAGATTCCCAGACAGAAATGTTTCCTCTGAGTTTGTTAGATTGTTTGGGCCGCCAAGAAAGAAAGGTGAAGAGATCACACAGCGACATAAAGATGTTGCCAAAGCGTCTCAGGTAATCTTTGAAGAAGCGATGGTAGAACTTGCCAAACATGCTCGTAATATCACGGGGGAAAAAAACCTGTGTCTTACTGGAGGAGTTGCTTTGAATAGTGTTGCTAATGGAGTAATTGTCAGGAGAAATATCTTTGATAATGTATATATCTATCCTGCCGCAGGGGATGATGGAATTTGCATTGGAGCTGCTTTGCATTCTTATTACTCTCGCGACAATAAAAGATTGTATTTAAAAAACAATCAATCTCCTTATTTAGGTTACAGTTCAGGTAATAAGGAAATTTTGGAAGCAATTAAAAAATATAAGTTGTCTTATAGAATGTCGAAAGATATTTGTAAAGATGTTGCCGTACTTCTAACTAAGAATAAATGCGTTGGCTGGTTTCAAGGAAGAGCCGAGTTTGGCCCAAGAGCGTTGGGGAATAGAAGTATAATAGTTGATCCCAGAAATGTGAAGAATAAAGATTTAGTAAATTCGAAAATAAAATTCAGAGAAGCTTTCCGCCCCTTTGCTCCAACTGTTTTACAAGAATACTGTGAAAAGTATTTTGAAACCAATTGTGTAGAGTCACCATATATGATACTCGCCTTTGATGTAAGGGGAGATAAAAGAACAATAATTCCTGCAGTTACTCATGTAGATGGCACAGCGAGGGTTCAAACTGTAAATAAAAAACAAAACTTGAAATATTGGAGTTTAATAAACGAATTTTATATGTTAACTGGAGTGCCTGTAGTATTAAACACCTCTTTTAATAGAATGGGAGAACCAATAGTTAATAAGCCAAAAGAGGCTATTGACTGTTTCTTGGGATCTGGACTAGATGCACTAGCTTTAGGTGATTACTTGATAGTAAAAGAATAAATCTTTTAATTTAAATTTTCTAATACCGTTGGTGTTGGAGATATGGTTGGTTCGGGGGTGAGAGTGACTGTTGGGGTAGGTGTTGGGTTTGGTGATGGTGTTGGCGTTGAAGCTGATGTGGGAATAGGCACTGGGATTGCCGGAAGAACCTCAAGATCTTGAATATCTTCTACTTCCAGTACTTTGTCTTTTGAATTATAAGTACCAACAGCAAGGATTCTTTTACCCACTAAGGTAATTAGATTAAATCCGACAGGAACTTCAAGGGTTACGGCTTCAGTAGAGGTTGTTACAAGGTAAAACTTGATGGGAACGGTGTTTGTTTTGGTTAAGGTTCCCTTTAGAGCCGTATCTTTCCATATTTCGGGTGTTGGTGTTGGAGTTGCAACTGTTCCGTTATTTATCTTTAACCAAGGGAAGGCAAAAGGAAAAACCACACCTCCAAGACCAAAGGCAAGGGAAAAGGCCACAATTGCGAAAGCTATTGCTGTGATTGGCTTAACCCTGAGTCTTAAATCAACACCTTCGTTAGCCATTATTCTCTTCCACCAGTATTTAATATAGACAAGGGGGTTAGTAATCTTTACATTCAGTAAATCGGGAGGATTTGTTGTATTTACCCTTCCTGTTTCACTCGTTACCGTAATTGGAGGAACTTTTAAGGGATCTGTCTTATTCACAAACTTACCGGAACTGTCTCTGGTTTGGTTTTTAGCGATTGTACTTCTGATTGGATCTACTGGATTTGCGTTTTGATTTTGTGAGTTTGGATCCATGGTAGTAATTAGAGTTTAGACCTAACCTCTTTCAACCGCAATATCTCAGATTTTGTTTTGTGTTGTTGTCCCGCCGAAGGCGGGACTTCCTCTGCCCCCGCCCCAAGGGATAGTATTTGATTAAAAGGAAAAAGCGTCAGAAAACTAAACGAATTACTACCTAACTTCTTAAAAGCTTTTTCCGCTATTAAGCAGTGGCAAGAATGAATTTTGTTTTTTAGAAAGCTAATGCCACTGCGCCAAACGAATTAGGTGCGAACGCTCGACGAGCTTTCGAGGAGAGGTGAGCCGTCGGACACGGTATAAGGGCAGAATAAAAAAGGCGGGGGCAGAGATAAGAAACACCCCACGAAAGCGAGCTCTCATACTAAATTACCCTTAAAGGAAAGGCTTGTACCTGCGAAGCACTTTTTCGGTACAAGCCGAGGAAGAGACTGAACCAAGGAAGTAAGGTTAAAAAGGACTTGGGCGGACCCCACCCTAGTGGGGTCTAAGCGAGCGAAGTCGGGGTCGCCGTTTCATTGTTTTTGGGTGGGTGGGGGTAGGTTTCACAGAAGCCTTTCATGACGGTACCGTCACGGTTAACCGTCACACCGTCATACGGTGATATGGCCGTATAATCGGCCAATTGACGGAAGTCACCGAGTGCCCTACGGTGACCCGTCAAGCATATGAATAACCCCTTTACCTTTTTGGCGGATTGCGAGCGGAGCGAGCAAACGAAAGAGAGTTAAGCGAAGGCCGCCGAAGGCGGCCTGAGCTGACATGTTCCGTTTAGCGAGCCGCGAAGCGGCGAGCTAACGCATTGCGTCAATTCATTTCCCCTTTAACCCCTTTTCTTGACACAAACAAAGAGTTGATAAGCA
>Ga0208958_1003618_pt1 | contig 11838 bp, 7 predicted proteins | sample RifOxyB1_FD_184032 | JGI IMG/M metagenome (GOLD analysis project Ga0208958, IMG submission 184032) | Soil microbial communities from Rifle, Colorado - Rifle Oxygen_injection B1 (SPAdes) | ecosystem: Environmental > Terrestrial > Deep subsurface > Rock core/Sediment | place: Rifle, Colorado...
CCAGTTTACGATCCAGTTCGAGGGACGACTCCCTCAGCTGTAAACCGAAATCCGGTTACACAAAAATCTGCACAGGCTCCGCGAACCGTCTGAGTGCAAAGCGGGAGCCGGGTCCACCGCGGCTCGCTCTGTCGCGATATGGATCGATTTAATGCGATGATTCCGGCCAGTCCAGGGCTGTGCTTCCGGGAGGCTCGTTCATGCAGGTGGCGCGAAGCACCCGCGCATGTCTTGTCGCCGACGTCGGCGGCACGAACGCGCGCGTGGGCTGGACCCTTGACGGACAGAGCGTGCGCGACGTGCGGGTGCTGCGCTGCCGCGAACACGCTTCGCTGGCCCATATCCTGGTCCGATATCTCGAGCCGATGGCGCAGAGCCAGCCGGGGGTGGCGCTTGGCGATGCCGTCGTGGCCATCGCGGGATATCTCCAGGGCGATCGTCTGGTCAACGCCAACCTTCCGTGGGAGGTCTCCGTTGCCCGCACCGCGGATGCCGCGCGGCTGGATTCGCTGGTCCTGATCAACGACTTCGGCGCCGTGGCCCATGCCATTCCCGGTGTGCCGCGGCACACGCTGGTGCCGTTGCTGCCAGGGCGGCGGGACGATGGCATGCAGGTGCCGGCGTTGGTGCTGGGCCCGGGTACCGGTCTGGGGGCCGCCCTGTGCCTGGACCGCACCGGCTCGGAGGTGCTTCTGACCGAGGCGGGCCACGCCGCCCTGGCGGCAGGCAATGCGCTGGAACTGGCGGTGCTGCAGGACCTCGCCACACGTTGGCGCCACGTCGACAACGAACGGGTGCTGTCGGGGACCGGCATGATGCACCTCTACGGGAGCCTGGCCCGCATGCGAGGGGTGGCGCCCCTGCACCGGGAAGCCGAGCAGGTCGTCGCCGCGGCGCACGCCTCGGATGCGACGGCCCGACAGACGCTGGACGTCTTCTGCGGTTGGCTCGGCAGTCTGGTGGCCGACCTGGTGCTGACATCGGGCGCGCGTGAGGTGTACCTGGCGGGCGGCGTGACCGCGCACATCGCGCCGTTCCTGCACGCCGGGCCCTTCCAGCAACGCTATTGCGCGAGATTCGGTCCGCCGCGGGTGCCGCCGCCGGTCTGGCGCATCGATCATGGGCAGCTGGGCCTGATGGGTGCCGCGACCCGCTGGCGGGGCCGGACGTCCCCTTCCTTCCGATCCATCGAGGAGCATGCATGAAAGGCAGAAGACGGTTCCTGGGTCACATGGCGCTGTCCGCCGGCGCGATGTCGTTGGCCCGCGGCGTCACCGCCGGGCCAGCACAGGGTGCGGGCGTCCGCGGCGGGCGTGTGGTGTCCACCTGGGATTTCGGTGTGGCCGCCAACCAGGCGGCATGGCAGCGGCTGTCGACAGGAGGAAGTGCATTGGACGCGGTCGAGCAGGGCGCGCGCTGGGCCGAGAGCGAGCTGTGCAATCCCACGGTAGGACGTTGCGGCAATCCCGACAGGGACGGCGTACTGACGCTGGACGCCAGCATCATGGACGGAGACGGCCGCTGTGGCGCCGTGGCCGCGCTGGAGGATATCGACCATCCCATCAGCGTGGCGCGACGCGTGATGGAAGACACGCCCCACGTGATGCTGGTGGGCAAGGGGGCGCAGCAGTTCGCCATGGCGCAGGGTTTCCGCAGGCAGCGCCTGCTGACGCCGGAAGCCGAGCAGGCGTGGCGGGAATGGCGCGAACGGGCGGAGTACGAACCGCAGATCAATGTCGAGCGGAACCTGAAACCGGGCAACCAGGAAAACCACGACACGCTGGGGATGCTGGCGATCGACCGCAACGGCCGGCTGGCCGGTGCCTGCACCACCAGCGGCATGGCGTGGAAGATGCACGGTCGCGTGGGCGACAGTCCCCTCATCGGGGCGGGCCTGTACGTGGACAACGAAGTCGGCGCCGCCACCGCATCGGGCGTGGGCGAAGAGATGATCCGCAATGCCGCCAGTTTCCTGGTGGTGGAACTGATGCGGCAGGGGCGGACGCCGATGGAGGCCTGCCGCGAGGCCATCGCGCGCGTCGTCCGCAAGCGTCCCGAGGCCAGCCGGTCGTTGCAGGTGTGCTTCCTGGCCATGAACAGGCATGGCGAGGTCGGCGCCTTCGCCCTGCATCCGGGCTTCGTCTATGCCGTCTGCGATGCCGACAGGCAGGACGCCCTGCACGCGGCCGGTGCCGTCTACGACGGCGCGGCGGCATGAGTGGCCGTGCGCCCTTGTTGCTCGAGATCGCGGCCGGGTCGCTGGTGTCCGCGTTGGCCGCGCAACAGGGCGGCGCAAACCGCGTGGAGCTGTGCGATGCGCTCGAGACCGGAGGTACCACGCCCTCGTACGGAACCCTGGCATTGGCCCGCGACCGACTGCGCATCCCCCTGTTCGTATTGGTCCGACCCCGCCCCGGCGACTTCGTCTACGATACGCTCGAGGCCGAGGTGATGCTGCGCGACATCGAAACCTGCGTGCGCCTGGGCTGCGACGGCATCGTGGTCGGGGCACTGGATGCCGATGGCGACATCGATGAAGCCCTGTGCCGGCAGCTGGTGGCCGCGGCGGGGCCGCTACCGGTGACGTTCCACCGGGCGTTCGACGTGGTCCGCGAACCTGCGGCGGCCCTGGAGCGGATCGTCGCGCTGGGATTCTCGCGGCTGTTGACCTCGGGCGGTCGCGCGACCGCCGAACAAGGAAGCGCGGCCATCGCGGCATGCGTGAGCGGGGCGCAGGGGCGTCTGCAGGTCATGCCGGGCGCCGGCCTGGATGAGGGCAACATCGCGCGGGTCGCCTCGCTCACGCGCGCCTGCGAATTCCATGCCTCCGCGAAAGTGCAGCGCATGTCCGCGATGCGCACGCCGTCGTCCGCGCTGCCGGGCCTGTCCACGAGCTGGAGCCAGACCGATGCCGCCCGCGTGCGCGCGCTGCGCGATGTTCTGGATGCGCTGGAAGCCGCGTAGCGCTGCTCAGCGCGACATGGAATACGGAAGTCCAAGACGCCCGCCGGCCCGCGCCTTGTCGGGTGCGGCCTGCATCGTGAAGCGCAGCTCGCCACCGGCGAGGATCTCCTGGTGCTCCAGATAGGTGCGCTCCAGCGGCCTGCCATTGAGCGTGATGCTTCCCACGTAGGCATGGGCGTCGTCCAGTGCATCGGCGACGACCGTGAAGCGCTTGCCGTTGGGGAGGTGAAGCGTGGCGCGGGGCAGGAACGGGCGGCCCAGCACGTACTGGTTGCTGCCCGGCGTGACCGGGTAGAAGCCGAGCGTGGTGAACACGTACCACGCTGACATCTGCCCCAGATCGTCGTTGCCGGCCAGGCCATCCGGTCGCGGCGCGTACTGGGTGTCCATGATCTGCTTCAGGCGCGCCTGGGTGCGCCAGGGCTGGCCCGCATAGGCGTACAGGTAGGCCACGTGGTGGCTCGGCTCGTTGCCGTGCGCATACCAGCCGATCAGCCCGGTGATGTCTTCCATGTGCGCGAACACCGACGGGTCCACCTTCGCGTCGAACACGGCGTCCAGCCGGTCCAGCAGCGCCTCGCTGCCGCCGTGCACCGCGGCCAGGCCGGCCACGTCCTGCGGCACGTACCAGGAGTACTGCCAGGCGTTGCCTTCGGTGTAGTCCGTGCCGTAGCCGCTGGCAGCCGGGTCGAACGGCTCGCGGAACGTGCCGTCGCGCCTGCGTGCGCGCATGAAGCCGGTGGCCGGATCGAACGCATGCTTCCAGTGCGCCGCCCGCCGGGTGAACTCGGTGGCCACGTCGGTCCTGCCCATGGCCTCCGCCATCCGCGCGATGGCCCAGTCGTCGTAGGCGTACTCGAGTGTCTTGCTGGCGGCTTCGCCTTCTTCGTCGATGGGCACGTAGCCCAGCTCGCGATAGGCGGCGATACCGTCGTAGGGGCCGTAGTCGGCGCTGGCCCCCATCGCCCCCAGGGCCTCTTCGGCGTCATAGCCGCGGATCCCCTTCATGTAGGCGTCGGCGATCACGGGTACCGCGTGGTAGCCGATCATGCACCACGTCTCCAGACCATGGAACGACCACACCGGCAGCACCCCATGGGGGCTTTCGCGGCGCGAGGCGAGCAGCGAGTTGACGAAGTCGTTGGTGCGCTGCGGCGGCTGCAGCAAGGTGGTCAGCGGATGCAGGGCGCGGTAGGTGTCCCACAGGGAGAAGGTGGAGTAGTTCGTCCAGCCGTCGGCCTGGTGGACGGCATTGTCGGGTCCGCGATAACGGCCGTCGCTGTCCATGAACAGCGTGGGACCCAGCAAGGTGTGGTAGAGCGCCGTGTAGAAGCTGGTGCGTTGTGCCTTGGTCCCGTGCGCCTCCACCGCTCCCAGCGCTTCGCTCCACTGGCGCTTCGCCGACGCGCGCATGCCATCGAAGTCCCAGCCCGGGGCCTCGGCATCGAGGTTGGCGATGGCGCTGTCCTCGCTCACCGGCGAAATGGCGACTTTCACCAGCAGTGGCTGGCCGGCGGCCGGTGCGACATCGAAGGCGGCCACAAGCTGGCGTCCCTCGATCTGCGCGCGCTGTCGCGGGTCCTTCTCGCCCGGAGGCGGAAATCCCTTGTAGGGAATGTCCTGTTCGGTGTTGTGCAACTGGTGACCCGTGAGGGGGCGGGAGAAGCGCACGGCGAAGTACAGTTGCCGGCCCGGCGCCCAGCCGCGGGTTTCACGGAAGCCCGTCACGGTGCCATCGGGGCGCACGCGCAGCCGCGACCACGAAATCTTGCCGGGGTAGTCGTACATGCTGGTGCGCAGGTCCAGCACGATGTGCCCCGGCTCGCCCGCGGGGAAGGTGTAGCGGTGCATGCCCACGCGCGCGCTGGCAGTGAGCTCGGCGCGGACCTGGTGATCGTCCAGGGTGACGGCGTAGTAGCCGGGCTGGGCCGTCTCGGTGGCGTGGCGGAAGCGCGAGGTGTATCCGCTGCGGGGGTGGTCGGGATCGCCCCGTTCCAGCTTCAGTTCGCCGGTGGTGGGCATCAGCAGCAGATCGCCCAGATCGGAGTGGCCGGTGCCCGAGAAGTGGGTGTGGGAGAAGCCGACGATCGTGGTGTCGTCGTAGCGATAGCCGGCCGCCCACCCATACCCGTCCTTGCGTGGCTGGATGCGCGTATCCGGCGACAACTGGATCATGCCGTAGGGCACGGTGGCGCCGGGGAAGGTGTGGCCTTCGCCACCGGTGCCGATGAAGGGATCCACCGCGTGGAAGGCGGCTTCCCCGATGCCGGCCGGGCCGGCCAGCGCTTCGCCCGATGCGCTGAAGAACGCCCCCGCGATCCCCGCCAGCATGATGGCCTGCGTGCCGAGTCGCTTCATCCGCGCACCTTTTGGATCGGTTGAATACGGGGAAAACTAGCATACCTCCGGCATGGCCAGGAGCCGGGGGCGGGTGAAGGCGTGCGCGCGCCGTCTCCTCCCGGCGGGCACGGCGGCTGCTGCGCAGCAGCATGCAAGGCGAGGAGCCGCGTGATAAACCTGTCGGCATTGGATCGATCCAATTGTGCCGCCGGCCCGTGCCGGAACCGTGGCACGGAGGAGCGATCGCCCGCGCTTGTCGGCCCCCGCCACTGGAACCCGCATGCACACCCGCTTCATTCCGGCCATGCCAGTCCATGCAACGCGCAGCCTGGTCGCGCTGCGTGCCTTGTGCTTCATCGCACTGTTCGCCGTGCTTGCCGGCGCGCAGGCGGTGGAGCAGCGGCGGCTGGACCAGGGCTGGGAGTTCAGGCGGATGCCCGCCGGGGCGGAGGGGGATCCTGCCGGCATCGGGTCCGCATGGCGCACGGCCTCGATGCCGGGCACGGTGCACACCGACCTGCTGGCCCATGGCCTGATTCCGGACCCGTATGTCGGTGCACCGGAAGCAGGACTGCAATGGATCGGCCTGGCGGACTGGGAATACCGCACCACGTTCCACGTGAGCGCGGGCATGCGCCAGGCCACGCGCAGCGAACTGGCGTTCGACGGACTGGATACGTTCGCCGAGGTATTCCTCAACGGGGAAAAGGTGCTGGACGCCGACAATGCCTTCCGTACCTGGCGCATTCCCGTGCAGGGCCGCCTGCGCGAAGGCGCCAATGAGTTGCGCGTGGTCCTGCGTTCGCCCATCCGGCGCCTGCTGCCGACGGTGCAGGCCATGCCGCACCGCATTGCCGGCAATTACCCTTCGCCCTACGGCGACGAGCCGAAGGACGCCATGACGGCCAACTTCGTGCGCAAGCCCGGCTATCACTATGGCTGGGACTGGGGCCCGCGCTATGTCACCGCCGGCATCTGGCGGGCGGTGCGACTGACCAGTTGGGATGTGGCCCGGGTGCAGGACCTGCAGGTGCGCCAGGACCGTGTGGCCGAAGACGTCGCCGAACTGACCGCCATTCCCACCGTGGAGGTCGCCAAGCCAGGGCATTACGTGGTGCGCGTATGGCAGGCCGCACCCGGCGGCCGCAGGACGCTCGCGAGCGAGCGTGAGGTTTCGCTGTCCCAGGGCATCGGACGGGTGCCGCTCTCCTTCCGCATCCGGCAGCCGCAGCGCTGGTATCCGGTCGGCTACGGCGGGCAGCCGCTGTATGCGTTCGAGGTGGAGCTCGCGCAGGGCGCGGACGTCATCGATGCGCGCAGCGTGCGTACCGGCCTGCGCAGCGTCGAACTGCGGCGCGAGCGGGACGCGGCAGGGCGCGGCTTCGCGTTCGTCGTCAACGGCATCCCGGTTTTCGCGAAGGGCGCCAACACCATCCCCTTCGACATGTTCCCGTCGCGGGTGACGCCTGCGCAGCTGCGGCGCGTACTGCAGTCGGCGGTCGACGCCAACATGAACATGGTGCGCAGCTGGGGCGGGGGATACTACGAAAGCGATGCGTTCTACGACATCGCCGACGAACTGGGCCTGCTGGTGTGGCAGGACTTCATGTTCGGCGGGGGCATGCAGCCGGCCTACGATCCGGCGTTCCGGGCCAACGTGGTGGCCGAGGCGCAGGACCAGGTGCGGCGCCTGCGCAACCATCCCAGCATCGTGCTGTGGTGCGGGAACAACGAAGAAGAGATCGCCTGGAAATACTGGGGCCATGGCAAGACGCTGAAGGACGCCGATCCCGCCTTCGCCGCCCGGGTCTGGGACGGGTATGTCCAGTTGTTCGACCGCGACCTGCGCCGCGTCGTGGCCGAAGAGGCGGGCGGCATCGCCTACTGGCCCAGTTCGCCGAGCGACGACATGGCGGAAGCCGCCAACACGCCCGCCAGCGGCGACATGCATTACTGGGAGGTGTGGGGCAATCCGGCGCGCCCGCCCTCGGCCTACCTGGACCTCACGCCGCGCTTCATGTCCGAGTACGGTCTGCAGGCCTGGCCGGTGCGCAGGACGATAGACCAGGTCATCGGTCGCGACGAACAGCGCATCGATTCGCCGACGGTCGAAGCGCACCAGAAATTCCTGGCCGGCAAGGGCAACGAACGGCTGCTGCACTACATCCGCATGGAGTTCGGCGAGCCGCGCGACTTCGCCGGGTTCGTCTATCTCAGCCAGGTGATGCAGGCCGAAGGCATCGGATTGGCCGCGCGTCACCACCGCAGCAGCCGGCCGCACACGATGGGCTCGCTCTACTGGCAGCTCAACGACGTGTGGCCGGGCGCCTCGTGGTCGGGCGTCGACTGGTTCGGGCGCTGGAAGGCGCTGCAGTTCCATGCGCGCCGCTTTTTCGCGCCCGTGGCCGTGACGGCGCTGCGCAAGGACGGGCGCACGACGGTCTCCGCGGTGTCGGACCGCACCGTGCCGCGCCGGGGCGAATGGAGGTTGAGGGTGATGGACCTGGAGGGACGCGTGTTGCGCGACCAGCGCAGCGCGATCGAGTTGGCCCCCCTGTCGGCCACGCGGCTGGCCGCCTACGATGACGCCGACCTGCTCGCGGGTGCCGATCCTGCCAGCACCGTGGCGGTGTTCGAGCTGCGCGTTGAAGGCGAACCGCCTTCTCGGCAGCTGGTCTACTTCACCGAGGCCAGGAACATCGCCTGGCCCGCGTCCGCCGTCCGCGCCAAGCTGCACGCCGACCGCCGGGGTGGGGCGCTGGAACTCTCGGCCGATGCGGTGGCGCGGGCGGTCTGGATCGACTTCGGCGAGCTGGATGCCGAGCCTGCCGACAATGCGCTGACCCTGCTTCCCGGCGAACGCGTGACGCTGCGCATTTCGTCCAACGCCACGCCTGAGGCCCTGCGCCGGGCGCTTCGCATCACCACCCTGGCGGACGTCCTGTCCGCACCGTCATCCCCCCGGAGTACCGCGACCCCATGAGTCCTGCCCTTCCTCCGCACGCCGCATTCCGCAGCGAGACCTTCCTGCGCGGCCACATCCGCCGCACGCTGGCCTTCTACCACCCCCGCTGCATCGACCCTCAGGGCGGGTTCTTCCACTACTTCAAGGACGACGGGCGCGTCTACGACGCGTCGCACCGTCACCTGGTCAGCAGTACGCGGTTCGTCTTCAACTACGCAACGGCGGCGCTGGAGTTCGGCGACGAGGACCCGGGGCTGCGCCAGGCCTGCATGGACGCGGTACACCATGGGTTGAAATTCCTGCGCGAGCGGCATCTCGACCCGGTGGCTACTTCTGGACGCTGCGCGATGGCGCGCCGGAGGACACCACGCAGCATTGCTACGGTGCGGCCTTCGTGCTGCTGGCGTACGCCATCGCGTTGAAGGCCGGGGTCGACGCCTGCCGCACCTGGATGGACGCGCACTGGGACCTGCTGGAAACGCGCTACTGGGAGCCGGAACACGGCCTGTACCGCGACGAAGCCACGCGCGAATGGCGGTTCAGCGACTACCGCGGCCAGAACGCCAACATGCACATGTGCGAGGCGATGCTGGCCGCGTACGAGGCCAGCGGCGAGAAGCGCTACCTGGAGCGCGCGCTGTTGCTGGCCGACCACATGACACGCCGCCAGGCCGCGCAGACCGAGGGGCTGGTCTGGGAGCATTACGATGCGCAATGGCGCGTGGACACCGACTACCACCGCGACGATCCGAAGCACCTGTTCCGTCCCTGGGGCTTCCAGCCCGGGCACCAGACCGAATGGGCGAAGCTGCTGCTGATCCTGCACGGACACCTGCGCGCTGCCGGACGCGATGTGGCGTGGCTGGTGCCGCGTGCGCGGGAGCTCTTCGACCGTTCGGTGGAGGCCGCGTGGGACGGGGAGTGCGGAGGGCTGGTGTACGGCTTCGCGCCCGAGTCGCTGAGGAAGGACATCGCCGGGCCCTCGCTGGCCGATGGCCGCCACTTCATCTGCGACGACGACAAGTACTTCTGGGTGCAGGCCGAATCCCTGGCCTGCGCCGCCCGGCTGGCGAAGGCGACGGGCGATGACCGCTACTGGCAGTGGTACGACCGCCTGTGGGAGTACGCCTGGGCCCACATGATCGATCACGTGCACGGCGCCTGGTTCCGCATCCTCGACCGGCGCAACCGGAAGTACGACGAGGACAAGAGCCCGGCGGGCAAGACCGACTACCACACCATGGGAGCCTGCCATGACGTCCTGTCCGTACTCCGCGCGCATGACTGAGCCGGCGCGCCACCGTCGGGCGCCGGTCGCCGCGACGCTGCTCCTGCTGGCCGGTGCGCTGCCGGCGCAGGCGCGCGATGCGGACTTCGCGACCTCGTTCGAACAGGGCGAACCCGTACCCGCAGAAGCGGAGCGGGCGGGCGTCGGCATCGCCGTCGGCGAGGGTCCGGCGCGTCCGTATGCCGCCAAGGCGAAGATGGGCTACACCGGGCAGCGGGCGCTGCGCTACCGCGCCGATGCGGCGGGCCGCACACGCTTGTTCGCGGTCGATATCGAAGTGCAGGAGGACACCGTGCTGTCGTGGAGGGTGCTTCCGGAAATCGTCGACGGCGACACCGCGGCCTCCACCGGCGTTGCGGTCGACCTGCTGTTCGATGACGGGCGCAGGCTGTCGCAACTGGGACTGACGGACCACCACGGCGCACCGGCCACGGCCGGGGGACAGGCGGCCTCGAAGACGCTGTATCCGCAGCAATGGGCGCACAAGCAGGTCCGCGTAGGCGACCTGGCGGCGCTGCGCGGGAAGCGCATCCGTGCCATCGAACTGCAGGTCCAGCCGGGTTCGGCCGCGGTCTCGACCGGCTGGATCGACGATATCGCCCTGCGACACCAGGCGCAGCCGGAGGTCCGGCGTCCCAGCGACTACGTCATCACCACCCGCGGCACCCAGTCCAACAGCACGTTCTCGCGGGGCAACAACATTCCCGCCACGGCCATGCCGCATGGCTTCAACTTCTGGGTACCGGTGACCGACGCCGGCTCGCTGGGCTGGCTGTACCGGTGGAACGAGCAGAACGGCGACGACAACCGGCCGCGCCTGCAGGCGCTGTCGATCAGCCACCAACCCAGCCCGTGGATGGGCGACCGCCAGACCTTCCAGGTCATGCCGTCCTCCGCGCGCGGCGTGCCCGAGGCCGATCGCGAGAAGCGGGCACTGTCCTTCTCCCACGACAACGAGGAGGCCAGGCCGCACGCCTACCGCGTGGACTTCGACAACGGCATCCGTGCCGAGATCGCGCCGAGCGAACGTGCGGCCATCTTCCGGTTCCGCTTTCCGGAGGACGGCGAGGCCAACCTGCTGTTCGACAACGTGGATGCCCGCGCCGGGCTGACGCTGGACCGGTCGGCGCAGACCGTGCGCGGCTATTCCGATACCCGCAGCGGCCTGTCCAACGGCGCCACGCGCATGTTCGTCTATGCGCGCTTCGACCGGCCGTGGCTGGACAGCGGGAAGATCGACACGGGACGACCGACCGGTTACGTGAAGTTCGCGCCGGGCCAGTCGCGCGAGGTCGTCATGCGCATCGCCACCTCGCTGATCTCGGTGGAGCAGGCGCAGCGCAACCTGGAGCAGGAAATCGGCGACGCCGGCTTCGACCTGGTCCGTTCACGCGCGCAGGATGCGTGGGACGCACTGCTGGGTCGGGTGAACGTGGAGGGCGCGAGCCACGACCAGCGGGTCACGGTGTACTCCAATCTGTACCGGCTCTTCCTGTATCCCAACATCGCGCACGAGAACGTCGGCAGTGCCGGGCGCCCCGACTGGCGCCATGCGGACCAGAGCAGCTGGTCCAAGGAGAACACCGGCGGCGATGCCGAGCGGACCTCCGCATCCGTGAAGCCCGGCAGGATCTACGTCAACAACGGCTTCTGGGATACGTTCCGCACCACTTGGCCAGCCTACGCCCTGTTCGCCCCCGAGCGCGCCGGCGAGATGATCGACGGCTTCCTGCAGCAGTACCGCGACGGCGGCTGGGTGGCGCGCTGGTCATCGCCCGGCTATGCCGACCTGATGGTAGGCACCAGTTCCGACGTGGCGTTCGCCGATGCGTGGCTGAAGGGCGTGGGCGGCTTCGATGCCCGCGAGGCGTACGAGGCGGCGCTGCGCAACGCCACCGTGGTGCCGCCGGTATCGAACGTCGGCCGCAAGGGACTGTCGCGGTCGATGTATCGCGGCTATGCGGACCATGAGGTGCATGAAGGCCTGTCGTGGACGCTGGAAGGCGCCATCAACGATTTCGGCCTTGCGCAGATGGCCAGCGCACTGGCGGCCCGGGAGGAAGATCCGGCACGCGCACGCCGCTATGCGGAGGAAGCGGAATACTTCCAGGCCCGCGCGACCGACTACGTGCATCTGTTCGATCCCGCCACCCGCTTCTTCCGCGGCCGCGCGCCGGACGGCCGGTGGCACTCGCCGGCGTCGGCATTCGATCCCCGCGTCTGGGGCGGCGACTACACCGAAGCCAATGCATGGACCTTCGCCTTCACCACGCCGCACGAT
>Ga0208958_1003619_pt1 | contig 11838 bp, 11 predicted proteins | sample RifOxyB1_FD_184032 | JGI IMG/M metagenome (GOLD analysis project Ga0208958, IMG submission 184032) | Soil microbial communities from Rifle, Colorado - Rifle Oxygen_injection B1 (SPAdes) | ecosystem: Environmental > Terrestrial > Deep subsurface > Rock core/Sediment | place: Rifle, Colorado...
TGATGTGGGTGACAGGATTTGAACCTGCGCAAGCATAAAGCTACTGGATCTTAAGTCCAGCCCATTTGACCACTCTGGCACACCCACATAAAATAATTAGAAATAATCCACTTATAAAAGTTTCTTGAACAAAATTAGAGTAAAATTTATTAATACTAAATTTTAAAATTATATATGGCCATAAAGGAAATAGATTTCGCGGATTATCGAAAAAAAGAAGCAAAAAATTATTCTCTGCACTACAAAGGTCCTGAAAAAAATATTTATCGGATAAATAAAGGGCATAGTTTAATGGTCCCCCTTCCAGGAAGATTCCCTCGCGAAAAAGGATTGACAAAAAAACTAGATCACAGAAAAGAATAAAATTTCTTGCAAATTTTTTTGTAAAAAATCACAGCAACATTTTTAAACTAATTTTCAAATTAACTAGTAACGAAAATGGCAGAAACACCAATTACAAAATTAATGAAGCAACAAGATCATATTAGAAACATTGCTATCGCAGCGCATATTGATCACGGGAAAACAACTTTCTCAGATAATCTTTTGTGTGGGGCAGGAATGTTGTCTGAAGAAACAGCCGGAAAAGCTTGTGCGTTAGACTTCCACGAAGATGAAGCAGCACGAGGAATCACAATTGATTCAGCTTCTGTATCTATGATTCACAAAGTTAATGGAGAAGATTATCTAATAAATTTAATTGATACTCCGGGACATGTAGATTTCGGGGGGGACGTTACTCGTGCAATGCGTGCAGTTGATGGATGCGTTATCTTGTGTTGTGCTGTCGAGGGAGTTATGCCCCAAACAGAAACTGTGGTAAGACAAGCATTGAAAGAATTAGTTAAACCAGTTTTATTCATTAATAAAGTTGATAGATTAATCAAAGAAGTTAAATTAACACCTGAAGAAATGCAACAGCGCTTCATTAAAACCATTGACCATGTTAACAAATTAATAGAAAACATAGCGCCAGAAGGCTACAAAGAAAAATGGAAAGTTTCTGTTCAAGAAGGAACAGTTGCCTTTGGGTCTGCATTCCACAATTGGGGATTAAGTTTCCCGTATATGAAATCGAGAGGTATTTCTTTTAAAGAAGTGATTGAAGCATATGAAAAAGATAATTATAAAGAACTTGCTAAAAAAGCTCCAATTCACGAAGTTGTTTTGGATATGAGTGTTAGGCATCATCCAAATCCTGTCGACGCACAAAAATACAGAATCCCAAGATTATGGCACGGAGATTTAGATTCTACAGTAGGGAAGGGATTAATTAATTGTGATCCAAAAGCAGAACCCGTATTTAATCCAATTAAAATTGTTGTGGACAAACATGCAGGGGAAGTTGCCGCAGGAAGATTATTTTCAGGAACATTAAAACAAGGGGACGAAGTTTATATGAATATGTCTAAGAAAAAAACACGTATCCAGCAAGTATCTGTTTACAAGGGTGCTCAAAGAGTTGTTGTTGATGAAGTATCTGCCGGAAACATTGTGGGAATTGTTGGGTTAAGAGATGTCTTTGCGGGAGAAACAGTATCGCGTTCAGAAATTGAACCGTTCGAAGCAATTAAACATTTATTTGATCCGGTCGTTACTAAATCCATTGAAGCGACAAAAGCAGCAGATTTACCCAAACTAGTTGAAGTTCTAAAACAAGTTGGAAAAGAAGATCCATCATTAAGGGTTGAAATTAATGAACAAACAGGAGAATCTCTAATCTCGGGGATGGGGGAATTACACTTAGAAATTATTGAAAACAGAATTAAAACCGAAAAAGGATTACAGGTTAAAACCTCCCCGCCGATTATTGTTTACAGAGAAACCGTTGCTAAAGAATCGCCAGCTTCTGAAGGAAGGTCACCAAATAAACATAATAGTTTTTTCATTAAAGTCGCGCCATTGGAAGAGGATATATACAATGCGATTCAAAGAGGGGATCTCCCTGAGGGAAGAATCAAGAAAAAGAATAAAGATTTGGATGAACAATTAAGACAACTCGGATGGGATTCTGAATCAATTAGAAATTTGAGGGATGTTTACAAAGGAAATGTCTTTTTCGACGAAACTCGCGGGGAAGTTCATATCGGGGAAGTTATTGAAATGGTTTTGGACGCATTTGAAATGGTTATGGATCAAGGACCTTTAGCTCGTGAACCCTGTATGAAAATGAAAGTTAGTTTAATTGATATTAAACTTCACGAAGATGCTATTCATCGTGGGCCAGCTCAAGTTTATCCTGCTGTTAGAGAGGGAATCAAAAATGCTATGGACAATGCAAACCCTGCAGTCTTAGAACCCTTGCAGATTCATCAAATTGAAATGCCAGATAATTTCCTTGGGGCAGTTACTAAGTTAGTTGGAAGTAAGAGAGGAAACATGTTAAATGTTACCCAAGAAGGAACACTTGCACAAATGGAAGTTAAGCTTCCTGTTGCAGAGATGATGGGATGGTCAAATGACTTGCGTTCAGTAACTGAAGGAAGGGGAAATTCTTCTTTAAGAGACCAATTATTTGAAAGGATTCCTGCTGGAATGCAAGCAGAGATTATTAGAAGAATTAGAACTAGAAAAGGATTGAGCGAGAATCAATAATCGGGAAAGATTATAAACCAATATTCTCTATGCTTGAATGCAAGAAATCCAAATCCTTATCGAAACGACTTTAAAAAATTTAAGCGAATTCTGCATATGTGAATGTAAATCTTACTGTTGCCGAAAAGGTTTTTTGATGTTAAATTCCAAGGAAGTTGATTTAATAATTGGAAAAAACAAAGATAAATTTCTCAAGGAAAATTCATTGAAAGAAATGCTTAATGGAAAATATTCGTTTAATTTCGAAAACAGCGAAGGAGCATGCCCACAATTAAAAAATTTTAAATGTTTAATTCACCAACACGAAGGAAGACCACAAACATGCAAGGATTTTCCAATTTTCGTTCTTGGAGATAAAATAAAAGTTTCCCCTCGTTGTCTAGCAAAAAAACAGAATAAATTTTTTGAATTTGAAAAAGAAGCAGAAAGATTGGGGTATGAAATAGTCGACGAATTTTTCTAGACGATTTAATTTTTTCTTTTCATTCTTTCAACTATTTTTATAAGAACTTCTATGAAGACGAGAAAAGGATTGAGTGAGAATCAATAAATATACTTCTGATTACAATAATTTTTATAAACTAATATAAGTCTATTTTTTTATGAAAGCTTATATCGGTCAGATGGGAACCTACGACTGTTTTATAACCCCGGAAGAATACCCTAAACTAAAAGAATCCGGGCTTGAGACAGAACTTATGCACCAAGGAACAAACGAATCGACGGGAAAAAAAGTTACTTTGAAAGCAAGCGATAAAAATCATCTGGGTTCATTAGATGTTTTGAATGTCTTACCAATTGATGCAGGTTATGATGATGCACATACAATTCAATTAACAATCGGAAAAGCCAATTATGAAAACTTAGTTTCTTTAGGGTTTATGTGTGAACGTTGGGCTTACGGAGATGTTTTTGTGCATGTTAAATCTGAAGCAGAAATGGAAGATTACTAATTTTTTCTTTTCATTCTTTCAACTATTTTTATAAGAACTTCTATAAAAACTATTATCGCAAAAATAATTAATATCCCCGAAATTATCACTAATGCAAGATTAAAATTTCCTAAGAGATACCCATTTTTATTAAATAAACCGTAGATAAGTGCTGCGATTGTTGTTATCGTCATAAAAAACGCGGGAATTAATGTATACCAAACTGATTTTTTTCTCAAGGATAAATGCGCTGAAAGAACAATTAACACTACTCCCGCAATTAATTGATTTGACGCACCGAACATTCGCCAGAGAGTTGCATAGGAATTTGTAACTGCAATTAAATAAGCCGGAATTAAAATTGCGAGGGTTAATAAAAAATTATTTCTAAATTTATTTTTTGAATTTAACATTTCGTGCGCGATCATTCTTCCTACACGAGTAGAAGTATCAAGTGAAGTTAAAATGAAAATGTTTACAATTAAAGAACCAAGAATTACTAAAACTGAAAATGAGATGAATGGAAACGCTGAATTTACAATATTAGCAAAACCATTGCCGAAGGCAACAATCCATCCTGCTGAAAGCGCATCTTTGAAAAAGTTTAGATTACCAGTTAATTCAGTTGAATATTTTAATCCTGCAGCGACGAAGATTACAACTAGAGTCGCAACAATTCCCTCGGCAACCATTCCCCCATAACCAATAAATCTTCCATGAGATTCTTTATCTAATTGTTTTGAAGAAGTTCCTGAAGACACTAATGCATGAAATCCTGAAACTGCGCCACAAGCAACAGTAATGAACAGAATTGGCCACAAGGGAATTTGTGAAATTGAAAACGAAATTGTCGAGGGCGCATTAATTATTGGCCTTGCAATAATCACGGAAATCAACCCAATAAATAAGAAAAGTAAAAGATTAATTGTTGAGATGTAATCTCGAGGTTGAAGAATTAACCAAACTGGAACTAGAGAAACAATTAATGCGTAAAAGAATAAAATTGTTATCCAGATTATTTTTAGTGTGGCTTGAGAAAATGGAAGAACGATTGGATAGATTATTCCAAGCCAAATGAAAAAAATTACGAGAATAGTTGCAATTATGCTTGAAATAAATCGGTTAAGTTTTAATTTGTAAACTGCAACGCCCAAAAAAATAGCTACCAAGGTCATTCCAAAAAATGGGATGACCAGTTCAGGCATTTCAACAAATGAATCTGCTGCTGAAACACTAAAAACCGTTATTATTAACATTAGAGTTAACCATAATAAAATTGAGAAAACGTAGAAGACTCTTTTTCCGGTTATTTTATCAGATATTTTTGCGATACCTTCACCTTTATGACGAACAGACATCATTAGAGTTAAGTAATCATGAACTGCTCCGATGAAAAAAGTTCCTAAGGCAATCCAGAGCATTGTTGCGAGCCAACCGAAATATGAAACAGCGAGGATTGGCCCGATTATTGGGCCTGCGCCTGCAATAGAAGCAAAATGATGACCAAAAAGAAATTCTTTTTTAGAGGGTTTAAAATCAATATCATTTCTATGAGTGTGTGCTGGAGTTTTGGTTTTATCATTGGGTTTTACTAAAGTTTTTTCTAAATGCCGTGCATAAATAAAATAACCAATTGTAAACCATGCTAGAATAATTATAACGAGTAATAATGCGTTCATTTTCACCTCTTAATAAAATAATGAAGACAGAGTATATAAAATTAATCTAAAATACAAAAGCACTGGCCATCATTAAGAACGAGAAAAGTAATACAAACCATCCGAAATTTATCTTTCTAGAAATTTTCATCAGTATATGGATTGTGATTATTCCGAAGAAAAACGACGAAAGAATTCCGTAAATGGCAGTGTTATGAAATGAAAATTCCTTAAAATTCAACACAAGATTTCCGATTAAAACAATGGGTAAACTCATTAAAAAAGATAATCTTAAAGCAGTTGTATCATCAAATTTTTTTAAGAGCAAAGCAGAAACAGTAATCCCCGAACGGGATAAGCCGGGAAGTGAAGCTAATCCTTGTGCAACCCCCAGAAGGACCCCATCATTTTTTTCTAAATGAATTGGGCGTTTGATTCCTTTATTTTTTATTTTAACCTGCAACAAACCGGTTATTAAAAGTAAAAATCCGACACAAAAAGTTATTGTACGCCCGGTCAAAAGCAAATGACTTTCCCAAGTCTCTAAAAGTTTCAAAATTAAAAAACTAATTGCTCCACTTATCAACGTCGATATAAAAAGGAAATTTAAAATTTTCTTTGTTTCGGGGTGTGCACTACGATAATTAAACAAAGATTTGGTTAAATCCCAAACATCTTTACGGAAATAAATTAATACTGCAAAAAAAGTTCCGAGGTGCAATAACAAAATACTTCGTAGGAGGGTTTCAATTTCAGTTATTCCAAAAAAATTTGACATTGTTAATGTCAAAGTCCCGCTCGAACTTGCAGGTAACCATTCGGCAATTCCTTGGATTGCGCCAAGAAAAATTTGAATAAGAATTTCATTCATTTGAAGAAGAAATAATCGGGGGTTATAAATTTTAGGGAGGAACTCTATCCAAAAAATTTATTTTGCAGGAAAATAATTTCTGGAGCAAAAAATAATTGGATTAATCAATTCGTCGGTAAACCAAATTTATGCAATTTTGAAACGAAAAGTTTTTAAACTAATTTTTTCATAAACTAATCATGGCTAAAGAGAATATAAAGTTCTCATAAACCATTTCAAAATAAGGAAACAAAAAATGGCTAAAGAAAAACCAAATATGAATGTGGTATTTGTTGGGCATGTAGATGCTGGAAAATCAACATGTGTAGGTAGACTTATGTTTGATTCTGGAGCAGTACCAGAACAGCAAATGGCTAAACTTAGACAAGAAGCTGAAAAATATGGAAAAAAAGGTTTTGAATTTGCTTATGTTATGGACAATATTAAAGAAGAAAGAGAAAGAGGAGTTACAATTGATTTATCTTATAAAAAGATCTTAACTCAAAAATTCCAAATCACAATCATTGATGCTCCAGGGCACAGAGACTTTGTCAAGAATATGATTACTGGTGCTTCTCAAGCTGATGCTGCATTCTTGGTTATTGCTGCTCCTGCAGGAGTTCAACCACAAACAACAGAACACTTATGGCTATTAAGAACAATGGGAGTTAAAAATTTAGCAATAGCAGTTAATAAAATGGATGCTCCTGAAATTCAATATTCTGAAGAAAAATTCAACAAAGTTAAGGAAGATGTTGGAAAACTTTTGGCAGGAGTTGGAATTAATCCCGCTACAACTACTTTTGTTGCCTGCTCTGGTTTGATGGGAGATAATATTGTTAAGAAATCGGATAAAATGCCGTGGTATAAGGGGCCAACAATTCTGGAACAATTTGATGCGTTCCCCGCACCTCAACCTCCAACAGACCTTCCTATGAGAATGCCTGTACAAGATGTTTATGAAATTACTGGTATTGGAACTGTTCCAGTAGGTAAAATTGAAACAGGAATTATGAAACCAGGAATGAAAGTATTAGTATTACCTGGAAGAACCGGTACTGGAGTTGCGGGAGAAATCAAAACCGTTGAAGCTCATCACGAAACATTGCCTCAAGCAGATGCAGGAGATAATGTTGGAGTAAATATTCGTGGAGTTGGTAAAAAAGATATTGCTAGAGGAGATGTTATTTGCGATGCTACTAAACCAATACCTGTAGTTGAAGAATTCATAGCAACAATTACTGTAATTAATCATCCAACTGTTTTAGCAAAAGGATATACTCCGGTATTCCATGTTCACACTGCTCAAGTTCCTTGCCAATTTGCAGAATTAATTGCACAAATTAATCCAGCAACTGGTGAAGTAATAAAAGAACATCCAGACTTTTTAAAGAATGGAGATTCAGCTAAAGTAAGAATTGTTCCAAAAGGAAACTTATGTATTGAAACAAGTAAAGAAAACCCATTCATGAGTAGATTCGCTATTCGTGACGCGGGGGTTACTGTAGCTGCAGGAATGTGCAACGAGATTACAAAGAAAAAATAATTCTGCAAAAGTTAAAAATAATCTCGAATCTTAAAATGGTAATTGATAATAAAATCAAAAAAGGTAGCATTTTAAAAATTGGTAATTCCTTCGCGATGGTCAGAGAAATTGAAGATAATGGAAATACCCTACAAGCTTATAAAATTTATCCCCCAGAAACTCAAGATGAAAAAATATATTATTGTCGTACTCCAATCAGCAAAATAGACGAAAAGAATAAATCTCAAATGATGGAATTGGATGTTTCCCTTTGCAATTCTACCGAATTCATAAAATGGAAATATTCTGATTTGTACAAAATTTGTACTGTTGGAAAAAATTAAGAAAAGTTTATAAGTTCTTGGAAAAATATTTCTAGATGAAAAGAGAAATTTTGAGAATAAGGGATTTAAATTCGCCAGAGAATTACTAGATAGAGATTTCTCCCAAGCCAGAAGTAATATTAGGAAATTTGATTAATGAAGAATATTTTATGCAACAAACAAAATTGCGAGATATCCCCAGACAGGATATTAACGACTGTTCTGGCGCGGTTCTTTTAAGGTATAACCAAAAATACAATCAATGGTCATTGCATAAATTAGCAAACAATCCCGTAGAAGTATATGAAAAAAATATAGAAGGATTTGAAGAAAAAGAAAATAAAAGTGAGTCTGCATTTTTTCTAGAACCCGAAAAAGTATATTTAATTCAATTCCCAAAAAGATTACCCCTTACTCTTGAAACAATAATTCTTGATTAGAAAGATTTATAACCCAATTAAAAGATAATCTAAAATGAAAAAAGAGATTTTAAAAATTAGCGATTACAATAATCATGAAATTTATGAGATTGTTGCAAAACCCAATCTAGAAATTTTACTCGGCAACCCGGAAAGTTTCCCCCAAAAAAAAGATAAATCCCCTGAAAAAAGTTGGATAGAAATCCCGCAAGTTAGGGGAGCAGTAAAAATTACATATTATTCCTCGACAAATTCTTGGAAACTAAAAAAAATCGAAGGAACTCGCGTAGTAATCTCCACTGATTTTGAAGGATATTTCCCAGACGCAAAATTTGGAATTCGTGCGGCAGATTACCCGCGTGAAGAAGAAAAACTTTTGCAAAATAAAACTTACGTATTGCAATTTGAACGGGGGATAGGAATTATAGTAACCCCAAAAAATTCAAAGGATTAACTACAAACTATTGAATTGTTCTCGAGTGTAGAATATTTTATAAATTGTAGTTTACTAATTATTCTATGTCAAAAAGAGGGCAAGTTACTATATTTATAATAATAGCAATTCTAATTGTCATCGCGATAGCAATATTTTTTCTTTTGAGATCAAATTTATCTCCGAATATTTTTGAAAATCCCTCGGAAAATCCGCGCGCATTTTTACATACTTGTTTACAAAATAAAATTTATGAAACAGCAGATATCCTTGAAAAACAAGGGGGTTATATAACTCCACCAAACTTAAGTTTTAATTTTATGTTTGAAGAAGAAAAAGAAAGAAGAGACATTTCTTATTTATGTTATACAATTAATTATTATGAACCTTGCATCAACCAACGACCGATGCTTATTTCTAAATTAAATGAAGAAATAAAAAAAGAAATTTCTGAAAGTGTAAATAATTGTTTTAAGGAACTGGAGGCCAGTTATGAAGACGCCGGATATGAAGTGCAAGTTATTGCCCCACAAGATTATTTTGATGTAGAACTTTCTAAAGAAGGTATAACTCTTGACGCGCGTAAACAAATTAAATTTACAAAAGGAGAATCAACAAATATCGAGGATAATTTTAAAATAAACTTCCCAACAAAACTATATGATATTGCTCTTGTCACCCAAGAGATTATTGCCCAAGAAGCACGTTTCTGCAATTTTAACCTCGCAGGTTATTCCTTATTATACCCGCATTTAGAAATAGAGGGATATACTTATATTGATTCAGTAAAAATATATACTATTAAACATAAAGAAACAGGAGAATGGTTTAGGTTTGCAATTCGCGGTTGCGCACGGCCACCAGGATACGGATAATGAAAAAAGAAGTGAATTTGATATTACTCGGAATAGCAATTTTAGAAATAATCTTATTGATAAATTTAATTCCAGCAAGTAGTTATTCAATTAGTCAGTATAATAAATTTGGAAACGAATTAAGTTATGAAGATTATTCTCTAAGAAATTTATTAAATGGAATTTTTTCTATCAAACAATTCGGAGTGGTATCCGCACAAGATGTTCAACAATATTGTTGTGTTGAAACTGTTGCAGGAGCAACTTGTCAAAATATTCCCTCAGAAGGTTACGAATCAATTTGCAGTGAGGGCAATGTAAGAAAATCTTCTTGTGAAACTTCTAGTGAATGCTCATTAGGTTGTTGTATTGATACTAAAGAAGGAACTTGTGACACAAACACCCCGAAAAATTCTTGCTTAAGCGGAGGGGAAAATGCAAAATGGGAAGCTGACGGAGAATGTTTAATTAAAGGATGTGAAAAAGGATGTTGTGTTATTGGGGACCAACCCGTTTTCCAAACAGAAACCTGGTGCCAGAAACAAAGTGACTTATATGGATTAACAGAAGTAGACTGGCGAGGGGAAATTGGAAATGAAATTGAATGTTTGGCACAAGCAGGAGCTGAAGACGACGGAGCTTGTATTTTTCCAGGAGACGATGTTTTTAATTTTGCTGTTTGTAAAAGAATGACAAAGGAACAATGTGTTGCAGAAGGCGGGCAACATTACAAAAATTATTTATGTACCAATCCCGAATTAATTAATCTCGGTGTTGAATGTGAACGACAAGCGAGTATTGGATGCTATGATAATGAAGAAATGTTACTACAATATCCAGAAATTTATTGGTATGATTCTTGCGGGAACAGAGAAAATATTTATTCTGCAGACAAAGCAAAATCTTGGAACGACGGATTTATTTTAAGTAAAGAAGAAAGTTGTCAAGCCACAATAAAACCCGAAGGAAATGCTTGGGATACTACTGATTGTGGGAATTGTAATTATAATTTAGGAAGCATGTGTTCGCCTTCAGCTGAAGCAAACGGTAAGAAAGTTGTTGACGGAGATTTCATTTGTAGAAGTTTAAATTGTAATGATGCGCCGTGGGTTTTAAGCACTGATAGTAGAAGTATTGTGCAACCACGAGACAGAAGAAATGGGGAAACTTGGTGTATTTTCGAAGGAAAAATTGGGGAAGTGACAACAGAAAAACTTGAGGGATATGAAAATCTTGCACTATATTTTTCACAGTTTTGTATAATTGGGGAAGAGGAAAAATATGTTCCTAATGAAGTTGTATGTGATTCTTATGTTATAAATCCTCTTGAAGATGCGTTCATGAATACAGAATTTTATTTTAAGCGATATTGTCAATTAGAAAATGGATGCGAGATGGATAAAGATGCGCAAGAAGGGGGAGATATGAGAAGTAGTTTTTCTGCTGATACTGTTGGAAGTGCGCATTGGCTTGCAAGTTGTTTGAATGGGCAAGTTACAATAAATAAATGTGATGATTATAGAAAATCAATTTGTCAAGAAACAGAAATGGATATTCCGGAATTAAATGAAAAATATTCTAGTGCATCGTGTATTCAAAATGAAGGGGATATTTGTGTTACTCTTGCCCCAACAGAATGTGAAGAAAACTCGCACTGTATGTTAAAGCATACGCGCGTCGATGAATATTTTAGATTTGATTATTGTGTTCCCCGTTATCCTTCGGGGTCGGCAATTATGTCAAGTACTTCTGCATTACCTGAACTCGCAGGACAAGATGGAAGTTTAGCACAAACAGGAGTTGATTCTGAAGGAATGGATATTTGTTCAGTTGCTACACAGAGTTGTGTAATGGCTCGGCAAAGAGACGAGGGAGGAGATTGGAAAGAAGTTGAAAACAAAAATTGTAATGACCCAATTTTTACACGACAAATGAATGAATGGTGTATTTCTCTCGGAGATTGCGGGGCGTATGTTAATTATATTGGAAAAGGAACAAATAGCGGGAAAAGCACAAATGATTTAGCAGATAAAAGCGGGGCGAATTATGAAAATTACATTGAACAAGCAACACCGGGGGCAGGACAATTTGTTCTTGCTTCAAATGTAGATTTAATTTATGGCTTATTGGGAAAAGATAAAAATAATTTTGATTTAGAAAATAATGCGGCAGATGTCGTAGCATATTTGGGAGGCATCAGTGGGGGATTGGGAGTTGCTGCTGGAGGGACATTTGGAATACTGGCAGGA
>Ga0208958_1003623_pt1 | contig 11829 bp, 11 predicted proteins | sample RifOxyB1_FD_184032 | JGI IMG/M metagenome (GOLD analysis project Ga0208958, IMG submission 184032) | Soil microbial communities from Rifle, Colorado - Rifle Oxygen_injection B1 (SPAdes) | ecosystem: Environmental > Terrestrial > Deep subsurface > Rock core/Sediment | place: Rifle, Colorado...
GCGTCGAAGTGGCCGGCCACACCGACCTGTGCGGTGCGGACGCCTACAACCAGTCGCTGTCGCAGCGTCGTGCGCAGGCCGTGTACGACTACCTGACCAGCAACGGCGTCGATGCCTCGCGTCTGGTGGGCCCGATCGGTTACGGCGAGAGCCGTCCGCTGGAGCCGACCGCGCAGACCCTGCCGGGCTGCAAGAGCGAGCGCAACCGTCGCACGGAACTGAACGTCCAGAACTGATCGGACGCTCACCGCAGTACTGGAAGCCCGGCCTCGTGCCGGGCTTCTTTTTTGGGCGCGCTTCGCGCGCCTTGCGTGATCGAGCGCCGCCTTTGCGCATCGGTGCGCGCGTGGCGGTGCATTTCCTTGCCATGCCCCGGTGCCCTGCCTACACTCGCGGCACTTGGAAGAGATTCAGGAGTCGCCCGATGCGCCGTCACGTCTTCGCCAGCCTGCTGTGCATCGCCGCCGTTCCCGCGGCCTACGCCGCACCGGATTGCGCGAGCGGGCTGGTGCCGGCACCGTTGAAGGCGCCGGCCACGGTGATCGCGCCGGTCGCCCCCGAATTCACGGCCACCGCCACGCAGCTTGGCGCGCCTTCGGGCGTGCTGGCCTCGCATGCGTTCGATGAGGCCCAGTCGGTCGACCGCGTGCTGTTGCGCCTGCGCATCGAAGGCTGCCGCAACGTGGCCAAGGCTCTGCCCGCGCCCACGGGTGCGCCGGCCGCCGCCGTCGCCAACAGTCCGGCGGCCTACCAGCCCAAGACGGCGCACGACAACACGCCGTGGCGCTTCGACATGAGCCAGAACGGCAAGCGCATGACCGCCGACGAGTTCGATGCCTGGATGAAGTCGCGCGGCGTCCGTGTGGTCAAGGCGCCGGGCGCACCGGCCGCCGCACCGGCACCGGCCGAGCCGGCGAAGAAGAACTGATCCCTCGACGGCCGGTATTCCGGCCGTTTCTTCCTGCATCCACGCAATGCCTGCGCCGCGCCCGCCCCGTGATCCGCGCGCATCGTCGCGCACGCGTGTACCTGTGCGCGAACGGGCGGAGCCGGGAGTGCGGCATGGACTGGCCCGCGTGCTGTCCAAGCAGGGCGTGTGCTCGCGCGCCGAAGCGGCGCGCTGGATCGCGCAAGGGCGGGTATCCGTGGACGGGCGCATCGTGCGCGATCCGGAGTTTCCCGTCATCGCAGGTCGCGCCGTAGTGCGCGTGGACGGCCACGAGCCGGCGGTCGCGCCCCGCCACTACCTGATGCTCAACAAGCCGCGCGGCCTGGTCACGACCACCCGGGACGAACAGGGGCGCGATACGGTCTACCGATGCCTGGACGGCGCAGGCCTGCCATGGCTCGCGCCGGTCGGGCGGCTGGACAAGGCCAGCGAGGGGCTGCTGTTGTTCACCAACGATCCCGAGTGGGCCGCGCGCGTCACCGACCCGGCCCAGGGTCCGGACAAGACCTATCACGTACAGGTCGACCGCGTGCCGGATGCCTCCTTGCTGGACGCGCTGCGGACGGGCGTGGAGGTGGACGGCGAACACCTCTCGGCGCGGCATGCGCGACTGCTGCGTTCGGGCGAACGCAATGCGTGGCTGGAGATCGTGCTGGACGAGGGGCGCAACCGGCAGATCCGGCGCCTGCTCGCGGCCTTCGATGTCCGCGTGCTGCGGCTGGTGCGGGTGGCGATCGGCGCCATCGAATTGGGCACGCTCGCCAAGGGCGCCTGGCGTCTGCTCGATGCGCATGAGCGCGACGAACTCGCCCCGACAGGCGGGCGCTGATTGCGCGACCACCGTCCGGGTTCCGCGCGCGTCACCTGCCTACACTCGCTCTCGCCAGACCATTGGGGAAAGACATGTTGAACCTGACCGCGCGCCCGGCGGCGCGTTACGCCCTGCTGTTTGCCTTCGGACTGCTGGCGGGGTGCGCCAGCCATGCGCCGGGCACCGCCGCCAAGGGCGCGCCCAAGGATGCCGTCGTCACCGTCGCACCAGGGCCGCATGGCCATCGCTTCGACATGCAACAGAACGGCCGCAAGATGACGGCCGAGGAGTTCGACGCCTGGATGAAGGCGCGCGGCATCCGCGTGGCCAAGGGCGCGCCAGCGCGGCCGAAAGCGTCGTCGACCGCCAAGCGCGCCCGCTGAAGCGCGGACGCGCCCGTCCCGTCAGGCCGCCAGTACGCCCAGCTCGCGCCCGATGCGGATGAACGCGTCGATGGCGCGGTCCAGATGCTCGCGCGTATGCGCGGCGCTCATCTGCGTGCGGATGCGCGCCTGGCCCTTGGGGACCACCGGGAAGAAGAAGCCGATCGCGTAGATGCCTTCTTCCAGCAGGCGTTCGGCGAAGCGCTGCGCCAGCGGCGCGTCGTACAGCATCACCGGACTGATCGGGTGCACCCCCGGCTTGATGTCGAAGCCGGCCGCCGTCATGCGCTCGCGGAAGTAGGCGGTGTTCTCGCGCAGCCGCTCGCGCAGCTCGCCGGCCGTGGACAGCATCTCGAAGGCCTTGATGCCGGCGGCCACCACATGCGGCGGCAGCGAGTTCGAGAACAGGTAAGGTCGCGAGCGCTGGCGCAGCAGCTCGACGACTTCCCTGCGCGCGGTGGTGAATCCGCCCAGCGCACCGCCCATCGCCTTGCCCAGGGTGCCGGTGAAGATGTCGATCCGGTCCATCACGCCTTTGACTTCGGCCGAGCCGCGCCCGGTCGCGCCGAGGAAGCCGGTGGCGTGGCATTCGTCGATGTGCACCAGGGCGCCGTACTTCTTCGCCAGCGCGGTGATCTGGTCCAGCGGCGCGATGAAGCCGTCCATCGAGAACACGCCGTCGGTGGTGATCAGCTTGGTCCTGCAGCCGGCCGCGTCGGCGGCCTGCAGCTGGGCTTCGAGGTCGGCCATGTCGCAGTTGGCGTAGCGGAAGCGCTTGGCCTTGCACAGGCGCACGCCGTCGATGATCGAGGCGTGGTTCAGCGCGTCGGAGATGATGGCATCGTCTTCGCCCAGCAACGGCTCGAACAGGCCGCCGTTGGCGTCGAAGCAGGCGGCGTAGAGGATGGTGTCCTCGGTGCCGAAGAAGTCCGCGATCGTCTTCTCGAGCTGCTTGTGCAGGTCCTGGGTGCCGCAGATGAACCGCACTGATGCCATGCCGAAGCCGTGCGTGTCCAGGGCCTCCTTCGCGGCCAGGATGATGTCCGGGTGGTCGGCCAGGCCCAGGTAGTTGTTGGCGCAGAAGTTCAACACCGTGCGCCCGTCTTCCAGGGTGATCTCGGCCGACTGGGGGCTGGTGATGATGCGTTCGGACTTGAACAGGCCCTGGGCGCGGATCTCGTCCAGGGTGGCGGCGTAGTGGGCAGTCAGCGGATTGGGCATGGGGCAGGGGCGAAAGGGGCAGGGCGCCATTCTACCCGCGCCCCGCGATCGCCCCGGTCGCGTCATGCGGTTACGGCATAAGCGGACGTCTTTTCGTCATTTCCCTGCGGGTATGTGCGCACGCAGCATCGCGTTTCCGGCCTTCGGATGGCCTTCACGCGGGGACAAGCAGACATGCGGACACACTCGGGCTCAGGCAGGCACGCAGGCAAGGGCACCCCCCTCCTGGGCGCGCTGGCCTGTTGCCTCGCCCTTCCCGTGTCCGCCCAGAGCCAGCCCACCGTGGAACAGCTGTTGCAACGCCTGGAAGCCCTGGAGCGCCGTGTCGGCGAGGCGCCGCCTGCGATCGCCGGCGAGCAGGGCGAAAGCGCGCCGTCCACGCTCGGCGACCTGGACCAGCGCCTGCGCGTGCTCGAGCGCCGGCTGGAGCTGCAGCAGGAAGAAGCCGCCGCCAGGGCGAAGGAGGCCGCCGTGGTCGCCGTGAACGACAAGGGCGCTTCGCTGAAGTCGGCCAACGGCGACTACGAGATCAAGATCCGCGGCCTGCTGCAGGGCGATGGCCGGTTCTTCAGCAGCGGCGTCCCGTCGGGGACCTACGACACGTTCCTGCTGCGTACCGCGCGGCCGACCATCGAGGGCATGTTGGGCCGGTGGGTCGGGTTCCGGTTCACGCCGGAGTTCGCGGGCGACAGCGCCAGCATCGTCGATGCGTACGTCGACCTGAAATTCTCGCCGGCGGCGACGGTGCGCCTGGGCAAGTTCACTTCGCCGGTCGGGCTGGAACGCCTGCAGTCGTCGTCGGCGCTGTCCGACATCGAACGCGCGCTGCCCAGCGAACTGGCGCCGAACCGCGACATCGGCGTGCAGCTGCAGGGCGAACTGGCGGGCAGCAGGGTCAGCTATGCGGTCGGCATGTTCAACGGCACGGTCGACGGCCGCGACGCGGTGACGACCAATCCCGATGACGAGTTCGAGTTCGCCGCCCGCGTGTTCTTCGAGCCCTTCAAGGACGGCGCCGGCTTCTGGTCCGGGCTGGGTTTCGGCATCGGCGGCAGCGTCGGCGATACGGTAGGTACCGGCAACAACGTCCTGCCGCGCTATCGCACGCCGGGACAGGTGCAGTTCTTCAATTACCGCAGCGCCGTGGCCGCCGACGGACGCCGGACACGCTGGTCGCCGCAGGGCTACTTCTACCGCAATCGCTTCGGCCTGCTCGCCGAATACATCGCGTCCCAGCAGGATCTGCAGGTCGGCGCGACTGCGGCCGAACTGGAGAACACCGCCTGGCAGGCCACCGCCAGCTACGTGCTGACGGGCGAGGACGCGAGCTACCGCGGCGTGGTGAAGCCTTCGCACCCCTTCAGCCCCGGCAAGGGCGGCTGGGGCGCGTGGGAGCTGGTCGGTCGCTATGGGGTGCTGGAGATCGACGATCGCGCCTTCCCGGTGTTCGCCGATGCCGCGGTGTCCGCGCGCCGTGCGAAATCCTGGATACTGGGAGTGAACTGGTACCTCAACAGCAACCTGAAGCTGGTACTCAACTACCTCGACACGCAGTTCGAAGGCGGCGCCGCCGCCGGCGCTGACCGCGAGGACGAGAAAGCCGTGTTCTCGCGACTCCAGGTCGCCTTCTGATTCCCGGAGACTAGCCATGAAGATTCTCCTCCGCCGCCACCTCCGCAACGCCCTGCTTGCCTTCGGCCTGACTATGGCGGCAGCCGCCGGCGCCAAGGACGTCGACCTGCTGAACGTGTCGTACGACCCGACGCGCGAGTTCTACCGCGAGTTCAACGCCGCCTTCGCCGCCGACTGGCAGAAGACCAAGGGCCGGAAGGTCGGCATCGAAACCTCGCACGGCGGTTCCGGCAAGCAGGCCCGCTCGGTCATCGACGGTCTCGAGGCCGATGTGGTGACCCTGGCACTGGCCTACGACATCGACTCCATCTCCCAGCGCGCCAAGCTGCTCCCGGCGAACTGGCAATCGCGCCTGCCCGAGAACAGCGCGCCGTACACCTCGACCATCGTGTTCCTGGTGCGCAAGGGCAACCCGAAGAAGATCCGCGATTGGCACGACCTGGTGAAGCCGGGCATCTCGGTCATCACGCCGAACCCGAAGACCTCGGGCGGCGCGCGCTGGAACTACCTCGCCGCGTGGGCCTACGGTCTGAAGATCTTCAAGGGCGATGAAGCCAAGACGCGCAACTTCGTGCGGGCGCTGTTCCGCAACGTACCGGTGCTGGATACCGGCGCGCGCGGCTCCACCACCACCTTCGTCCAGCGCGGCATAGGCGACGTGCTGCTGGCCTGGGAGAACGAGGCCTTCCTGTCGATCGAGGAACTGGGGCCGGACAAGTTCGACATCGTCGTGCCGTCGCTGTCGATCCTGGCCGAGCCGCCGGTCACGCTGGTGGACCGCAACGTGGACAAGCATGGCACCCGTGAGGTCGCGCAGGCCTACCTGAAGTACCTGTACTCGCCGACCGGGCAGCGGCTGGCGGCCAAGCACTACTACCGCCCGCGCTATCCGCAATACGCCGCGCCGCAGGATGTCGCACGCTTCCCGAAACTGGAACTGGTGACCATCAACGGCGTCTTCGGTTCGTGGGCGAAGGCGCAGGCCACGCATTTCGCCGACGGCGGCGTGTTCGACCAGATCCAGGCGAAGTAGCCATGGCGGTGGTGGCGCCCACGTTGCCGGGACGGACGCGCACGCGGCGCATCATTCCCGGGTTCGGCCTCAGCCTCGGCTACACCCTGCTGTGGCTGGGCCTGATCGTGCTGATTCCGCTGGCAGGCGTGTTCTTCAAGGCGAGCGGCCTGGGCCTGGCGGGCCTGTGGTCGATCTGGACCGAGCCGCGCGTGCTCGCCGCCTTGCGCGTCAGTTTCGGCACCGCGCTGGCAGCGGCCGCCTTCAATGCGGTGATGGGTACGTTGGTGGCGTGGGTATTCGTGCGCTACCGCTTCCCGGGCAAGCGCGTGTTCGATGCGATGATCGACCTGCCGTTCGCGCTGCCGACCGCGGTGGCCGGCATCGCGCTGACGGCGCTGTACGGCCCGACCGGTTGGCTCGGCCACTGGCTGGAAGCGGTGGGCATCAAGGTGGCCTATACGCGGCTGGGCATCACGGTGGCGCTGGTCTTCATCGGCCTGCCGTTCGTGGTGCGCGTGGTGCAGCCGGTGCTGGCGGAAGTCGAAACAGAGCTGGAGGAAGCGGCGGCGACGCTCGGTGCCAGCCGTTGGCAGACGGTGCGGCACGTGGTGCTGCCGGCCCTGTGGCCGGCCGTGCTCGCGGGCTTCGCGCTGGCGTTCGCGCGCGGCGTGGGTGAATACGGCTCGGTGATCTTCGTCGCCGGCAACCTGCCGGGCGTGTCCGAGATCGCACCGCTGCTGATCACCATCAAGCTGGAAGAGTTCGACTACGAAGGCGCCACCGCCATCGCCGCCGCGATGCTGTTGTTGTCCTTCGCGCTGTTGCTGGTGATCAACACGCTGCAGGCGCGGCTGCAGCGCACCGGCAAGCGGGCGGGGGGGTAAGATGGGCGACACTCTTTCGGCCGCGATCGCCTTGCCACCGGAGTCCGTATCCGTGGAGCCCCGCGCATCCGCTCCGCCGCGTCGCCATGCCGCCACCAGCGAGCCCGCCTGGGTACGGGTGCTGCTGGTCCTCGGTGCGCTGGGCTTCCTGCTCGCGTTCCTGCTGTTGCCGTTGGCGTTGGTGTTCGTGGAAGCGCTGCGCGGCGGATGGGGCGCCTTCCTCGCCGCGGTCAGCGAAGCCGATGCGCTGGCCGCGGTGAAGCTGACGTTGCTGGTCACCGGCATGGTCGTGCCGCTCAACCTGGTGTTCGGCGTGGCGGCCGCCTGGGCGGTCAGCAAGCATGAGTTCCGCGGCAAGCGCTGGCTGGTGACGCTGATCGACCTGCCGTTCGCCGTGTCGCCCGTGGTCGCCGGCCTGATCTACGTGCTGATCTTCGGTGCGCAAGGCTGGGCCTATGCGCTGGTGGACGAGGGCTGGCGCCTGTCGTTGCCCCTGCTGGGCCCATGGCACCTGCAACTGCCGAAGATCATCTTCGCGCTGCCGGGCATCGCGCTGGCGACGATCTTCGTGACGTTCCCCTTCATCGCGCGCGAGCTGATGCCGCTGATGGAGCAGCAAGGCACCGACGAAGAACTCGCCGCACTGAGCCTGGGCGCAAGTGGATGGCAGACGTTCTGGCGCGTGACCCTGCCGAACATCCGGTGGGCGCTGTTGTACGGCGTACTGTTGTGCAGCGCCCGCGCCCTCGGCGAATTCGGTGCGGTCTCCGTGGTGTCGGGCCATATCCGCGGCCGCACCAACACGCTGCCGCTGCATGTGGAGATCCTATACAACGAATACGCCTACAGCGCCGCCTTCGCGGCGGCCTCGCTGCTGGCGCTCACCGCGCTGCTGACGCTGGCGCTGAAGACCTGGCTCGAATGGCGGCACGGCGAAGCGCTGGCGGCCAATCATCGGCACTGAGACGACACCATGAGCATCAAGATCGAGCACCTGCAGAAGCGGTTCGGTACGTTCACTGCGCTGGACGATGTCACCCTCGATATCCGCCCGGGCGAACTGCTGGCGCTGCTGGGGCCCTCCGGTTCCGGCAAGACCACGCTGTTGCGCGTGATCGCGGGCCTGGAACAGGCCGATGGCGGGCGCGTGCTGTTCGACGGCGAGGACGCCACCTCGCTGAGCGTCCAGGCCCGGCGCGCGGGCTTCGTCTTCCAGCACTACGCGCTGTTCCGCCACCTGACGGTAGACGAGAACATCGCCTTCGGCTTGCGCGTGCGGCGTGGCAGGCAGCGCGTGGCCGATGCGGCGATCCGCGCCCGCGTGGCCGAACTGCTCTCGCTGGTGCAACTCGATGGACTGGGCGGGCGCTATCCGGCCCAGTTGTCGGGCGGGCAACGCCAGCGCGTGGCGCTCGCCCGTGCCCTGGCCATCGAGCCGCGCGTGCTGTTGCTGGACGAACCGTTCGGCGCACTCGACGCGCAGGTGCGCCGCGACCTGCGCCGTTGGCTGCGCGAACTGCATGACCGCACCGGCCTGACCACGATCTTCGTCACCCACGACCAGGAAGAGGCGCTGGAACTGGCGGATCGCGTCGCCATCCTCCACCGCGGCCGCATCGAGCAACTGGGCAGTCCTGCGGACGCCTACGACGCGCCTGCATCGCCCTTCGTCTATTCCTTCGTCGGCGCCGTGAACCGATTGCCGGCGCGTTGGGAGTCCGGCGGCCTGCATGCGGCAGGCTTGCCGCTGGCGGTGCAGGACGCGTGCGGGCAGGGACCGGCCGAGGTGTTCGTGCGCCCGGAGGACCTGCGCCTGGTCGATGACGGGCCCGGCTGGCCGGCGACGATCATCGGCGCGCAGCGCAACGGGCCGCGGCTGCGGCTGCGCGCGCGGCTGGAGGCGGGGGACGAAGTGGAGATCGAGCTGCCGTCGGACCATGAGGGCGCCGCCACGGGCCCCGGCCAGGCGATTCGTTTGGCACCAAAACGGTACGGTTGGTTTCCCCTGGATGGTGAAACGGCACCAGTGTGATGCGACCTAAGCTGCTGAATTAATTAGAAAAGAAACCAATTTTCCGCTCGTCTGGCGGGGGCTTGACGTGAGTGATTGCTGCGTCGCACTATCAAGGCGCAGTTAAAAAATAGTGAAGTGGTGATGACGGTTGTACGACGTTCCACGCGCTTCGCCTGCCCCACGATCACTCGACCTAGGAGAATCCGGATGAAGCCCGTCAAGCTCGCTACCGCCCTCGCCACCGCCCTGCTGCTTTCGCTGCCGATGTCCGCCTTCGCCCAGGAGGCCGAGGAAGAAGCATCCTCGCCGTTCAGTGCGACCTTTGCGGTGACGTCGGACTACGTGTTCCGCGGCGTCTCCCAGACCGACAACGAACCGGCGTTCCAGGCGGGGGCGAGTTACTCCGCGCCGTTCGGCCTGTATGCCGGCGTGTGGGCGTCGAACGTGGATTTCGGCGACGGCGGTCCCGACTACGAGGTGGACTATTTCGTGGGCTGGAACAAGGATCTCAGCGATGCCTGGAATCTCGATCTCGGCGTGACCCGCTACACCTATGAGGGATCGTCCGCCGGCTACGGCGACATCGACTACAACGAGTACATCGCCAAGGTCACCTGGAGCGGTCCGTTGACTGTGGCCGGTACGCTGGCCTACGCCGACGACTACAGCAACAGCGGCGCCGAGGAAACCTACGCCGGCGTTTCGGCGAGCTACGACATCGGCGACTCCGGTTTCTCGGTGGGCGCCTCGACCGGCTATACCTCCATCGATGCCGGCAGCGATGGGCGTGCCGATTTCTACGATGGCGCCATCACCGTGTCGAAGGGCTTCGGTCCGGCGACTGCGACGCTGGGCTATTACGACACGTTCGGCTCGGACGCCTCCGAACTGCGCCGCGGCTCCGACATCTACAAGCCCGGCCTGGTGTTCACGATCGCCGTCGCGGTGCCCTGATACGGCGCTCGATGCGCAGCAAAGGAAAGGGCGCCGCAGGGCGCCCTTTTTTTCAGCGTTGCCGCGAAGGCCTCAGTTCCAGCTCAACACCACCTTGCCCGCCTTGCCCTGTTCCATCAGGTCGAAGCCCTTCTGGAAGTCGTCGATGGGCAGCTGGTGGGTCAGCACCTTGCCCAGCGGGAAACCGCTCAGTACCAACTGGGTCATCTTGTACCAGGTCTCGTACATCCTGCGGCCGTAGATGCCCTGCACGGTGAGGCCCTTGAAGATGATGCGGTCCCAGTCCACGCCGGCGCCCTTGGGCAGGATGCCGAGCAGGGCGATCTTGCCGCCGTGGTACATGCAGTCCAGCATGTCGTTGAAGGCGCGCGGATTGCCGCTCATTTCCAGGCCCACGTCGAAGCCTTCCATGTGCAGGTCGGCCATCACGTCCTTGAGCGACTGGTTGGCCACGTTGACCACGCGGGTCGCGCCCATGTCGGCGGCCAGCTTCAGGCGGAAGTCGTTGACGTCGGTGACCACCACGTTGCGCGCGCCGATGTGCTTGCAGATGCCCGCGGCGATGATGCCGATGGGGCCGGCACCGGTGATCAGCACGTCCTCGCCCACCACGTCGAATTCCAGCGCGCAGTGCGCCGCATTGCCGTAAGGGTCGAAGAACGCCGCCAGTTCGCTGGGGATCTGGTCCGGGATGGGCCACAGGTTGCTGGCCGGCATCACCATGTATTCGGCGAAAGCGCCGTTGACGTTCACGCCGATGCCGACGGTATTCGGGCACAGGTGCTGGCGGCCGCCACGGCAGTTGCGGCAGTGGCCGCAGACGATGTGGCCTTCGGCCGACACGCGCTGGCCCACGTCGTAGCCGGTCACCGCGGAGCCGAGCTGCGCGATGCGTCCCACGAACTCGTGGCCGATGGTCAGCCCGGGCTTGATGGTGCGCTGGCTCCACTCGTCCCACAGGTAGATGTGCAGGTCGGTGCCGCAGATGGCGGTCTTCTCCAGCTTGATCAGCACTTCGTTCGGGCCGGGCTGCGGGATGGGGAGTTCCTCCATCCAGATGCCCTTGCCGGCTTCGCGCTTCACCAGCGCCTTCATCGTCTGTGCCATCGGACGTCGATCCAGGTATTGAGGGCGCGGATTATACGCCCCGGCCCGGAGCGGCCCTGCTGCAGGGTGCCTTGACAGCCCGGGACGGCAGGGGGGGGCGGGCGGGCAGGACGAAAGTCATGGGCGGCCGCGGTGACAGGTTCATTACAATCGGCACTTTCCTGTCCGTCACGGGGTTTCCATGCGTCCGAACCTGCTCGCCGCCGCCATCGCGGTCCCGCTCTCCCTGTTCGCCACCCAGGCCGCCCTGGCGGGCGAGGGCATGTGGGTGCCGCAGCAACTGCCCGAGATCGCCGGGCCGCTGAAGAAGGCCGGCCTGAAGCTGTCGCCGCAGCAGATCTCCGACCTGACCGGCGACCCGATGGGTGCGGTCGTCGCCCTGGGCGGCTGCACCGCCAGCTTCGTGTCGCCCAACGGTCTGGTGGTCACCAACCACCATTGCGCCTATGGCGCCATCCAGCTGAACTCCACGGCCGAGAACAACCTGATCAAGAACGGCTTCAACGCGCCCACGACCGGTGACGAGGTCAGCGCCGGTCCGAACGCGCGCGTGTTCGTGCTGGACGAGATCACCGACGTGACGAAGGATGCGAAGGCGGCCATCGCCTCCGCCGGCGACGATGCGCTGGGGCGCACCAAGGCGCTGGAGGCCTTCGAGAAGAAGCTGATCGCCGACTGCGAGGCCGAGGCCGGCTTCCGCTGCCGCCTGTACAGCTTCTCCGGCGGCAACACGTATCGCCTGTTCAAGAACCTGGAGATCAAGGACGTGCGCCTGGCGTATGCGCCTCCGGGCAGCGTCGGCAAGTTCGGCGGCGACATCGACAACTGGATGTGGCCGCGCCACACCGGCGACTTCGCG
>Ga0208958_1003624_pt1 | contig 11826 bp, 13 predicted proteins | sample RifOxyB1_FD_184032 | JGI IMG/M metagenome (GOLD analysis project Ga0208958, IMG submission 184032) | Soil microbial communities from Rifle, Colorado - Rifle Oxygen_injection B1 (SPAdes) | ecosystem: Environmental > Terrestrial > Deep subsurface > Rock core/Sediment | place: Rifle, Colorado...
TGTCGGTCGTTCCCGTCCCAACCTTCTGTTAACCTCCAAAAAGGCTTCTGGTTTTCCGTCTATCGGGGAGTCGTGGAAGTTGAAGTTGAAACGGGTAGAGCTAATCTTTCCCGGCAAATTTTCTATTTCGATTACTCTCTGGGCTAGTTCAAAAAAACGCGTTCCATACCTTTCCGAAAGCCTAACGCCATCAAATTCGACTCTTTGGTCTGTTTTGGGAAAAATCTCAACAGTCACATCTATCCCCAAAAATTAAAACTACAAGTCAAGCCGACTTATGTCAAGCCCCAGAAATATCTCCTAAGAAGTGATATAATTGATGAGTTTGATAACAAAAATAACCTCAAATCCCTGCAGTCGCTGCGGCAAAGAGAGAGTAGTAGTTAAGAGCTGGAATAAGCGTGTTGGAAATAGTCTCTTAACTTATACACTAACTTCATGTCCGGATCCGGAGTGTCAAAAAAGAGTTAGCGGTGATCTTCGCAAAGAAGCAGCCAGAAGAAGCGCCCAGAAAAAGGAAGCCGAAATGAGGCTTAAATTAAAGAAAGAAAACCTCGTAATGTCAAAAGGCGGAATGTAGGAATAGAATAGAAAGTTATTTAACCGAGTAACGGAAAGGTGTTACCCATTTGTTGCTTCAAATCCCACAAAGTCATTCTTGTGTGTGGTGGTAATTGAGGTTCGCCTGTTTCTATCAGCTTTCGTGCACTATCTGTTGTAATTTCTGTTTCCGACCAATTGTCGTATCTAGAAACTGTAACATTTCCTGAACTTCCATATGTATCTTTTATCATTTTTGCCATAACTTCCGACATCTGATCACTTACGGGTTCGATCGAGTTCATGCGATTTTTTTCGTCATCTGTTTGAGGTCCAGAGCTAATATCTAGTCTATATATTTTTTTACCATCTGAATCGCGAAGTGCAATCTCTTGAGTAAGTTCTCCACTATTTTTGTATCTTGTAAGTGAAATTTGCAATTGTAGTACTCCATCATCAAAAACCACGGGTGGTCTTGACAATAATAGATAGCAAATAGTCATTGTCCAATGGCGGATTGACTGAAAAGAATTCTGGCCTCTGTGATACTAAACCGATAGCGGCTTTTTCCACTAATTCCTTGGGGCCTGGACCAAGGTGTAAAAAATCTACTTTCATAATCTTATTATAGGATATCTAACTGCTGGATTCAACACTTTTTATATCAATCTATATCAAGGGGATAGGCAACGTAGTTTGATAATCCGAGGAACTGGTTACTTACTCGTAACCTTGGGGTCGTTGATGAGCTCGACCTCGAACAGCTTGCCTTAATCGTAGAGATTCTATCAAAAGTTAGGGTTTTTCCCTAACCACTTCATGGTATCTCTTAGCATATCCATATAAGACTTTTCCATGTTCAAATCGTATTTCTTAGCAATTCTCATAACCATTAGCATTATGTCTCCCAACTCATCAGCAAGCTTTTCCTTATTTGTAAAATATTTAGGGTCATCTAATCGGTCTTTTGTATAATATTTTTCGAACATCATAATTCGACTGGCTAAATCACCTACCTGTTTTGTAAGCTCAATAAAAATTATTTCAGGAGACCAAGGTTTGGATTCCTTTTTCTCGATCTCCACTGCCACTTCGTTTGTATATTTAATGATGTCTTGAAAAGAGAGTTTCTGATTCATTAGCAGCTTATTTTAACACAAAGGATTATTTGAGGATAAACCGGTCTGGGTCGCTTAGCAGACTTATTCAGAAATAGAAATATAGAATTTGACATTACTTTAGAGAATATTCAACCTCTATTTAATTCACATAAATTATCCCTTACTTTTTAACAACTGTTATATTATTATTTGTTGTGATGAAAAATCCCGATGAAATTAAAAATGTAATCCAAAAAGGTTATGCGAATATCGCTTCATCCTCAGGTTGCTGTGGAAGTTGTGCTTGTAATAACAATCAAATCGCCCAAAAACAATCAGGACAAATGGGGTATTCACAGGACGAAATAGACCAAGCTCCGAGTGGTTCTAACCTTGGATTAGGTTGTGGCAATCCAATAGCAATTGCTTCACTTAAAAAAGGGGAAGTAGTTTTGGATTTGGGTTCTGGTGCTGGTTTTGATGCCTTTTTGGCTTCTTCTAAGATTGGGGAGGCTGGAAAGGTTATCGGGGTTGACATGACAGATGAAATGCTTGAAAAAGCCAACGAAAACGCTAAAAAGGGCGGTTTTAGTAATGTAGAATTTAGAAAAGGTGATATTGAGAATTTACCGATAGATAGTAGCTCGGTGGATGTAATTATTTCTAACTGTGTTATTAATCTTGCCCCCAATAAAATGAAGGTGTTTGAAGAAGCCTATCGTGTTCTAAAGCAAGGTGGAAGATTAATGGTATCCGATATAGTTTTAATCAAACCCTTAACAGAGGAGCTTAAAAACGACAAGGAATTACTGGTTGGGTGCATAAGTGGAGCTATTTTAAAAGAAGATTATTTAGCTTTACTTAATAAAACAGGATTTTCAGATATTACAATAATTAAAGAAAAATCTGCATTTTTAGAAGATTACGGTCTTAGTATCACTTATTCTGCAGTTAAATAGGAATTAACACCACATATAATGCCTATTATACGGCCAATTGTAAGGGTGACTGATGGGATTCGAACCCACAACCCCCTGCTCCACAAGCAGGTGCTCTAACCATTGAGCTACAGCCACCGAGTCTTCGAGGTGGATGCTAATTTGATTACGCCCACCAAGAACGGCTAAATTATATCAAATTTTGCTTTCAGGGTCGAGCCAAAGCATCCATTTCTTAATTTTCTTTTTCTTCCTTAAATCCAAATAGTCGTACCACTTTTTCTCAAATTTCTCCGCTCCTGTTTCCCAAATATCCCTTCCTTCGGACGGGTCGGCGAGCGTGATTAGGCCGTCTTGGAAATTAAGAATTAAGCTGTAATGTCCATCCGCATCTTTGGGGTCAATGTCGTCCCACCAGTTGACAATTATTATATGGCCGGTTTTTAAGTGCGTCTCAATATCCGAAAGAGTTGCGTTCGACTTAAAATCTATTTTGGAAAAGAATCGCGAAAGATAGGCATAAATAATATCCTGTGGCGTTCCCCACCAACCAAAATAAACATCTTTGGCAATTTCGGATTGTGTTTTTTTAATGCCACCTGCGGCGAGCGCCATCTGGATTACCGCCGGTCCGCACCATCCGCTTTTTTCCTGCTGGACCATCTTGAGCGGGCGAAGGGAATTGGACCCTCTGTCTCTTCCTTGGCAAGGAAGCGTTTTACCGGTAAACTACGCCCGCTTATGGTGCCGAGGCTCAGAGTTGCACTGAGATCTCATGTTCTTCAGACACGCGCCGTGACTACCTTGGCTACCTCGGCCCTTCAACTACGTTACCCTATGCACTATCGAACGCCTCAAGGCCACGAACTATATGAGTGGTCGCTGAGGGATTCGAACCCCCGACCTTCTCGATGTAAACGAGACGCTCTAACCAGCTGAGCCAAGCGACCAGTGTGCACTCGGAGAGACTCGAACTCTCACGCCCTTACGGGCATAGCTCCTCAAGCTATCGCGTATGCCAATTCCGCCACGAGTGCATGGTGCAGATAAGCAGAGCTTGTCTGCACAGTTACTGCGTATCTGTGCAGATGGGAGGATTTGTGTGCAAAGTATTATACCTTACTCGGCACTATCAAACCCGACCATCGCACGAGTCTTTGAGTGCAGATGGGAGGATTTGAACCTCCACGAGCATTTAGTGCCCACAAGCTTCTGAGGCCTGCGCGTCTGCCGTTCCGCCACATCTGCGTGTTTACGCACCAATTATATCAAATAAACTCCACTTACTCGAATTTGCAATTCTTCGTAAGTGATTTTGATCCCCCAAAATGCTATTTCTAGTTGCAAATCAAAGTATTTTGGGTATAAACAAAGCAAATTCTTCTTTTACCAAAAGGAGATTAATAATTTTAAGAGTGTTTTTTGAGTCCTGCAACTTTCCAGACGGCGTACTGAACGGCATTTGCAACCATTGCCAATCCGGCAATCCAGACATAACTAGTTGCTCCGAAACCGGTATAAGGCGCCAGTCTTGCCGTAACCCACAAAGCTACAAAGTTTGCAAGAAAATAAAAACCAAACATGACAACTCTGCCGTTTAATTTAAGATTTACTTTTTTTAATAACGGGTGGCTAGCACAGGTTAAGAAAGTCCAGACAAATCCGCCAACCAAAGCTGCCCAGAAAACCGATAATCTATATGTTCCTAGGACAAAGTATATGGGATAAAACATTGCAGCCAAGTACAAAAGTACGGAGTTTACAACCCAAAAAAACGAAAAAGGAATTAGATGTTTTTTCATTTACTTCACCCCCCTTCGCCCTTCCGTAGCTTTACGCGAAGGAGGGTTCAATTTCTCCATCGGGCTACGGCGGGGCAATGCCCCCTTTTATCCAGATTAAGGGCTATTTTAAGGTTTGTCAATTAGGTTGATTGAAAAGAGGCCAAAATGGTAAAATATGCGTGTGTATATGTCGGGATGGCGGAATGGTAGACGCCTCAGCCTTAAGAGCTGATGAGACATCGTCTCGTGGGAGTTCGACTCTCCCTCCCGACACAAAATTATATCGGGGACGAGTTCGACGGTAGAACGCCCGCTTTGGGAGCGGGAGGTACAGGGTCCAATTCCCTGGTCCCCGACTTATTGTCAAATGCGGGTATGGTTCAATGGTAGAATAGGAGCTTTCCAAGCTTTTGATGGGGGTTCGATTCCCCCTACCCGCTCCGAGCCCCTGTAGCTCAATCGGATAAGCGAAGCTTGTCCATTTTGCTACAGTTGCTCATTTACATGCCCCTGTAGCTCAATGGATAGAGCAGGTCGGTTCTAACGACAAGGTTGAGCGTTCGACTCGCTCCGGGGGCACTAAATAAATCTAATTTGCGTATTTTCTGAAATTGGGGTGGTTAGAGGAACTTCTTGACCGGCAAATCTTGCTTTAGGTCCCCAAATTTTGGCCAATTTTTTACCTTCGGCAAAATCTGAACCGATTTTGAGAGCTACATCTTGTAAAGTTTGGTCTTTTTTCATAATAATCGGATTGTTGGTCGATGGTTCTTCATCCGGATGAACTAGGTAAACTCTTAATAAATTTAATTTCTCCCAAATTTTTCTCTTTAGTTCCTCTAAGCCAATTTCTTTTTGAGCGCTTATATATAATCTGTCACTTCGACGATTCGAATCGTTAGAGTCGTCGGATTTATCAACTTTACTAACGACGAAAATTGCCGGAACATAAACACGGCTTGTGGAAAAAGAGTCGATAAGACGGTCAATTGTAAGTTTCTCCCTCACTGTAATTTCGGCGTTTTTTAGTCCAAATTCCTGGGCAACTTCTTTTATCGTTTCTATTGGTATGTCTTGTTTTATATTTGAGTGAATAACCAGTCCTCCGCTAAGTTTTTTATCAACTTTAACTTCCGGAGGTACTTCATTTATTCGAATTCCGACCGTCTTAAGTTCGGCAAGCATTCCGGTAAAAGCTTCAGGCCGATCTATATCTGTCATAATTAAAAGCAAATCCGCTCCTCTTGCAACCGAAAGAACTTCTCGGCCTCTGCCTTTTCCTTCTTTTGCCCCGGAAATTAAGCCCGGTACGTCAAAAATCTGGATATAAGCATCGTTATATTTAAGCATTCCCGGAATGACCGAAAGGGTGGTAAAGGCATAAGCTGCAACTTTGCTTTCGGCATTTGTAAGCGCATTTATCAGGGTTGACTTGCCGCAAGACGGGGGACCGATTAAAACAACCGTAGCGTCGCCCGTCTTCTTAACCGCATAACCCGCGCCTCCACCGCCTCCTTTAGATTTAACAAAACCTTCAATTTGCCTGTCTTTGAGCCTTGCAAGCCTGGCGCGGAGAAGACCAATATAATGTTCCGTTCCCTTGTGATAAGGCGTTTCGCGAATCTCCTTCTCGATATCTTTTATATGTTGGTTAATATCGTCCATATCGGGTATAATTATACGGCAAATTGGCCTCTGTGGCTTAACGGATAGAGCACGTGGCTTCGGACCATGGGGTGGAGGTTCGATTCCTCCCAGAGGCACAAGGTAAATTTCTTTTAACCCATGCACAAATTTCTGGCAGCAATTGCTTGCGTTTTAATTTTCCTATCTACTGCACTCAACGTCCTTGCCATTTATGATCCAACGGACGTCACCAATAATAAATTCGGTATCCATATAGCCGACACAACCGATTTGGAAGATGCGGCAAAGTTGGTTAATTCAACCGGCGGAGATTGGGGATATGTTACTTTTGTAATCCAAAAGGGAGAAAAGGACATTTGGCGCTGGCAAAAAGTTTTCGATAGGATGCGTCAACTTCACTTAATCCCGATTGTCAGAATAGCAACCCGGGGGCTTGGTGAAATCTGGGAAAAACCTTCTTTCGGTGAAATCGACGGCTGGGTTTCTTTCCTAAATTCTCTTAACTGGGTTATTAAAAATCGGTACGTCATAATCGGCAATGAACCTAATCATGCAAAGGAGTGGGGTGGAGAAATTAATCCCGAAGAATACGCAACCTATCTTAAAGAATTTAGCTCAAAGCTTAAAGTCGTCTCGCCCGATTTTTTTGTACTGCCGGCCGGATTTGACGCCTCGGCTCCGAAATCTAAAGAAACAGAGGACGAAGTTTCATACCTAAAAAGAATGCTTGCCAAGGAACCCGACATTTTCGACCATATCGACGGCTGGACTTCTCATTCCTACCCCAATCCGGGTTTTACGGGATCAGATAATGGTTTTGGCCGGGGGACGGTCAGAACTTTTGATTGGGAGCTTTCACTTCTAAAAACTTTGGGGGTAAAAAAAGATTTTAAGGTTTTCATAACAGAAACCGGCTGGGTTCATGACGGAGAAGGTATTCTTGAAGATAAATTTAAAAATGCCTATTCGGGCGCCTGGAGCGATAAGGCCGTGGTTGCCGTAACTCCCTTTATCCTTGCTTATCAGGAACCTCCTTTTGAAGTTTTTTCCTGGAAGAATAAAGACGGCAAATTTTTTGATTTTTACTATCAAGTTCAAGATTTGGAAAAACAAAAAGGAGAGCCTTTACAAGAAACAAAAGGCGAAATATTGGCACTTTTTGTACCGGGCGTGGATGAAATCAATTCAAAGGTGGGCGGCATTGCCTTGGTTAAAAATACCGGGCAGTCAATTTGGAACCCAAATGAGGTTTCTTTACTTTCAAATTATAATCACGGGGTTGAAATAGCAAATATAAATTTTTCGGATATTAAACCGCAAGAAACAGGTATTATCCATTTCAACGTTCTTTATCCTAAAAAAGCAGGGGATTATACCACATCTTTAACTTTATCCCGAAAAGATACACCTTTCAGTAACTCATATAATTTTGACGTAATTGCAATAACCCCAATAAATATGAAGATTCAGGCTATTTTTGATACAATAGTGAGGTATTTTAAAGGCTTGGGCCGCTAGCTCAATGGTAGAGCAGTACCCTCTTAAGGTAATGGTTGGAGGTTCGAATCCTCCGCGGCTCACTCGAAGACTCGCAATCCTTGTCGGGTTCGATAGTGCCAAGAATGGTAGAAGTTCTGCACACGAATCCTCCGCGGCTCACAACTTGACTTAAATCTACATCTATGGCATCCTGACAGGGAATGGAACTTGAGACTGTCTACAAAGAAAACTTTTCTTTCGCCAAAAACATCGCCCTTATCGTCATCTTTTTTACAATCACCCCTTTGGTTCTGGCTACCAGCATGTTTTCTTTGCTCTCTTTCTCCAAAACATCTCCGAATCCGCTTGAGGTAACGGCTCAAACTTATGTAAAACCTTATGAATCGGGCGTAAAAGTATTTGCGTCTCTTCCTGCTAATTTACCCGCAGTTAGCGGATATGTAAGCTTGGGTGATGCCAGGGTAGAACTTGTCAGACAATATTTAGCCTCATATAACTCTCCCTTGGAACCTTATGCTTCACTTTTGGTTTCAACTGCAGATAAGTATGGTTTGGATTTCAGGCTAACAACGGCAATTGCCCAACAGGAATCAAACTTGTGCAAATTAATTCCGCCGGGAAGTAATAACTGCTGGGGCTGGGGAATACACAGCGAAGGGACATTAGGTTTTAGTTCCTTTTCCGAGGGGATAGAGGAAGTTTCGAGGGGACTAAGAGAAGAATATTTAAATAAAGGTTACGAAACCACCGACGAAATAATGAGTAAATACACTCCGCTTTCTCCCGGTTCCTGGGCATTAGGCGTAAATAAGTTCATGACCGAAATGGAGTAGGGAGGACATGGCTGCAGCTTACGACACATACGATTATCCTTCCTACTGGGAAGGGCGGGAATATGAACATGAGTGCGAAATAATCGCCATTAAAGCCTTCTTAACGAAAATTAAAGAAATAGACACTGTTTTAGAAATCGGTGCAGGCTATGGAAGACTGGCCGGAACTTATATTTACAGAGCTCGAAAAGTAATCCTTTCAGACCCTTCAGCTAGACTTCTTAAAATAGCCAGAGAAGTATACAAAAATCAGAAAAATATAAGATATATCCAATCCGGCATGGAGAACTTGGCAAAAAAAATAAGGCGAAATTCAATTGACCTTGTAATTATGGTAAGAGTGATACACCACCTCGAAGATCCCGAAAAAGCAATATCGGAAGTAGGAAGAATGGTGAAAAACAATGGTTATTTTATTTTAGAGTTTGCGAATAAAGGTCACTTTAAGGCGAACATTAAAGAATTTTTCAAAGGGAATATTACATTTCCATTAGATATTTTCCCAAAAGAAATAAGAGGCAGGCGTACAAGAAAAAATACCCTACCTTTTTTAAACTACCATCCCGACGTTATTAAAAACAAATTGGAAGAAAACGGTTTTGAGATTATCGAAAAAAGATCAGTATCAAATATCCGAAGTCCTTTTTTGAAAAAACATCTTGGAAGTGAATTATTGATTACTATATCTAAGTTCCTGCAAATTCCTTTATCTTATATTAATTTCGGCCCTTCTGTATTCATCCTCGCACGAAAACGAGCTTAAAATACTTGACAATCCCATAAGCAAAGCTTGAAAGTAAGTAAGGAAACTTGACTATCTTATAGTAAGATGTTATAGTACATACTAGATTTCGAGGCAACTCCGATTTAATCGGAGGAGCGTTGGGATTTTTCCTGGGACCTCCGTAAGGAGGTCCCTTTTTTTAAGGAGTATGAGTATATGAAAAGCTTAATTTTATTTTTATTCACTTTTGTTCTCTTATTCCTAAATACGGCTGATGTCGTTTCGGCCGACTATAATGTGGCCGGCGAATCGGCAAGCCTTAGAGTAAAGCAAGAAGATTCAGCCGATCTAAGAGCAGTTATTCTTAGAAAATATTTGACCAAACATAACTCACCTTTGGCGGATTATGCTGAAGAATTTATTGCAACCGCCGATAAATATAATCTTGACTGGAGGCTTTTACCCGCAATTTCCGGAGTTGAGTCAACTTTTGGAAAGAGAATTCCTTATAAATCATATAACGCCTATGGCTGGGCCGGAGGACTTTATAGATTTTCCTCTTGGGAAGATTCAATCGAAGTTGTTTCAAAATCCTTAAAAGAGGATTATGTCGAAAAAGGGGCAGATTCTTTTTCCAAAATGGCAAGACGTTATTGCCCTCCAAATCCGGCTTGGGGCTATAAGGTTCTCTATTTCATGAAGCAAATTGAACCTTTACCTCTTACATTCACTCTTGAAGGGTAAGTTGGTATAATGTAGCTGGTGCGCAGGTATGGCGGAATTGGTAGACGCGCAGGATTTAGGATCCTGTGAGGTTTAACCCTCTTAGAGGTTCGAGTCCTCTTACCTGCACAAAAAGAGAACATATGGCACAAACTTCTACAACTGACTTTTATGTCTATCTACTGTTTGCCGAATTGACCTATCATATCGCCAAACGCGAAGGAACGATTGGTCGGATATCGCAAGGTGAAAAAATCCCTACTGTATGGGAAGAGATTTTTGCCGAATACGACGCTATGGATATGAAACTCAAAAAAAGTGGAGAATATTTTCATGAAAGCGGGGGGTCGGTATTTATAGATTACAAAAACTTGAGAGGCCGTGTTGTACCAGAGAATGGAATGCAAGAAATTGCGACTAGATTTTCTAGTTCAATGAGTAAAGATGAATTTCTAAGAACTGCTAGAGAAATCGTTGAAGAATGGCAAACCAGATCGGGAATGGAAAGAGAAAGATAAGAAGTCGCCTCTGGCACAACTTCTTGACCCAAAACTCTTTTAGATGTAGCCTTAAAGTGTGAAAGGCTTAAATAGATTTCTCTCATTTTTCATACTTTTATCCTCGGCACTTATTCTTTTTGCTTCAATTGCGCTTTATTTAAGCTACATTAACAGATAACATATGACTGAAATAATTCATATCCTTCCAAATCGTCTAAACAGAAATATAAATATATTTCTTCTTTTTATCCCAATTCTTATTTTCATTCTTGTTTTGGTTCTAATTGTTGCAAGAAATCCGCGTCAAAACGTTGCAACTTCGCACCCTGCCCCTACAGTTTTAGGGGAGGAAAATCCGTAAATGAAACAGATATTTTGGCCCCTTTTGGGTGTGGCCGTTTTTATAGCAGCCGTTGGTTTTTTAACCCAAAGACTTCAAAATAATAAAGTTCAACCAAAAGAAATCTCAATCGGAAGTACCAAAATACAAGTAGAAATAGCAAATTCCGGAAATCTGCGTCAGAAAGGCCTGGGAGGCAGAAAATTGCTTGCAGAAAATTCCGGCATGCTTTTTGTTTTTGACCAAAAAGATATTTTCCCGGGCTTTTGGATGAAGGATATGCTTATTTCCATAGATATTATTTGGATTAATGACGGGACGGTTGCCAAAATAGACAAAAACATTGAACCGCCGGCTCCCGGAACTGTCGATAGCCAGCTTAAACTATATCGCCCGGATACTCCAATTGATTATGTTCTTGAGGTAAATGCCGGTTTTTCGGACAAAAATAGCATCGGAATAGGGGATAGTGTCGACCTTTCAGCAATCTAGCTCGAGAATGAAAAATATTTTGGCGGCGATTATTTTAGTTGTAATAAGCGGGATGGGCGGTTGGTTTTTGAGCCGGTATTATTATTCTCCAAAAAACCCCAAAGATGCAATTTCTCAAATAAAGCCAAGACCTCTTGATAAATATGCGATTGAAAATCTTTCTAAAAGGCCTCTGAATAAAAACTTGATCCTGCAAGGCGAGGTCTTGCAGAAGCAAAAAGGAGATAAAGGGTTTACACCCTATTTGTTTTCCTTTACAACGGACGGCCCGCCTGCCGGCGAGGCAGGGAAAAAGGTAACAGGTCAACTGAACATACCGGATGGAACTGGTCCTTTTCCGGTAATCATTATGATTCGGGGATACGTAGACCAGAAAATTTATGAGACTGGAATTGGAACGAGGAAGGCGGCGGCTGTCTTTGCTGAAAACGGCTTTATAACTGCCGCGCCAGACTTTTTAGGTTATGCTGGGTCTGATAAGGAGTCTAGTGACATTTTTGAATCTCGCTTCCAAACTTATACGACAATGTTAGATTTAATCTCATCACTTGGCTCAATTGAAAAGTGGGACAAGAAAAATACTTTCATCTGGGGACATTCAAACGGAGGGCAAGTTGCATTAACCGTACTTGAAATTTCCGGTTTAACCTATCCAACAACTCTCTGGGCACCCGTTTCCAAACCATTTCCATACTCAATTCTTTA
>Ga0208958_1003625_pt1 | contig 11825 bp, 9 predicted proteins | sample RifOxyB1_FD_184032 | JGI IMG/M metagenome (GOLD analysis project Ga0208958, IMG submission 184032) | Soil microbial communities from Rifle, Colorado - Rifle Oxygen_injection B1 (SPAdes) | ecosystem: Environmental > Terrestrial > Deep subsurface > Rock core/Sediment | place: Rifle, Colorado...
GCCGGAGCGAGAACCGGATCGCCGCTTCATAGCTTTCGGTAAGCCGGTCCTGGAAGCGATCAAAACCGACGAGCACACGCCCCAAGGTGCGATCCACGAAGTTTTTTCCATGCCCGAAACCGCGAGCATTTCCGACAAAGTAAGCTGAGAGCATCGGAGCCATGGTCATCGCGTCAAAGAGACTGATTGCCATTGCGAAGCAAACGGTCAATCCGAACTCCCGGAAAAACTGACCGACGACTCCCTGAAGGAATCCGATCGAGCCGAAAACCGCGACCACCGTAAGCGTCGTCGCGATCACGGCCAGGGTAACTTCCTTCGTTCCCTGAATCGCGGCTTTGGTCGGCTCCTCTCCCATCTCGGTATGACGGAAAATGTTTTCCCGAACGACGATCGCGTCGTCGATCAAGAGCCCGACGGCAAGACTCAACGCGAGCAGCGTCATCACGTTGACCGTGAAGCCCGCCGCCGCCATCAGAAGGAAGGCTCCGAGGAGTGAGTTTGGAAGCGCCAGCCCGGTGATGATCGTGGACCGACCGCTACCCAGAAAGAAGAAGACGACAACGATCGTCAGGATGACCCCGAGAATAATGGACTCTCTGACATCGGCGATATTGGCCCGGATGGGTTTCGCGCCGTCGCGAACGACCGTGAGTTTGGCATCCAGACCTCGCGCCTTCATTTCAGAATTGAGCTTTTCAAGCCTGGCCTTGGCCGCGTCAGCCACTTGAACGGTATTCGCTCCCGATTGACGATAGATTAAAAGAAAAACCGAAGGCTTGCCGTTCACGAAGCCGCGCGAATCCTCGTTCGTCAGGTTATCACTGACCTGACCGACGTCGGCAACCCGAACCGGGACGTCATTGCCGATAAAGTTCACGATCGCATTCTCGACATCCGAGAGCGATTTGAATTCACCCACGGTACGGAAAACCGTCTCCTTCTTGTCTCCGTCAACCTTTCCGGACGGAACGTTCATTCCCGCCGCAGCAAGCCGGTTCGCGACCTGGGTCGCCGATATTTCGTGGGACTTGAGCTTCGTTCTGTCGAGATCAACGTGGATCTCGCGCTTCCGGCCGCCGAAAACCTCGACATTGCCAACCTGATTGACCTGTTCGATCTTCGTCCGGATATCCTCGTTCGCCAAATCGTAGAGCTTTGCCGGACTCAGGCCCGAAGTGAGTCCGACAATCAGGATCGGCTGGTCCGCGGGGTCCATGCGGCGAATCATCGGTTCGTCGATATCCTTGGGGAGCTTGCGCTTAGCCGAACCGGTACGATCCCGGATCAACTGCTCGGCGTTTTTGATGTCCGTCTCGAGATTGAACTCGGCGATGACCATGCTGACGCCTTCCCGGCTTTTCGAAGTGATCGAACTGATTCCGGGAAGAGTACTGAGCTCGTCTTCAAGCGGACGCGAAACAAGATTCTCAACCTCCTCGGGCCCGGCGCCGCGGTAGACCGTATTCACCATGACCACGGGAAACGTGACATTCGGGAATAAATCCACCGGCAATCGCGAAAGCGACACGTAGCCCAGTGCGAGCATCAAAATCACCACACACGAAACGAAGATCGGCCTCTTAATGGCCAGGTTCGCGAGATTCATTTCGCATCTCCATAGGTTTTCATATTGGCAAGCAACGTCAGTAGCTCCGCCTGTGAACGGATCCGGGCGAGCTGTGAGTTCCGGTAGTCCTGCTCGAATTGCAGGACCTGGAAAGTCACCGTTCGGCCGCGCGTGAGCCGGTCCCGTTCGTGATCGTACTTTTCTTTCTGAACGGCTTCCATTCCGAGCGCCAGTTGAAGCCGTCGCTTCGCGTCGTTGAACTTCGTGCTCAGGTCAGCCCAATCGCGCTCCTGCTCAAACAGCCTTCGTTCGAAATTTAATACGGCGCCGTCGGACTCGCGCCCGTACCCCTCACGAACATCGGACAGAGTTCCGAAATCAAGGGGCATCGTCAATTTCACGCCCGCCGCGTACGTCGGATTTTCCGTCTTGAAAGACTGATTGATGGATTGAGACATCCGAGGATCGCGTCCGTTCAAAGCGACGCTCCCGAACAGGTCAAAAGTCGGGCGGTTCTTCTCGCGCCCGATCACCGCGTTGGCAATCGCGGCTTTCTGGGCCGCTTCCGCCGCTTTCACGTCCTCGCGCATGGGGGCGCGCGCCGGAATCGTGATCCGGTCCATGGCGATCGCATCAACCTCCATCAGCTTTTCTGAAACGCGATCACTATCGATTCCCCGTCCGGTGTTGAACGCCCTCGATGCGGCGGCTTCCTCATCGCTCGCGGCCTGAAGCTCGAGAGCTCGGGCCTGGAGAAGCGCTTCAGCCTGCAGAAGATCCGCGCGATCGGCAAGCTGGAGCCGAAAGCGGCGCTCATTCCAGTCCCGGATCTTTTTAGCGCGAGCGACACTGTCCTTCTGAACCGCGACGGTTTCGCGAGCAAGCGAGAGCCTCCAGTAAACAGCCTCGGCTTGCGCCTTCGTCATCTTGAGCCGAAAGCTTTCGCCATACCCCGTCGCAAGCGCCCCGGACTCAATCAACGTCTGCGTCGCGCGTGTTTCGCGACCGAGCCGATTTCTCCAGAGATTCAGGTTCAACTCAAAAACCGGTTTGGCGTCATAAAACGAGCTTGTGAAGCCGGGTGCCGCCGACACGAGCGGTGAACGTGGATTGACGATGTCATTATGATCAATCTGGTAATAGAGCCGTCCCGACAAACCGAACGAAGTCAGCTGCTGGATTCCCGCGGAATAGCTCGTCGCATTCACCTTTTCGCTCAGATAAAACTGATTGCTGCCTTCGGACGCGTCACTTGCATGCCGGGCGTTCGCGAAAAGCGTGGGCGCGAGAAGAACGTCCTTTTCGACCGAGCGGGCGAGCGCGCCAGCCGAAATTTCAGCGGCTCCCCTCATCCCGAGATTGCCTCGTCCGACTTGCGCCAGATACTCATCCAAGCCCAGTTCCGATTCCGCGAATGCGGTTCCGGAAAGGGCGAGCAGGCACGGCAGGGCGAGCCTGAAAACCTTGAAAAACATGCTCCGTCTCATGCTTCACCTCGTTGTCGATCGGCGCTCGGAATCAGGAGTGAGTTCACGAAAATAGTCTGGATATGATCAATCGCCGCGGCCCGATGCGTGGCGTCCCGCAGGCTGCGACCATAGATTTTCTGAGACAGCCCTTCCATCCGGTTCAGATGCATCACCGTCCCGAATAGCAAACTCGCCGCTATGAGAGGGTCAAACCTGGGTTGCATGATCCCGAGCTTTTGGGAGGTCCGGAAAAATTCCACGGATGTCTCGTAAACGAACAGGAACGTCTCTCGAAAAATCCGCTCGGTGATTGCTTTGGAAAGGTGAATGTCGCGATCGATAATCTTGGTCACCTCCGGCTCGGCCTCGCAGGAACGGATGAGCTCCTCGACGAACATCCGGATCCTCACCTTGAATTCCTCGCACGAGGAAGGTGGCTTCAGAATGCGTTCTGCCGCGGCAAGCTTCGATTCGGCGAATTCCTGGAGGCACGCCTGGTAAAGGTTCTCTTTCCCGCCGAAGTGATAGCTGACGAGGCTGATATTCACTCCCGCTTCGTTCGAAAGGTCTTTCACGGAGGTGGCGTCATAACCTTTTTCGGCAAACAATTTTTTTGCCGCGGCGATCAAGGCCTCTCGCGTGCCTTCTATCTTCGGACGTTTTGCGGGGCCGGGCGTTTTAGAAGGAACGCGCGCGGCGCCCTTTCCGGACTTCTTTCTGGGATTTGTGACCATGAGTCAGTTCTAAATGACCGCCTTCAGAACTGTCAATTGATCATTTGAAAATACTTTATGAACGTTTAACCCCGAGAACAACCCTCAACTTTTCTTTTCAAAACCTGGATTCAGTTGATCCAATCGCTCTTTCATTTGTTTTTCGAGACCGATTTCCTTCGGTTCATAAAATCTGGTGCCGAGGATCCGTTCCGGAAGATGCGTCTGGTCTACCCGACCCTTGGGGTCGGAGTGGGCGTAGCGATAGCCCTTTCCATACCCTTCTTTTTTCATCAACCCAGTAACGGCGTTGCGAATATGCATCGGAACAGGAAGCGCGCCGCTCGCCCTGACTTCAGCCGACGCCCGGTTAAAGCCCTCGTAACTCGCATTGCTTTTGGGCGCGAGAGCGAGATAAGTCACCGCTTGCGCGAGGTTTATCCGGGCCTCGGGCATTCCGATGAAATCGACCGCCTCTTTAACCGCGACAGCCAACATGAGCGCGCGAGGATCCGCGTTTCCGACGTCTTCAGATGCCAAAATCACCAGGCGCCGCGCGATGAACAGCGGATCCTCCCCGCCCTCGAGCATCCGCGCGAGATAATAGAGCCCCGCATGGGGATCGCTGTCGCGAATGCTTTTAATGAAAGCCGAGACGACGTTGTAATGTTCTTCGCCGCCTTTGTCGTACGGAATCGGCTGCCTTTCGAGCGCTGATTCGAGCGCCTTTTTGACATGCTCGACATCGAGCGGCTGGTCATTTCCCTGCGTCCCCACGTAAAGCGAGACACTCTCGAGCGCCGTCAAGCCCCGTCGCGCGTCTCCTTCAGACACGCTCGCGAGCCAGCGGACGGCTTCGGGCGTGAGTTTCAAAAAACCCCCGAGCCCCCGCTCCGGATCATTCAGCGCTGAATCGATCACCTTCGAAAGCGCTTCTTCCGAAAGCGACTCGAAACGAATCACCCTCGCGCGGGAAAGGAGCGCCGAGTTGAGTTCAAAGCTTGGGTTTTCGGTCGTGGCGCCGATCAAAGTCAGGGTCCCGTCTTCGACATGCGGAAGGAGGGCGTCCTGCTGCGATTTATTAAAACGATGAATTTCATCGAGAAAAAGGATTGTCTTACGCTTGCTCAAACGTCGCGCCTGTTTGGCCCGCTCAACGACTTCTTTGATATCCTTTACCCCGGCCAGAACGGCGCTGAGCGCCTCAAAATTGGATTGAGTCTTTTTGGCGACGATCCGGGCAAGCGTCGTTTTGCCGCAGCCGGGCGGCCCCCAAAAAACCAGGGACGGAACCCGGTCCGTTTCGATCCATTGACGAAGGGGCTTGCCGGGACCAAGAACCTTTTCCTGACCGACAAAGTCATCGAGGGAGACGGGCCGCATCCGGTGCGCAAGCGGTCCTGAGATCGGTCCTTTGTTCTTGGAAGACTCCTCGGAGTCCCGTTCAGCCAGATCGAATAGGTCGAAAGTATCAGTCGGACTCAAAATTCATCCTTCCTGCAGATCGTTCGTCTTTGCTTTTTTTGCTAGTTAGCATATTTCTGACCGCTAGGGGACGCAAAGGCAATGAGTAAAACCCGAAAGTCGGCCCAAAAGCCGGTAAGCTCCGCAAAGTCTCTCAAACTCAGGAAAATCGGAATTGTTGTCCGGCACTTCCAACCCGAAGCGGATGCTTTCGGCGTTCAGCTTGCGCGCCTGATCCTCGCCAAGGGCCACCGGGTCGTGCTGGCCGATGAAAGCACGTCAGCGGTGAAAGCATTCAAAGCCGCCTTTAAGTCGAAAACGCAAATCGCCCCGAAATCGAAATTGCCCGAGCTGACCGACCTCGTCATTGTGCTTGGCGGCGATGGTACGTTTTTAAGCATTGCGCGGCTCATGCGGAAAAGAAGCGTTCCGGTGCTTGGCATCAACATGGGACAACTCGGATTCCTGACCGAGATCAAAAAAAGCGAAGCCGAACTCGTTCTGGAATCAATTCTCGAGGGTGGACCGGTCACGATCAACGAACGGGTGCTTTTTGAGGTGACGCTTCGAAGAGAACGAAGGGTCATCTTTTCCGGTCCGGTCGTGAACGATGCCGTGATCTCAAAAGGGAGTATCGCGCGAATCATCGGGCTTCAGGTTCGTGTGAATGGGAAGTTCGTGCACGACGTCCGGTCAGACGGGATCATCCTGAGCACACCCACCGGCTCAACGGCGTATTCGCTCGCGGCCGGCGGCCCGATTCTGGAGCCGTCACTTCCGGCCATAGCGCTGACGCCGATCTGCCCCCACAGTCTGACTCAACGGCCAGTCATCCTTCCCGACAGTGCCGAAGTCGAGGTGGTATTGAAAGACAGCCCGGGCCCCGTACTTCTCACGTTGGACGGTCAAGATGCGATCGAGATGCAGAAGGAAGACATGGTCACCGTTCGCCGTTTCAGGAAGCACGCGCTCAAACTGATTTCGTCGCCGACCCGGGACTACTTCAGCGTTCTTCGGGAAAAATTGAGCTTTGGCGCCAGAAATTAGCCCAAAACTTTTGCAAGGAGTCAAGAATTGCTCGAAACTCTCAGTATCAAGAACATCGCCATCATCGATTCCGCCGAGATCCCCTTTCGCGAAGGCCTGAACATTCTTTCGGGTGAAACAGGCGCCGGAAAATCGATTATAATTGAGGCGATTTCGCTCCTCCTTGGCAGCCGGGCGAAAGCCGAACTTCTCCGCGCCGGATGTGAGGAAGCCGTTGTCGAAGGGTTGTTCGATATTTCCGGAATACCCTGGGCCCGCCCGCGCCTCGAAAAAATCGGCTTCGCCGCGTCCTCGGGCGAGTTGCTGATCAAAAGGACCATCCATCAGGCGGGAAGGCACCGGATCTACGTCAACGGGGAACTCGCCACGCTTGCCATTCTTCAGGAACTCTGTGACGGGCTGGTTGATTTATGCGGGCAGCATGAACACCAGTCGCTCACCAAACCGCACATCCAGCTTGAAATCCTGGACAGGTACGGGGAGCTCGAAGAACAGGCGCAGCTCGTGGCCGGCCTTCACGGCCAACGACGCGCATTGCTTCAGGAGCATGAAAGAATCCGCGCTTCCGAATCCGAGCGCGAGAAACGCACTGACTTCCTGAAATTCCAGATTGAAGAACTTCGTGCGGCCGACCTGAAGATCGGTGAAGACGAGTCACTTCACGCCGAAAAACAACTCCTCCAATCGGCTGAGTCGCGAGTTCAGACCGCCGAAATCGCGAGGCAGCTACTCGAAGACGAATCCGGCGCCTTGAGCGCGCTACGGGGCGCTCTGAACAAGATGCGGACATTGAGCCAGCTTGACGAACGGGTTCTTCCTCACACCGAATCGCTCGAACGCGCGGTCGCCGAAACAGAAGACGTCAGCCTGTCCCTGAACCGGTATCTTGGGTCGGTGGATTTGAACTCCGAAAGACTGGAGGAAATCCAGGAACGACTTTCGATGATCGCGGACTTTCGCCGCAAGTATGGGTCCGAGATTACGGACATGCTCGAAACACAGGCCCGCCTCGAGCAGGAATTCACGGCCCTGGACCAGTCAGAAAAACGCCTGGAGAACCTTTCAGCGGAACTTGATCGCATCAATACGGAGCTCCTGCGCGCGGGAACAAGGCTTTCGGCCGCTCGGAAAAAAATCTCAGAGCGCCTGGCCGAAACGGTCACAAGAGAGTTGAAGGATCTTAAAATGGCCGAGGCGAGGTTCGAAATCGAACTCACCCAAAAACCGGAGCTCCGCGATTGGACCGCCTCCGGTGCCGACGCCATCCAATTCCTCGTGCAGACGAACCGGGGCGAACCGGCGCGGCCTCTCGCCAAAATCGCATCGGGGGGCGAACTCTCACGCCTGATGCTCGCGATCCGGCGGGTTGTTTCCGATCAGGGCGGCATAGGCGTGTATCTGTTCGACGAAATTGATGCGGGGATCGGAGGCCAGACCGCATTCCAAGTCGGAAAAAAACTGAAAACCGTCGCCCGCTCGAATCAGGTGATCTGTATCACCCATCTCCCGCAGGTCGCCTCGTTCGCGGATCATCATCTCATTGTCCGGAAAAATTCGAAGGCAAACCGCACCATCACCGAGGTTCTCTCGCTTGGTGCTGGCGACCGGAAGGAAGAGCTCGCCCGCATGCTCGGCGGCCCCGAACTGACGAAGAAAAGCCTTGAAAACGCCTCGGAATTGCTTGAACTCGCGCGCGGGTAGCGAAACCGAGCCTATCGCTCGCCCGAGCCGCTTTTTCCCGGAATTTTTTTAACAAGCTCCTCGAGATCCTCAAGGTCTTCCTCATTGACCGGGATTTCAATTCTTCCCGTTTCCGGCGTGTCGGGCCGCGGAGCGGGCTTCTTCTGACCTGGCTCCTGGTTCAGCGGACCCCGTGCCGTTGAAGGCGCCACCGAAGGTCGCGCAGGCGCAATGCCGGAAGCGCGGGGCAACGCTTCGGCGACGACCGGCTCCTCGCTTTCCCGCAGGGGCGTTGCCTGTGCTGGCCGCACCCAATCTTTCTTCTGCTCGATCCAGCGGGCATATCTGTCAAAGGACCACATTCCATCCTCCCCGCCGGCTTGAATCGTCGAAACGAGCTGGCTGAACTGACCAGCGCGAATGTTCGACTTCGCGCTCGTATTCGCGACAAGGACTTCGCAATGCGGGATCTGGAGCTGCTGCTGCGGGAGGTACGTCAATCGCTGGCAAATGACACCGTTCAGGCAATCGGCAAGCTGAGTCCGGATGCTCGACTGCATTTCTGACGGAAAGGAAAGACAGATCCGGCTCAGCGCTTCGGCGCAAGTTGACGAATGCAAAGTCGCGAGAACGAGATGGCCCGTTTCGGCGGCATTCAGGGTCAGGCGCATCACATCAGGCGTACGCATCTCGCCAATGACGAGAACGTCGGGATTTTCCCGCATTGCGTCGATCAAAGCCTGTTCGAAGCTCGGCGCGTGAGTAGGAACCTCTCTCTGCCGGATGAACGACTGCCGGTTGGTGAAAAAATATTCGATAGGGCTTTCGATGGCGAGGATGTGACGACGCTTGGTACGATTGATTTCTTCGATGAGCGCGGCGAGCGTGGTCGACTTCCCGCTTCCCGTCGGACCCGAAATGATCACCAAACCGGTCTTTGCATCGACAAATCTGCGGAGATCCGGATGAAGATTGCAATCGCGAAGGTTATTTTGGAATGACGAGAGTAACCGTATCGCGAGCCCGAGGCCGCGAACGGTCTGGAAAACATTGATCCGGCACCGAACGCCGTGAACGGTCCGCGAAAGATCGACCGAACGGCGCTCGAGAAACTCCTGCCAAAGCTCCGGGCCCAAGAAGTCCTTTGCACTTGAAAGCAAGGCATGGGCGGGAATCGGTTCACCCAAGGGAATGAGCTCACCCCGAATCCTGAGTACGATCGAAGTGCCCGCTTCCAATAGAAGATCACTTGCTCCACGTTCTTTGGCGTTACGGACCGCATCTTTGAGCATAAGAGCCTCCTATATCGGCGCAGGTCAACCGCGCGCGGGGCTGGGCGGCGGGATCAATTTCTTTCGGATCAGCTCCCCCGATCCCGGCATCCACGAAACACAAGATCCATTGGACCGCGGATCGCCGGTATTCATGTAAAATCCATGCCGATCACCCGCAGTAATTGCGAGTTCATCCGAGTCATGAGAATGACCAAGCACGACGAAGTCAACGCCCCGCGCGACTTGCCTTGCCGCGAATTCACGGAACATCGGCCGTAGTCGATCGGCGCGACGCGTTTGCCGATCACGGGAAGCAGTCCCGTTCTTCCGGCTCTTTTTGCTCATTCTGGTGCCGACCCAATCGATCAGCGCGTCCGGCGCGAACCTCACGAAAGCCCTCATGATCACGCTTCTGAAAAATCGCCGTAAAACGAGGTATCGGATATCCGAACGATCCACCTGATCACCGTGTGCCACGTAAAATCGTTTGCCGTCGATTTCGAATTCCAGCCCGCCGTCGTGAACCCTGATCCCGGAAATTCCGCCAAAGACCTTTTCAAGCAGGAAGTCGTGATTTCCCTCGATGTAATCGATGGACACACCACGGGCAGCCGCTTCACGCGCGGCGCTCAAAAATCCGGCGTGCCGTTTCAGAAACAGCTTCTTGGCGCCGACAAACAATTCAAACACATCTCCGGCAAAAACCAGTCGATCGCCACGATTCGCCTCGCGGATGAGCGCGAGCACGGCCGGATAAACGGGATCCTCTGGGCCCAAAAGATGAAGATCCGAAAGAATAAGGAGGTTCATGGATATTCGGGCTTAACGAGTCTAGAGCTTCTGATCAAGGATTTTTCCGCGCTGACGTCCATCTTTGGAAACAGCTTCGCGGAGACGCACGAACTCTTCGCCCGTGAACTGGCGAACAACGGCACCTGTGCCGTCTTTGAGGACCACCTTCAAACCGGGGCCGTTACCCTCGGAAGAAACACTCAAACCCTTTGCGATCGTTTGCGCATCAGACTTGAAAGACGCCATTGCCTCGGTGACCTTCCGTTCAGTGACCTCGAAGCTCGGGGCATCTTCTTGTTCTTTTCTTGGGTTTTTCTGATTTTGTTGGTGCTGCTGGCGTGAATGACCGTCCTGCCGTTCCCGTACGGTTTCCAAAGATCGGATTGTCTCGGCAACAGGGGTGATCTTCAATTCACCATTCCTCCAACCCATAGATCGGAATATCTTGACGGAGAGTTGAGAAAATCCACATACCCGACGGTTTTGCTATGCCGGCGAGCCGAGCATTGTCACAAGTGACTACTAAAGAAAAAACCCCCGGGAGCTCGGCACTCCCGGGGGTGGGCTTAAGAGAGCCCACGGACCCGATTGTCCGTGGGGCTCAGGCGCACTTGGTTAATATTTAGAGCAGCTTCAGGGCCGACATCGGGGCGGAATTGGCCTGGGCCAAGACCGAGATTCCCGCCTGCTGAAGAATGTTGCCGCGAACAAGTTCGGAAGTTTCGGTTGCGACGTCCGTATCGGCGATTCGCGACCGTGCTTGCGACAAGTTCTCTTTCGTAATGCCAAGGTTATTCACCGTGGCGTGTAACTTGTTCTGCATGGCTCCGAGCCGCGCACGTGATCCGAAAACTCGGCTGATCGCTTCATCGACTTTGTCGATTGCCTCACGAGCTCCATCGATCGACTCGTAATCCAGACCCTCCACTCCGAGCGATGATGCCCGAACATCGTTTTCACTCGTGTTAAAGAGAATGCGATCCGCTTCGTCGTTCCGGGTGCCGACCTGGAATTCGAGGTCCGCCTTGCTGGCCTGTCCGTTCAACAATGGCGTGCCGTTGAAGGTCGTGACGTTCGCGATACGATCCACTTCCTGCAAGAGGCTCTGGACTTCTTGATTGATGTAGCCTCGTTCCTTGTCTCCCACGGTATCGGAAGCTCCTTGCACCGCCAACTCACGCAGGCGGATCATGATGTTGCCGATTTCGCTCAACCCGCCTTCAGCAACCTGCGCAAAGGATATTCCGTCGTTCGCGTTGCGCTCGGCCTGAGTCATGGACCTGACCTGAGCACGTAAATTTTCACTGATCGAGAGCCCGGCGGCATCGTCGCCGGCTTGCGTAATCCTCTGACCTGAAGACAAGCGTTGATAGACTTTCGCTTGATCGTCACTTGTCCGGGAAAGAGCACGATTTGCAGAAATAGCGGCCATATTAGTAGAAATTCTCAAGCCCATAGTTCCTCCAGTAGGCACACTCACCCATGACGCTATGTGTCTAAGACACTTCGTGTCAATGCTGGCTTCGAGTGAGCCGTTGGTTAAACGCCACGTTCGATCAAGATCGTACGTAGACCGAGTTTATTTGTTTTGGATGAACGTCTGAGTGTTGGAAGAGCTTCCGCCAGACGTGCGTAGGCTTTGTCAGCTTTCGCCAGTCTTTGTCCCGCATCCGGTCAACAACACCGGATTGTTCAACTTGGTACCGCCTCGTGCAACAGCAATGTACAGTCGGCAGACGTTGTCAGTTTTCTCTGGAGGCCCATCCTCCTTCGTGACTGACAATCTACCTATCGGTACAGTGCGCCAATACTTGAG
>Ga0208958_1003626_pt1 | contig 11825 bp, 13 predicted proteins | sample RifOxyB1_FD_184032 | JGI IMG/M metagenome (GOLD analysis project Ga0208958, IMG submission 184032) | Soil microbial communities from Rifle, Colorado - Rifle Oxygen_injection B1 (SPAdes) | ecosystem: Environmental > Terrestrial > Deep subsurface > Rock core/Sediment | place: Rifle, Colorado...
GATCCAACAGACCAAAATAAAACTTGATATTCCTTTATAAAAAATCCAGAAATAATTGCAAAAAATGATAGAACTCCCAAAAGAAGATTGAACAAATCTCTAACATTAGATTCTTCCATAATTATCTTATTAAAAGATATTTTATAACTATTTTTATATTAGGATATATCTATTCCAGATAAATACCGGGTTTTCCTGGTTTTGATTTCTTTGAAAGATTATTAGGGTCGTATTTTTTAGAATCATTTACTGCAAAAATACTAACTTTTTTTCCAATTCTCTTATTTATTTCTTCAATATCATAAAATTCTTTTTCATTAGGAACAATATAAACATAAACTTTTTCTTTTTTTTCGCCACGAGATTCAATAATCTTGTTTATATTAATAATATCCTGAACTAATTTCTCCATTGCCTGCTCTTGCTTGTCAAATAGCTCATTTATTTTTTTCTCCTCAACTTCAGGCCATTTTTCAAGTGAAATAAAATTCTTATTTCCAATCTTTTCCCATAACTCTTCTGTAATATGTGGGCAAAAAGGATGCAATAATTTCAAACTCTTCTCAAAAATAACTTTTGAACATTCTTTAGGTAATGAATTAAATAATTCTCTTATTTTTATAATTGCTAAATTATACTTAAAATTCTCAATTTGACTTGTAACTTCCTTTATTATTTTGTTTAATTTGCTTTCTATTTTTGGGTCTGAGTGTTTTATTATCCTGATATCTTGAAATTTTGTAAATATGCTGTTAATTAACCTTAAACTTCCTTGAATTCCATCTTCACTCCATCCTCTATCTTTCTCTGGTGCTGCCAAGGACAATAAAAAAAATCTTGCGGTATCCATCCCATATTTTTTAGAAACTTCATCAGGATTTACAACATTTCCTTTAGATTTGGACATTTTTTCCCCGTCTTCTCCCAACAACATTCCTTGGTTGAATAATTTTGTAAAAGGCTCATCAAAATCCAAATATCCTAAATCCCTCAACGCTTTTGTAAAAAATCTTGCATAAATTAAATGCATACATGCATGTTCTGCTCCGCCAATATACTGATTAACAGGCAACCATTTATCAATTATCTTTTTTTCAAATGGCTTTTTAGAATTCTTGTTGTCAGGATATCTTAAAAAATACCAAGAACTATCAAAAAAAGTATCCATTGTATCTGATTCTCTTTTAGCATTTCCCTTGCATTTAGGGCATTTAACATTAATCCATTTTTCATTTGTCTCAAGAGGATTCCCTTTTCCAAACTTTACAATTTCTGGAAGTTTAACAGGAAGATATTTTTCGGGTACAGGAACTAATCCACATTTGCCACAATTAATTATTGGAATTGGAGTTCCCCAATATCTTTGCCTTGAAAATCCCCAATCTCTTAATTTAAATTGAATAACCTTTTTACCTTCTTTCTTTTTAATCAAAAATCCAGTAATTTTCTCTTTAGCTTCTTCATTATCTATTCCATTAAACTCCCCTGAATTAATTAAATGCCCTTTTTCGGTATAGGCGTGGGTCATTTTTTCTGGCTTTTCTACTTCTTCTCCAATTGGATCAATAACAGCTTTTATTGGAATACCATATTTCTTTGCAAATTCAAAATCTCTTTGATCATGAGCAGGAACCCCCATAACCATTCCACTCCCATAATCAGCAATAACAAAATTACCAGCATAAACAGGAACTTTTTCATTTGTAATTGGATTAACTGCATAACTTCCAGTAAATACCCCTTCTTTCTCCATGTCTTCTAATTCTTTTTCAGAAACAGATTTTAATTTTTTCAAGAATTTTTCAACTTCTTTTTTTTGCTTATCTGTAACTAATTCCATTAATCTCGTATGCTGACTGGAAACAACCATAAATGTAACTCCAAAAACAGTATCTGGTCTTGTTGTAAAAATTGGCCATTTTTTATTATCTATTTCAAAATTAATTTCTGTTCCATGAGATTTTCCAATCCAATTTTTCTGCATTAATTTTATCTTATCTGGCCAGTCTAATTTATCAATTTTATCTAAAAGCTCTTCTGCATATTTTGTTGTTTTAATGTACCATTGTTCAAGGTGTTTAATTTCTACTTCTGTATCTTCATGCCTCCAACATTTTCCACTATGTACTTGCTCATTTGCCAAAACAGTATTACATTTTGGACACCAATTAACAGGAGATCTTTTTCTGTAAATTAAGCCATTTTCTAGAAATTTTAAAAACCAAAATTGATTCCATCTGTAATATTCTGGATTCATTGTAGAAAGAGTTTTAGACCAATCATAGCTCAATCCAATTTCTTTCATTTGCTTAATGTAATTTTTTATTGCTTTTTCAGTAAAAGGTTTTGGATGCTCTCCTGCTTTTATTGCTGCGTTCTCAGCAGGCAATCCAAGAGCATCAAATCCCATAGGATAAAGCACATTAAACCCTTTCATTCTCTTGAATCTCGCATAAACATCTCCTATTGCATAATTTAATGCATGCCCCATATGTAATCCAGAAGCAGAGGGATAAGGAAACATCTCAAGGATATAGAAATTGGTTTTTTTTGAATTTTCACTAACTTCAAATATCTTTTTTTCTTCCCATTTTTTCTGCCATTTCTGCTCTATTTTTACAAAATTAATCTTTTTATCTTCCATAGCAGATATTGATGGAAATAAGGTTTTAATAAATTATTGTTTAGAAAAATCATTCAGGAATCTGAGCATCAATTAATTTTCTTTGCTGGGAACTCCACTCCTTATCTGAATGAGTTTTAATATAGTTTGCCCAGTATTTAATAAAATTCCTTCTATCCTCTTTATTTGTTTTTCCTGGCTTCATAAAAACCTTTTTTTCTTTATTCTTTTCTTCTGATTTCATCTTGCCTTAATTTAATAAGTGCTTTAAGTTTTTTAATCTTTTCATAATCAATATTTTCTTTAAATAATTCTTCTACATGCAAGGCATCTTCATTATCCTTCTCATCCCCCCAAGAAGTATCTTTTAAATGCAATGTGCCTTTCTAAAGAAGATATCTTCATTTCTCCAACAGGAAGTTTAACAGTTAAAAGATCATTAAAGACATCTTCATCTAACTCATCTTTAGGAAATTTAACTTTAATATTTGGGAGAGGAATTTTTCCCTTAGCAAACCTAATAGCTACTCTTTCATTAATATAATCAAAAATAGTATTCTCGTTATCTGAATTTAAACACCAAAAACCTCCTTTAACTAATTCTTCATACATATCCTTAAATTTATCTTTTGATATTCTTTTTATAAAAATATCAACATCCTCTGTAGCTCTTGATCTTCCTAATAAAATAGAAATATAACCTGAAATTATCGCATAATCCGCATATTTCTCAAGAATCCTGACAAAATCAAAAGTAAACTTATATCTTATTCGATTCCTTATCCAATATGATCTCTCTTTTTTCTTTATCATATTTCATATTAAAACAAACTCTTCCAAACTTTTAAATATTCCCCTGAACAACTAGACTAATGGATAAAATACAGGTTCAATTAATAGGAAATAATCTCTCAACAAATAATGCAGAAGCTTTTTCCCTTTATAAAAAATCTTATTTTGGAGAGCCTGTAAGCTGGAAAATACAATATTCTCTGACAGAAGCTCTTTATTTGCTTGAAAAAAGAAAAATAGAAGTTTTTCAGAAAAATAAAAAATTAAGTTTTGAGGAATTAATGAATAAATTAAAAAAATCTGACACCAGAATTAATTTAAAATATCCTGTTTTTAAAGATTTAAGAGAAAAAGGGTATATTGTAAAAACCGCCTTAAAATTCGGGGCTGATTTCAGGGTTTACGACAAGGGAAAAACACCCAATGAAGAGCATGCAAAATGGATTGTTTTTGTTGAACATGAATCAAAAAACCTTAAGTGGCATGAATTTTCTGCAAAAAACAGAGTTGCTCATTCAACAAAAAAGAATCTTCTTATTGCAATACTTGATGAAGAATCTTCTGTTTCTTATTATGAAGTAAGCTGGATTAAAACATAAAAATCTTTATAATCTTTGGTTCTCTTCTTAGGAAATGCCTAATTCAGATGCTTTCCAGATGAGGGAAAAGATATTATCAATCTTAAGAATAAGGGGTCCTCTTTTGCCGGTTCATATAGCAAATGAAACTGGATTGAGCATGCTGTTCTCTTCTGCATTTCTCTCAGAGCTTTTATCAGAAAAAGAGATAAAAATAAGTTTTATGAAGGTTGGAAATTCCCCAATTTATTTTATACCCGGACATGAACCTAATTTGGAAAAATATTCCAGTCACTTAAAAAGCAGGGAAAAAGATGCATTTATTTTATTAAAAGAAAAAGGATTTCTGAAAGATTCTGAACAGGAACCTGCAACCAGGGTTGCATTGCGTTCAATTCGGGATTTTGCAATACCCTTTAAGAGAAATGAAGAGATATTCTGGAGATATTTTACAATACCTGAATCAGAATTTAAATCAGAAATAAAGCCTATAGAAGAACACAGGTATATTGAAGCAAAACAAAAAGCTTTTGATAGTGAGGAAAGGCAAATAAGCGAGAAAATTATCAAAGATATCAAAGTAGAAGATATCAAAACAAAGGAAGAAAAACACCCTGTATTGAATATATTTGAAAAAGCAGAAATAAAGAAAATAGCTAAAAAAAAGATAATAAAAAGCAAAAATATTCAGAAAAAAACTTCTAAAAAAAAGAATGAGAATTTTTTTAATAAAGTAAAAGATATTCTGACAAAAAAACAAATTGAAATATTAGACATAGAAAATTTCAATAAAAATGATTTAATCTTAAGAATAAAAGAAAATCAGGAAGAAAAGCTCCTGTTTGCATATAATAAAAAGAAAATCTCAGAACTAGACTTAATCAAGGCTAATAAAAAATCCTCAGAATTAAATTTAAGATACTCCATACTAAGTCTTGGGGAACCTTCTAAAAAAACCACAAATTTTATTGAAGCAATAAAAAACCTGTCTGAAATAAATAAAATAAATGAAAATTAATCTTCTTCAATTAATCCAATTATCTCTTCTAACCCTTGTTGTTCTGCACTATCAATTTCTTCTTCATTGAAATATGCTCTTGCAAACTCACTTCCAGCAGGTAGTGGAAGATATCTCGGCAAATATAGATTTGTTTTTTCCATTTTTTTCCTCCAAATTTAATTAACAGTCCAGTAACCGAGCCTCAATCGTCATCTTTAGTTATTCAGAAAAAATCAAAGCCCGGCATTACTTTAATACTGGACTTTAAACAGAGTTGACACTGATGTGATTTTAGAATTCTTAAAACAAATCAGCAAACTCATATCTTTTTCAGGTGCCTGAAGTTTAAATAATTTCTGTTTTTGCAAGCAAAACCTTTAAAAACAAATTTTATATGATTTTAATATGGGAAAGATAAAATCAAAGATGATGCGAAAAGCCTCCTCGGTTTTAATAAAAGAAGGTTTAAATTTCAATAAAGATTTCGAAAAAAATAAAGCAATACTTGGAAATACAATGCCAAGCAAAAGACTGAGAAACCGAATAGCTGGATTAATTTCAAGGATGAAAAGACAGGAAGAAAAAGCAAGGCAGGAACTTGCTGTAAATTAATTCTAAACCTTAAGTTTTTAAAAGAACTCTTTCTAATAAATTTATATGGCTCTGTAGCTCAGCGGTAGAGCGCGGCTCTCATGAGTGAGTTTACGAACTCATTGACGAAAATCTTTGATTTTCAGTCTTGAGATAAAAAACATTGAGAAAGGCCGAGGTCGGGAGGTCAGCACTCCCTAGAGCCATTCATACTATGTTAAAATATCTGGAAAAACACAAAATAATTCCTTTAATTGTAACTATCTTACTTGCAATAGAAATTTTCTATTTTTCTTCATTATCTTCTCTTCCAGGAAGTCCTATAAGGGATTTAAATCTTGCAATTGTATATCACATAATAGTCTTCTTCTTGTTTGCTTTTTTTCTGTTGATAACCATTAAAGGAAATGCAAAATTAAAACCAAAACATCTTTTTTGGGTATTGATAATAACCATCTTCTATGCAATATCTGATGAATTCCATCAGTTGTTTGTTCCAGGAAGATCTCCTGCAATAAAAGATATATTGATTGATTTAATTGGAATACTTCTTGCAGTATTAATTTACCCTAAAAAAAGTGATACTAAAAAAGCCAAATCTCAATAAACTCTGGGAACTTTTCCCCCCTTTTTCCTGGGTAAAATATGAAAATGAAAATGTTTAACAATCTGTCCGGCTGCTTCAAAATTATTCTGAACCAGATTAAATCCTTCTGATTTATGCTCTTCAATAAGTTTCAATGCTGTTTTCTTTATGCAATCAATAAGTTCTGCACCTAAACTAGAAGGCAAATCCAAGATAGTCCAAAAATGTTTTTTGGAAATAATTAATGAATGCCCTTCTATTTGCTGATTTGCATCTGGAATTGAAAAGAAATTATCATTTTCATAAATTCTTTTTACAGAAATCTCCCCATTGGCAATCTTGCAAAATATACAATCTTTAACCATAAGAAAGATAATAAAATCTGATTTAAAAATTTAATGAATATTTTTTCCTTCCCAAAGAACTTTTTCTCCCTTAAGTTTCTTGTCAAGAATAACCAGTTCATCATAAATTCCTTCAATTAAGTCATAATTTCCAGCTTCCTCAAGACTCACCCATGCATATTCAGTCAAAGCATTGCAAAGATTAACTCTCTCAGAAAAACATTCAGCAGACAAGCTTATTATTAAACAAGGAACTTTGTCTGGTCTTATATAAACCATGCTTGTGATGTAATCGATATTTTCAATTTCCAATCCCACTTCTTCCTTAATCTCTCTTTTAAGCAAATCCTCAAGAACATTATACCAATGATGAGGAGTGTCTTTTTCCCTTAAAGCATACTCCAAAACCTCTAATTTTCCTCCTGGCACAGTCCATCTTCCAGGAAACGCCTTTTCCCATTCTGCTCTTTTAACAATTAAAAACTTTCCTGATTTATTGATTAAAATTCCAGTAGCAACAACATAATGGGCCTGGTTTTGATTATACATAAAAAAAATCCATCACAACAATATTTAAATAATCCCTCAAAAAATTTGACTAATATGGAAAAAGAAATACTTTCTATTTTTTTAACAAATAAAAGATTAAAATTTAATGAAATTGAAAAATTACTGCATACAAGATCCAATAAATTAGATTATCATCTTAAAAAATTAATTAATAAAAAAATTCTTGAAAAGAAAAATGAATTTTATCAATTATCAGAGAATTCAGAATTATTAATCCCTTATATTTCTGATAAAAATGCACTCCTGCCTGTTGTTTTAATATGCATTAAAAAATCAAAAAAAGAGGTTTTTTTATATAAAAGAGCAAAAAGACCCTATCAGGAATTCCTAAGTCTTCCGGGAGGGAGAATTCTTTTGGGGGAATCAATAGAGGAAAGTGTAAAAAGAATAATGAAAGAAAAGCATAATCTAAATGCAGGTCTTGAAAAAATAAATTCAATTTCAATAGAGCACTTAAAAAAGAAAAATAAAATAATTAATTCTTTTTTATTAATACTTACAACTGCAAGAGTAAAAGAAAGAATAACTTTTATAGATATTGAAAAATACAGGAAATACATAATAAAAAGCGATTATAATTTAATAAAAAAGGATTTGGAAAAAAGTATTCCTGTAAAAATAATAAATTCAAAGATTAAATAATTCCAAATTATTCAATTCTTACTTTTCTTTAACTCTGGTGTTTACTCTCTTGCCAAATTCCAAAATACTATGCCCTTCATTTAGAACCCTCTTCATAATCTCTTTTAAATCCGATATCTTTACTCTTACTTGTTCAGTAGTATCCCTGTCTCTGATAGTAACATCCTTATTTTTAAGAGATTCTTCATCCATTGTTATGCAAAAAGGAGTCCCAATCTCATCCTGCCTTGCATATCTTCTTCCAATTGAACCCCCAGAATCATAGATTACATAGAATTCCTGTTTAAGAGAATTATAAATTTCTCTTGAAATTCTGACAATTTCTTCATTATTTTTAATCACAGGAAAAACACCTGCTTTAATTGGAGATAATTTAGGGGGAATATTCAGGACAATGTTTCCTCTTCCATCATCAGAATATGCTTTTGTCAAAATTGCAAGAAAGATCCTCTCTATTCCAAAAGTCGGCTCAATAACACGCGGAATAATCTTTTTTTTATATTTTTCATCAAATATCTCCATTGTCTCTTTGCTTTCTTTTTCATGTTGCTTTAAGTCATATTGCCCTCTGTTTGCATTTCCTGCAATTTCCTTTGATCCAAAAGGATATTCATAATCAATGTCAAATGTTGCAGAAGAATAATGACTCAGTTCCTCTTTCATATGCTCTCTTATTTTAATTTCATCCAACCCAAGACTTCTAAACCAGATAATCTGCTCTGCAAACCAATAAGCATGCCATTCCTCTAATTTTCCTTTCTTAACAAGATTTCCAATACTTGTTTTTTCCAGTTTATTTGAATTATTTTTTTGATTTTCTTCTGATAAAAAACTAAATTCAGTATTTAGATGTTTTTCATCCAATAATTCGCATTTTTCTTCTTCAGGATTTATAAAAAATTCAAATTCCCCTATTGAAAATTCTCTGCTCCTGAATAAGAAATCCCTTGGTGCAATTTCATTTCTAAAGCATCTTCCTATTTGTGCAATCCCAAAAGGCAATTGCATTCTTGAAGTCTGAAAAATTAATTTAAAATCCATAAACATCCCCTGTGCAGTTTCCCCTCTTAAATAAGCAGTTTCAGAATTCCCATCTCCAGTGCCAACCTTTGTCTGAAACATTAAGTTGAATTTCCCCTGGGAAATATATTCTCCCCCGCAATCAGGACAATTCACTTTTCCAACTTCATTTTCATCAAGTTTTCCTGTTTTCCCGCATTTCTTGCATTTAACAAACACATCATTAAAATTCTCTATATGCCCTGAAGCTCTCCAGGTTTTTGGAGAAGAGATTATACTTGCTTCCATTCCCACAATATTTTCCTTTTGATAAACAAAAAAATTCCACCAATCCTTTTTAATATTATTAAACAATTCAACTCCCAATGGCCCAAAATCCCAAAATCCAGAATATCCTCCGTAAATATCACTTGAACGGAAAATAAACCCTTTTTCCTTGCAGAATTTTGCCAAATCATCTATAGATATTTTTTTTTGGATAAGATTATTTTCTTTTTCTTTTACAATTTTATTTTCCATAGAAATATTCTTCTTATCAAGGTTTTTAATAATTTCCCTGGCTTTCAATTCTGCTTGTTTTTTATCTGTCCCCAAATATGCAATATGTTTGCTAATAACCTTTTTCCCCTCTCTTACGCTTTTTCTAAGATAATAGTAATCTTTTCCATTAATTTTTTGCTTTGCAATATAAGGCATATCCGTTAGTAACTACAAATACCTATTTAAATGTTTTTAATAACTACTAGAATTAAGTGTAATACATCTATAATAAGTAATATTTATAAGTAATAATACACATATAATAAGTATGGGAAGGACTCGTATAACAAAGGCTTTAATCAGAGATTTAATAGAAAAAAAAGAAGCTTCTAAAAAAAGAAAAACTCATCTTGAAAATTACCTTCAAAAACTAAAACATACTTATTCCAAGGAAAAAATTTCTTATTCACAATATGTTGAAATTATTCATAAAAAGACAGATGGAAGAAATATTGGGGAATGGGCTGAATATTATGGAAAATATGAAAAAGACTGCAATAAGGAGATAAATAAGCAAAGAAAAAAGGTAATTAAAAATAAAATACCTGTAATTTTTCTTTCAGTTGTAATAATTTCATTTTTAATCTATGCTTCATTTTTTTCAAATTATGAAAATTTAAAATTTACTGGATTTCTTATTGGAGAACAAAAACAGGAATTTTTACAAAACATTAACCTAACTTCAAATGAATCAATTAATTATGAATGGATATTGGAAAATACAGGGCAGTTAAAATCAGTAAAAATTACTGGATTAATAGAGGGTGAAGGAGAAGTAAAAATATATCTGGATAATTTATTAATTTTAGATAGTTCAGAGATTGCTAAACCCCCCCTAGGAATTACTGGGGGGGTAATTGAACCAATTGAAGAAGAAATAATTCCAAGTGAAAACAATACAGAAAATTCAACAATCCTTGAGATAAATGAAACAGACCAATCAAATTCAGAAGAGATAAATAAAAGTGAGGCTCTTTCAAACGAAGAGTCGAGTCCTTCCCGGGAAGAGTCTCAAACTTCTGAAGCTAATGAAATCCAAATTAATGAATCTATAAATCAAACAGAAATCCAAGAGCAAATTATTCCAAATGAAACTAAGGTTGAAGAAATAGAAATACAAAACGAAACAGAAAGCATAATTAAAATCTTCAATGAAATTTGCAAAGAAACCTGTGATTTAGAAAATTTGAGTTTAAATCAATCTTCTTATAAATTAAGAATAGAAATTTCAAATGCAACACTTTACTTAAATGAAATAAATTATGAAATATTCCAAAAAATTCATGAAAAAGAGTTAATCCCAGAAGAAAACCAAACTCAAGAAAATGCAACAATTACAACAATCCAATATCAAGCAAGAATTGGAGAACCAGTTAAATGGAAAAAAACAATTATTCTAGAAGCTCCTTCAAATATCACAATAGAATTACCTAAAGAATCTGAAAATATAATTGTAAATCAAATACCTCAAGAAGTTTTAGATAAAGAAAATATTAAAGAAATAAATCAAAAAGAAATAGAACTATATGAAAAAGAAAAAACAAAAGCAAAAACAACAATAACAGGAAAGGTTATTTCAGAAGAAAATGCTAAAAAAAAGAGGTCTTTTATAACAGGTAATGCAATTTCAGATAATATTCCTGTTAATCCCGAACAAACAATACAAATTTTAATTAATGAAAATTCAAGTGTTTATGAAATAGAATATGAAACTCCTGCTCCTTATGTAATTGAACAAGATATTGAAAATGGAAAAAGAATAAAAATTATTGGTCCAGAAACAATTCATTATGAAAATGTCCTTTCTTTTACTGAATTAAGTGAAACTCTTAATATAACAAATCCATTGATTGTTAAAATACACTGGATTGAAGAAGATTCTTATCTTCCTATTGAATCTCTTCAAGATATAAATTCCAATGGAATTTATGATTATATTGAATGGATTACACCTCATTTATCTAATCAGACTTTTGAAATAATAATTATAACAAAGGCAGAACATCTCTCTTCAAATAAAACATTTATTTCAGATATTTATGAACAAGTTAAAGAATTAGATGAAATTTGGTCTGAAACAATTCCTGAAAATGATTATGTGAGAGTAAGCTTTGAGATTAATCTTACAAGTGTAAATGACATAACTATTTATCCAAGAATAATTTCAGGAAATCCAGTAATAGAAGTTTATGAAAAAGAGGGTTCAGATGTTTTGGCTAAATTTGAAAATATAAATTCTAATGAATACAACAAAATTTATCTAACAAATCTCCAAGGAAGTCAAGACACTTTTGATTTAAGGATTGTCAATGGTGAAGTCGAGTTTGACCATATTATTGATCCAGAAGGAGATTATACAAATACTAATTGGGATACTGCTCTGCCAAGTGGAAATGCAAATCCATTTGGAATAACAACTAACAATACTTTTATCTGGATAACTGATTTAACAGATGATGAAGTTTACAAATATTATATGAATGGAACTTATGCAGCAAGTTCTTTTGATACAGCTGCAGCAGGATTAGATACTCCTGCA
>Ga0208958_1003627_pt1 | contig 11820 bp, 16 predicted proteins | sample RifOxyB1_FD_184032 | JGI IMG/M metagenome (GOLD analysis project Ga0208958, IMG submission 184032) | Soil microbial communities from Rifle, Colorado - Rifle Oxygen_injection B1 (SPAdes) | ecosystem: Environmental > Terrestrial > Deep subsurface > Rock core/Sediment | place: Rifle, Colorado...
AGGCCCGGCAAGGCAGCCCCACCCGGTGAAACAGCCGTAGCCGCAAAGGCAGGCGGGGACGTTTCCCGGCATCGGGAAAATGGTATGACTAACCGACTCGGTTGAGCACTCCTGCTTTGAAGCACGAAAAGGATAAGACACAATGAACGTCAATGAAGAACAACGGCTGGACAAGAAATGCGAAGACTGTATCGAAAGAGTATCCGAGCCCCAGTGTCCAGGACAGAAAGATGCCTCGGACTGTGAGGATTGGGCAACCGACCAGAGTATCGCCGAGACCCTAGCGAAAAGTAATGAAGGGCAACGGGTAGATAGGATTGAAGTGGGAAAGACATACCTGGTTAGGGTAAGGCCCGGTAGAGAACCGTATGCTTCTCCCCAGATGGATGGGAAGATAGTAGAGATAACAAGGATACCCGGCTTAGGGGTTTTTAACACCGGACATGATACGTCTTTTGGGTCGTCTTATCAGATGTGTAATTATGATTTCTACCCTGTGTGGGGAGAATCTGACTTTAACAGTAACAAATACTACTACCCTGGTTTGAAAGGAGAAACAGTTATGAGGAAGTACGAGTACATTATCTGGAGTAGGGATGAGAAGGCCTGTAACACTGAGATTCTGGCCGAGGGGTTTGTGTTAGCCAAGACTGTTGGTGACGCCAAGTGTCTCATCTGCATACAGGAAGCAGTAAAAGTAACGGCTATGGGCCTGGAGAGATTGAGCATCCAGATTAGGTGCTTCAGCTCCACGGAGTGTCTGCCAGGTATCTAACAGCCATCAGTACAAGTACAAACGAATCTCATCTTTATTCTCCTCAAGAGGCCGGACGCTATGCCTGTATGGGTAGCGTCCGGTCATTCTTATAGGAGATAGAAAGGAGCAGAAGGAAGTATGATAAAGAAGTGTAAATGTCCCCATAAGGAGCAGGATAAACTGCATGGAGAAGGGAAAAGGGTACATAACATTTGTGATAGCCCAAGCGGACGCCAGACTGCCTGCAGGTGTACTGTGTGTGAGTCTGCGAAGGAAAAGGGGCAGAAAGGAGAATAGGCATGAAGGCTGAGACGCTGTGCAAGAAGCTGGAGAGCCTGAAGGCTGTTACCAGTAAGCCGGGAGAGGCGATGGTATATGTCCTTGTGAACGGGCTGCGGGGTAAGGTAGTTGGAAGTAGTCTGTGTTGTGGGAGTAAAAAGAATCCACAGCCATACCTGCTGCTAAAGTGCGATTGTTCTATGGTAAGCAGATTGCTTGAGAAGAGAGGAGGATAAGAGAAGGAGGGTGCGAGCGGTAGTTCCTGATTTCTGGGGAGGAATAGGCCGGGTTGGAGGGCTTGGTGGGCTTTTTGGATGCAGTTTGTTGGGATAAAAAAACCTGAAAAAATACTTGACAGGTTTTCGGGCGTTTTGGTATAATTCGCGGCGTCGGTGAAAACGCCGTGTTTTCGCCCCATAGAGCCAACACAGTATGGTAAAGGGTATTAAGATGAGAATAAAGCTTATTGTGAGTCCGGTAGTGGATGGTGAGAAGAAATTGGTGGATGATAGAGGACTTCATCCTGCAAGAAAAGGGGAACAGTTTATCCGTCTGAAGTGTCTGTCTGGAGAGCAGAGACGGAATACTCCCCAGAGACAGGCAAAGAGAGCTCTGGCCAATCCTTGCAGTGATTGTAACAACTGTAATGGTTGTATCAACTCCGACACCTGTATCGTCTCGGTTGAAGACAAGTATGGCGGGAGCAAGAGACCGCCCAGGTTTGCGTGGAATACTGCAACTATGGTGCACGCTGACCTGGAGAGGAGGAGTAGGAAGGAGGTTGGAGAATGACCAGGGCCAAGAACAATGGAGTTACACGCACCACAGATGCCTGTGTATATGAGACAGGGAAGATGCGGGCTATTGTGGTAACTGTCAAGCCCAAGACTATTGTGTTTAGGGCTAAGGGTATGGGTAACAGGTATGAGTTGGGTATTGAGCGGCTGTTTATGCTGGCTGTGATGTCCAGCGTGGACACCAAGAAAGGACGGTGATTGAGATGGTAATTGGGATGGCAACAAGTAGTGTGATAATAATTGTACTGTTCATACTGTATTTACAATGGGAAAGCAGGTGGTGAGATGAAGACCGGTAAGAATATCAAGTTTCCACACCAGAGCGTGGAACAACAGAAGAAGAGTAAGCAGATAATCGACAGGGCTACTGCTCTGGCTAAGTGCCTGACGGAGGCTTTTAGTATTACGGATGCCCAACTGATACTGAGCTATGCTAATCTGCTGCTTAGGAGGAAGCTGCTGAAAGAAGGGGGACTAAACGAAGAAAGCTATGAGGATTCAAAGGACGATGGAATACCAGTACCGTGAAGACCGAGTGGTAATTCCTGATTTCTAGCTGTGGCAGCCAGGTTGGATACTGCGTGGTAGAATCAGGCTTTTTGGGCCTGTATTGTGGGCATATAAGAAAATCTGAAAATAAGTATTGACAGAAAAGATAGCGTTGTGGTACAATCCAGACGTTCTTTGACAAGTGAAGATCGCACACGGGCCAAAATTAGAAAAAGGAGAATAATTATGGCAAACGTTGCAAGAACAGCAAAACCGGAGCAGGAGCAAACCCTGCAAATAGATGACTTAACCATGACGGTCGTGAGAAATCACTTCACCCTTGACGGCGACCTGAATCCACAATTCCCGCTCACTAAGACAGGGAAAAGCAGATCGGCGTTCAGCACAGGGGGAAATAAAGATACAGGCGTGATTGTCAAAAATCCGATAACGGGGAAGCCAATGGAATTGCGTATTGGCTTGAACCTGTTCGCGGACGTACAGGGCGATGAAGCTGATGGCGCGGCGAACAACAGACGAGAGCTTGTCGATGCAGCTAAAGAAGCCGAAAAGAATCTGGCGGCGTCAAAAAACGCATAAACCCCGGCTTTGATCCGGGGACGGTAAAGAGTAGTATGTATCAAATGATATAGCTTAAAACCAGACCTGTGTGCGATTTTCAGCCCCACTAAGCAATGTGTTTAGTGGGGTTTTTTTTTGTGCCCTGGATTTCCGCAGCGAAAATGGCGATTGCCTGCTAAAAGCCACAGGGCTTGATTTAAGCCGTTTTCGGCAAATTCCGGGGGGTTGGACGGCCGACAAGGCGATCGGGCAACCTGCAAAGCGTGGTGGGCCTAAATCGGCAAACGGCGGAGGGTATTGACGCGGCGTGTAAACCACTTAGCTTGGGGTAAATCTACGAAGACTTTCGTAGGTTTGCTACTACACCATATAGAAGGTGAGCTATCTCTCTCTCTCTCAATCTCTCTCTCAACCTATTGCGTGCGTGCGTATGTATGTATATCTCGCAGCCTGTCTCTCGACCCCACCTGCAACCTGCATATATTCAGGACATATAACTTCCACTTTGCAGATTGGTGCAAACGCTAATTGCAACATTTCCGGTTTACTTTCTCCGGTTTGTCGATTATCGCAAAACGACCAGGGGACATTCGGAATTTTTCGCCCAACCTGAAAATTTTTTTCCTGGGGTCGCACCCCCACCCCACCGACCCCCTGATCTGTGAGCGAAAGATTGTGGCGAAGACCTCACTTTTATCTCATCCCTGCGTATCAGGGTCGGTAAATTCCCGATTCCAGAACCCTCCCCCCGCCCTTGACCCCTTCCAAATTTGTGGTAAAATAGGCCTAGTCAAAACCTTGCCGAAAATGAACAAATCCTGGTTTTCGACGTATAAATACGTGGCCGCTAATTAAACAAAAAGAAACGAAACGAAAGGAAAAGAAAGGAAAGGATGGATAGATGCCTTATGCCTGACTTCAACATAGACCAGTTCGATACCGCCCCGGATGACCCACCCGAAGACGACGATGAAAACAGCCTTGGTGATGAGAATGCAGGTAGTGACGATAGCTCCCCTGCCCTCCCACCACCACCGCAGGATGCCATACCTCTTGGTTTTATCCAGGTTGCTGTATTCCAAGGCTCTGAAGACCCAACCCAGCACGCCTGTACACTTTTCACGGATGACCTTATGAAGCTCTCCATTCAGCCCTGGATTGAGGCTGCTGGAGCCATCGCCCACAGAGCTGCCACCCTGTCCACCCATGGCTATGAGCGGACCCTGGAGCTCATCACCGCCAAAGCCCTTGAATACGCCTCCCAATCCAGACCTCATCCCCCCCTGTAAACCCATGCCCCTGCAGATACCCTGGTTGCCGACTACAAAATAACCAGTTGGTAGTCAAGAGCCACTTTCAAAACCAGCTCCTGCAGGGGCTTTTCCTCTTTTTGACCAACAGTATTTTACCGACAATCCAGATGTTTTCGACCCCCCTCCCTCCCCTTAAAAACAGGTCCAATAATCTCTTCCAAAATGCCAGTTGCACAACCCTTATTTTTTGCCAAAAAAACAGGGTAGTTGTCAGTAATTTCCAAAAAATAACCCCCTACAGGGGTATAGGTGATGTAAATAGATATTTATCTTACTTTACCCCTCTCCCGGAAAGGGGTCGATTTTCGTATATTACGTGCACCCCCTCTTTGCCACCGAAAAAATTTTTCTAAATTCCTCAGATTCCTACGAACATTCTACACGCGCCCGCGTATAAAATAAGGACAAACGAATTTTTTGGTTTTTTGCCTTCAGAACAGAAAGGTACATAGTATGAGTCGCCCCACAGAAAGCATAACAACAACCAAGCTGGGGGTGTTGGCCTACCTGGGTAGGATGTGTGACATTACAGGTTTTTTATCCCCCACAGAGCTGGAGAATGTGAAACAGACTCTCCATCTTGTCCTGGAAAATAACCTGCCAGATGTTAGGACCTGCCGCAAGTGTGGCCAGGCATATCCAGCCACCCTCCAGTATTTTGACCACGATGAGCGCAACAAGGATGGTCTGGTATGCATCTGCAAGACCTGCCGTAAGAGATATAGAAAGCGTCGTCTTGTTAATAATAATATCGCCCACATGTACCACCCTGACGATATAGAAACCATAAACCGTCTCCGTGCATCCGAAGGCATGGGGCCTCTCCCCGCAGGAATCCAATCCCATGGTGGTTGATAATCCAATCCAGAGCGTGCCCCAGAAGCCACTGACTCGCAAGGTCCTCAAGAGACTGGCTGGCATTATCAGCCCGGCAGACGTGGTCGATGCTATGGAGGAACAGGACTGGAGCTTTGAAAAAGCTATCCAGACCTTGGTTGAGATTGCCAATAAATCCATGTCCGACGCTTGCCGTATCACCGCAGTCAGGACCCTCAACCAGCTGTTGGTTGACGCCATGACACGTTCCGGCCTCATTGCAATGGCTACCCGAACAATCACAGGTCCTGCAGGCTCCTCTTTGCGACTATCCGGCAATGTAGTCCAAAGTATCCTGGAGGGCCAACAGGACCATACGACCATAGATGACCTCACTAACCCAAAAAATAACAACGTGGATGAAAGCAGCAATAACTATGTCCCCCAAGAAAACCCCGAAAGTACAGGAAACGGAAACGCAGGAAACGGAAACACAGGTATCCCCCACCAGCCCGGAGCAGATGGCCAACCTCAAGAGTCTGGCATCGGCCCTGGACCAGACCGAGTACATGTCAGACGTGGAGAAGGAAATACAGGAGTCGCTGAACCTGGACTTGGACCCTCGAACAGCAGAGTCCCTGCAGAAACTACAGTCCCTGGCGGACTCTACACCACTCCCACTTCCATCACTTTCCCTACATACTCCACCAGCCCTAGCCCCGAAGCCGTCGCCGGTGGAGAAGGTGGACCACCGGACGACACGCAAGCTGACGACTCAGCAGAAGGAGAAGATGCGTCTGGGCAAGCTGAAAGCCAAAGCCAGCAAGGAGGAGGGGAGGAAGAACCTGGAGGAATCGGCCCCGGAGCAGGTCTCCACATCACCAAGCCCCCCTCCACTAAAGCTGCCAGGGACCATCTTAGAGGAATTGCCAGAGAGCATGACCGGAGTGGAAGGGCCCCCTCCGCCGCTGACTTTATTGGAGCCGGAGGTCCCTGAACAACCCTCTACCGGTCCAATAGATAAGCAGCTTGAGGCCTTCAAGGAGTACCTAAATACAGAGTATGGCCCTCACGGTGTGGAAATGCAGCTCCGAGCCGCCTTCAGTGGTCAGTTTGCTCCTCTGCCCCCTCCTCACCGCTGGCAAATCTCCAACCACCTGGACATTAGCCGACTGGTGTGGGAGCAGCTACAGGCCGACGCTTTCATCGACGATATATGGCCCTCTATCAAGCTCCTCCTGGGAAACGATATTCTGAACCGCGAGTGGGCAGCCCGTGTAGCCACGATCCTGTCCCTCTTTAACCTCATCAAAATTCTTCCAGTCGTAGTGGAAGGTCTCCGTGACGCCGAAGCCGAACAGGAGCGGTGGCGGAGACTACAGCAGCAGCAACAACAACAACAGCAGCAGGAGGAAGAGGAAGGAGAACAGAATGGCAACAGTAAGTTTAGGACTCCAGCGGCTCATAAACGGCAACTGGCAGATAGTGGATGAGAGCGATGATAGCGCCCCGCTGATTACATTTTCTAATGAGTGTAATGACCCAGAAGTAGTAAAACAGTGCTTTATCACTGCTCTTAATTACTTTACTTATCCTATATTGGATAAGATTCTTATACCAACAGTAACAATGAATCGGCCTGGTTGAATTTTGTGGCTCACTTTCGGCGATATATGAGCTACAAACAGATTTGTGGATAACTGATGATCCACAAAAAGCAAAGGTACAAGGCCGAGCAAGCACAGAAAGAATAATAAATGAGTGACACCAACAAATCTCAGGCACGAGAAGAGCTAAAGGACTATTTCAAGTTCGCTAAGGAGCTAAAGCTGGAGGAACAGTATTTGAAGGAGCTTGAGGAGCTTGAGAAACTCAGGAAGTCCGTGCAAAGTTACCGCATACAATGTGTAGCCGCCATGCGGGCCGGGACACTGGGCCTCTGCAAGAGTGTCATTAAACACGCGATGGAAGACGACCAGAAAATCTGGAGATGATCCATAAGCTGGAAGGTGAAGAATGGATAAAATGGAAAAAATGAAAATAGAGCTTATACTTGCTCAGAATATGAACTTCCTTATGAGAGAGGAACTTATGCGGGCAAACACCAAAATTGTAAGGCTGCGGGAAGAATTGAAAGAAATCAAGGAAAAAATAAAAGAGGCAAGTAGCAAAGAAAAGGAAAAGGCTACAAACTCCTGTTATTTTCCTTTTCCAACGGCTACAGAGATTATGATTAGTATTGACCGGGTAATAAAAGGAGACTAACCCGTAGCTATACCAAATCCCTATTACCCTCTGCCACCTGATTACGCTACCTTGAACCCGGAAGCACAGAAACAGGCAAGGCTGGCAGTGTTGTGTGACCACTCTTCTCCACGGCGGCTCGTGGAAGCTTGGAGTTTGTTCAGAAACCTGTACCTCCGACCACGGGGTGACGCCTTCTATGAGGGCGGCTTCTATCCCTCTCCTCCCTTCCACCACCAGATGATATATGACCTTGGAGACTGGGCCCGAAACGCCCAAGCAGCTCCACGCGGGTTTGGTAAATCTGTAGTCATTGGCTGTGAAATACCACTGCTCCTGTCTCTCACCAGACCCTACTACAGTATCACTCTTGCTATGGCCACGGACCGCCTCATCCAAAATCGGTTCGACAAGTTGATGCGTGAATATACGGAGAATTCCCAAATCCTTGCAGATTTCGGCGAGATGAAACCCAGGCGGGGAGCCGCCATTTGGAACCACAATTATCTGCAACTCAACAACGGCGCCGCTGTTCAGGGTTTCAGCATCATGGGCCGCAAGCGTGGTGCTCGCCCCCAGCTCTTTATTATGGACGATCCTGAGTTTGACGCCGACCTATCTGCAGGGGCCTCGGACTCTCAGTATCTAATCACCGAGAAATATGAGTACATCCTGTTCCGCCAGATAATCCCGATGCTCACCCAAGGCTCGTCGATGTTCTGGATTGGAACGATGATTAACCGCCGTTGCCTTTTGTACCGTGCCTGTGAGGGGGAAGACCCGCGTTTCAAAAACTGGATGCGTCGTGTTTATGCGGCCTTGGGCCCGGACCCCAGAAACCCGGGTAAAACTGTAATTCTCTGGCCTGGTATGTGGACCCAGGAGTTTCTTGACGCACGCAAGGAAGAAATAGGCTCCTCATCCTTCTCGTCGGAGTACCTCAACAAGCCCTTGACCGACGAAACCCGTCTCCTCCAGGTAAACCCCGACCTTAACGAATACAACATAGCTGAATTCCGCTCTATCCCTCCTCACGAGATGGACCACCTGATAACAAGCAAGGCTGAGGTAACCTGGAAGGAACGTGTATTTACCAAGGAGAAGGAATCCTACGAGCTGGTGGACAAGAAGGGGGCAATATCAGCAGTCTTCGGTCCGATGTATAAAGTCGCCCTTGTAGATACGGCCTCCGGTTTGGCAGGCAGGAACGATTACCGTGCTATTGGTATCTGCGGCTACGACCACAACAACTGCCTATGGGTGCTGGACCTCTGGCTGGGAAAAGTCAGGGACCACGTTTTCTACTCGAAAATCTACGAGATGGCTGTCAAGTGGATGGTCCGCACCATCGGCATAGAAGCTTGCGGGACACAAGGCAACCTGGTCGATTCTATGGAAGAGTATGTCAACAACATCAAGGAAAAGGCCCTTGCCGCCGGTCGTGAGCTTGGGGGGGCCTGGCTGCCGAGAGTAGTTCCGATACGCTACCCCCAACGCCAGTCCAAGGGGGAGCGTATAGCCGGTCTCGAATGGAGGTTCCAGTCGGGCCGGATCAAGTACCCGGCCCACCGTGCCCAGGAATGGCCTTTCTCAGCTCTCTACGAGCAGACCGAGAACTTCACCAAGGACCTGGCCTTACTGACTCACGACGACGCCATCGACACCATCGCCATGTCCAACTACCTGATTCACACCAAGGGCCGTGCCCAGACCGCCGCTCCGGTCAGGCGGACCCTGGTAGATCAAATCAGACGCGACGAGCCCCTGGTGCCCGGACTACCCCTGCTTAGCGGCATATCAGCCTCACAGCTTACGGGCGAAGAGCTTGCCGCCATCATCCAGACCGCCATTGATAACTCCCTCCTAAGAGAGTTTGAAAATACCAGGCCCCCTGCAAATGTCGTCGGGTAGCCTATTGCAAAAACCAAAAGATATGTTAAAATACAAAGGAGATTGAAATGAATGAACTAACGACAACAATAGCTCTTGGGGCCTTGTCCATAGTTTGCTTCGTGATGGTCTTGAAACTATTCCGTGTGCTTAGCAATTATGACAACCAGCTGCAACGCGCCACCAAGGAATATGGAAACCTGGTCCGTGACTTCGCCGCCTACGCAGCCACTGAGAAAGAGAATTATCCGGGGGCCCGTATGATGGTGAACGCTGCCAACAGGGAGAGGATACTGGCAGACATAGAAAAAGGGACAGATTCCCTGAAAGAACACCCGGAGCCGGAATCCGAACCGAATGGTTATACTTTAGTTCAACGAGGGTAGTAGCCCATGAATGACCTGATTATCCCAACGGACACAGCACAGGCCGAAGACACGATACGATTCTTGCTTGGAGAGGGCAAGCGTAAGCAGAACCCCTCATCCATCCGCTGGTGGATTTCCAGGTGGTACATGCGGGGCGTCCGAAACTTCAAGAACGTCAATTACCGAGAGGGCTCTATCCAGATTTCCTACATGAATGAGAGGGGCGTGCTGGAATTCATGTATGAGGAGATTGTCGCCAAGTACCAATCCCAGCTCGGTCGCTTGATGGGCCTGAATCTCTACCCGGCTGTAACTAAGGAAGGCATCAGCCTGGACGGTATGCGTAAGGCCAGTGTAGCTCAGGTCGTGCTACAGTCCGTCTTCCCCCGACCCAAAGTCACCAACCTGCAGCTGGAATTCTTCAAAGTCCTGCTGTTGTACGGCACCGCTGCTCTTATTCCGTGGGCCATAGACGAAGACCGAATTGGTATAGACGTAGTTCCCCCCTGGGAAATTATACCACTGCCTATAGATGTGGACAGCACTCACAAAGCTATGGGAATCCTCCGCCGAAAACTAGTGCCCCTGCAGTGGTTGATGGGTTTACCAAACACCCCCGACTCACGCTCCCAGGTTTGGAGCAAGATGGAAACCACCGAGGTTCCTGTAGGAATGATACCTGCAGGGGCTGATGACGATTCTAGGGGAGGAGTCATAACTGGTATAGGTAGTTCCGCCATTACCACAGACTTGGATAATACTCCTCCGAACTCCGGGAAGAATCGCAGGCTGGGCAGCAAGAAGGGCGACCAGCGTAGGATTAAGGCGGTGGAGGTGGCCGAGATATGGACCAGGACCAAGGACAGTTATCTTGAGGAGCATATACTGAGTGCCGGTGGGAAGATAGTGACCAGAGACAACTATAAGCTGGACAGACGACCGTTTCCCATACAGGTGGTTTCAGATATAGATATTGGAAGTTTCTGGGGACGCTCCTACGTGGATACCTTGATTCCGATGAACTGCGAGATGGAGGCTGCCATAGCCAGACAGTTCCAGAACGCTAAGGAGTGGGACCTCTACGGTATTTTCTACGAGCCTACCACCTCCGGTGTCCCGGCCAGTATTATTCGTGGGCGTGATGGGCTGAAGCGTGCGAGATATGAGCCTGACCCCGTCACACCGGAGGCCAAGCCCTACAATATAAACCCAAAGACATCCGGTACGCTCCCTGTACAGCTCATCCAAATGGGTGCAGCTATTCAAGACCGGATTGCCAACCAGCCCAAGGAGCTTATGGGTGGGGATGCTCCAGGCCGTGTAGATTCGTCTGCCGGTCTGGGCTTCTTGTTCGAGACCTCCAGCGTTCCGTTGACTCCGACCGCCAAGGCTTGTGCCCAGGCGTTCAGCGAGTGCTACCGGGTGGTGCTGGATATTGCCAAGAGGATGTGGGGAGATTCCAAGGTTATAGATATTACCAACCTGGACGATACACTTTCCGGTATCCAGCTTGAGTCGGGCACCGGCAAGATGACTCTTACACAGAACTCCATACCCCATCCCGATGAGGTTGTGGTTAGTGTAGAGTCTGCTATCCCCCGTTCCAAGGAACAGCGTAAGATGGAGATAACCTCTGCTCTGGAGAAGGGGATTATTACTCTTACAGAATACAATATCCTGGTGAGGAAGGAAGCTCTTGAACTTCCGGTTGGCAATGAGGTGGAGTGGCAGAACTACCGAAGAGCGATGCTGGAAAATCTGGTACTTTTTAACGACGGGCAGACTCCGGGCAAAATCATATTTTCAGACAGGGACCAGCATAAAGTTCACATGATGGTGCTTGACGCATTTATGGCCCGTCCAGAGTTTTTCCTGGCAGCCCCTGCAGTGAGGGATGCTTTCGTATCACACAGGGAGGAGCACATGGATGGGATGGGCATGTTGCCGGAAGGTATGCCAAAACCGGAAGAGGCCGCGGAGGGTGCAGTGGGGAGTATAGAAGCGATGCAAAAAATGATGATGGGCGGGGCCCCTAACGTAGGTGCTTCTCCGCAGTTTTAGTACCCCAATCCAAGCCTACGGGCCGAAAGGAGCTAGACAATGAATTTGCAAGAGCTAATGAAACTTGGTTTATGGAGGTCTGGAATTACATATGTATTTGAGAAAGATGACGGAGGCGACACAGGAGGAGCAGCCGGGGGAGGTGGGAAGGAAGATGACAGCGGCGGAAAAGGAGGCTCTGGTGGCGGAGATGGACAGGGCTCTGGCGGTGGAGGAGGAGGGGG
>Ga0208958_1003635_pt1 | contig 11806 bp, 12 predicted proteins | sample RifOxyB1_FD_184032 | JGI IMG/M metagenome (GOLD analysis project Ga0208958, IMG submission 184032) | Soil microbial communities from Rifle, Colorado - Rifle Oxygen_injection B1 (SPAdes) | ecosystem: Environmental > Terrestrial > Deep subsurface > Rock core/Sediment | place: Rifle, Colorado...
AAAATATTTTTCCCAAATCATTTAATACTTTTTGATATAATTCTGATTCGGCTTCTTTATTAATTATACGCGGTTGACTAAAATTTTCAATAATATAAGGAATGGTTTCTATGTTTACAATGGCATTTTTTTCAAAAGAGATTTTTATCATTATTCCCCTTCTTGTTTCTTCTGACCACATTTGGTCAAAAATAAAATTGCCTAAACTGTAAAAAATATGACTATTTTTATATTGTTCGTATTTTTGAACTATATGCGGATGATGACCAATAACTAAATCAGCTCCACTATCAATCGCCATATGACTAAAATTAATTTGTCTTTGGTTCGGCTCTATTTGATATTCATTACCACTATGCATAGAGATAATCACAAAATCAGAAACTTGTTTAGCTGCTTCAATGTCTTTTTTTAATTCCTCTAAATCCATAAAAGCAGTACCAGGTCTATCATTAGTCGCCTCGTTTGTAGTTAAAATCACATCATTATCATTATAAGCCAAAAAGGCAAATTTGATTCCATTTTTTTCTAATATCTTTGGCTCGTGTGCTTTTTCATAATTTTCCCCAGCACCAATATACTGAATATTATTTTCCGTTAATATTTTCAAAGTGTTTAATAATCCCTTTTGACCCATATCCAACATATGATTATTAGCCAAAGAAACAATACTAAAATTCATTTCTTTTAAAATGAGTATCAATTTTTCGTCAGTCCTAAAAAACATTTCTCCGGCATTTATTTTTTTACCGTCTATAATCGGAGATTCTAAATTAGTAAAAACAAAATCATTATTCAATAAACATTCTTTAACGTATTGGAACGGATAATATAAATCATTATTTTTTTCTATTTGATAAGATACGCCGCGAGAAAGCATAGTATCACCTAAAAATAAGATGGAAACATTTGATGGCGTTGGGGTTGGAAACAATGTTGGTGTAATAATTAAAGTTGGTTTCTCTTTTTTCATTCCAATCAACAAAAAAACAGTCGTAAAAATTACAACTGTAATCAAAAGAAATGCCAAATTCTTTTTCATCATGAGCGAGAGACGGGATTCGCACCCGCGACCTTCTCCTTGGCAAGGAGACGTTCTACTGCTGAACTACTCCCGCATATTTTAATATAATCCACCTAAAGCAAAACGTTAAATTTTACAATCAATTATTTTATTTTTGAGTAAAATTTGTGCCACAGGAGGGAATCGGACCCCCGACGCAAGGTTCTTCAGACCTTCGCTCTACCACTGAGCTACTGTGGCGCTTCAATTATCTTATAGAATTATTACTCGTTTTTCAAGACAATACATAATAGTGCACGCTCAAGGATTCGAACCCTGGACCCCCTCGGTGTAAACGAGGTGCTCTAACCAACTGAGCTAAGCGTGCATATAAAAAATATACTAACATATTTAGAAAAAATTTAAAAGTGTACTCTATTTAAAAAATATTTTAACGAATATTGACAAAGAAAAAATACAATAATAAGATAAACTTAGATCATTCAAGAGATGGTTTTTGAAGAAAACAAACGTGATTCCCTCACTGCTTCGTGCACTAACTCATAGCCAAGCGATTGGCTGAGGAAGGCTCAAGTAATTTCCATCGAGCGGGGGAAAAGCCAAAACTTAGCGGACTAAAGCATACGCCAACGTGTCCGGTAAGGGTTATGGGAAGTTCCTAGGTTAGCGTAAAACCAAGGGAGTTACAAAATCAACAGTAATGTTGTCTCCCGGAACCAATCCCTAAGTTGGGTGCCTCTGTGCGGGATTCAGTTGTTGATACGAACAAGCATCCTGGGCTAAACAAAAACCATCTCTTCTTTCCTTGGGACGCGACAATCGCGTCCCTTTTTTTATAAAAAAACCAACCCTTTTGGGTTGGTCTTTTATTTTCATTTCATTTAGGAAAAATCTTCACGTAATAATGTTCTGCTTTTTCATGACATGACGTGATTTTAATTTCTCTATTCAATGCTGCTACTGCTTTTTCTATAAGTTTCACTAATTTGGATGTTTTTGTTCTATTTCTAATTTCCAAATTATTATGAAGCGTAGACATTATCACCATACCCATTCTATCTTTCTCCATAAGACCTAAAAGCACAAAATCTTCATCTTGAGAAATTATCTTACTGTTGGGACTATTTCCAATCGCTTGTTTCAACAACGCACAAAGTTTGCATTTTTCTACATGGTTTTCGGTTTCCATTTACCCTCCATTTTTTGATTTAAAAATAACTAATTTCTTTATAACACAAAATTAATATTTTTGCAATAAGCACAAAGTTCTTATAAAAAATTAAACTTTATTTTCTATAATATCAGCTACCTGTTTAGCTCCATCGAAATTTGGATATTTTTCATTAAAATTTTTTATTGATTCCTTGTATTTTTCTATATTTTTGAACATACGACGCAATTCTGAAACAATAAAAACAATTTCTATTTTTTTTGCTTTTTTCTCAAAATATTTCCAATCAAACAAAAAAGCTGCTTTTAAATCAAAAATTTTTAAAGAACCAAGATTACGGGCTATCCCCAACTCCTGCATTCTAGCTGAATGAATTATTTGATCTGCATTAAATGGTATAGCTAGTATTGGAGCTCCTCCTCTTATAGCATCCATCATTGTTCCATATCCACCATGACAAATAACAATATCAACTCTTCTACTCATTTCCTCGCCTGGTAAAAAGCGGGCAACAAACAAACCGTTTTTCTTAGGAAAATCTTCCGGATCAGCAATGGTACTAGTACTAACAACAACTCGATATCCTTTATCAACGAGGGTATTGGCTAAAGAAATTAATTTTCCTTTATCAAAACCCGTTCCACCAAAAGTTAAATAAACTGTCTTCCCATCTGGATTAATATTTTTAATCCATTCTGGTGCACTAACATTAAATCCCTTCCAAGCAATAAAACCAGTGTGATAATAATTTAATTTTTTATCACGAGGCGTAAGATAAAAATCAGGTTCTGGAATAATATAATTCATCTTTCTAAACCATTTTTTAAAACTAGTGCCAATATTATACTTATGTAAAACTTTTTTTATTGGTTTTAAATAATTTAAAAATGCTAATGTTTGAAAAATCCCTAGAAATGGTTTTGATAAGATATATTGCCAACGAGATAATCCGGTATTAGGTAAATAGGAACCGTAAGGCATTGCATTCCCAACCATAATACAAAAAGTTGGAATATTTTTAATCAAACTACTTGCCATGGCTGAAAATCTAAAATCTACTATAATTGCATCTGGTTTATATTTTTCAATTATTTCTATTTCTTCTATTACTTTATTTTTTAAAAAATCTATATTACTAAAAACTTCAAGATTTATTGAATCATTTTTTAAATATGGTTCAATGTTTACAAAATTAATTGGAGAGGATTTAAATAATTCTCTTTTCCTTTGAGGCAACGCAAAAAATATCTTATGCCCACGACTATAAAGTTCTTCGGCTAAAGCTAAAGAACGCACTATGTGAGCTAATCCAATTTCTACTGGAAAAAACAAAAAAGTTTTTTTTGGTATATCCATTCTTTTATTGATAATGCTGGCGGAAGGGGCGGGATTCGAACCCGCGAAGGCGGTTAAGCCTTACTCGCTTTCCAAGCGAGCGCACTAGACCACTATGCGACCCCTCCGAATATTTATTTTTGTTGTTCTAATAATCTAATCATCATCTTGTTTCCTAACCATGCCATAAACCAATAACTAGAACTACTATCTGTTTTTTCTTTATCAAAATTTCTAAAACCATATTGATATTCTTTAAATTCATCAAAAGTAAGTTTATTCTCCAAATAATCTTTAAATATTAATAAATCTTTTTCAGTTAAATCAGCTGAATTAATTTTTTCAAAATGAGGGTCCTTCACCTCGTTCATAATTTTAATAAATTCATTTCTATAAAACTCCAAACTTTTACTTAAATCTTTGTCTAAATTTTCCATACCAGGTAGTGAAATTTCAAATTGTTAATATTAACTCTTCGAAATTCCTTATTTAATTTATATTATTACGACTATACATTTAATACCAGATTATTTTTAGCGCTTCTCATCATTTTTGAAATTTCACTACCTGGCATAATTTTATTAAATCTTTAAACAACTTTTTTAGGCCTCTAATCCTCTCAAAGCTTTTATTCTTTCTTCAACTGGAGGATGAGTATTAAACAATTTCGCCAAACTTAATCCTTTTTGACCTTTTTTAAAAGGATTGGCAATATACAAATGACTAGTAGCTTTTGATGTAAAACGCATGGGTGTTGCATCGCTAGAAATTTTTTCTAAAGCACTGGCTAATCCATCAGGATATCTAGTTAATAACGCTCCGGAAGCATCGGCTAAAAACTCTCTTTTTCTAGAAATAGCTAATTGAATTAACTTAGCAATTATTGGCGATAAAATAATAAAAATCAAGCCAATCAACATTATAATCGCTCCTATTTGCCCTCCGCTATCATTATTATTTCTTCTATCACCACCCCAAAATCTTGCTCTCACAAATATATCAGACACAATAGCAATTAAACCAACCAAAACTACGACAACAGTTTGTAATAAAATATCGCGATTACCGATATGAGAAAGTTCATGAGCAATCACTCCTTCTAATTCAGTTTTATTTAATTTTTGTAATAATCCTTGAGTAACAGCAATAACTGCATGATTTTTGTCTCGTCCTGTAGCAAAAGCATTCATAGCCATTTCTGGTAAAATATAAATTTTTGGCACAGGTAATCCAGCGGTAATACAAAGATTTTCCACTATATGATAAAGTTCTGGATTATCATCATGCTCTATTGGTTTAGCATGTGCCATTCCTAAAACAATCTTATCGGAAAACCAATAACTAATAAAATTCATTCCCAAACTAAAAACTATACAGAAATAAAGAATATTTGGCGAACCATAATATTGACTCAAAAACCAACCCAAACCAATAATCAAAACTAAAAATAAGCTCATCAAGAGCCAAGTCTTGCGAATATTCTTAGTTTGTTGAGTATATAATGTCATTTTAGAATTTTACTTGCACGGGTTGCTTTTCTGCTTCAGTAGCAGCAAAGAATTCTTGCTTTTGAAATTTAAATATTCCAGCAATAATATTAGATGGAAAGGTTTCAATCTTATTATTTATTTCCATTACATTAGTATTATAAAATCTGCGAGCAGCTTGAATTTTATTTTCTGTATCGGCTAATTCTCTTTGTAATTCCAAAAAATTAGCATTAGCTTTTAATTCTGGATAAGCTTCGGAAACAGCAAACAAAGTTTTAAGAGTACCAGATAAAGTATCTTCAGCTTTAGCTTTTTGATCAAAACCTTTGGCAGAAATAGCTTGAGAACGAGCTTGAGTTACTTTCTCAAAAACATCTTTCTCATGCATCATATACCCCTTAACTGTTTCTACTAAATTAGGAATTAAATCATAACGACGTTTTAATTGAACTTCAATATCAGACCAAGCTTCTTTAACACGATTTCTCAATCTAATTAAAGAATTGAAAACTGCAATTGGCCAAAAAATAACAACTGCGACAATAACGATGATAACCCAAATAATCCAAGACATATTTTAAAAAATTAAATTTACGCGACTTTTATATTTTATCACTTTACTTTTTATTTTTCAAACGCCATTCTTCTATTTTTTTATGATTACCCGATAAAAGCACTTCTGGCACTTTCCATGATATTTTCTTATTTTTCACATTAGGATAGAAAATTTCTGGTCGCGTATAGGCAGGATAACTAGGCAATTCTTTATTTTTATCATACTGACTGGCAGGTTTTATTCTTTTTGTTTCAAGAGATTCAACTTTACTCATAAATCCCGGAATAAAACGTGAAACAGCATCCACTAATAACATAGCAGCCAATTCACCGCCTGAAAGCACAAAATCACCAATAGAAATCTCTTCGTCAACTAAATATTTAGCCACTCTTTCATCTATCCCCTCATAATGACCGCAAATTAAAGTTATTTCTTTTAATTTCGCTAATTTTTCCGCTTTTTTATAATCAAATCTTTTTCCTTTAACGGAAAACAAAATATTATGAGATTGAGGATATGTTTTAATAGCATGATAAAGTGGTTCTAATTTCATAACCATTCCTGGTCCACCGCCAAAAGGTTTATCATCAACTTTTTTATGTTTGTCATTAACAAAATCCCGTAAATTAATTAAATTAATTTTAATTAAACTCTTTTCTTGGGCTTTTTTAATTAAAGAAGAATTAAAATAAGAATGAAATGATTCGGGAAAAATTGTAATAATATTAAATTTAATCATATTAAAAATTATACTCTTAAAAAGATAACCCCGCTAGTGCGTGGTTATCTTCTAATTTACTTTTTAAATGTTGTTCAAATCGTCAACAACTTGATCAACTGAACGGCTGGACTCTCTACGAGTTCCTCTTTGAGAACCTTCTGGTTCTTCAATCTTGAGATTAACACGAGCATTATGTCTCAAACCAACTAGTCTAGTCAATGAACGAATAGATCTAGCAGTAGAACCCTCACGACCGATAATACGGCCCATATCTTCCGGATTCACTTTAAGGTTTAAGAGAACGCCCATTTCATCCACAGTTCTGGTAACTTTTACATCCTCAGGATGTTCAACCAAAGCCTGAATGATAAACTCAAGAAATTCCTGATCTGAAGCTTGTTTAGTAGCCATGTTTTCATTCTCTTCTAGTAGTGCGACCTTAACAACTGAAATGAATATTTTAATTCACTACTTTATATTTCTATTATAATCAAAGAAATGGGAAAGTCAACCCCGTTAGAGAACGCTGCGCCTTTGGGCGCGACTTCAGTCGCTTGCAGCGACTTTTCTCTAACGGGGTCAACCCCGCACCTTTTGTGAATTTGATTGTTTCGCTAAAAGCGAAACAATCGTGATTAAAAATTATTTACAAAAGATGCGGGATCAATATTCTATTATTTTCTAATACTAAACTGACATCCGCAATATTTTTGATGATAAAATTCCATTTTTCTGGCTAATTCCCGAGTTTTGTTCCAAACTTCCTTTTTCTCTTGATTTAATTCTGTGGATTTCAAAAACTGAATACCAAATTCTTTAGCAATTTTTTCTCCCAATTCATCGGTTATCTTTTCATCCTTATACGGACTCATGGCTAAGGTGGTAGTAAAATATTCAAACCCCTTATCCTTAGCTAATTGCGCAGTTTTTTCTAAACGCATGGTAAAACAAACCGGACATCTTTTCCCACCCTCTGGCTCATTTTCTAATCCCTTAACTCTTTCCAGCCAATTTTTATCGTCATATTCCCCTTCTACGAACTCCGTTTTATAAATTTCCGCTAATTTTTTAGCGCTAACTAAACGTTTTTCATATTCTTCTCTTGGATAAATATTAGGATTATAAAAATAAATCAAAACTTCTTTAAATTGATTTTTTAATAACTCACATAAATATGCGCCGCAAACCGCACAACAAGTATGCAAAATTATTCTTTTTGCTCCAGCCATAATTAAAAAATTACCCTCTCTTTTCTCTTGGTTTATTATTAATTATCGCCTGTTGAATTTCCACCCAAGTAGCATCTTCTGATAATCCGTATTTTTTAGCCATTTTCTTACGAGCTTCATCTTGAGTTATTTCTTTTTCTTCATTTTTTTCTGAAGAAACGCCTAAATTTTCTTTTTCTTCAAACTTTTCCATATTTTTTATTTAAATTCCAGACTTTTTATTACTTACTAATTTTACTATTAATAATAAAAAAATCAAAATTTATTAATCTCTTTAATTTTCTAAATTAGATTTTCCCTCGTTTAATTCCATTTCTAATTTTTCCCATTAAATCCAAATAAAATTTAATATTATGAATCGTAGCTAGACGATAATAAAGCATTTCTTTAGTTTTATACAAATGATGTAAATAAGCGCGAGTAAAATTCTTACATGTGTAACAATTACAATTTTTATCCAATGATTGAAAATCATCAACATATTTACTCTTAGATATAGCAATAGTGTCATAAAACTTTCCTTTTAAACTATTGTTCTTCCAAATAAATAAATCACCGTGTCGTGCATGACGAGTAGGAATTACACAGTCAAACATATCCACGCCTCTTTTTACTGCCTCCACAATTTGCTCTGGATAGCCAACACCCATTAAATAATGCGGCTTATCTTTAGGTAATTTATCTTTCAAAAAATCCAAAATCTTATACATTTCTTTAGTCGGCTCTCCTACTGCCAATCCGCCAACAGCATATCCATCAAATTCAATATTCATCAAATCCTCTAAGCTCCTTTCCCTCAAATCTTTAAAAACTCCCCCCTGAATAATACCAAATAATAAATTCCCATTTGTTTTGTATTTTATACTTTGTACTTTACACCTTTCCGCCCACTCACTTGTCCTTTCCATTGCTTCTTTTACTTTTTTCTTGCTAGCACCATAACCCGTACATTCATCCAAGCACATCATAATATCGGAACCGAGATTTTTTTGAATTCCAATGGCTTTTTCCGGAGTCAAAAATATCTTTTTACCATCTATTTCAGAACGAAATTCTACTCCCTGATCTGATATTTTTCTAAATTTGGATAACGAAAAAACCTGATAACCACCAGAATCAGTTAAAATCGGACCAGACCATTTCATAAATTTATGTAAATCGCCGGCTTTCTTTATAATTTCATCTCCCGGTCGTAAAAATAAATGATAAGTATTAGATAAAATTATTTCCGCACCCAATTCTTTTACTTCATCAGCAGTTAAGCTCTTTATGGCTGCTCTGGTAGCAATGGGCATAAAAAATGGTGTATTAATAACACCATGCTTAGTTTTCAACTTCCCTATGCGCGCATATGATTTTTTAGATTTATTAATTATCTTAAACATTATAATAAATTCAAAATGCAAATATCAAAGTGTAAAATGACAATGCAAAATGTTATAATCTTTTAACTTTAAATAACTTTATGACTTTTAACTGTAATTTTTAATTTTGATTTTTTAACTTTTAATTATTAACATGGCATCGCCAAAACTATAAAAACGATATTTCTTTTTAATGGCCTCTCGATATGCTTTCTTTATTAGTTTAAGCCCCTCCTTCGCCGAGGCTTCGGAGGGCAAGGCCGCAAAAGCACTCACCAACATTAAAAGAGTTGATTTGGGCAAATGAAAATTAGTGACTAAGCCGTCAATAAATTTAAACTTATAACCAGGATAAATAAAAATATTAGTAAACTTTGCTCCTAATTTTAATTTTCCTTTTTTGTCACAAAATGATTCTAAAGTTCGGCAAGAAGTTGTGCCTACGCTAATAATTCTTTGTTTATTCTTCTTATATTGATTTAATCTTTTAGCAGTGGCTTTGTCAATCATAGCCCACTCCGAATGCATTTGATGTTTTTTTATATTTTCTTCTTTAACCGGCTGAAAAGTGCCTAAGCCAACATGCAAAGTCACGTATTCTATTTTAACTCCCTGCTTTTGTAATTGCTTTAATAATTTGGCCGTAAAATGAAACCCAGCTGTAGGGGCTGCTACTGAACCAAAATATTTAGCAAAAATTGTTTGATATTCTTTTTGTAATTTATTTTCTTTATCCGGAGATTTAATATAAGGCGGAATGGGTGTTTGTCCTACTTGAAAAATAATTCTTTCTAATTCTTTCCCACTCTTATTGAATTTGATAATCCTTTCTTGCCCTAAAACTTTAATAATTTCTCCTTTTAACCCTCTATTAAAATTAATTTTTTGTCCTTGATTTAATTTCGGGCTACCAATTACTGTCCATTCTCTAACCCACCTATACTCTTTTAAATCCTTTGATTTTGGTTGAATTAAAAAAACTTCTACTTTACCGCCGGTTTCAAATTTTTTGCCTATTAATCGTGCTGGGATAACCTTAGTATTATTTAAAACTAAAACATCGCCATCCTTGAGAAATGACCCGATTTCATAAAAATGATGGTGGCTAATTTTTCCATCAGTCCTCCGAAGTCTTGACGGAGGAGGATTACTTTTATCCAATACCAACAACCGTGAATGATCTCTAGGATAAACCGGTTTTTGCGCAATTAATTCTTTTGGTAAATTATAATCAAAATCTTTAAGCTCCATTATAAATAAAATTAATTCATACTACTATAGTATGAATTAATTTTTAAGATATTAAAATAATTTTATCTCCTGTTTTTATTTCCACTCCACTCTCCACTGAAAAGCCTGCTTCTTTTCCTTCCTCTACTTCTTTCATGTCTTTTTTCATTACTTGAATATTAATTATTTTCCCAGTTCCTAATTCCTCTTCTTCACGTATAACTTTAAACTGATTGCCTCTTACCAACTTTCCTTTTATTACTTTGCCACCAATTACTTGCGTTTCTTTTCTTTTACTAAAACAAGCTAAAACTTGTAATTCTCCCTCTTTCTTTTCCTTTTCATTAGATATTATTTTATCAATTTCTTCTTTAAAAAATTTTTCTACTTCATAAATAATATCAAAAAGAAAATATTTTATCTTCTTGTTTTGGACGGTACTTTCCAAATCTTTAGGCATTTTAACACGAAAACCTAAAATCCATGAATGAGTAGCTTCAGCACCCTGAATATCTGAAGAGCTAATATCGCCAATGCCCGCATCAACAATCTGTAAACTTCTTTCTCCCATATCTATTTTACTAATAATTTTTTGTAAGGCATCTAAGGAACCAACTACATCAACCTTAATAATTAAATTAATATTTTTCTCATCATCAATATTATGATTATTATTTTGAAAATTAATTCTTTTTTCAGCCTTAACTAAATTTTCAATGGAATTACCAATAACAAATTTTTCTCCTACTTTTGGTAACTCTTTAAAGCCAAAAACTAAAACTGGTTCGGAAAAAGTCGCTTCAGTTATTTTTCTTCCTTTGCAATCTTCCATAATTTTTACTTTCCCATTAGCATTAGCAGTAGCAATTTCGTCCCCTACCCTCAAAACTCCATTTTCAATAATTAAGGAAACGATGGCACCTTTTCTACTATCCATCTTGGCTTCAATTACCACACCGGAAGCCGAAGCATTCGGATCAGCTTTTAATTCTTCCATATCAGCCATTAATAATATCATTTCCAATAGTTCTTCAATATTTTTGTTTTCTTTAGCAGAAATTAAAACAAAAGGCACATGTCCACCCCAACTCTCCAAATAAACTCCTAATTCAGCTAATTGTTGTTTTACTTTATCAGGATTAGCTTCGGGTTTATCAATTTTATTAATCGCCACAAAAAACGGAGTTTTAGAATCTAAAATAGTTTTTAATGCTTCTTTAGTTTGTGCTTTTATGCCTTCGTCGGCTGCCACCACTAAAATCGCCACATCACCAATTTCTGCTCCTTGTTCACGCATATGCGAAAAAGCCTCATGACCCGGTGTATCAATAAAAGTAATCCGGCGTTTATTAAATTCCGGATTTTTTTCACTATAAAAAGTTATTTCATAAGCACCAACATGCTGAGTAATTCCGCCCGATTCTCTATCAATAATATTAGTTTTTCTAATAGCATCCAAAAGCTTCGTTTTACCATGGTCAATATGTCCCATTACTACTACAATCGGCGGTCGCACTATTAAATTTTTACTGGTATTTGTCATAATTGTTGAAATTTTCACACTCATAATGTAGCAAAAATTTCACTACAATTATGAGCATCCCAAATTTTTAGATGAGGGATTATATCTCTTTTCAAGTGTTTATATTCTACTCTTAAAATATAATTTTGGCAACTCAAAAGCCG
>Ga0208958_1003636_pt1 | contig 11801 bp, 13 predicted proteins | sample RifOxyB1_FD_184032 | JGI IMG/M metagenome (GOLD analysis project Ga0208958, IMG submission 184032) | Soil microbial communities from Rifle, Colorado - Rifle Oxygen_injection B1 (SPAdes) | ecosystem: Environmental > Terrestrial > Deep subsurface > Rock core/Sediment | place: Rifle, Colorado...
AGCTCTTGAGCGAGAGAAAATTGAAAAAGAATATGAAGAAGTGAAGAAATTGGTGGAGCGATTGATTGCGATACTTAAAGACCCGCAAAAAGTGCTTAAGATAATTGCCGATGAAATTACAAAGCTTAAGGAGGACTTCGGGGACAAGCGGAAAACGCGAGTTTACAAGCAGAAAATAGGGGAGTTTAGCGAAGAAGACTTAATCGAAAAACAAGATACGTTAATTACGGTGACAAAGACTGGTTATATCAAACGAGTACCAAGGGAAACATATAAAGCACAGAGGCGAGGTGGGAAAGGGGTGGTAGGAATGGCACACAAAGAAGAGGATGAAATTGAACATCTTTTAAGCGCGACAACACATGACACCATTCTTCTCTTTACAAACCAGGGAAGGGTTTTTGGGACAAAAGCCTGGGAAATACCGGAAGCAACGAGGCAATCTAAAGGCCAGGCCTTGGTTAATTTGGTGAATTTGGATCAGGGTGAAACAGTGATGTCAGTTATGCCAATTAATAAGGAGACGGCAAAGTATCTCATCATGTCAACAAAAAAGGGTGTAGTCAAAAAGACGACCTTGAGGGAGTTTGAAAATCTAAGGTCGAACGGACTGATTGCGATCAGACTCGAGAAGGAGGATGTTTTGGACAAAGTGTGCGCGACAAGTGGGAACGATCATATTATGCTTTTGACTCGAAACGGCAAGGCCATACGCTTCCCGGAAAAGAATGTACGACCAATGGGCAGAGCCACAAAGGGAATGAAAGGGATTAACTTGGATAAAGGAGATGAAGTGATTGGGATGGAAGTTTTCAGCGAGAAGGTAAATAAACCGCAAGACGGGCGAAAAAAGATGTTTCGGGATATACTGACCGTGAGTGAGCACGGGATAGGTAAGAGGACAAGAGTTGATTTATTTCCTGTGCAAAAACGAGCAGGGAAGGGAGTAAAAGCCGTGGCTTTGAGCGAAAAAACGGGGAAGTTGGCGGCGGCGATGATGGTCATGGATCATGTGGAACAGATTGTGATGACAAGCACTGGCGGCCAAGTTATTAAGCTACCCTTGAAGAACATTCCACAGATGGGAAGATCGACTCAGGGCGTGATCCTTATGAGATTTGCCCGAAAGAGTGACAATGTAGCGGCAGTGGCTGGGCTAGGGAGGGAGTAAATTTCACTTCAAAAGGTGTTAGAATTTATACATGTCAGACTCCGAGGAAGAAGTGCCTACATATACTTTTACTTTTGATGAAGATGGGGCAGAGGATGCTCCTAATGATTCAGGGCCCAAATTTGACCAATATCTTGACGAGTGGCGAGGAGAAAAAAGATTAGCAATGGCAGAGCGATATGTTTTGAATGCTGCTGATGATTGGATATTAGCTTACAGCAAACTAGCTGGTGAACTCGAAAACAAATCGATAGCCAGAACCGCTATTGTTAAAGAAAGGTCGGAAACACCGACCGAAACCCCTGATTTTGTTGGAGCTTTGAACGAGTTTATAAACACTAAATTTATATTAGAACATCTTGGTGAAGCACAGAGCTTAAGTTCAGCTGAAATTAGTGATATTTTAGATGTTACTTGGCAAAAGTTTGAAGATTTGATTCCGCCTTCTGAGAGATCAGAACAGATGGATGAGGTTATTGGGTGGATCTGAAAAAAGGCCTATTCAGGTAACCTCCAGATTGTTGATCCGAGAAGTGTTGAAGATGAAGAAGCACGTAAAAAAACCGAAGGGTTAGTAAGGGAGATAGCTGCTCCCTACGCTTTGGGCGGTGCAAGCAGAATGGATCCGACGATGGAGGATATTCTTGTAATTTGCCCGACGCTTATGAAGCAGGATACTAGTGTGTTCGAATTTCTGGTATCAGCTGCACATGAGCACGGGCATGAAATATACAATCGAAACAGGGGTACGATGAAAGTGTCACAATCAGATACAGGAGTAGTTTTTGAGGAGTTTTTTCCCTTTATGGAGGCACAGCGCTTATATTCTTCACTTAGCGAAAAGCAGAGAGCCACTTTGGGAAACCGGAGAAACGGGTTTTTTGATCCTAATCGTCCAGACAATTTGGACTACGTATCTGGTCAAATTCGAGGTCTTTCAACGACTCTAAAAGTCTCTGTGGATGAATTTTCGTACGCATTACTGGGTTCTTATGCACACGGGGTTGAAAGTGAAGTATGGAACGCACGGGCGAGCGTAGCAAGACCACTTCTTGAACAAGGCATTGACCCACAATTGATTAAAAAACGTGTGTCTAAAATAAAGGCGCTCTCCGTGCCGGTGATTAATTCAATCGATATTGACTGGCAAGGAATTAAAAACTCCCCCGGGAGAACTAATGATTAAGCTTTACTTTCTTTATGGTGAAATGTTTGGTGGACTTCGCGAAGGTGTTTATTAGTGACGTGGGTATAGATTTGGGTCGTGGCGATGTGTTTGTGGCCAAGCATTTCTTGGACACTTCTAATATCGGCACCGGCCATTAAAAGATCTGTCGCAAAAGAATGGCGCAAGACATGAGGAGTAACATTCTCTGCAATCTTGACTTTGCGGGCGTATTTTTTGACTAAACGTTGGACCGAGCGGGGAGTGAGTCTTAAATCTCTATCTGACATGCTAGGATCAATTTTGCCGCGGTGACGAATAAAAAGCGGGGTGTAGTGATCTGTCCGACTTCGAAGATAGTTTTCAACCCATTCAGCGGCCCGTACGGAAAGGAAAACAACGCGGGCAGTGCCTCCCTTGCCGGTAACACCTAGTTCACGACGTTTAAAATCTAATTTATCGCGATCAAGAGCCACTAACTCAGAAACTCTTAGGCCGGTTGAAAAAAGTACTTCTAAGATGGCTTTGTCGCGCTTACCGGAAAGATTACTAAGTGTGGGGGCGTTTAGTAGCCGGTCAACTTGTTCACCAGATAAAAATTTGACTTGGCGGTCAGGAATTTTCGGCAAATCGATTTTGTCCGGAGACATAACCTTGTGGTCGGTTTTAGTAAGCCAGCGGAGAAAGGAGCGAATGGCAATAATATGAAAGCCCTGGGTTTTTCTGGATAACCCAAGATTGGCTAAATAGACTCGATAATTGCTAAGATTTTCTTGATTGATACTGTTGAGCTCCGGTGAAATTTTTTCAGATTCAAGCCAAGATTCAAAACGAGCTAGGTAGTGTTTGTAATTACGAATTGTTAAAGGTGAGGAACCTTTTTCGATACTCATGTGTTTAAGGTAAGCGTCAATGTAATTGCTTATAGTTTTCATGCGTGAAAATATTGATATTTTATTATGGGGTAGGGGAGTGGATTGTGCGACATATGGAGTGTTTAGTCATTATAGAAACGAAATAAAAATTATGTCAAATATCCAATTTAAAAAATTGTTTTTAATTAATTTATCATCAATTAATAATTTACATAAAAATCGGTAGTTTTGACATCAATATATGATTTTAATTGACAAAATTAATGACAATATTTAGCCTCAAATATGGCTTCGTGAGAGCGATTCTAAGCAGGGTTTAGTACTAAAGACGATGTCATTAGTCATCTATATTAATTGCTGGTTAGTTATGTTTATCTGTCAGTGACAAAATGGGTAATTAGCAAATGTCTATGCAAGCTGATACAAGAGCTAGGTTGTGGAAGTGTTTTATAATGCATTACATGAGTAGAGATGGCTTATTGGGTTGCCATATGCAGAGCATATCTACTCCGCTTCGATACGTCGCATAACTTATATTGTGCGACATGTTGTTTGGAGGATCAACAAGTAGCACAAGGGGGAAGCAACTACCAGGTATACAACAAGAGAACATTAATACTGATAATGTAGAAACATAATCAAGATATGACCACACTACTCCGAGCAGTTACTGAATATATTATATATCAAACTATATCATTACGTGAAAACTTGTAGTTGTTACGTGAAAATTAATGTACCCCATAATTATTATGGGGTGTATTTGAAGCACTATCCCCTGTCTCCCACTTTGGGGTTCATTCGAAAATTTTTAAGTACGCCAGGAGGAAACAAACAACATGGTTAAAAAGACTAGAATGCCGACAATAAGATATTCGCGAACGGTCTGTTTGAAGAGCCTCTCCTCCAGTTTTGATTGACCGAGTCCAAGCGTAACGTAGCTCACTGAAGTTAGAAATATTGAGCCCGTAGCTACAGAGATAGGCCAAAAGCACAGTAGCGCATAGATTGAGCTTATCACGTAGGTAAATAAAAATGAGTAAATAATTAATTCATTTGAAAAAGCAGCCTGGAGCTTACTTGACCATAGACCCTGCAAAAAAAGAGGAAAGGAAACGAGACCCATTGCGAGCGAGCTCATTAATACCGTGGCTCTAAAAGAAAGGATTACGTCATAGAGTAAAAAGAGAGTTAAAAGTGTTAAGACGAAACCAACGCTTTTGGCAGCACGGGACAATGCGATTGTCCGAATAGTTGAAACCGTTAGAATATTTGCCGTAAGAGACAATGAGTAGATGCCAATGGCATAAACAATGAGGACCGGTGCACGGGTAAAAATACTAGAAGGAAGCAGAAACCAAAAGAGTCCGACGGCTAGAGTAAAAAACGCGGGTAGGATGAGTGTGAGAAGAGTGGCATTTTTTCCCAGGCCTTCACGAAGCGACCAAATAAATAGAACGATGGAACAAATAGCCAAGAGCCCAATACCCCAAAATCTTTGATGTTGTTCTAAAAAGTTAATGGAGGTAAAGCCTAGGGTCAATAAAATTGTCGTAACAACAAATTTTTGGCGCTTAGTGATCATGAGGTACAGCATTTGTATAAACACTCTGCACATCCTCATGCTCTTCAAGAGTGCTTATGAGGGTAAGCATTTTGTCGCTATCTGCTTTTTCGAGTTGTAAGAAATTTTTTGGTTTTTGCATGAGACTTGATTCTAAAATTTCAAATCCAGCTTTTTTCATTTTTTCTTGAAGATCGAAGAGTGATTTTGGATCAGCATAAATTTCTACAGCTCCATTTGATTCTTCGTACTCTTCCACTCCGGCATCAATAAGAGAAAGAATTTGGTCGTCAAAATTGGCTTGTTTTTTAATGACAATCATTGACCTCGAATCGAAATTAAAGGCGACAGATCCCGGGCCACCCAGGCTCCCCCCTCCCCTTTCCAAAATATTTTTTATTTCTTGGACGGTGCGATTTTTATTATCAGTCACCACTTTAATCAAGAGCCCCGCACCTTTGGGGCCAAAACCTTCATAAGTGATTTCTTCGAGATTTTCATCGCTTGAAATGGCCTTACTTAAAGCTCTATCAATGTTTTGTTTGGGCATGTTTTCAGCCCTGGCCTGATCAATGACAACTCGAAGTTTATAATTGGAATCCGGATCCACACCTCCACCTGTTTTGGCAGCAATGGTAATGGCTTTACTGAGATTTGAGAAAATTTTACCTTTAACAGCATCATTGGCTGCTTTTTTATGTTTGATCGTAGACCATTTGCTGTGACCGCTCATACAAGGCTATTATACAACAAATACCCCCCCGTTGAGCTAGGTATAGGCCTTGACAAGTCACACTCTGTATCTATACTCAAAAAAGTAGAAGAATGATTGAAACGCTTGCCCAAAAGGCTATAGTTGCGGCACTACAAAGTGACTGGGAGACAGCTCTTCAGGTTAATATGGAGCTAATAAAATTAGCACCGGATGATGTGGATGCTTTAAATAGGATTTCGAAAGCATATTATGAATTGGGAAACCCAAAAAGAGCTGTGCAGTATTGCAAGATGGCTTTGGCGGTTGATTCACTAAATCCAATTGCGGTTAGAAGCATAGACAAATATTTGGTGGCCTGTGATCACGCCATTGAACTTCGGGAAGAAACACAATCATTAAAGCGGGTGACGCAAGAATTCTTCATTGAGGAACCAGGAAAAACAAAAACAGTGGCGCTCATTAATTTGGGGGAAATGAAAGTGATTTTGGGCTTGAGCTGTGGAGACAATGTGAGTCTACTACCAGGTAAACATAGAGTGATGGTCTCAACCATCATGGGAAGGCATGTAGGTAAAATTCCTGATGATTTGGCGAGTCGACTTTTGTATTTGATGAATGTGGGCTATAAGTATGAAGCGTATGTGAGATCAGTAAGTGTGGTACAAGTAAAGGTTTTTATCCGAGAGAATAAAAGCATTTATCCCAACCACCCTTCTTTTCCTTTTAGAACTTCTTAGCAAAGCTTTCACCGAGACTAATGGTGATGTCTAAATTATTTGTATTTTCGATTGAACTTTCACAACCAAGTAGATGGGAAAGTCTTTCGGCGGTGTAGTTTTTCTTTTGACTAACGATTTTACAGTCAAAGTCGGCAAGCTCGGTATCCTCAATAAAATAAATTTTGCTACCCAAGGCATCTATCAGCTTGGAAATTTCAAGTGACAACTGTTTTGAACCAGTGGAATTTACCAAACCAATGCGAGCCGCTTCATTAATAATTTTCGGGTCGGCAAAAAGATGAAGAATTTGCGGAGGAACTTCCGAGCGAATAAGATAACCCTCTTCCCCGCTCACGAGGCGGGTTTTTTGAAGAAAAGCGGTACTCTCTAAATCAATATTAAACTGATTGCTTCTGTTTTGGAAAGAAAAGACAACAAGTTTGACTTTATCCTTGAGAGTGAGGCTGGTGGAAAAGGGTGTAAAAATAGACTTAATTTGATTAAGTTGGTTTTTACTAATTAAGTTTTTGGCTTCGCTTGAAGCCCAATCATCAACTGGAACGCCGAATGATTTTGTGATGGTATTCGCGAGCAAATTTCCTTTTAAGTTTTCTTGTTGCCCAAGCTCCCAAACGCTACTAAGTTTCCAGGTACCCAATTGATTAGAAGCGGTAACCTGGGTGTTTCCGGGAATATGAAGAATGCTAATCTTACTAAAATCTGGATCAAAAATGACGAGTCGAACTTCATCTTCCCCGGCAATAATTAGACTGAGAGAGTTTTTATTATCCCAGCTACTTGGGGCGAAAAAGTAGAGAATGATCGGTACTAGAAAAAATAGTGCCCAAAAACGAATCCCTTTTTTTCTTTTGGGAGCCTCCTTTTTTTGTTTTCGGATAAGACGTCTTTTGGTCATTTTTGGGCAAGAGTATGAGCTCTTCTGAGCAGAGAAATTTGTTTTTTCACTTCACTTGGTCGCTTATTAAAAAGTAAAAGAAGCTCTTTGACGATGCTGGCGGCACCTTCGAACTCGGGCTGGACGACCTTTTGCACACCAAAATGATTCAGAGCAAAAACATCCTTATTCAGATGCGCTAGCGAAATAATGGGGCTTTCTGGAGCAAGGCTTTGGCAGTGACTAATAATCTCCTCTTGAACCATTATATCGGGAATAGTAATAACGATGGCTTTGGCTTTTTCAACACCTGATTTTTTCAGGATATCGATTTCGCTGGGATCGCCGTAAAGAAATGGAGTTTTACTTTTTAAGGCAGAGGAGATAACTTTTTGGTCATAATCAATAATGATGTAGGGAGTATCAACTTGATCAAGGGCTTTCCCTACCCACTGCCCTACCCGACCGTGACCACAGATAACAACATGATTATTGAGATTACTTGTAGTTTTCCCTGGTTTGTTTGAAGCTGACTTTGAGCTAAAACGACGCGAGACAATGGGAGCCAGATTAAACATAAAAGGGGTAGAAATAAGGGTTATCAGAGCCGTGGATGCCCCTATTGAGGCCAGGTCTTGTGAGAGTAAATTTAGTTTCCGGGCGGCAATAAAGATAACAAAAGAAAACTCACCAATTTGGGACAGACCAAGCGCAAGTGACCAAGAAGTTTTACCCTTATATCCCAGGAGTCGTGAAATAAAATAAGTAACTGATGTTTTGAGAAGTAAGATGATGACGGACAAAGCAATAATTAAAACCAAACGGGTAAGAAAAATGTGTGGATCAATAAACAGACCAAGGGTGGCAAAGAAAATAATGATGAAAAGGTCTCTTAGGGGCCTTGTCTCGGCAAAAATGGCGTGCTTCTCTTGAGATTCGGAAATAACAACGCCGGCGACAAAAGCGCCGAGAGCTCCGGAAATACCAAAACTAGCGACGAGCAGGGCAGTACCCAAGGCAAAACCAACACTACTTAAAATGAGAAGCTCTCGGGTATTTGTTGAGGCAATTTTATGGATAAGAAACGGAACAAGCTTTCGGCCGAGCAAGTAGGCTGAAGCAAGAACCAAGGTGCTAGCAGAAATGCTCTTGGCAGCAACATAAAAAAAATCAGAGGTATTGGCACCTAATACCGGCAAGAGAGTAAACATGGCGATCACAGCCAAGTCCTGCGTAAGAAGCCAACTAATCATAAGGCGGCCATGAATGGCGTTTGTTTCAGCTTTGTCTTCAAGAATCTTAACTACCAAGGCAGTAGACGACAAAGAGAAGCCAGCACCTAAAACTAGTGCTTCCTCGGTCCTGATACCAAATAAAATAAGACCAAGAGAAATAAGAATGGTGATCGAGATGATTTGTAGAATCGCGCCAAAAACAGCCACAAAGCCGGTTTCCGCCAATTTACCAAAGTTTAACTCAAGCCCAATTGAAAAAAGAAGAAGAATCAGCCCGATTTCCGCGAGACTTGAGGCACCTGAAAGATTGGTCGGAAAGAAAAACCCGGCAATAACACCGGCGAGAATATAACCAATGAGAGTCGGAAGTTTAAGAGCGCGAGCTGAAACGCCACCTACGAGAGCCAAGAAAAGAATCAAAAATAAACTTTGAATAATTTCGCTTTCCACTACACTAAAAGTTTAGGTGAGGGGGGTAAGCGTGTAAAGGGCCGATGCGAGATCCTGTGGCAGTTTTGATTCGGCGGAGACAATTTGTTTGCTTTTGGGATCATGAAAGGTGATTTTGGCGGCATGGAGAAAAAGCCGTGGACACCAAGTGCGATCTCTTTTGGCTCTCTTTCGCCCAGTATAAAAAGTGTCAGAAACAAGTGGATGATCGAGATACTTCATGTGAATACGGATTTGATGAGTGCGGCCAGTTACAGGTTTTAGGCGAACAAGAGAATAGATTTCTTTATCTTTTTGATATTTTTTTTCAAGGCAATAGCTTGTTTCGGAAGGACGGCCACCGGGAATAATACCAAAGCGTTCACGATTCCAAGGCAAGCGACCAACAGGAACGCTAATATCGCCTTTTTCCGGGTCAAGCTGGCCATGGACGAGGGCAAGATATTCTTTTTTGACCAGGCGTTCTTTGAATTGATTTTGAAGATTGGTAAAGGCTTCGGGAGTTTTGGCAATTAAGATGAGACCGCTGGTTTCTTTATCTAACCGATGGACAATTCCCGAGCGATACTCTTGAGATTGACTGACTTCAGACTTAAGGTGTTTTTTGATCCAGGATTGAAGGGTTTCTGTATTTCGTGTAGTTTCAGAGTCATTAACCACCCAACCAGAGGGCTTATTCAAAACAAGAAGCTCGTCGTTCTCAAAAATAATTTGGGGGGGTATGTCGACCAATTATGATTCTTTCCTTGCTTCACACTTAACACATAGCGTAGCCTCGGGCTTAATCATAAGACGGTCAGTATTAATCATATGGCCACAGCGCTCACAGACACCGTACTGCCCGAGCTTTACTCTAGCAAGAGCCCTTCTAGTCTGAATGATCGTCCAGTCAAGCTGATCGCGAATGGCGGTTGATCGGGCGTGGCCGAATTGCTCCTCCGCGTCAGCGTCAGGGGCGGCATTATCTGTCAACCTGTCGGTATTTTTGAAGGGATCATCCTTAACGATTTCCCTTTTTGTTCTTTCAAGGCGTCTGAGTTGTAAACTCAGGAAAGAGGAAACAGGCCGAATAAGGTACATGGGGTACTCGATAGGAGTGAGGTGTTTTTTGGTTTTTTTCATTATTTTTGTGATTGGGCAAGCTGATATAGGCTGGCGAAAGTAATCATGGCCGCCAATGACGAGATTATTGTATCAATTTTACCAAAAAGCAACAATGCTTCCGGGGCAACAAAGGCCACAAGAGCCCGAACAAGGAAAAAGATAGCCAGTGTGGTAAGAGCAGAAAAACCAACTTTACCCGATCGGTACCAAGCAAATTGCTTGTAGTTGTGCTCAAGAAAGTAATAAAAAGCAACTAAACCTAGAATGAGACCGGCGCCAAGAAAAAGCGTTTGACTGATAAAAAAGGAAATAAGCAGGTACAGTGAAGACAAGGCGGAAGCTTCAAAAACTTCGTAATATTTCATTTGTGTTAATCTGGCAATCACCATTTGTGAAACAAAAAGGGTGGCCATAACGGCCCAAAACCAGAGGCCTTGAGGAGCTATAAGCTCAGAAGGATGCAATTTGGGGGCCAAAAAGCGGTTTGCGGCGAAGTAAGTCGAGATGATTAATATCAGCTGAAAAAAAGAACTGACAAAAATTAGAGGCGAGGCATAATCGTCTTTGAGACGACGCCAGAAGACAAAAAGGTAGACAAAAAAACCAAGAAATATAAGAGCTAAGGGGAGAGGAGTTGACATGAACTTTGGGGCAAGTATAACATAGGGGGTACCGTGCTAGAAACACCACATGTGGCTGTTGGTACAGCTATTGCCACCAAGATTCCTAATCCTTTAGTCGCTATTCCACTGAGTCTCGTTAGCCATTTTGTTTTAGATAAAATCCCCCACTGGAATCCACACACTTATACCGAGACGGAAAAATTTGGTTATCCCAGAAAAACGACTATGGCGCTCGCGGCTTTGGATATCGCTGCCGCTTTGTCATTAGGGCTTTTTGTGGCTTTCGGAGCGGGTAGCTTTAACCGAGCGATGCTTGTTATTGCTTGTTCCTTTGCTTCAGTTTTGCCCGATGTAGTGAAGTACCCTTACTTTTTATTCAAGAAGATGAGACATGGCCTCATGAAGGGGTATGTGGATTTTGAAAGATCTTGGCAAGAGGATGCAAGTTTTTGGCCCGGAGTGACTACACAACTCGTAACGATTATAGCCTCACTTTGGTGGCTTTATAATTAATTCGCGCGCTCCACGTACTCTCGATTTTTGGTGTCAACACGGATTTTGTCACCTTTTTTGATAAAAAGAGGGACTTTGATGGTAACACCGTTTTCCATTGTGGCTGGCTTAAGCATGTTGCTGGCGGAATTACCTTTAACACCGGGGGCAGTTTCGGCGACTTCGAGAGTAATTTTGGGAGGAAGATCGATGGAGAGAGGCTTTTCGTCCCAAAAAAGAACGTCGGCAGTATCTCCTTCTTTAAGAAAATCAATGTCGTCGCCAATGACTTCAATCGGGATTTCAATTTGTTCAAAAGTGTCGGGGTCCATAAAAGCAATTGTGGCTCCATCGTGATAGAGATATTGAAGGGGACGTTTGATGGTCGTGATACTTTCGAATTTGGCGGTGCCAGGAAAATTTTTTTCTTCTTGATTACCCGTAATTAAATTGCGGATGGTAACGTGAATATTGGCCCCACCTCGTCCCATTTTTGAGAGAGCGTATTTGTAAACACGGCACGGCTTGCCATCGAGAAGAAAGGTCACTCCCCCCTTGAGATTGGTGGCTAAAATGGTTGACATACAGAGGTATTTTACCCTTAGAGGACGTTTAAAACAATCTTTTCTTTGTTTAAGAATGTCTAAGAGGGCGGAGCCTAAGTTCTTTTGCAATGAATGAAGCGGCGAAAACGATCAGGCCCAAGTAAAACAATACTACGTCGGTAGACATGTAGCTTTCTCCTTAGCCTATAGTCCGGAACTGAGCCATTTTACCATAAAACAGGAATTAA
>Ga0208958_1003651_pt1 | contig 11751 bp, 11 predicted proteins | sample RifOxyB1_FD_184032 | JGI IMG/M metagenome (GOLD analysis project Ga0208958, IMG submission 184032) | Soil microbial communities from Rifle, Colorado - Rifle Oxygen_injection B1 (SPAdes) | ecosystem: Environmental > Terrestrial > Deep subsurface > Rock core/Sediment | place: Rifle, Colorado...
TGGGACACGCCGCGAACAGTCACTGTAACCGCGGCGAATGACGACCAAGTCGAAGGCGTGCACACGACGATCATAACCCACACCGCCTCATCTGCGGACTCAAACTACAATGGCATATCTATTTCTAATGTTACAGTGTACATTACCGACTCCACTCCTTCTTCGACTCCCACCCCAACCCCCACCCCGACTGCAACCAACACTATGACATCAACCCCCACTCCTTCTCCAGACTCCACTCAAACCCCTGCGGTCGTTGATGAAACCGCCACACCTTTTGCCTGGCTTCCATGGGCTCAAGCTACGGCTTCTCCCTCAGCCAACTTCACGATTCCAACTGACATTACTGATATCGAAGTTGGTGGCACGATTACGTTTGATGCTTCTTTGTCAGGAGCCAACATCGTCAAATATGAATGGGATTTTGGGGATGGGACAACTTCAGACAAAAAGAAAGTTGAACATAAATATGAAAAACCTGGCCGATACACGGTTACGCTTACAACAATTGACAAGTCAGGTAATGAGTATTCTGTTACCAAAACAATTGACATTCACCCTCCCGCTCCAACGATCTCAGACATTAAGGCCGATGGTATGATCCTTGTCATTGATGGCAAGTCATTCCCCGAGACAACTGTATTTATCACCATCCATTCCGATCCTTTCTCTGCTCAAACGATTACCGATAAATCTGGCAATTGGCACTACGCCTTGGATAATGCCAGTGAGACTCTCGGTCAAGGCGACCACACCATCTTGGCCACCGCAGCCGTTATTCTTTCAGATCAAACTGAGCTCAAAGGCAAAGACAGCAAAACCTATGATTTCAAAGTTTCTGTTGATAATGGCAAGCTAAAAGTAGAAATGAAAAAGACCAAGACCTGGCAGACAGTTTCTCTTATCCTGGGCGGAATCATAATTATTGGACTTCCCATACTTGTTCTATGGAGAAAAAGAAGAGGAGCTCGGAACTCGACCATATAAACCAATTGCTAGTTCTTTGATTGAACGAATCTAAAAAATCCCGCCCCACAAGAAATTTGAAAAACTGGCAAGCGAGCGTCCGCCGCGAGCATTACGAGGAATTACGTTCATCCCACTTCGCTGAAGCTTCGAGGGACATGAAATAAGTTCGAGCTTCATTCAGAATTCCCCGCCAACAACAGTTTGGGACTTTTCTTGTAAAATCGTTATAATTCAGATTAGATCAGTGGATAGAACCAAGAATGTACGGGTTTTGGTCGTAAATCAACAAGGAATAGAGATAACTCAATCGCAAGCGCTTTGCATCCTAAAAACCGGCACCAATGTCTTTCTAACCGGTGGACCAGGTTCCGGCAAGACATATGTTATTAATAAATATGTGGACTACTTGCGGTCTCATGGAATCGAGCCGGCCATTACCGCCTCGACCGGCATTGCGGCCACGCATATCGGTGGAATGACGATTCATTCGTGGAGCGGCATCGGAATTAAAACTAAACTGGACAAGAGCGCTCTTAAGCAAATCACTTCCAGGGAGCATGTCGCGCGACGCGTCCGCCGAGCCAAAATTCTCATTATCGAAGAAATATCCATGCTGACTGGCGAAACACTCTCGATGGTTGATGTTGTTTGTCGTGCAATTAAGCAAACTCAAAAGCCGTTTGGTGGTTTGCAAGTGATTTTTGCCGGGGATTTTTTCCAATTACCACCGGTTGTAAAAAGAGAAATCGATGAGAACGTACAAACTACATTCATCAAAACATCATCTCGTTTTGCTTATGGTTCCGAGGCGTGGAAAGCGACCGACCCGACCGTCTGTTATCTCAGCGAACAACACCGGCAAGATGACGATAATTTTCTGGCCATCCTTGCGGCCATTCGTGGCAATACCTTTAACAGCGATCACTTATGTTATCTTGAAGATCGGAAAATCAAGTGTGACCTCGTGCCAAAAAATGCTGTCAAACTTTTTTCGCATAATGCCGATGTCGATCGGCTCAATGATGAAGTGCTTGCCAAGTTGCCAGGTAACGCACACGAATTTATCATGATTTTATTTGGCCCGGAGGCGCTAGTTGCTGCGCTCATAAAAGGTTGCCTTTCGCCTGAGACACTGCGTCTTAAAGTCGGAGCGGCAGTCATGTTTACCAAAAATAATCCAAAAGAAGGATTTGTCAACGGCACGCTCGGCACGGTCTCGGGATTTGATAAAACGAGTGATTATCCCCTTATAAAATTGCGAAATGGCCGACAGATCAAAGTTAAGCCGATGGACTGGACGGTGGAAGAAAACGGTCGAGTTCGTGCCCAAGTTTCGCAACTGCCGCTTCGGCTGGCATGGGCGATCACGGTGCATAAGAGCCAGGGAATGAATTTGGATGAGGCGGTCATGGATCTCTCTAGTGTATTTGAATTTGGGCAGGGCTACGTCGCGCTTTCGCGAGTCAGACGGCTTTCTGGTTTGTATATTTTGGGTTTGAACGATCGCGCCTTACAAATTCATCCTGAGGTTTTAGCTAAAGACGAGGATTTCCGGTTGACTTCAAATGAAGCTGAAATGGCATTTTCTCGCATCACTTTCGCCGACCTTCAAAAAAGGCAGAGTAATTTTATCGTCGCCTGCGGCGGAAAACTTAAACCAATAAGTGTGGAAAATCGCGGGCATTCGCTCAAGCAGGAAAAAATCGACACATGCAGCGAGACTCTTAGGCTGTGGAATGAAGGTCTGACACTTTTGCAAATCGCTAAAGCGCGCGAACTTAAAGGAACAACAATCCTCAATCATATCGATAAACTTGTCAGAGTAGGTAACATTAATCGCGCGGACCTTTCGCGCCTCATCGCACCTTCGCTAACTCATTCACTTCCCAAAATCCACGACGCATTTCGCGAATTAGATACCGATAAACTGTTTCCGGTTTTTGAAAAGTTTAACGGTTTATATTCATATGATAAGTTGCGACTGGCGCGATTATTGCTTAATAAAAAACCAGTTTCTAAGATCGCGACGCAATCTAAGCAATCCGGCTTTGAGAAAATTAGAGAAATATCCCCGAACGCCTACCGGCCGTGGAGCAAGGGACAAGACGAAAAGTTACGCGAGCTTTTCGTTAAAGGTTCATCCATCAATGATTTGATAAATGTTTTCGGGAGGAAGCGAGGCGCCATCCGGTCGCGCCTGACTAAGTTGGGGTTTATGAAAAGATAATTTGAGACATTTTAATCTTTGAGTTTGTAATAAGTCGCCTTGCCTTTTCCGAGTCGTTCAATCAGGCCGAGATCAATCAATCGATTAAAATCTTTATTTCTAGTTGGTTTGGCACGATTGGTCAACTTGGCGTAGTCGCGATCAGCAATGTAGCCGTTTTTATTGATATAATCAATGATTTTTTGATCGTACAGTTTTAAGGATGTTGCTGGTGTTACAGTTTCATTTTTTAAGATTTTACTAACTCGCTGGAGTTCATCGATTATCCCATCGGTAAAATATTCGAGCCATGTCGTGAAGTCAATTTTGTCGACTAAGTCATAATAGTTGCCGCGAAGTCCGACATTCTCAAAATATTTAGATACATTCTGGTTGTAATAGTTTTCAAAACTGAAGAGGTTGAAGGTGTTGAGTCCCATATCAGCTAGGAGAACTTTTGTTGCCAGCCGTGCCGTTCGACCATTGCCGTCGATAAACGGATGAATGATAACGAATTGTTTATGGAAAATTCCAGCTAAAATTAGCGGGTCAAGACGGTTTTTATTAAAATTTGTATATTGAATCAAGCCGTCAATTAAATCTCGAACTCCTTGATGATCCGGCGGCAGATAAATTGATTTTCTAGTCCTTGGATCATTGACGAAAACCGGCTGTTGGCGAATCTTGCCGGAGTTAAAGGAGTCTATTAACCCATTGGTTGCGATCTTTTGGATTTTTAGTATCAAATCAAGATTAAATTCGATGGTGTCACCGTGAATGTCTTTATCTAGAATTTCCAGAGCTTGATTATAGTTAATGACTTCTTTCTCGCTGTCTCGGAGATTCTCGGGTTTATTCTTAATAATCTTTTTGACATCAGTCAGCGGCAAAGGATTGCCTTCGATACTGGTCGAGGAGTGTGAAGAAATTTCTCGGGCAGCCTTTTCAAGTTTGACTAAAGTCAGTTTTGAAAAATGGCGATTGTTCAAATCGGCAACAATCACTCCGATTTGCTTGATATTCTCTAAAAGCTTCGGCGTTACGCTAAATTTTGTTTCAAACATTTTTCCTCCATTTTATATACTCATAGTAGACGATTGGTAGGCGAATGTCAAGTGGCTGGTTGCCCGTTAATTCACTAAATTTTACTTTTGGTATTTTTCGGGTTATTGTATACGCAACGGTTCATGGAACGGGTCAAAAACTCCGATTCAAGTCCCATCCATCCCGCCAGTTCGTATGAGAAGTTTTTTGAAATAAAATACCCCACGGGTTTTCAGGTTTGAGTAATAACCCAAAAGGCTACCTTGGAGGTAGCCTTTTGGGTGAGTTAGGCATATCAAAATAATCTGACCGTTTGTGAATCTTGACGCCCCCAAGAAGAAAGAAAGTCATTGATGAAAAGCTGGGGTGAGCGAGCGTCTTCTAAATAATGGGAGAGTGACCAGGCAACGCAGAAAACGGCATGATAACCCTCAACTCGCTGTTTTTGAGCTTTGAGATAAGCGAGGTGGTCTGTGTTGATTAATATCTTATTTTCGATCATTCGAGCAATCGAGCCGGCTTTGCCTGCCGGTTCATAACCGATGGCAAGTGCTGTCGTTTTTGATCGTTTTCCTTTATTGGTCTGTTTTCGGGGGTTTGAATTTTTTTCATTTTCCCCCATTTCTGGCTCGGGATTGCTTTCAGCAACCCTAACCAACTGCTGACGCTCAAGCGCTTTAACTGCTTTACCGGCGTCTTTGGTGGCGCGCACACCAAGCAGGGGCAGAAGCTCTGGAAAATCGCCGAGCATTTGTCGCAGAGCCTGTTCGATCTGGCGCGTTAATGGACGCAAAGCTTTTACCGGATCGATTATTTCCGAGTGTCCGCCGAATTCTTCTAAAATCGGCTGGATAGCCGCTTGAATGGCTTTGCGATATTGGTAATATTTTTTCAAACTCGTTGCGTCGCGCAAAAAATCCATTTTGTTGATTGTCAGAATTTGAGACATTGCCGGAATTTCGACAAATCCGGATAAGCCGAGATTTGACGGGACTTCAAGCCCAACCCATTCCCATCCGTTTTTAATTACCTTGCCGTAAGTTGAAATACTTAAACCATCAGTACCACCATTTTTCGATTGAGCGATATATCCATAGCCGGCCAAATGCTTAGTCTGATGCCCTAAGACAATCCTGAATATTTTTGATGAATTGCTAAGAGACGAATCGGGCAGTTCGATTCTGTCGCCATTTAGCGAAAATTTTATCCCATTCTTATACAGATAGCGATAAATCGCTTCAAAAAATTCTGAAACGAAGAGCGGATAAAAATGAGTCGTAATTGTCCGATAAATGAAATCGAGCGATAAAAGCGGCGAGTCAATATCTTTTAGAATAATCGTGACTGCGGTTCCACGCAGGGTTTGAACGGTGCTCAAGCAAGGTGAAAACTGCCAAGGCGCTCGGGTGTCGCTTGAGAGATGCCAAACGGTGGCCGCGCGCGTCCCACGGCCACCTTTAGTTTCGGTCCTAACCGCCTCGGCCACAAGAAGCGATAATTTGGCGCCAATGCCGGCAAAACCAATTCCGGCACCTCGCGTTTTGGTCGAAGCGGCGATGTTGTGATATTCTTTGAGCTCATTACGGCGCATTCCCCGTCCGTCATCAATCACAGTGAATGATCTTTCTAGGGGATTCATGAAAAAATCAATTCTCGATGCTCCTGAATCAAGCGAATTCGCGACAAGTTCAACAATAATCACCTGCTCTAATGAAAGCGGATAACTGTCTCGAATATCCTCGAGCAGGCGTTTTAGATTAACCCTTGTCTCTTGCATAGCTACATAGTATCAGGATAAGTCTGGATGTGAAGACTGAACCAAAAAGGCTACCTTGGAGGTAGCCTTTTTGGTGAAAATGTATGATAGAATATTAGTATGGTTACGATAAGAAAAGATATTTTAACGAACGACCATTATTATCATATTTACTCAAGAAGCATCGCTAAGTATACGATTTTTAATAATGAGCACGAATATAATCGAATGCTTGAGTTGATTGATCTATGTCGTTTTAAGGACTTCAACTACAGGTTTTCTAAACTTAAGAGTTTATTGCCCCAAAATCAAGCCGAGATAATCGATTCTATTAAAAGTTTAAGCAACGCAACAGTCGGAATCATCGCCTTTTGTATTATGCCAACTCATATTCATCTAATTCTTAAACAAATCACAGAGAACGGGATAACAGAATTTATGAGAAAAGTCTTAGACAGTTATTCCAAATTCTTTAATACTCGACATAATAGATCGGGACCGCTTTGGGTAGGACACTTCAAAAACGTCCTCATTTCTACCAATGAGCAGTTGCTCCATGCGACAAGATATTTGCATCTCAACCCCACATCAGCCGGATTAGTTGAGAAACCGGAGGATTGGAAGTTTTCGTCATACAGTGAGTATATTCATCCTCCGATCGAGCGCATCGAAACAATTTGTACAAAAAGCGATCTTTTTGACATAACTCCCGCGAGATATAAAAAATTTGTTGATGACCAACAAGCGTATCAGCGCAGCCTCGCGATAATAAAGCATCTGCTTATTGATAACTACACCGGCTAAAAGGCTACCTTGGAGGTGGCCTTTTAGCCGGTTAAGGGTTTACAAATGGGAAATATAGCGGATAAAACAAAGTATAAAATCGTTCTGGTCTGCGTTTTAAAAGACAGGCGAGATCTTGAGATTTTGCTGCAAGAAAAATGGTATCGAATCCCGCTTGATCACATGCCAACAAGAGAGTTTAGCTATCTCGCCTTTTACCAGCCCTTGAAGTTCGGTCCGGATGGAAAACGGATTATTTATTACGCGAAGATTCTGGGCAAAAGAAAACGCAAGAGAATCGAACTACTGCCTGAAGAGCCAAACCACCCGCGCGCCAACGATATTTACATGCGATTGAACATCTCCCCAGCTATCCGGCTCGTACGCGCGATCAAAAATATTGTACCCCGCCGAATTACTTTTGGCTTCACAACCCTGGATCGCTTATATAGGGCACGGGATATTCTAGAACTTTATAGCATCGCTCGGACCGAGCAAATCCTAGAAAAAGAACTCAAACGGTCGGGCATTAAGTACTTTTCTCAAAAATATGCTATTTGCGCCAATAAACGCTTCCGGCCCGATTTCGTGATTTTTTGCCAATACGGAAAAATAGCGATCGAGTGCGACAACAAAAAGGCCCATTCCGGCCCGCGGCAAAAATCAAAAGACAAAATGAAAGACGCTTGCCTTGCAAAATTCGGCTGGAGCGTCATTCACTTTTCAGAGAATGAAATATTATTTGATCTCAAAAAATGCCTCATCAGAATAAAACAGACAGTCAGACGGCAAGGCGCACAGGGTGTAATTGCAAAAAAATAAAACCATTGTTGGTTGATTTAATACAGACCGTAGGATCGGGGACGGGGCGCATGAGAAGCACCCTGTCCGTCTCGCACGGAGGTCGGCTGGCATAGCGACCTCTTGTCCCCTGGCACGACCCGACATGCGGGCAATCTCCCGGATACGTCATCGCAGCCTTCCTCCTTGGCAGAATCCGAAAGTGGATAGCAAAATGCTATCAAAAAACATCAATTAGCACAACATTTTAGATCTTCGGGTTATTTTAAAAATTTTCGAACTGGGTAGTCCTTCTTTTGAAGTTCCAAAAGCCAATCGTCAGATTTAGCGTTAATGGTCCCTTTCCGTTCGTCGATTTTGAGAATCGCATTGCCAAGATTCGTCTTGATAATCTCGCTTAACTGTCCGGTTTTCATCGAAAAGAGAGGTCCTTCAAGTTCGGAAATTATTCCTGAATCGCGATAAATAAACTCACCGTCAGCCAATATTCCGCCTTTATCTTTTGAACTCTGGTCTTCGGAATAATCTTTAGCTATATCTTCAAATTTAGCTGTGCCCTTGACCTTATCCAGCGCCTCTTTGGCTCTTTTGTCATCCTTAACCAGAATAATCCTCGCTTTAACACCGACAAATTTGTTCTCTTGTATTTTTTGCAAAGCAATTTTCGGAACAGCCTCTTTTCTCAACTCGTGGAGCGACATCCCATAAAATTCTTTGACATAGCTTGCCGTTTGCTCTTCGCCGCCAATTCCCTGAAAAACACTGTCAAAAGTAGCGCTGATGTCGCTTGATTCAACTTTGATTCCAAGACGATCCGCCTCTTGCATTGCAATCCTATCTTTGAGAATTTCGTTTAAAATCTGTTTAGGCAAGTCGGGCGGAATTTCATTTTGAGTTTTTTGAGCAAAGTTTTTCGCCCAGTAAACTTTATTTTGCAGTTCATTATCAAGAACTATGCTGCGTCCGGCAGAGCTAACCGGAAAAGGATAGATGTATGAAGCATAACGATCGATATTGTTGAATTTTTTTTGCCCGTAAAGTCTAACGCCAAAAACGACCGCGCCAATTACATAAAGAATAACAATAGCAATGCCGCCGTATTTTACGATCCCCTTCCAGCGAGGATATAAAAAAACCAGCACTCTTCTGAAGATTCTTGCAAACCAGCGCCCAATAACGGTGGCAAGCCTCAAAACAGCTACTTCGGCTCGACGGAACTTGTCTAGGAAATTGAATTTCATATTTGTCCTTCGTTTTTATATCCTATAAATTACGATTACAAGCAGAATTATACTCACAACAGTTAAAAATGCAAATTTCGTTTTTTGAAATTGACCAGCCAGATAATCGCGGGTGACCGAAGTGATATTAAAAAAGAGAACAGCGGTAATGGCGCCTTTTGAAATCTGGCTAGCTTCCATAAAACTTAAAATCCAAAAAATCTCGGTAAACAATATCGCTAAAGCAATTTTGTAAATAGCCGCCTCCGGCAAATTGCGAAGCGACGCAGTATTTAAGAGATAGTTAGAAAGAAACAGACTCAGCAAAGCAAAAACCGCGATTGAAATCGCTCTCAGCGTTCCGGAAACAACAATATCGGAAAATAAATAAAAACAAGCTGTCGTTCCAAAGAAAAAAATTAAAAGACTTATGGAGTCGAACTCGTTTTGAAACCACATCAAAAAAAGGCTTGCCAGAACCATCGCGATAGCAATGACAGCAACAGCTGCTGTTTGATCAATTGAAAACAAGAAAAATACTAACGAAATTGTGGCAAAAAGCGAGACGACTAAGTTTGAAACTGTTTTTACGCCACGCGGCGAAAGCTTAGTTTCCATAATCTTTTCCAATAATAATTTTGATTACATTTTCGTCCGGATTAGTCATAATTTCTGGAGAGTCAAACATCGATTCGATCTTTTTGGCAGTTGGGGAATTGCTTGTTCCGTCATAAACAATGGATCTGTCGACAAGTTGCTCGTTAGTTTCAATTTTTGTCACCGTTAAGCCATCGGCCTTCAGTTTATCGGCAAACTGGCCTGCCAACCCGTTTGTCGCCGTAGCGTTATAAACCTCGATCTCAATATCTTTAGCCGGGGTCGCCGTTGTCGAGCTTGTTTCAAACACATTTCTTACATAGGCTTGAATTTCTTTGAAATTGCCGGTTTTGGGGGTCAGGTGATAATAGCCTTCGCTCGAAGAGACAAGCAACCCGCTGTTGCCATTGTCAATCACATAATTTTTTATTTTGTTTTTGTCAACAGATTTAAGAGTATTAACAAAATCTTTTATCTCCGAAACAGACAGGTTGGTTCTGATATGGGAACCCAAGGTGTTCATAACCTCGTTCACTTTAACCGGGTTGGTTAAAACTCCGAGCGATAGCGCCTTATCCCGAATGGCAACAAGCAGTCGCTGCTGTCTTCTTGCCCGATCGAAATCGCTCGTCGTTTCCCTTGAACGGGCATACTTCAAGGCCAAATCTCCGTTCATCGTTTGAACGCCTTTTTTGACGGAAACCGTTGTGTAAGCCGTAGTTTCAACTAAATTGCCGTTTTTGTCAAAGCTGTCTTTAGGATAATTTGGGTCATAAAGGTCCTGTTCAACATCAACCGTGACACCGCCTAGGTTATCCACCAGCTCCTTAAATCCGACAAAATCGACTGTGATGTAATAATGGACCGTCAAATCGAGCGTTTGGCCGACAACCTGACTTGACATTTTTGCCGCGCTGTCGGCTTTCTTGTTTTGATCCTTCTCGTTATTCCAACCTGTTGAGTAAGCCTCGTTTATCTTTCTTTGGCCAGCTCCCGGGATCGATACTTGCAGATCTCGAGGAACAGAAACCATCGCCAAAGCATCATCTGAGTGTCTAAGTCGAGCCAGCATTAATGTATCGGTCAGCTGCCCTCCGGCGTGATTTGCTCCGCCCTTTCCTAAAATAAGGATATTGGTAATCCCGTTGGTTTGTTTGAGAGACCCTCTGGAAATCAGATCTCTGAAATTGATATTTGAGGAAAGCATGTTGTTGGCAGAGGAAATGGCTCCATAAACAACATAGGCTACGATTCCGACTAGAGCTATCACCAACACAGAGATTAGAAGTTTCCACCAAGAAACCCTCTTTCGGGGTTTCGATTTAGCAACTTCAAAATCTGGCCTCACAAGCCCTACATGGTCGTGATGGCTTATGCTGTGTTTTCTTCGCATTATATTAATAATAGCAAAAAAATTATGAATTATGAATCCTGCCGGCAGGCAGGTCGGGATTATGAATTAAGCCGCATAGTCGGGAAAGGCCGGTTTATTGATTTTTCTACCATCAATAAAAAGGTTGGCTTGAGAAAGTGATTTGAGCATATTGATCAGCAGATATATCTGGCGAACAAAAGTATATGATTTAGTTTGTCCTGATAAAGAAATGGATTTTATTTTCATTGGCGATTTTTCGACGCATGCCAACAAAGCCTGGATGCTGTCGCCGCGGACTTTTTTCTTAGCGTTTATCACGACAAAGTTAAATTTTCTATCTAAATAATTAATTTCTATTTCCATATAAAATCCAATTCCCTCTGGTTTTCGCTTAATATTTTGATTGCAATTTTCACTTGGGCAGTCGCTTGTGCTTCTTTGACGTTATCCGCCCACTCTATAAAACTGACCGCTTTGGTGTCGCCAAGCCAATCTTTGACTTCAGCTATGTCATGAATTGACGGATTTTCAAACCTGTATAAGTCAATATGCTGAATCTTATCAAAACCAACCCCGTTAGAAGCTTTTTTTCTAACGGGGTAAATTTTGCAGATATTAAATGTCGGGCTGGTGACCCCATCTTTAACGCCAAGCTTCTTGGCAATTCCCCGGACAAGAGCCGTCTTTCCAGCGCCCAGAGGTCCTTCAAGCGCGACAATAAAACCGCCGCGCAAGCGCTTGCGGATTTTTTTAAAAACCAGATCGATTAATTCACTCTCGCTTCGGACGATATATGTCATAAACCAAGACAATAGTTAAAAATCCAACCACAGCATAAAAGTATAGCAGGAAATTTAATTTTATAAAGCCTCGGGATGAATTTTTCGCGCTCGCGCCAAGAACAATCGGAGCAAATTCTGCCTTAGCCAAATCGTCGAATGCCGGGGTAATCTTGGTTGTTGTCGTGACAGTAGTTAAAATAATTTTCGTTTCGTTTTCT
>Ga0208958_1003653_pt1 | contig 11743 bp, 10 predicted proteins | sample RifOxyB1_FD_184032 | JGI IMG/M metagenome (GOLD analysis project Ga0208958, IMG submission 184032) | Soil microbial communities from Rifle, Colorado - Rifle Oxygen_injection B1 (SPAdes) | ecosystem: Environmental > Terrestrial > Deep subsurface > Rock core/Sediment | place: Rifle, Colorado...
CTAGGCGAGTCTTTTTATTTGTGCTGGAGGAGGGACTTGAACCCTCAAGCCTTGCGGCATGCGATTTTGAGTCGCACGTGTATACCATTCCACCACTCCAGCGTGGTGCGCCAAATATAACAAATATCTGCGGAATTATAAACAGTTGATCAGATCGGGCTATGGTAAACTACCAATCATAGGAGGTTGTTAGATTGTCTCTGTTTTCTCTATGTCTTTTCAAGGTGATTCAATATTTTGGGTTGAGCTCGACAAAATCGTACCTAATCCGTTTCAGCCACGTCGTGAGTTTGATGAATCCAAACTCAAGGAGTTGGCTGAGTCGATCAGGATGTACGGCGTCTTACAGCCTTTGACCGTAACTCGTCGTGAGCGCCCGCGCGAGGACGGTACTTTTTATAGTGAGTATGAACTGATCGCTGGTGAGCGTCGTTTGCGCGCTTCAAAAATAGCCGGTCTTTCACAAGTGCCGGTCATCATCAGAAACGGTGATCAAACTGAACAGGAAAAACTAGAACTAGCCATCATTGAAAATCTTCAACGTGAAGATTTGAATTCAGTGGACAGAGCAATGGCTTTTCAGCAGTTGGCGCAACTTTTTAATCTAACGCATGCGCAGATCGCGGCGAAGATGGGTCGTTCTCGCGAATATGTCTCCAATACTTTACGCTTGTTGGCTTTGCCGGAGTACATGCTCTCTTCATTACAAAAAGGTGAGATGACCGAAGGTCACGCCAGAGCACTTTTGATGCTCGCTGATCGTCCGGAGGAACAAGATGTGCTTTTCCGAGAAATCTTACTCAAGAAGATATCAGTACGTGAGAGTGAAAGAATATCTCGCAAAATTGCCACCGATCGTGTACGCAAGAAAGAGTGGAAGGATAGTGACCCGACCTTGATAGAGATCGAGCGCAAGCTCACGGAGACTTTAGGAACACGCGTGCAGATTAAGAAGACGGACTTCGGCGGTACGGTATCGATTGATTACTTTGATCCGGCTGACCTCGACAAGATCCTCGACATGATTGAGAAGCGCGAGAGCGCCGCTGGTGTCGCTAACCAAATACCGGTTTCTCTCGAAGCGAGTTTGGCGAGTGAGGTAATCAACGAGACCTTGCATGAAGAAGCTAGTGAAGCCAATGAAGTGATTGCAAAACTAACAGAAAATACTCCGCTTGAAGCGGCCGAGCCACTAGTGATCGAATCAGACAATCTTCCGGCGGTAGATGACTTGGTTGTTCCTCCAGCATTAGACACACTAGTCATCCCGCCAGCCGTAGATAATCTGGTTACCCCTCCGGCTTTAGATAAGTCGGACGACCTGCCTCCGCTTCCAGAGAGAGATGAGAGTGAAATGTACTCTGTGGGCAAGTTCACCATCTAATAAATATACAAAAATCCACGACATTCATGTCGTGGATTTTTGTGAGGAGGAATGTGTAGGGATTAATTCTTAACCTTAGAATCGAGATTTAGATAATTGCGGATGTGGCGGCGAGCCATGGTCGTCTTGGCAAACTTTAACCACTTGCGCGTAGGTTGAGCGCTTTTTTTTGTTTCTATTTCGACGATGTCACCATTCTTGAGTTCGGTGTCGAGCGAGACCAATTTTTTGTTGACCTTGGCCCCTGATGTTTGGTTACCCACCTCAGAGTGGATCGAGTAGGCGAAGTCGATAGGGGACGCACCGACCGGTAGATCGACCACGTCACCGTTCGGGGTAAAGACGAAGATGCGGTGCTTGAAGAAGTCTTCACGCATATCTTCGATAAACTCAGAGCTGGAAGAGTCTGGGGCGGCGTACATCTCACCGATCTGGCTGATCCAAAGTGGAATCTTGGCCTTGGCCGAAACACCTTTGGTCACTTTGGCCTCAGTTGCTTTACTCTTTTTCCAAGTAAAAGGTCGGAATAGTGTCGGTACTAGATTGGCAAACCAATTCTCTTGCGGAGATACTTTCTTTTCTCCATTCTGAAGATCTTTGTAGATGATGTGTGAAGCGATACCGTGTTCTGCTTCGTTGTGCATTTTGGCAGTACGGATTTGAACTTCAAGAATATTACCGGCAGTCGTGGCTACTGTCGTGTGGATAGATTGGTAACCATTAGGTTTTGGGAAAGCAATGTAGTCTTTGACACGTTGCGGCAGTGGTCGCCACATTTCATGAATAACACCAAGTGTTTTGTAACAATCCTCAACGTTTGGTAGCACCACGCGGATAGCGAGCAGGTCATGTACTTCGTCAATGTCCCATTCCTTACGCTTGAGCTTATGAAACAAACTATAAAGACCTTTCACTCGATAGGAAGTGGAAAAATCGCGCAGGCCAGCTTCTGCCAAACGTTTCTGTAAGCTTTTGCGCTCGCGCTCCAGCCGGTCTTCGTACTTACCAATCTTTTGCCTTAGTAGTTCGAGGACTCTTTTGCATTCTTCAGGATATACGTATGGAAAAGCCAAGTCTTCGAGTTCTTTTCGAATACGGCCCATTCCGAGACGGTGAGCCACCGGTACATATATCTCCAAGGTCTCACGAGCGATGCGGAGACGTTTTTCCTCCGGCACATGCTCCAGTGTCATCATGTTGTGGAGACGGTCCACTAGCTTGATGATGAGGACACGGATGTCTTGTGAGGTGGCAACAAAGAGTTTTCGTAAACTTTCGTTGTGACGATCAGTGCCGTAGTAACGAACACTTGAAAGCTTAGTCACACCTTCTACTAGAAAAAGTATTTCTTCGCCGAAATCACGACGAATATCTTCCTCGGTCAATTCAGTATCTTCAATGGTGTCATGAAGCAAAGCGGCTGCTACTGTGCGTGCACCCATTCCCATTTCGGATAAGAGCAAAGCCACCATTGCGACGTGCGACATATACGGCTCTCCGGAGTAGCGAGTGTGTCCCTCGTGAACTTTCTCGGCCGTAGCGTAAGCCTTTTCAATTAAGGCCCGATCAGCGTCGGTAAGGTTTTGTTGGTGTTTTAAGATGTCCTTAACAGAAGTCATAAAATCAAGTGTAAAGTCAAAAGGGTAAAAGTCAAAAGCAGTAACTCGATTGACATAACTTTCATGGTACTTATAGTGTTAGATAGAAAGGAAGAGGAGACGAAAATGGTTGGGTCAAAATTAGTAGAAAGCAGCGATCGACACGAAATTCGGCCATCTATACAGCGAGTACCGGTCACGGTCAGGGCCGGGGATCACTACCAACGGTGTGGGATTTGCAGTTGCCTCGTTCTCAGCTCGTGCGAAAATAAGAACGTGGCAGAGTTCTGCCTCTACAATCCTAATTCCGGTATGCAGGTCAGTCCGGATTAAAACAAAGCGGCGCGAGGGCTTCAGCCTTCGCGCCGCATTATTTTTATGATTTAAGGAGCATCAACGCGTCTTCCATCGTGAATTTCTCTAAGTCAGCGTCGTCGGGGAGGGAAATGCGTTTAAAGCCACGACGAAGGAACCGACCGGATTTTGATTCCAAAACATTGATCGGTTTTTTCGTCTTTGGATGCGGACCTAATTCCTTAACAATCTTTTCACCTTTACGCGTTCCCTTTGGCTGTTTAAGAATTTCGAGCGCTCTTTCTAAAGTTATTTCGTACGGGTTATCCGTTCCTTTGAGTGATCGAAAGTCGCCATTGTGTCCGATGTAAGGACCGAAGCGACCGATGTTGGCGATTATAGATTCACCGCTTTCAGGATGTGCACCAAGCTCACGTGGCAAAGCCAGATAGACAAGGGCATCTTCCAAAGTCACATCACCAACCTTCTTGCCTTTTGGCAATGAAGCACGGCGCGGCTTCGGAGCCTTCTTGTCTTTCTTGTCGGGAGTTTCTCCTTGTTGTACATAAGGACCGAAGCGACCGTTTAGAACATAGATCCCTTCTCCAGTTTCAGGATGTATGCCAATTGGTTCATCTTGTTTTATTTCTGAGCCATCGATAAGACGCGAACCGGTACACTCTGGGAAATTACTACAAGAAAGAAATTTGCCACTCTTGCCAAGTTTAATCACCATTGATTTGCCGCAGATAGGGCAAGGGAATTCGGCCGGTGCGTCGCCGAGGTTGGTTTGCTTTTCGATATCTTCTTTTGAAGCCACGTCACGTGAGAATGGTCCGTAGAAATCACGCAAAGTTTTTTCGTAAGATCTTTTACCTTCTGCGATTTCGTCTAGCTCATCTTCCATTTCACTAGTGAAGGTATCAGAAATATAAGTAGGGAAATGAGTTTCAATAAAACTAGAAACCACGTCGCCAGTATCGGTTGGAATCAATGTTCGGCCTTGCTTTTCAACATAACCACGATCAGCCAAAGTCTGCATGATTGAAGCATAAGTAGAAGGTCTTCCAATACCGCGCTTCTCAAGCTCTTTGATCAGACCAGCCTCGCTGTAACGGTTTGGTGGCAAAGTTTCCTTAGCCTCTATCTCTACTTTCTTCACTTCTACTTTTTCGCCCTTCAGAACCTTAGGCACTTCGACATCTTCACCGCGCGCTCCGGTATCAACTTGGAGCCAACCGTCAAAAAGTACACGCGATCCAGTCAGTGCAAAATCCGGAATACTCTCGGTTTGTCCGGCTAGGTTGGTGGTGATGCGAGTGCGCAAAACTTTGGCGTCGGCCATCTGCGAAGACAGTGTGCGACGATAAATCAATTCATAAAGGGCTTTTTCGTCGCCGGTATTTCCGGCAGATTTTTTGCCAGCATTAGTTGGCCTGATCGCCTCGTGCGCTTCTTGCGCTGACTTACTCTTGGTTTTAAATATGCGTGGTTGTACGTATTTCTCACCGTACTCTTTGTGCAAAATGGCAATGAGTTGTGATACTGCCGCCTTACTCAAAGTGGTCGAGTCGGTACGCATATAGGTGATGTGTCCGGCTTCATAGAGCTTCTGTGCCGCACGCATTGTGCGTGATGGGGAAAACCCTAGACGAGTCGAAGCGGCTTGCTGAAGTGTTGAGGTAGTGAAAGGTGGTCGAGGGGAACGCTTTTGTTCGGTCTCCTTTACTTCGGTCACTACCCAGTCGTTTGTCTCGCCAAGTTTTTTTATCCTTAAAGCTTCTTCGTTCAACTTTGGCTCGTCGGTACAGGTAAAGGGCACAGTCGTGCCAGAGGAAAGTTTGGTTGGGGCAGTTAAGACAAAGTATTGCTCTGGTATAAAAGCACGAATTTCTCGTTCGCGTTCCATTAAGATGCGAAGGGCTGGAGACTGTACACGGCCAGCCGATAGACCGTAGCGAACTTTTTTCCAAATCAAACCAGATAGATCATAGCCAACAAGACGGTCTAGTACACGACGCGCTTCTTGCGCTTCCTTCAAACCGATGTCGATATCGCGCGGATGTCCAATCGCTTCTTTCACCGCATCCTCAGTGATTTCATGGAAGACAATACGCTTCAGGTTTTTGTTGGTGCCCTTAATGAGCTCAGCCACGTGCCAAGCAATCGCTTCTCCTTCGCGGTCGGGGTCGGATGCAAGTAAGACGGCGTCAGCCTTCTTGGCGGCACTCTTGAGTTCATTGATCACCTTCTCTTTACCAGGTGAGATGATGTAACGCGGAATAAAGCCACCCTCGATATCGACGGCGTCTTTGTTTGATTTTGGTAGGTCGCGCACATGGCCGATTGATGACTTCACCACGTATCCGGTCCCTAGATACTTGGCGATAGTCTTAGCCTTTGATGGCGACTCAACTATAACTAGCGTGGACATATTAATTTGTTAACAAATACCACAGGAGCTTCAAAACGCAAAAGTTATCTTAGGATTTTCTATATACACCGTTGTCCTCGATGATATATCCAGACAGTTCCATTTGCATCAAAATCACGGTAGCAGCAGAGACGGGTAGATCGAGTTGTCTAATCAGGACGTCACGTGTAAGTGGCTCGGTGAGTATTTGAAGAATACGTGATTCTTCGGTAGAAAGCGCCGCGGGCTTCGCCCGCGGCGCTTCACTTAAAACCTCCAATCCCAACACATTCAAAATGTCTCTCGGCTCAGTGATTGGTGTTGCACCAAGCTTCATGAATTGATGAACACCTTTGGAGTTGTCTGAAAAGATATTGCCAGGAACGACCAATAACTCGCGATTGTAGTCGGCAGTAAGTTTGGCGGTGATGAGAGTGCCGCTCTTCTCTCCCGCTTCGATAATTAAAGTGGCGTGGGAAATGCCGCAGACCAAACGGTTTCTTTGTGGAAAAGACCAGTTGGTAGCACGAAAGTCTGGTGCAAACTCTGATAATAAACCACCACCTTTTTCCAATATCTTGCGAGCCAAAGGTTTGTGCCTAGCTGGGTAGATTACTTGATCGGAAATGCCGCCACCGGGGATCGCTAATGTGTAGAGATCATTTAAGAGAGCGGCCTCATGAGCCAGTGAGTCGATGCCGAGCGCTAGACCAGATACGATACCTATATTATGTCCACGAAGTCCACTAAGCAGATAGTCCACCACCTGCTTGCCGTAATTGGTGTAGTGGCGCGATCCGACCACCGCCAAGAGTTTCATATCGGGTGAGGGAAGTTTGCCGCGATAATTCAGCTCCTTTGGCGGCCCAGGTATCTCCCGTAATAGCCTTGGAAATTCATTGCCCTTCAGGTACTCTATGGGGAAATCCATTATATTTATTCTACCTTATGTTAGATATCAAATTCATCCGCGAGAACTTGGATATCGTGAAATTCGCTGCCAAGAAAAAGAAGATCAATGTCGATCTCGATCGCCTGATCGCTATTGATGATTCTCGACGCGAAATAATGGCGCGCCTAGAGTCGAAGAAAGCGGAGCAGAATATGACCTCGAAGCGGATTGCGGCTGAGAGGGATCCTGGTCCGCGCGGTGTCTTTATCGCTGACATGCAGAAGCTCAAGGTTGAGATCCAGAAGGATGAAGAGGATCTTAAGCCAGTGATGGAAGAATGGCAGTCATTAATGCTTCAGGTGCCACAAGTGCCCGATATGACGGTACCAGACGGAGACAGCGATGCGGACAATGTTGAAGTAAAAAATTGGGGTGATCGAACTAAATTTGATTTTGCTGCTCTCGATCACATCGAACTGATGCAAAGACACAAAATGGTTGATTTCGATCGTGGTACCAAGGTGCATGGTTTTCGTGGCTACTATCTCATCAATGATGGTGCGATGCTTTCTTGGGCGATCTGGAATTACGCCAACGAATTTTTCCTTAAAAGAGGATTCAGTCCGATGTTGCCACCGACCATCGTGCGCAAAGCTAACCTTTACGGCACTGGACACTTGCCAAATGACGCGGAGGATGTTTACAACACTCAGGACGATGACTATTTGATCGGTACCAGTGAAGTATCAACAATGGGTTACTATGCCGACGATGTGCTCGAACAAGCACAGTTGCCAATTAAGCATCTTTCCTTCTCACCTTGCTATCGTCGCGAGGCTGGCAGTCATGGCAAAGACGTGAAGGGTTTGATCCGTGTGCACGAATTCTTTAAAGTTGAACAAGTTATATTGTGCGAGGCTTCGCACGAGGAGAGTGTGAAGTGGCACGAGTGGCTAAACCGCAATACTGAAGAATTTATTGAGTCACTTGGTATTCCTTATCACACAGTTTTAAACTGCGGTGGTGACATCGGTCAGGGTCAGGTGAAGAAGTACGATATTGAGCTCTGGGTGCCGGGAGAAGAGAAGTATCGTGAGATCAGCTCCGCTTCGTATTTCCACGATTTCCAAACTCGCCGCTTCAATATTCGTTATCGTGACAAAGAAGGTAAGTTGCGTTACGCGCACTCACTCAACTGCACAGCTATTCCAACTCCGCGCATCTTGGTATCACTGGTGGAGAATTTCCAACAAAAAGACGGTAGTATCAAATTGCCGGAAGTACTACATAAATACATAGGTAAGGAGAAGATTGGTTAGAAAACGGGCGGGCCAAAGGCCCGCCCGTTTTCAATATGCTAACATTCTGCTATGTTTGGCCGCTCACGTTTAATGAAGGGGAAGGCACGCACCACAACAAAGTTGCGACGCGTGCTTACCCGAGTACTTATTGTTCTCATTATCTTTACGCCATTGGCTATTCTTTCCTATGGTGCTTGGTATGTTACGCATCTATCAGCGTTAACTCTGCGTGAGATCAAGGTTGAAGGTGGTAAGACAATATCGCGAAGTGAAATAGAGAAAGTCGTAAACGAAGAACTTACCGGTACGTATTACCACTTGGTACCTAAACGCTTTGCTTGGTTTTATCCAGAAGAACGTATTATCGAACAGATCAAGGCTGTGCCGCGTGTGAAAGATGTGACAGTTGAACGCACTAGTGGCGACGAGTTGGTAATCAACTTTAGCGAATATCTACCGTTTGCGCTTTGGTGTGCTCACCCTACCGTAAGCGAACCAGATCGTTGTCTTTTTATTGATGACGAAGGTACAGCGTTTGCTTCTGCACCGCCGCTTTCCGGATCAGCCTTACTACGTTTTGTAGATGAAAAAAATGAGCCGGCACTTCATCAACAGATTTTTTCTCACGATTGGTTACAGTTGGGCGGAGAGTTTGCGAGTGAAATAAAAGAGCATTTTGGCTTTACTATTTTATATCTGGAAAGAATCAACGAAAGCGAAATCTTTTACCATTTGGGAAGCGGAGGATTGGTCAAAATAAGTAGCGACAAAAACGCCACTACCACACTCAACGATCTTCAAACTATTTTTTCCAATCCCCAGTTTTCTCATCTGCGCTCTGGCGATTTTGCACACATTGACTTGCGATACGGGAATAAAGTTTTTGTAAAAGAGAAGGAAGTAGAACAGAACGCCAGTTCTTCAACTGAAGGTGAAATAGTTGATCAATAGTGATACACTCTGCCGCGATGAATTTTTGGCAACAACTACCAAAGCCAATAATGGTGCTAGCGCCGCTTGCGGATGTTACCGATGCGGCTTTTCGTCGGATGATCGCTAAGTATTCCGCACACACTCGCGCCGACGGCACAGTCGGCGGACCGGATGTTTTTTGGACGGAGTTTGTTTCGGCCGATGGTCTTATGATGGCTACTCCAGAAGGCAAGCAGAAACTATTGGCCGACCTCAAGTACGGAGAAGAGGAACGACCAATCGTGGCGCAACTCTTTTCTGCCAACGAAGAACATATGGAGAAAGCGGCCGCGCTTTGTCGGGAGCTTGGCTTTGACGGTATCGATATCAATATGGGTTGTCCAGATCGTGGAATTGAGAAGCAGGGTTGTGGCGCAGCAATGATTAAGAATCCAGCGCAGGCCCGAGCGATTATTCGCGCCGCTAAACGTGGTGCGGGGCATTTGCCAGTCACGGTCAAGACTCGAGTTGGTTACAACAAAGATGAATTAGAGACTTGGCTTCCAGAATTACTAGCAGAGAATCCGGCCGTAATTACGGTGCATGCTCGCACTCGCAAGGAGATGTCTAAAGTGCCAGCGCAGTGGGAAAGAGTAGCTCGAGCGGTAGAGATTCGCGATCAACTTGGGAGTGACACACTAATATTTGGCAATGGAGACGCGTTGTCGATTGAAGACGCTCGCGCGAAAGCTTCGCTTTCGCGCGCTGATGGAGTGATGCTTGGGCGCGCCATTTTTGGCAACCCTTGGCTCTTCCATCCAGAAAAGGATTTATCTAACGTTTCATTGCAAGAACGCTTCGAAGCTCTAATAGAACACACCAAACTTTTTGAAGAACTCCTGCTTCATAAAAATTTCGCCATTATGAAAAAGCACTACAAAGCCTATGTAAACGGTTTTCATGGAGCGGCCGAATTGCGAGCAGAATTAATGGAAGCAAAAGATGCTGGAGAAGTGGAGGGTGTTATCCACAATTTCCTTGCAAAAATCGATTAAGTGTGATATAATTGCGAACAGGCAAGTAGAGGAGGATCTCATGCCATTCTTGGTATACGCTTTCATACTCGTTCTCGTTATTACCTCGTCGGCAGTGGCTGGCGAGTGCAAAATCAACATCATGGCGGCAACACAGTCGCCATGTCTCTCGGTCAACCTTCTCATGAAGGAGCAAGTACCTCCCCATATCGTGGAGACCATGTCTTTCGAAACAGTACGTGTCACGGCGATGCCACTGCTTCCGCAGCCGGACACGGCCGTCAGGAAGGCAGCTGTCGAGTGATACATCAGGCCCCGCTCTAATTTGCCGACTGGCAAATTAGAGCGGGGCTTTTCTGTTAATAAGTCCAGGTGTTTTTAGATAAGAGCGTTATACTAGTAAAATGACCGAAGTTTTGCAGGCGAATCTTTTCTTCTTTATTACCGCAGTGGCTGTTGTCGTCTTCACTATTTTTTTATGTGTAGCGATGTATTTTGTCATTAAGATCTTGCGCTCGGTTGGAAATATTACTGAACGCATTGATGAAGGAAGCGAGACCATCGCAGAAGATATCAAGCAACTGCGTACTTACCTTGCAGAAGGTAGTTTGATTTCGCAAATAATCGGCATGTTTATAAAGAGTAAACGCGCACGCAAAAGACAGAGCGATTTTGATCAGGATAATTAACTTTCTATTATGGCAAAAAGCAAAAAGGCGGTGGGAGTGAGTACTGGCGAGAAGGTTGGTATTGGAGTTGCACTGACAACTGCTGCCGTAGCTGCAGCCGGAGCATACTTCCTTTACAGTAGTCCAAACGCGGCCAAGAATCGCAAGAAAGTAAAAGGTTGGATGTTGAAAGCTAAGGGTGAAATGTTGGAAGTGTTAGAGAAGGCCGGTAAGATGACCGCTGAAGAATATCAGCAAGCGTTAGATGCAGTGGCGGCTGGTTATAGTCATTTGCAAAATGCCTCTAAAGCAGATATTGCCGAGTTTAAAAAAGAAATGATGTCCAATTGGCAAAAGATCGCCAAGCAGGCCGCTCCAGCCAAGAAAGCTGCGAAGAAGGCTGTTAAAAAAGTCGTCAAAGAAGCAAAGAAGGCAGTAAAATAAGCACCTAAATAAAAAGGCCGGACTGAAAAGTCCGGCCTTTTTATTTCTGTTATACTAATCGCACTATGTCAGAATCAGCCGTGCTTTATCGTAAGTATCGACCATCTAAGTTTGCCGAGGTGAGAGACCAAGACCACATCGTGTCCGTGCTTGAAGGTGCGATCAAGAAGAAAACCATCCCGCATGCGCTTCTCTTTTGTGGAGGGCGTGGTACTGGCAAGACCACACTGGCACGCATCTTTGCCGCCGCTATCGGCACCACCGCCAATGACCTTTATGAAATAGATGCTGCATCGAATCGTGGTATTGGCGACATTCGCGAATTGCGCGAGGCGGTTCACACGCTACCGTATCATTCACCATACAAGGTATATATCATCGACGAGGTGCATATGCTTACCAAGGAAGCATTCAATGCTTTCCTCAAGACTCTGGAGGAACCACCAGCACATGTCGTTTTTATTCTTGCTACCACCGAGGAGGAAAAACTTCTCGATACCATCAAGTCGCGTTGTCAGATATTTCGTTTTCATCAGCCATCAAGAGCAGTGCTCAAAGAAACAGTGCTTGATGTGGCCAAGAAGGAAAAGTGTAAGTTGGACAAAGACGCGGCCGACCTGATCGCTATTGCTGGCGATGGTTCTTTTCGCGACGCTCTTGGAATCTTAGAAAAAGTCATTATTGCTTCTTCTGACGGTCAGCTTTCCTCAGATGAAGTAGCTTCAATAATCGGTGCGCCGCGGGGAGAGCTTTTGATGGAGGTTGTTCACGCTCTCACCAAGAAGGATGTTGGGGCTGGCTTT
>Ga0208958_1003661_pt1 | contig 11723 bp, 14 predicted proteins | sample RifOxyB1_FD_184032 | JGI IMG/M metagenome (GOLD analysis project Ga0208958, IMG submission 184032) | Soil microbial communities from Rifle, Colorado - Rifle Oxygen_injection B1 (SPAdes) | ecosystem: Environmental > Terrestrial > Deep subsurface > Rock core/Sediment | place: Rifle, Colorado...
ATAAAAAGCAAGACTAAAAAACCTTTCGTTGCCTCCTGTTTTTTTGTTTATAAAATGCAAAGAGAATAAAATAAAAAGAATGCCGAGAATAAAAGCCGTTATTCCAAAAAAATGAAGTATTGAAGGATGAAGGTTTATATCTTGCATAGAGAGAAGAACAGCATTAGAAGTAATTGAGTATTCTGTAGATAAATAAGATACAATAAATCCTCGAATAAACCTGTATGAAAAAAGCCCTAAACCAAGAAAACCAAGAATAAGAGAAAGTGAAAAAAAGGGAAGTATGAAAAAACCAAGCATGCCTTTTTTCGTAATAGAAGCCTTATATTTCAGCATTGTCTGCATTCCTCCAACACCCCATCTTGTTCTCTGCTTGAACCATTTTTTAATTGTGTCTGGTGAAACAGTTGAAGCATAGGAATCAAAAGACATTCTTATTTTATAGCCATTATAAACTAATTTCCAGGTTAATTCAATATCCTCAGTCATATTTTTCGTATCAAATCCTCCGACAGAAATAAGCACCTTTTTATCATAAATCGCAAGCGGGCCTGGAGTAACATAAATCGAGTCTACAAATCCAAGAAGTTTTCTTGTAAAGGCAATTACTTTATACTCAATTGCCTGCATTCTCTGAATAAAATTCTTAGGCTCTCTTACAATAATGCTTGTTGTAACTGCTCCAACACCCTCTTCATTAAAAAATCCAATCATCTTCGAAATTGCATCACTTCTTGGATAAGAATCAGCATCAACAACAGCAGCATAATCAGATTTAATCAGTTTTAATGCCTGATTAATTGAATCAGCTTTTCCAGAATTTAGCTTGTTAAACAATTGAACCTTTTTGTATTTTTTTTCAAGTTCGGCAGAGATTTTTTCAGTATCATCTTTAGAACCATCATTTACAATAATCACCTTCTCTAAATAAGGATAATCAGATGCGAGCACTGCTTCAACAGTCCCTTTAACACTATCCTGCTCATTATATGCTGGAATTACAACGCTCAAGCTGTAATTTTTAAGCGGTTTTGGGCATTCAAACACCTCTTTTCTGTTCTGCACAAAAATAAGAACAAACAAAAATAAAAAATAAAATGCCGCAAACATATATGCCAAATAAATTGCTGTAAGTAATTCCACCATTAAATATCAAATAACAGGGCGTTTTTTAACCTTTATGCTCTAATAATAGCATTGTCCGTAGGAGTAGTATTTTCATTATCTTTATTTAATTCACTATCAGGCAGATTACTCTCCTTTTCACTATCTGCTTTTTTCAAACTTCTCTCCTTTACATTAAAATAATCATAAAATTCGTCGCTTAATGCTAACTCTCTTGTTCTTCCGAGTTTTTTGGATTTTACAAGTCCTAATTCTACAAACCTTTTAACGTGGTCATAAGCTTTGTTTCCTCGTACAGAAATTATTTTTGCCTGTGTGATTGGATGCTTATAGGCAATAATTGCAAGAGTTTCCTGTTCTGCTTTTGTGAATTCATTGCTTCCTCCTGCAAGTTTATTTGCCATATCATGATAAGATGATTTGACATCCATTTTCCATAAATCTCCTTTATTAATAACCTCTATTGCATAACTATCATTATACCTCTCTGCAAGTTCAGAAAGTGTCCTGTTAAGGAGTATTGGATTTAAATCAGTCAGAGCAACAAGCTCCTGCACAGAAAGAAATTTTCCTGCAACAAAAAGCGCTGCCTCAACCTTTTTCAAATTTTCAGCATCTCTTGCCTCATCTGCCTCTTCATAGCTCTTTTTCTCTCTAACTTCTTTTACTTCTTTTTTTATTTCATCTTCAGAATTTTCTTGTTCTTTCATTATTTCGCTCTCCTCAGTTTGTTTCATTAATAGATAAAACAAGCAGGGTTTAAAAAGAGTTTTATGGTTGAAATACACCCTAAAATTAATTCTTCTAACATCCCATAACTTTCTCTTATTTAATGTTTGTTCATTGGTGTTTTTTATTTAAAGTCCAATTTGCGAAATATTCTAATTGAAATAGGTAAAATTTTATGTACAAACAGATAAGGATTTGCAGAATAAACAAGCGAGGCGAAGCCGAGCCACTAATTGTACTTGTGGCGAGCCCGCAGGCGAGCCAAACTCAAACCAAAAATAATCAGCAAAACATTTATAAACATATAACCACTATATAATTCACTATGGAAACTACAATACAAATAAGCAAGGAGTTGCTTAATAAACTTGCTGAAATGAAAATGCATGAAAAAGAAAGTTATGAAAGTATAATATGGGACTTAATAGAAGACAGGCTTGAATTTTCAGGAGAAACAAAAAGAAATATTGCAAATTCTGAAATTGAAATAATGGCAGGAAAAACAATTTCTCTTGATACAATCAAGAAAAAAATGAGGTAAAATGTATTCTGTTGAATTTTCAGAAACAGCGAACAGGCAGTTCGATAAACTGGAAAAAGGCATTCAATTAAGAGTTGTAAATGTTCTAGAAAGAATAAAAATCAGGCCTTATCATTTTATAAAAAGAAAAGAAGGAACAAATTATTTTATAGCAAGGATAGGCGAGCATAGGGCAATCCTTAGCATAGATGATGCAAGAAAAATAATTTTTGTTCTTGAAGTCGGACATAGAAAAAAGGTTTATGATTAAATTTTTTATCTTATCAAAGAATCCTTTAGATTATAGGAAACTTTATAAACTATAGCTTCCTATGGTTAGCTATGGTTACTACAATACAAATAGAAGAAAAATTAAAAGATAAATTAGACAAACTTAAAGTTCATCATAGAGAATCTTATAATGATTTAATAGTTCGGCTTATCAATTCTTTTTCTCCCAATAATTTTGATAAAGAAAGCTTGATAGAAACAATTGAAATTTTATCAGATCCAGATACAATGCGGGCTATTGCAGAATCTCTCGAAGAGTATGAAAAGGGAAGAGGCATAGAATTTTTCAAATTAAAAAAAGAGCTCAAATTAAATGTATAAAATAATTCTTGAAAAACAACCAGAGAACTTTTTAAGAAAGCTTGATAAAATAGAACAGGAAAGAATAGCAAAGAAATTAAATTTTCTTGAGGATAATCCTTATTTGGGCAAACCTTTAATCGGGAAATTATCGGGATTATGGAGTTTGCGAATTGGAGATTATAGGGCAATATATCGATTGAATAATGAGGAACTTATAATTTTAATTTTAAAGATAGGGCATAGAAAGAATATTTATGGTTAATCTTCCGTATATGTTTATTTTTCTATCACTCCATACCTTTTCCCCTTTTACATTTTAAAATAAATTAAATCACCAAAATGGATGGATTAAGGATTTACAAAAAATTAAACAAGTGAGCGAAGCGAACCAATTCATATAAAAAACAAAAAGCGGGCGAAGCCCGCTTAAATAAAAATATCTTTGAGTTCTGAAGTTATCTGAAGGTTCTTATTCCTAAGTCTTCAGCAACTGTCGGCTTAAGTGTTGTTGATTCAAACTGAGGCCTCCCCAAAATATACGGAGATTTGACTCCAGTCATTATTGTAATAACTCTTATTCTTCCTGCAAATTCTTTGTTAACTCTTGCTCCAATAATAACCTGTGCTTCTGGGTTGAGGTTTTCGGTTATTAATCTTCCTATATTGTCAAATTCCTCAAGTTTCATATCAGGCCCGCATGTAATGTGAATCAAAGAACCTGTAGCTCCTCTGTAATCAACATCCAGTAAAGGATGTGTAAGCGCCTGTCTAACTGCCTCATCAACTCTATTTTGAGTATCTGATTCGCCTATTCCAATAACAGCAACATCTCCGTTTTTCATTATAGCTGAAACATCTGCATAGTCAAGGTTAATCAATGAAGGCAGAGTAATAGTTTCCACAATTCCCTGAATCATTGTACTAACCAGCTCATTTGCAACAGCAAATGCCTGTTCCATTGGAAGATTTCCTGCAATATCGACAAGTCTGTTGTTATCTATAACAATACAGGTGTTTGAATTTTCCCTGAGTTCCTGAAGCCCGAATTCTGCCTTGTCAATTCTTGACTTTTCACATTCAAATGGCATTGTAGCAACTCCAATAACAACTGCTCCTGCCTCTTTTGCCATCTGTGAGACAACTGGCGCAGCGCCTGTTCCTGTTCCTCCCCCAAGTCCTGTAATTACAAACACCATATCAGAGCCAGAAACCATTTTCTTTATCTCTGACATAGATTCCTTAGCTGCCTCTCTACCCTTGTTAGGATATCCTCCGCATCCAAGTCCTTTAGTCAATTCTTTTCCAAGAAGGATTTTCTCGTCGCACTTTGTTATGCTCAAATGAAGAGCATCTGTATTAAGCCCGTAAATAACAGCTCCATTAATGCCCTTGTTGTAAAGCCATGTAACAGAATTGCATCCTGCTCCACCAACTCCAAACACTTTTATATTTGCCTTTCCTGCCTTAAGCTCGCTGAAATTAATGCTATAAGTGTCAGCGCGCTCAATAGCTTCTTTTGCAAAATCTAAAACCATTTTCCTTTTTTTCTTACCTCCTTTCAGTCAATATGCTAAAACAAACAAAGCGCTTGTTTATATAGTTTATTCTTGTGATACAATGTCAAATCAAATGGTATAAAGAGAATTTTAGCATAAACTTCGTTTATTTATTTTTCAAATCTTGCTCTATTTATTTATTGGTTTTTATATTTTTAATAAAGACATTGGATAATTTCATAAATTTAATGTAAAAAAAAGAAACTTCAATGAAAAGATGTTGAATGTGGGAAAAGAATGGGGGTGTTAGAAGAATAAATATTATGCTCGGCTTTGCCTCGCTCGCCTTTCACTCAAGATAGTGCGCTGCGCGCAATTGCACTCATTGTATAACCTTCTTTAGCTCGTGCAATTGCGCGCCTTCGGCGCGCTTGTTTTCTTTTGCAAATCTAACTCCATTGATACATTGGAAATTACATGATATTCAAGAAAATTAAATTAAAAAGTGTAAAATGCTGGAAAGTTATGGGGTGTTAGAAGAATAATTATTTGCCCTCAATTAAAATTAGCTTTTAAAAAGATAGCGCCCAATATCTTGGCATTATCTTCTTGTGAAAAATATCAGATTTTTCTGTCAGAAGAATCAGAAATTGCATCATCAGTTTCAATAAAATGAGGCATATACATTAATTTCATTTTTTTCTCATCATTTTTTTCCTTTTTTCCATATACCTCAACTCTTACACTTCCATCTAAAAACTTTACTTCCCAAAAGCGCCTTGAAAATTCTTCATAAACCTGCTGATAAACATTTGAATCATCTGGAATATCATCAATTTCCATTACTCTTATTAATTTTCCTCTGACTACTCTAAAACAAATTGCGCAAATAAAAGTTGCTGATTCTAAATCATTTATAATTTGCATATTTTTATTCAAATAATCTTTATTTAAAGATGTTGTTGTTTTGTTTTTTCAGAAATTGGACTTCTTTCTTTAATCATGCCATAACTTTTTCATATTCTTGCATCTTTTCATTGGTGCTTTTTATATTAAGTAATTTGATTCAATTGAACAACAAATGTTCCAAACAAATTAAGAATTTATAAATATTTTCACTCCAGCCCCTCAATCTCTCTCGCAATGCTCAACATTTTACTTTCTCCGAATTTCGGGCACCATATCTGCAAACCAACAGGCACTTTATTTATTTCTCCTGCAGGAAGAGTCATTGCGCAAATCTCTGCGAGATTTGCCGGTATTGTCAGAGCATCATATGCATAAACTTCCTCTACTTTCATTGACTCGCCAATTTTCCAAGGCAGTCCCGGGCAGGTTGGAACAATAATGCAGTCAACTTTTTTAAATGCCTTTTCAAATTCTTTTTTTATTAGTTCCTTAACTTCGAGTGCTTTTTTATAATATCTTCCTTCGTATTCTGCCCTCGAAATTTCATTTCCTCCAAGAATTCTTCTTAATACTTCAGGCCCGCACGATTCTTCAATTTTTTTTCCAAATCTTCTTCCGTCAAATTTTCTCGTTCCTGAAAAAAATTCTACATATACCAATGGATAGTATGTCTGAACAGCAACATCCAAATATTTTATTTCAACCAGTGCTTTTTTCCAGTTATGCTTTTTGCACAATGCCTCAATTTTATTGTCAATAATTTTCTGAACATCTTTATTTGCAAGTGGCTTTATCACACCAATAATAATCTTTTTAGGTTTCTCAATTTGAATTTGCTTAGAATTGTAAGTTATTGGATCTTTTTCATCTCGCCCTTTTATCACATCCAGAAGCAATGCAACAGATTCAACATCATTTCCTATACTTCCTATCTGATCCAAACTCATTGATAAATCAATTAATCCATATCTTGAAACTAATCCATAACTTGGTTTTATTCCAACAACTCCGCAATGACTTGAAGGATTTCTTATGCTTCCTCCTGTATCACTTCCTAAAGCAATATCACAAAATCCTGCTGAAACAGAAGCTGCACTTCCAGATGAGCTTCCTCCTGGAATTAAATGAACTGCCCTCGGATTTTTTGTTGGATTATAAGCACTTGTTTCACCGCTTCCTCCGCACGCAAACTCATCCATATTTGCAATTCCTAAAATAACTGCATCTTCTTTTTTTATTTTTTCAATAACTGTTGCATCATAAGGCGCTTTCCATGTTTCCAAAGTTCTGCTTGCGCAGTTGCATTCCATTCCTTTCACGCAGATATTTGCTTTTACAATTATCCCTAATCCTGCAAGTCTTCCTGCATTTCCTTTTTTTATTTTTTCATCAACTTTTTTCGCATCTTCAATTGCATTATGATTGACAGAAAGCACTGCATTGATTTTCGGATTTTCTTTTTCAATAACAGAAAGAAAATATCTTACATTTTCAACTGCGCTCATTTTTCCTTCTTCCATTATTCTTACTTTTTCAGATATGCCCATTTTATTCTATTTTTCAAATAATCTGCTTAATTTAAGGTTTATTGTTGTCAAAAATTCAAAGCATTTTTTAGCATAATCCTCCTCAAACAGCTTTCCATAATAGCTTATGCTGTTTCTCGACTGCCTCAGCTCATTGGCAAAAGAAACTTCCTGCTCAGAAAATCCAAGTAGTTTCATGTAGGCAACCTCTGCCTCATGTGCAAAATTTCCAGAAGCACTATATCCGTCGAGCATCATTTTTGCCCTTATTTTTTCTAAAATAATATCATGCACATCCTTTATAATTGAATTAGCATTAAATTCATCAATGCCTAATTTTTCAATCCTATTTTTTAATCCTATAAATGATTTTTCTGTCTCTACTTTTAAGAATTGGGCTCTTGGAGCATTAAATGTGCCTTTTTTAACAATGCCCTTGCGAAGATAATAATTAAAATCAAGCGGGAAGTTCATAATTTTATGCTCCCTTTTAAGATAATGCCATTTAAAATACTCTCTTTCAAATTTTTATGGAGTTTATTAAAATCTTCATAAAACTGGAGTATTATCTTTTTATTGAACATTTTCTCAAATGTTTTTATTTCCACTTCTCTTTTCTTGCTCCCGATAATAGCAATATCGATGTCTGAATTCTGGGTATCTTCACCAAATGAATAGCTTCCGAACAGGATTATTGTTGAGCCGGGAAATCTGCTGAATAAATATTCTGCTAATCCAGACTCATAAATTGCAGACAAATTTTCAATTCGTTTCATAAAATAAACATGATTATTCTGCATATTCAACCCTATTTCAAATGTCTTTGAAGAATCTTGTTTTTTTATATTTAATAATTCTGTTTTTTTCAGGGATTTAATTGATTTTGCAACTGCAGTAGGAGATATTTTTAAAGCAATAGCAATTTCGCGCTGGTTAAAATCTTTTCCAGCATTCATAAATAAAAGTTTTAAGATTCTTTTTTCAAGACGCGTAAATTGCTCCTTACATATGTCCATTTTAGTTTATAAATATAAACTAAAGTTTATAAATCTTTATACCAAAGTTATTACTTTATATCTCCTTTCTCAATCAAAAATTTAATATTATCTGCAACATAATATTTTCCTCTCTTAATTTCTGAAATATCTAACCATTTAATTTCCTTGACTGGAAGAATTGGTGTGATATCTTTTTTATTATTCAATTTTGCAAGATAGTGAATTAATACAATAAGCATTTTTTCACCAGTTTGCTGATTTTTCCATTTTAACATTGGATTTAATGGTTTTATTATTTCAATTTTTGCATTAATCTCTTCCTTAACTTCTCTTTTGCAGGCATCTTCTAAAGAGATATCCTCTCCAATAGTTCCTCCAGGAATTTTATAAAAATCATCTTTGTTGTCTTTGATGACTAATAATTTGCCATTTTCAATTATTATATGTCCTGAAGCAACAATTGTTTTCATTCCACCCACTTCCCTTTTTCTGCAATTATGCACTCGCTGTTCTTCTTAGGCGCATTCTTGAATATTAATTCCCTGAACTCTCTGTCTTTTTCATTCCCATTTCCTTCATTCCTTTCAAACTCTTCTCTTTCAACAACTGCTTCAGGAACTTTTGGAAGCTTTTCAAGAGTGTCTCCAAAAGCAAGAATCAACTCTTTTGAGTCCTTTTTTATTTTCTCTCTTTCTGCATCAGAAAGTTTCCTCCACATCATCTCGCTTGCCATTTGCCTTATTTATATTAAAATACAGGGAGTTTAAAAGGTTATAGATTTATTAGTTTATATCCGCAAAATCCGAGATTATATACTTCTGTTTTTCCTATCTTTTTTCTGCCTTTTCCTTCATGGATATGCCCGCAAAATACATACCTTGGAGATTTTGATTTGATATATTGTAAAATCGTTTTGCTTCCTGCGTGTTTGCCTTTCCATTGGTTTGGAGCAAAATTTGATTTAACCTTATCTAAAACTCTGTATGGGGGCTGATGGCATATTAAAATGTCCAAAAATCCAAAGTTTTTTAGAATTCTTTTTGCCTTGTCTGTTTGTTTTTTTGCTTCTGACATTTTTTTCTTAAACTCTGCTGGCTTGAATTCTTTAATCCAAATAGTATCTATAAAATATTCTAATCCTCCAATCTTTGCATTATTAAAATTTGCAATTTTGTTGTTAATTATTCTAACATTTTTAGTTGAATTTAAATTATTATACAAATATGGAAGTTTTGTCTTAATCTCTTTTGAGTACTTTTTTGTTTCATAGTTTGAAGATTCAACATTTCCGAATATCGTAAAAACAGGAGCAAATTTTTTAAGGTAATTTATTATCTGCATAGTTGAGTCATATGCTTCCATAAATGCTCTTTTTTTCGTATTTGAAGAATACTCTTTTTCTTGCAACCCTCTCTTTTTTCTTTCAATGTCCTCAAAGGCCATTTTGCGCATAAGATTAGAACTTCCTAAATCTCCTGTCAGCAAGATTAAATCTGCTTTTTTGACAGGGATTTTTTTAATTTTATTTAAGTTTCCGTGCGGATCGCCAATAACCAAAATTCTCATATCTTTCAGAGAAGAGTATTATTTAAAAAACCTTTTGAAATGCGCAAGATTAATGCCCTATTGGTAGTGAATACGAAAAGTGTATAGAATTACGATAAAGCTTATAAGAGTATTAAATAAAAGTTAAATATGGTACTTGGAATGGGACAATTATTAAGGTTATATTGTGTTGAGGATTTATATATAAAAAGGGGAGTCAGGGATCAAATTTCCTACGAAAGAGGAAAGATAGCAGAAACTGCCATGAAAAGGATTAGTGATTCATTAGCTGCAGAAAATTTAATTGAAACACTTAGAAGGATAATGTGGACAGAAGAAAGAAGCAAAAACCATCATCCCCATATTATTACGCCTTTATGGCCTGTTGGATTGATAACATTAAAATGCCCTGCCCAGAGGGCAGATGAAATATTAAGATCAAGAAGATTAGAAGAATACAATTTTGTCATAGACCATACAGCCAATTCTTCAGGAGGAATTCTTTCAGCAACTACTGATAGATATGAATTTTCAACATCCTATGGCAATGCATTTAGGAGTTATCATGATGCTGCAGAAGAAGTTAGAAAGCTGTTTGAAGAAAAAGAAGAATTTCAGATAGTTGGAGAAGGTTATACAGATTATATGCTTCTTAGAGGGGATGATGATTTATCCCAAGCGATAATTTATCTTGAAATAGGAAATATCCCCCTAAAAAGAAAAAATACTTTTTTAAGAGGGTTATATGAAATGGCACGTCCAAGCAAAAAACCAAAATCAAGAATACCAAAAAAAGATATCTTAGTCCTTAATTAACTTGTTCGCCAAGAATCATATGTCTTTCCCTTGATAGCAAAGATATAAACGAAGAAATATTAATATCTTATGCTATAAATAAATCTATTCTCTTTGAGAAAGACTATAATTTCCTTTTAAGATTATTTTTAGATTTCTTTTCTTTAACAATAAGTATATGCACCTCTTCAAGCTGCTTTTTATCAACCTCTGAAGGAGAGCCATCCATAGGATTCTGTGCAGACTTGTTCTTTGGAAAGGCAATTACTTCCCTTATATCATTATATCCGAGCATTAAAGCCACTAATCTATCAAGTCCCAACCCCATACCCCCATGAATAGGTCCGCCAAATTCATAAGCGTCTAATAAAAATCCAAATTTTTTATATGCCTGCTCTTTGCTTAATCCAATAACTTTCATTACTTTTTCCTGCAATTCAGGATTATTAATTCTGATACTTCCAGAACCTAATTCTGTGCCATTTAAAACAATATCAAATAAGTCTCCTTTGACTTTTCCAGGATCTTTCTCTAAAAAGGGAATATGCTCTTTTTTAGGAGAGGTAAACATGTGATGCTCTGGCTCCCATTTTTTTTCGTCTTTGCTATAAGAAAAAAGCGGGAAATCATAAACCCAGCAAAATGCAAATTCCTTGGCATCATTTTTATTTTTTCTTAAATCAGGCTTGTCTGTTCCATATTTTTTCATAGATTCTTCATAAGTCAGTCTCTCAAATTTTTTTAATTCAACTCCTAAAACCTTCTTAAAAACATATTTGTACATTGATTCAACAAAACTCATTATATCCTCTGAATCAACAAAACTCATTTCCAAATCAATCTGAGTATGTTCTGGTTGTCTATCAGCCCTTAAATCTTCATCTCTCAGACATTTTGCTATCTGGAAATACTTATCAAATCCAGATATCATTAAAATTTGTTTATAGAGTTGTGGTGATTGTGGCAAAGCATAAAACTTTCCAATATTTACCCTGCTTGGAACAATATAATCCCTTGCTCCTTCTGGTGTCGGTTTAACTAATAGTGGAGTTTCAATTTCAATAAATTCTTTATCAATAAAAAATTCTCTAACTGCCCGAGTAACTTTTGTCCTAAATATCAGATTTTTTTGCATTTGCGGCCTTCTTAAATCCAAAAATCTATACTTTAACCTCAAGTCTTCACTTGCAATTTTGTTATCATTAATCTCTATTGGAGGAGTTTTTGATTTAGAGAATATTTCAATATTTTCTGCTAAGACCTCGATATCTCCTGTTTCAATATCCTTATTTTCTGTGCCTAGCTTTCTAACTTTAACTTCCCCATTAATTTTTACAACATATTCTGGTTTAATTTCAACTTTTTCTTTTATAACAATTTGAGTTTTACCATATCTATCCCTCAAATCAATAAAAGAAATTTTTCCATGCTCCCGAATACTATCAACCCAGCCACAAAGAGAAACCTTTTTATTAATATCTTTTTT
>Ga0208958_1003662_pt1 | contig 11722 bp, 15 predicted proteins | sample RifOxyB1_FD_184032 | JGI IMG/M metagenome (GOLD analysis project Ga0208958, IMG submission 184032) | Soil microbial communities from Rifle, Colorado - Rifle Oxygen_injection B1 (SPAdes) | ecosystem: Environmental > Terrestrial > Deep subsurface > Rock core/Sediment | place: Rifle, Colorado...
TTTTGAAAATCAGATTTTTAGATTGGTTGATTTAATACAATAGATTTATAATTAATATTTTATTCTTAAAATTGTGCTCCTGTAGTATAGCCTGGATATATTGATTTTGGCTTTAGGATATATTGAGCAAGCTTTTTATACTCTTTCTGGTTCTTTTTCCTCCTATGATTTTGCTTCCGTCGTATAGTGGATAGTACATAGCCCCGCGAAGGCTGTAACCGGAGTTCGAATCTCCGCGGAGGCGCTTTTAATTATAAACTTCATCTCCTAAAGAAGTTCGATATAATCTGCAGATTCTTGCAAGTTTTGCTCTATTAACATCTTTAAATATGGGAATTGTAATATCTTCCTTAGCTAATCTTCTTGTAATAATATCAAATATGTCATCTAATTTTTGGATTTTATAATTCGAATAAATAATTTCTTTCATTTCCTTAAGAAATAAAAGTTTATAATCAAAATTTAAATTCATTGAAGGAATTTCTTGAATTAAATCTAATACTTTCTTATTGGGGGGAATAGGTTTTCTTTTTATAGTATGCCACATATTTTTCTTAGTCGGTTTTTCAATTTCTTTGATTTCATCTAAATCCTTAACCCATCCTAAAATTTCATCTCTATTCAAATTCCAAAGAATATGTTCTTTTTTTTCTGCAGAGCCCGATTTCTTTTCTAAAAATTCTTTTTTTCTCTCCAAATCTATTTCTTTGATATGCCTTCTAAGGCTCAGGTTGAATTCCAAACTAATATTATTTTTAACATCTGATTCCATAAAAGTTTTGAAATGAGAATAAAGCTCATCACTAAATGCAGCACTATCAAATTCAAAAATTCGATATTTATTTTTCAATTTTCTTTCAGTTAATAAAGAATTTTTAATTTTAGTCTGACCTCTTTCTTTTTTTGCTAAAAGTATAGGTCTTAGGTTATTATCCCATGTAGATTTGTTAATAAATTCTTTTAAATCTAAATATGAAAAAGTTTTGTGCTTGAACATAAACAAAATAGCTGGAGTGAAATATTGATTCGATATCCAGGACAAATTTCTTTTTTCACCTTTTCGTTGGAAATTTGTTTTTTGGACACCAAAATTAGTGATTATTCTATTTATCATAGGATTATATAATTATATGGTATTTAAATACTTTATTCTCAGAGAAAAAATCTGGATTATATGGTAAGGAGTTAAAAAATAGTTATAGACCAATTAATCTTATAGAGTTATGAAAAAGATTAAAAAAATTACAACATGTATTTCAATAGACGCAAATCTTTACAAAAAAGTTAGAATAATAGCCGCTGAAAAAGGCGTTAGAGCCTCAACAGTCTATAACGAAATTCTAAGGGAAAGATTTTCAGGGGAAACAAAATGAAAGAGAATATTTCAGTTTTAACCCAGTATTTTTTAAGACGAGCAACAGAGGAAAATATTTTGAAGAAAGATGAGGTTAGAGAAGATGGAAGAAGAGCAGAAAGAGTATATTAACGAACTTAAACAATATTCAATAAAACCATTTTTTGTAGTTCATCATAGACCAACTGGGGAAATGAAACCTTGGGAAACAGAGTTTAATTTTCCTTTGGATTATTATAGCATTCTTTCAAGAGAAATTGTTTTTGACATTGATTCAGAAGTTTGGAATGATTGCAAAGAGGCAGCAATGAGTATCTGTGGCTCTCTTGATAACTTAAAAATCCCCTATAATCTTTATTTATCTGGAGGAAAAGGTATACATATCCATGTATTTTTTAATATCCCTAATATTGATGAAAAATTCCTTAAAGATGTTGGAGATTCAGAGATTAGTTATAAGAATATAAGATTTTATTTTTTTAATTATATCCTTGATAAAGCTGAAATACCCTCCAATTTAAGAGGACCAGGAAAATTCTTAGATACACTATGTGTTAATTGGGATGACCGAAAAAAGGGGCATATAATAAGATGTTGTGGGGGTAGAAAATTTCAGAAAGATGGAAAAATAAATTACAAAACTTATTTAGAAAATGTGAAACAAATCCCAGACAGAAAAAATATTATTCTGCCAGAACAAGTAAAGTTTCCTCCCAAGATTGAATTCTGGAATATCCATCAAAGACTTTTTGATAATTTTCTTGAAGATTGGCATAAAGAGCATGTTAAAAAAGTTAATTCAGAAGAAAAAGTTTATTTTAAACTTGAATATGGAGAATATACTAAGCTTCCATGTATTGATAAGATACTTCAAGGTGCATCAGAGGGTAAACGAAATATTCTTGCCGGGACACTTGCTTGTGCGTGTGTATTAGATAATCTCCCCGAATCAGAAACATTAAAATTATTAGAACAATTTGTTAATAATTGCGAACCAGGGATTACAATTGATGAAGCCAAAAAATGGGTTGATTGGTATAAACAACAGCAATATGTAAGATGGACTTGTAGTTATGCAAAAGAATTAGGCTATTGTTCCTCAGATGTTTGTTCCTGTAAATTATTGAATAAGAAAAAAGAAAAGGTCTGGAATTTTCTTGAAAATAAGGATTTAACAAAATTTATTATTGAAATAATCCAAAATAAAATTCAAGGTAGGCAATATTGTGGAGTTATAAAAGAAGAAAAAAATTTGTTTCACATATTTCTTGTTTTTTTGTCTGCTTACAAAGACCCGCAAAATAGAAAACTTAGTGAAGAAAGTTCTGTTGGGAAAAGTCATATAGTCCTAGTAATGGTTCCATTTTTTCCTTCGGAAGATTTTATTATTGGAAACTTAACTCCTAAGGCCATTTATTATATGGCAGAAGAAATTGATGGGCAATTAGTAACCAATTTAGAAGGCAAGATAATAATTATCCTCGAAGAATCTCAAGCAAAAGATTTACTTGCAGAACTGAAACCAATACTTAGTCATGACATTAAAACTCTGCCTTATAGATATACTGATACTAATTTGAAAAAAACAATAACCGTGCATATTACTGGGCACCCAGTTTACATTGGACTCAGTGTATATAATGATAGGGAACATGAGCAATCAACTAGAGAATGGGAAATAAACCCTCTAAATAATTCAGAAAAATTTCAAATGGTTAAAGAAAATATTTCCTATGCAAATCCATTTACTAAAGATATTCTGCATCCAGATACGGATTTGTTGAAAGAAGCTGTTAAAGAAATTAAATTAAAAGCTAAAGATTTATCTGTGATAAACATCTGGGCACCTAAAGTATTGGCTTGTTTTAAATCAAATGAACCCAGAATTCAAAGAGATGCAAAAAGAATTTGTTCTATGATTGAATTAGTGTCCCTCTTGTATTATAGGCAAAGGGTTATTATTATAGAATCAGAAAAGAAGGCAATTTTAACAACAAAACAAGATATAATCAATGCGATTGAATGTTGTGAAGACTCAATATTTAATGTGGTTGTTGGAATAAGCAAAAAACAACAAGAATTTTTTGAAAAAGTTTTGTTAAATGAGACTGAACTAACTTATAAAAGGGTTTTTGAAAAATTCAGAAGTATTTGCGGAAGAACTCTTAAAGATGAAACTATAAAAAATCAATATATATTCTCACTTCAAAGAGCTGGATTCATTAATTTAGTTCCAAGCCCTGGTGATAAAAGAGAGAAAATCATTGAGTTAAATACTTATTTAAAAGATTTTGATTTTGAGAAGCCATTAAACGATTTTCAAGAGAAAATTAGAAATTTAGAAATAACAGAAGATGAAATTAAGGATTACTATGAAAAATGTGCATTAAATATTAATATTCAGAAAGGGGGGTCTTTTAAAAATAATGAAATAAGGATTGAAAAAGAAGTAGTCGACTGGGCTTATTTGCTTAATTCTATAAACCTTTAGTTCAAAAAAGTAATATTATGTCAGTACAACATCTAATTCCAATCAAGAAAGGACAAACAGACCTCCCTAGGAAAGGTGGACTAAGAAAAAGCCAACAAAAGAGGTTTTCGAATATTCTAAAAGGCTGTAAGAAGGCTAAATGTAAGAATTGCAAGTTTAGTTGTAATTATAAGAATTATACTTCTGAATCTGAACGGGTTTGCTTAGTCCCTTCAGCTAGAGCCAAATCAGTATTTGCTAAGCATTTTTTGTTAGAAAACATCATGACTGAAAGATTATCTTTTAATGAGCTATATTCTAGGTATAATTCTTGTTCTAAGGTTAAGGAATTAGTTGGGCTTTCTAAAAGTTTAATAAAACATAAGAAAAGGTTTTGTTAAATAACTGAATTTAATTTTATATAAAAAGATTTATTTAAAACATCAAAGTTTTTGATAACATCTTCAAAATAACTTAACAAAGGTTTTGAAATTTCTTTTCCAGTTTCATCATAAACTTTAATTAAATATTTTAGGTATGTAACTTTTGAACAGTCTCTTAAAGTATTGGTAGAAAAATCCAGAATTTGATGATGTGTCATTCTATTCCGAATCTTCCTAAAATCTATCAATTTTTCTCTTTGTTGTTTATAACAACTCACAAAATCATCTTCAAAATTTATAAATATTTTATTAACAAAAACGTTTTCGAATGAAACAAACTTTTCAGGAATACCTAATGTGTAAATTATGTTTACAATATGGGCCATAATATCTAAGCAACTATTTATTGCAAAAATAAAATATTCTGTTTGAATTATTGTTTCTATCTTTAAGTTATTTGATTCCATCTTCCTATAAAGTTCTATAAATTTAGAACTATCATCAATAATTACTTCACATTCTTTTTTTATTTCTTCTAAACAAAACAAAGCTGAATTATATCTTTGATTTAAAGTATAAAAATAATTTATTAATTTTTGTAGTTCTATTTCTTGTTTACAAAAATTAATTAATTCTAATGTTTTATAAGAACATCCCTCACTATTTTCTTGTTTTTTTGTTTCAAATTTAACAGGCAAATTCTTCAGTTTTTCAAAAAACTCTTTTTGTTCTAAGTTATTCTTATTAATAATTACATTCATAATTTAAATAACACTTTTTAATTATTAAATTTTACTATCTCTTAAAAGTAATCTTCTTAACTTCATCCAAAACTTTCTTTCCTTTAGATGTCAAAGAATAGAACTTATAAGACCTATCTAATGGATTTTTACAAACAATCAATTCTTTACTTTCTAATTCCTTGATAGCTCTAGAAATATGTGATTTGTAAAGTCGAGTTTCCTTTGCTAACAAACCAGAATATTTAGCTTCTTTCTCCAATGCAGACAATATTTGTAGTCTATTCTTTGCTCTCATTACAAATGAAACCAAACTTGGATACTCAACCATGAGGTCTTAGTGAGTTACCATTTTTAAATAGAAGAATTACCAAATGAGTTACCAAAAGTAATTTAAATGAATAATGTTTATATTTAGATATGAACAAATCTACAAAGAGAGTATTACTAATCCTTAGCTTAATTTTATTAGGAGTTTTATCTGGATGTTCACAAGAAAATAAAACCCAGTTTGTTTGTTCTGATGGGAGTACTGTTTCAAGTTCAGATTCCTGTCCATTAGAAGAAATAGATATTGAAGAAGAAGTTGATTATGATGATATTGAATTAATAGAAAAGTCTGGAGATTACTTTAAAGAACTTGGTGATGATAGTGATTTTAGTAAAAATGGAATTGAAACGGCAGTAAATCTTAACTCTTGTGCATATAGAGATTTTTGTTACGATTTTGATGATAACTTCAAAACCTTTGAAGAATTTTTGAGCCTATATAATGAACATCTATCATTTGGTATTGAAAAGATGAAAGCTTATAATAATCGTTTTGAATCTTATACTGTTTCTGAGGAATATTCTGAATACCAAAAGCATCTTATCACTAATACTGAAGATTACATTGAATGGTATGAAGATATACAAGAATTAATTGCTAATGGGGATTATACTGGTGATACTGTTTATGATATTGATTCTTTTGAAACTTGGCGTAGTTCAATGAGTATTATTGAAGAAGAATATCCTGAAATGCGTCAAAAATTGGAACTAAACTCTATTTAATTTAAGAATTTCTAATTACCAAACCAGTTACCACATCCCCAAAGCTATTTAAACGATAGTTAATTAATTATAATTATATTTGGAGGCTCAAAATGGCAAATAAAATGATTTATGGGATAGTTTTTGCTTTATTGTTAACTTTAAGTTTCGCTTCAGCAGAAGTTTATGATGATTTCTCTGGAAGTTCTTTAGATACGAGTTTGTGGACTGAAACTACTGACACAACTGCTTCAGGAGATTTGGATGAATTTTACTTAGATACAACAAATCAAAATTATCATACTGCCCAATTAACAGCAGGTGACAGAGGGATTCTATTGCTTTTAAATCAAGAATTTCAAGCAGGAGATACTTTAACTTATGAAGTTGATTATCAAGATGGTTCTGGAAACATTATTGGAAGAGAATACATTAATGGGAATTATTTAGATTTAATTGTTGGTGATGATAATGGATATATAGGATATTGGACTGGTGGAGATGTACATGATTTTGGAACTTATTATGTCTCTGTAACATTCGCTGAAGATTCTGCAAGTTTTGAAATTACCAATCCTGACGGAGATGTTTGGTCTGATACAGCAACTGGTTTAACAGGACCTTATACTTATGGTGTGGCTACTAGAACTGGTGGAGATGGAACTGGGCATATAGATTATGATAATTTTGAATTAACTTCTGCTGAAGATAGTTCATGCAGTTGTACTGAACTTGAAGCACAAGTTGAATCTTTAGAAGATACGGTTGCAACTTTACAAGCTCAATTAACAACTATTGAATCTGAAATTGATGACCATGAAACAAGGATTAGTTCTTTAGAAAGTGCAATTCGTTTTATTTCTAGAAGAGTGAACATTCTTTGGAGGATTGCAAAGCCTTAGAAAATGAATAAATTATTTTTTTCATTAATTTTTATTTTCTCTTTGGTTATTATAACAAGTTGTTCAACTGAAACTCAATATGTTTGTAGTGATGGGAGTATTGTTGAAATTGCTGAAAATTGTAATTTACAGGAAGTAGAAAGTAATTGTATGATTCTGAATGGTTATTCTTATTGTGACGATGATTTATATTTTCTACAAAAAATTACCGAATTTGAAACTGAATGGTCGCAATTTAATAATGAAAGGATTGAAAAAAGTGTTTATTTGATGTTTTGCGAGCAAGATAATTTCTGCATTGAAGGAGAAACTATTGACTCACAAAAAGAGGATTATTTAGATTTTTTAGAATTCAATATTGAAAAATGTGGAACTTATAAAACAAGGTTTGAATTATATAAATTATCAGAAAAGTATGAGCCTCTAAGACAAGATTATATTGAAGGATTGGATTTAATTCAACAATATTACAATGAAATTATTGAAAAAGTTAATAATGGAAACTTAAATTCAACACAAGAAGAAGAATTACCTTCTTTTAATGAGTTATTAAATTCTCGAAAGGCAATTATTAAACAACTTGATGAAGTAACAGAAGATTTAGAATTAAGTAATATCTAAGAACTTAAAAATAATCTTCAACTCATTAATTATTTAATTCTAGAAAAAATTATAAATATTAGAAACAATAACTAGTTGAAGTGAATGATTCTGAAAAACCCCCAAAAGAAAAAGAAAATTCCCAAAAAGGATTGAAAATTGAAGGATTGTTTCTTGCATCCATTTTCTGTTTATTATTGATTTCTTTTATGTTATATCTTCACTTTCCAGGTTGGAGTGAAAATGAAATTCCTATACAGGAACCATGGCTTCAAACTATTGCTCCAGAATCTGTGTTCAAAGCTAATTTTAATTATACATTTGTTGGCGATGAAATACCAGTAGAAATAATTCTTTGTCCTTATCTTGAAGATTGTATTCCTTGTCCTAATTGTACTATAGATATTTTCTATGATTTTGGAGATGGAAGAGAATTATATCAAAGCAATATTTCTCTTGATGAAAATAGCTCTTTTAATTTAATAGTTAAAACTGAACCAACATTTCTTTATGTAAATGTAAAAAATGCTGGAATTGGTTGGTTAAGAATACCTAAAGAAACTCCTAAGCAATGGATTTATGAAGGATTAACTGGGAAAACTTATATAGCAACAATTATTAAAACATGGATAGGGTTTTTATCAGCTGTATCTTCTTTAATTTCTGGACTAATCTTAATAATCAAGTATCTGAGAAAAAAACTCAAAAGAAAACCAAAACCAGACTATATTGGATAAATTAAATTACTTGTATAAAACCTTTTTTTGGTTCAAAAATATCGCCATTATGTTTTAAAGAATCTAAGCATTCATCTATTTTATCCGTCGATAGTTCTATTTCTACCAAATGGAGTTTTAATTCTTCAATACTAAGAGAATTTTGTCCATTTTCGGTTAATTTTAATATTAGATGGTTCAATTTTTCTAAATCTTGAGAATGATGAATTTCTTTCTTAGATTCAGGAAGATTAATTTCAATAGTTGTGGAATTGATTAACAAAATTTTCGAAGACAAGAATAAAGCTTCAATGAAATCTATCACTAATTCTTCTTTTAATCCTTGTTCCTTAGCACTTTTTAACAAATCGTTTATTTGCCAGAGATTTTTTCTTTTCCTTGATAACAATTCCTTAAACATTTCAAATTCAAGAGAAAAATTCTTACGGTTTTCATAAATTTGAAATCTTTCAGAAATAGATTTTTGAGTTAATTTTTTGGGTATATTGTTTTCGGAGGATAAAATTTCTAACCCATATACCTCCATATTTGCTTTTATGAATTTTCCTTCTTCTTTCTCTTTGAAAGGAATATCAAGAATCCCGTTAAGAATTATATCATCACCTTTATTAAGATTTTTTGAGGCTAGTTCTTTTAAAAGAGTTGCTTTTAGCAATGAACCTTTTGGAGTAGTTATATCTTCTAGAAAGATTACTCTTGAATCTAAAATCTTAGAAGAGATTTCTTTAAAATTATGTTTTCTGCCACAACAACATATAAAAGGGGTCATCATTTTTTTTGAAAAATCCTGAGGAACCGTGATGGTACTGCCACAAGAAGGACATTCAAATTTTATAAATTTATGAAACGTTTTTAATTCTTCTAAAATTCGAATCTTACCCTTAATAGCAACCAAAGGTCCATAATACTTCATTTGAATATCTTTAATTGAAATGATTGAAGATTCTGGCAAATTTTTTATTTGAAGGGAGATTTCATTTGTAACTCCAAAATCATTCAAAGCCAATTCTAAAGCCTTGATTGTTTCTTGAGGAGAGTCTAATAATTGCCTAGCAAGTATAGGTTCTAATTTTGTTAATTCCAAAAAATCAATAATCAAATAATCCAACTTCTTAGATAAATTTTCATGTAACTGCCTTTGATAGCTCTGTTCAATAAGCTTTTGAAATTTTCCTATTTGTTCTTCTGCATCAATGGCCATAAGCTGTGAAATAGAATTTCTAAATATAAAGATTTGTGTTGTTTTTTTGAAAGATTCTTGAACATTTTATTACTAAAGAATACCTTATTCTTGATATAAGTGTATATGAATCAGAGTAATATATAAATTAAAACTTAATATATTATTTAAATTAAGTGAAGTTCATTTTTTTAATGACAAATGATTTAGAACTAGCTCAGAGCTCTGCACAGCATCATGATATTATTGCTTGGCAGTCAATTGTTTATTTATTAGGTTTTACTTTAACCTTGATAAGTTATTATTTGTCAAAATATCCTAATGGAGAACCATTTTTGAATAGTATTTTACTTGGTGGGGCAACATTAACCTTAATTATTTTTAGTGTTCAATTCAAAAAATCTCAATATTACAAATTATATTTCTATTACATATGTCAAAAAATAGAAAAATCTATTATTCATAAAAAGCTTAGTAAATTAGATAATTATATGAATCGATATTTCACCTTTACTCCAGCAAGTTTGATTGAAGTGATTATTGTTCTGTTATTCTTTTTTTTCATATTTTTTAATGTTTTTGAAGTGATAAAACTATTAAAAATCTCTGATTATGATAGAATGATACCATTTGTAATATTGGCTTTTGCAAATCTTCTTGGATTTATCTGGTCTATTTTGTTATTTAGTTTTTTTGATAAAAAAATTATAAAAAGAATTAAAAAAGAGGTTGAAAAGAATTAGATTTCATTTTCCAATCCTTAACAAAATCAAACACAAATCCATCTGTCCTCGACCATATTCTGCTAACTCCTTTCTTTTATTCAATTGTAAACAATCTTTGTAGATTTCTAGAATGATTTTATTTTCCCGTTGATTCATTCTGAAACCTCTTTTAATTTTTCAACATTATGAAAAATATCTCTTAATTTCTCAATTAATTCAGGGTCATTCTTCAGAACTTGATACATCATTTCTTTCAAGTCTAATTGGCTATCATTTTCAATTCCTTTGAAATTCTTTGTCATCAACTGTTGATGCAATTCTTCTTCTTTCAGCTTGATTTCTTGGAGTTTAAGATGAGCATTTATACTCAAAGCCATCCCACAATTACAGAAGGAACTATCGGCAGGATTTACTTTATTACATCTAGGACAAGAAATAGGTTTTAAAGCATGTTTCTCTCCTTCTAACACGAGATTTTCAGTGTTTAATAATCCTCTATGTAATTTCATTTTCTCAAGAACGCCATCAATGCCATAATGAATATAAGTATTAGGCATATCACTTCTTTCAGACCATCCCGCCAATATTCTCAAGTCTCTTTCATTTAATTTTTCAACCTTTGCCCACCAACTAATTCTGCTGTGTCGTAACAAATGGCAGTAGATGTGTTTGTTTATCTTTGCTCTTTTTGCATAAGTCTTTAACATAGAACCAACAGATGTGGCTTGAATCATATTTCCGTAATGATTTGAAGCAAAAGAAATGAAAGCATAAGCTTCTGGATTGTCTTTATCTGGATGATTGTTTATCCAATTTAGTAAGAAAGGTGTTGAATCAAACAATGGAATCTTTCTTTTTTGTGTCTTTGAGACTGTAACTTTTAAGATTGTTTCTTGTTCATTGAATTCAATATCTTTGATTTTTATGTTAAGTAGTTCAGAGATTCTTGTTGCAGATTCGTAAAGAGTTATAATCAAAGCTTTATCTCGTAGATTATCACTCTTAGAAACAATCTTTTTAATTTCGGAAGGTGAAAGTAGTTCAGCTTCAAGTAATTCTTTTCTTACTTTTTTGAAATCAATGTCCATTAAATACTTTGGAACATTTTCATCAAAATACCAAATCAAAAATCCTTTAATTATTATTTTTGTGTGTCCAATAGTTGAATCCTTAAGTCCTCGCCTCTTTAACAATGTTATATAACTGTTAAATGTAGATTCTTCTCTAAACTCTTCAAGTTCTTTGTCTTTGAATTCAGTAAGCATTTGAACACAAAGGTATACCTTGTTTCTAACACTATGTATGCTCTGTGTTCTAGCTATTTGTTTTTCCATATATCTCTTAATAATCCTCTTCTTTGCTGTGTTTAAACAGCTATTTTCAATAATTTCACCGATATGTTTATAGTTCATTTTTTGTTGTTTTAGAACTCAGAAAGAACATTTAAAAACTTGCTACCAATTCCATATAATCGATATATCCTAAAGTGAAATTAATTATAGCCTGGATAGTACGTGGCCCCGCGAAGGCTGAGACCAGGGTTCGAATCCCTGCGGGGGCACTTTTAATTAACAACATTTTATAGTTACCAAAAAA
>Ga0208958_1003665_pt1 | contig 11715 bp, 12 predicted proteins | sample RifOxyB1_FD_184032 | JGI IMG/M metagenome (GOLD analysis project Ga0208958, IMG submission 184032) | Soil microbial communities from Rifle, Colorado - Rifle Oxygen_injection B1 (SPAdes) | ecosystem: Environmental > Terrestrial > Deep subsurface > Rock core/Sediment | place: Rifle, Colorado...
GTCAGTAACATATGAAGATGTTGGTGGGCTTACTGAGGAAATTAAAAAAGTTAGGGAGATGGTGGAATTGCCATTGAAGCATCCAGAGTTGTTCGAGAGATTAGGGATTGAGCCGCCAAAAGGAATTCTATTACATGGACCGCCAGGGTGTGGAAAAACATTACTCGCGAAAGCTGTAGCGAATGAAACAGATGCAACATTCTTAGTAATTAATGGACCTGAAGTTGTGTCAAAGTTTGTTGGGGAAGCAGAGAAGAAAATAAGAGAGAAGTTTGAAGAAGCAGAGAAGAAAGCGCCAGCTATATTATTCATTGATGAGATTGATGCGATTGCTTCCAAGAGAGAAGAAAGTTTTGGGGAAGTAGAGAAGAGGATGGTTGCACAGTTGTTAGCGACGATGGATGGGATGAATGATAGAGGGAAAGTTATTGTAATCGCAGCAACTAACAGACCTAATTCAATAGATCCTGCATTGCGTCGTCCTGGTAGATTCGATAGGGAAATAGAAATTGGGGCGCCGACAAAAGAAGGAAGATTGAATATTTTGAAGATTCATACTCGGAACATGCCATTAGTGCCGCCTGTGAAAAGAAATTATTTGCAAAAAGCATTAGAGCAAGTTTCTGAGGAATTGAAAAATAATAATAAGGAACCTAATGAGGCTGAGGAAATTAAAGAGACTCAAAGATTGTTAAAAGAACTTTTGAAAACTTTGAAGAATGATCAGAAGCAGTTTGATTCATTATCGAATGATGCGAAAACAAAATTGAAGCCTTATTTGATATTAGGAATGTTGAATGAGATTGCTGCACGGACGCATGGGTTTGTTGGAGCGGATTTAGCATCATTGTGTAAAGAAGCTGCATTGAATGTTATTAGGAGAGTATTGCCAGATATTAATATGAAAGAAAGTCAGCAAGTGTCAAAAGAAGTTTTGGAGAAGCTAACTATTTCTGCAGAAGATTTTGAAGAAGCAATGAAGAATGTTGCACCGTCGGGAATGAGGGAAGTATTAGTGGAAATACCGAATGTAAGCTGGGAAGATGTTGGGGGATTGGAAACCATTAAAAAAGAGTTAATCGAGGCTGTTGAATGGCCATTGAAGTATCCAGATAGATTCAAACAAATGGGTATACGACCTCCAAAGGGTGTGTTACTTTATGGGCCACCAGGGTGCGGAAAAACATTATTAGCGAAAGCTGTTGCATATGAATCTGAAGCTAATTTTATTTTAGTTAAAGGGCCAGAGTTGTTGAATAAATTTGTTGGTGAATCAGAAAAAGGTGTTCGTGAGATATTTAGAAAAGCAAGACAGGTTGCACCGACTGTAATTTTCTTTGATGAGATTGATTCGATTGCAGTGCGTAGAGGACAAGGTGGAGAAAATAATGTAACCGAAAGAATGGTAAATACTTTATTGACTGAAATTGATGGTCTAGAAGAATTGAAGGATGTTGTTGTAATTGCTGCAACTAACAGACCAGATATTTTGGATCCAGCATTATTGAGACCAGGACGATTTGATAGAGTATTATTAACACCTTTACCAGACGAGAAAGCAAGAGCAGATATATTTAAGATGTATACTGAGAAGAAAAATATGCCATTAGCAAAAGATGTGGATTTCAAAGCATTAGTTTCGAATACACAAAATTATGTTGGGAGTGATATTGAAGGTGTTTGTCGGGAGGCAGCAATGCTTGCATTAAGAGAGAATATTGATGCAAAAGAAGTTGCAATGAAACATTTTGAAGGTGCTCTAGATAAAGTTAAAGGTTCAATCAGAGAACAGGATATGAAAAAGTATAGAGAAATCGAGGATACTTATATACGGACTGCTCGTGGAGCGCAGATTACTTCTAAGGTAAGTTATACAGGATAAATTTATATAGTATTTATTTTCTTTTTTTTAATATGAAATTTAATCCTAGTCAAAATAATGTATTTGTAGATAATGAATGTAGATATATTCCAAATATGGTTGTTCTTATGAGAGGGATGATTGATGGTGATAGTATTCCTGAAGTAAGATTAGATCATAATCCTAATGATGATTCTTATCTTATATCTTCTTTTGATGGAATATTTGGTGATGATAAAAGTGATGGTGGACATAGTAGATTATTTGCGGCATTTTTGTTAGGTTGTGAACTTGAAGTTAAAGTAGTAAAATCTTCTCGTAGGAAACAACTTGAAATACCCTTAAGAGCAACAGTTTTATCTTATGATCTATCTTTTCTTATAACGAGTAGGTTTAATGGAAAAAAATATTCTTCTTTGCCTAGTCCTGAATCTTTCTTTGAAAGTTATAGTCGAATAAACGAAGCTTTGAGAAATGCACATCAAGGTGATTATTCTTTTTCTGTTGAATCTTATTCAAAACTTTTTGAAGATTATAATGCACAATTTCAATTAGTTATAGAGCAAATTCAGTCGTTCTTTATCTAATCTTCTTTAAAATAATATTTTGATATAATTACATAGATTTAAATAGAATTTATTTTCTTTTTTTTTAATGGTTGATTATTCAAAAGCTGTTATAACTAGGGCTACATTATATGGTATTCATACTCATTTTGATTTGGTTTTATCCAGAATGCTTAATGAAGTTCTTTGTTCAAGGTCTTTTAATTTTACTTCGCCTGTTGCTATATAAACATTAAATTTAAATTTTCCATCTAATGATTTTTGATCGTCTTCAAAGAGTCTTGGGTTTATTGTATATTCTAAATCATAAGGTTGTTTATTTAACATTTCTCTTAATATTATTGGAACTGTTTTTTCTATAAATTTGTTTATTTCCATTGAATTATACATGATACCTCTAGGAAGATATGAAAATGGTATAGGAATTACTTTATCTGGTTCTGTTATATCAAATTTATAGGGTACTGTAAGCTCAAATAAATATTTTTCACTATCTTCTTCTTTCTTTAATGTTATTGATTCTTTCATATTTGTTTTGCCTTTACTACTTTTGGATAATAAAGTAAGTTTTGTAATTTATTTATTAAACTTTCTTCAAATAATTACGTAAAATACGAAATATTTATATAGTTTTATTCTAATTTAATCTTATGAATAATATAATTTCTAATCCTCAAATAAAATTAGATTCTAAAGATAAAAAAATATTAGAATTATTAAGTCAAGATGCTAGAATGTCAATAAGTGAAATTTCTAAGAAAAGTAAAATTCAGAGAGATAGTGTTGCATATCGTATCAATAAATTAGAAAAATTAAATGTTATTAAATTTTATACAACTATATTAAATCCTTCAGCCTTAGGATTTCCAATCTATTCTTATGTGCATATAAAATTACATAATTTAGATGAGTCTCTGGAGAAACAATTTGTAGCATTTCTTGTTGCTAATCCTCAAGTTACTTATGTAGTTAAAATATCTGGAGAATGGGATTATGATATAACTATCGCAGCGAAGGATTTGGGTAATTTTGATGATGTTTTAAAAGAAATTAGATATAAATTTTCTAAAATAATTCAAAATTATAGTTCTGATTTGATTTTACAAGAATATAAGTTTGATTATTTAATAGATCTACTTAACGTGAAGATATAAATATAGGTAAAACTTTAAGGAAGTTATGAAAGGGTTTATCGTTGATGCAACTTACAAAGTAATTGGTGGAAGAGCTTATGTTGCGTTGTTTGGTAGAAGTGAAGATAATGAAGCGTTTTTGACTTTGAATTATTTCAGACCTTATTTTTTTGTTCAAGAAAATGATTTGAAAAAAGCACAGGAAATTGAAGATTTTGATTTTGAAGAAGTGAAATTGAAAACTTTTGATGAGAAAAAGGTTGTTAAAATTTTTAAGGATCTTCCTTCTGATATTGTTAAACTTAGAAAAGAGTTTGAAGGAGAAAAAATTAAGACTTATGAGGCAGATATTAAGTATGCACAAAGATTTTTAATTGATAACAAGATTCAGGGAGCTGTTGAAGTCAAAGGAGATTTTGAATATCAAGAAGGAATAAAAGTTTATAGAGATCCTGAGTTGAAGAATTGTGAAGCAAAAATTAATTTGAAAATTCTAGCGATTGATATTGAGACTGATAAAACTGCAAAAGAGATTTATTGTATTTCTTTGGTGATGGAAGATTATAGAAAAGTGTTAATTGTTGCAGATGAATCTTTGAAACTTGCTGAACATTTTAAAACTGAAAAAGATATGTTGGAAAGATTTTTTGTTTTGATCAAAGAGTTAGATCCAGATTTAATTACTGGATGGAGTGTTATTGATTTTGATTTGAAAGTTATTCAGAAACGATGTAAAAAATTAGAAGTGCCTTTTGTTTTGGGAAGAATAAATAGTCCTTCTAAACTTATTATTAGAGAGGGATTTTTTGATACTTCGAAAGTTGTTGCAGAAGGAAGACAAGTAGTTGATTTAATGGCTTGGGTTAAAAATAATTTAAAGTTAAACGATTATAAATTAGAAACAGCTGCGCAATATTATGTGGGTGAAGGGAAAAATGTGCAATTTATTGATAAGGGGAATGATATTGAAAAATTATTTATTAAGGATAAACAAAAATTGGTTTATTATAATTTGAAGGATTCAGAGTTAGTTTTGAATATTTTGAAAAAAAGTAATTTGCTTGCATTGTATACAAAAAGAAGTTTGCTCACTGGGTTAATGTTGGATAATGTTAGAGGAAGTATTGCAGCTTTGGATTCTATCTATTTAAAAAAATTAAGAGATAGAGGATATGTTGCACCTTCTCTTGGACATCATGAGAAAGATGAGCCTATTACTGGGGCATATGTAATGGAATCTAAACCAGGATTGTATGATGGGATTGTGGTTTTGGATTTTAAATCGTTGTATCCTTCATTGATGAGAACTTTTAATATTGATCCATTAACTTTTGGTAAGAAAGGAATCAAAGCTCCAAATGGTGCAACCTTTTCTAAAGAAGAAGGGTTGATGCCGGTAATAATTAAGGATTTATTAGAAGTCAGAGAAGAGTATAAAAAAAATAAAGATGAGACTGGAAGGTATGCGATTAAGATTTTGTTGAATTCTTTTTATGGAGTTATGGCTTCACCTATGTGTAGATATTATAATTTAGAATTGGCTAATGCTATTACTGCGTTTGCAAGATTTTTTATTAAAAAGATGGCTTCTTGGATTAGAGAAGAGGGTTATGAAGTAATTTATTCTGATACTGATTCTGTTTTTGTTGTTGCAAAAGAGGATCCTAAAAAATTAGGAAAAGAATTAGAAAATAAAATGAATAAAATTTTGAAAGATTATGTTAAAGATGAATATAATATTGAATCTTTTATGTATTTAGAATTTGATAAAGCTTATACAAAATTTTTAATGCCGCGTTTAAGAGGAGAAGAAAAAGGTGCAAAGAAAAGATATGCAGGGTTAATTGATGGGAAATTAGATATTACTGGTATGGAAGCTGTGCGTGGAGATTGGACACCTTTGGCGAAGAAATTTCAGGAAGCTTTGTTGATGAGAGTTTTTATGGGAAGAAAAGTTGAGGATTTTGTATTTAATTTTATTAAAGATTTGAAGAGTGGAAAATTTGATGATTTGCTGGTGTATAAAAAAGGTTTGCAGAAATCTTTGGATGAATATACTAAAACAACACCACCACATGTTAAAGCTGCTCGTAAATTGAAGAATTTTAAAGGATATATTGTTAGATATGTTTATACTACTGAAGGAGTTGAGCCTATTGAACTGATTAAAGGAAAATATGATTATGAACATTATATCAATAAACAACTCAAACCTATTGCTGATTCTATATTATCTTTTATTAATTTAAAATTTGAAGATATGTTATCTGGGCAAAGATCATTGAAAGGTTTTTAATCCTTTAATTTCAGAAGGTTTTAATTCTTTTTGTTGAGAATTTACATAAATTAATTTTATCTTGTAAATTTTTTGTTTATCATGAATAATAAATCCATAACTTTTTTTTGTAGGAAGATAAGTTTTTGTGTTTTCGGAATATTCGTATTCATCACGCCAAGTATTTGTGTTTAAAATATATTTCTCTTTTATTTTGTATAATGATGATACATGGTTATGTCCATAAGAGATTACTTTGAATTTACTGGAAAGAAGTTTAATTTCTGCTTTATCTTCAAATTTAACATCATAATCTTTTTTAAGAAAATTTCTCATATATTTTTTAAAATCTTCCCAGGTAAAATTATATAATTTGTCTTTTTTGTATCTAAATTGTGTATAAAAAAATGATTTTAACATATAAAAAAATGTGTCAATAATTACTCTTTTTTTGACTTGGTTATTTAATGTATTTAATGTTTTATTCTTTGGAAAAATTCTTTCTAACATAGGAAATTCTTCTTTGATTTTTATGAAATGTTCTTTAAGGGCATTATATCCCCATGGAACTAATAAAAAAGGTTCTTCAATTACAGTTTGAATTTTTGGATGAATTAATGTATTTGGATCAACTCTGAAAAATTGGTCTAATTGGGAACCATGTTCGAATAATACTTGATAGCTTTTAAATTCAAAACCTGGGAAGACAATTTTCTTTTTCATTTTAACTTTGTCTTTTAAAATTATTTTTCTTAATTCTTTTTTTATCTTACTATAAATAATATTGTAATCATGATTTCCTATTATAAATATTATTCTTGTATTACCCAAATTAATGAATTCATTTAAAATATTAAAAAAATCTGGGTGGGCTTTATGCATATGTTCGAGTTTCCAAAGGGAAATATTTTCAGTAATGTGCCTAGGATAAGTATTTTTATAGGGTGCTTTTAGAAAATCAAATATATCTCCGTTTAAAACTAAATCTATATTATATTTTTTGTGATAGTGAAAATTTGATCTTAGTGTTTCACAAAATAATTTGTCTTCAACAAAGTCGTCAGTATTATTTCCAATACCAACTTCTATATCACTAAAGACTAATGTTAACTTTTGCATAGATATTTGATATAATGGCTATTTTAAAAGTTTTTGCTGTATAATTCTTGGAACTTTGCATATCTCTGGATTAAAAACATAAGTGTTTTTGGAATCAAAATAACCGCATCTAAAATTTTCTAAAGGTATTTGGGTGCGTTTTGATAACATATAGGCATAAAAGAATGTTTGAGTAGAAGCATATTTTTCTAAGTGGGCGTTTGGTTTGTAGTCCCATATCCAAATTTTGTCATCTTCGATTCTTAATGCATCAATATGGCCTGTTAATGGGTTTTTTGAGTTGAAAATATTTTCATAATGGTCTAGTTCTGTTGGTTGTAACCATAAAGGAACTTCGATTGCGATTGTGTTTGAGTCCTCTTCAAGCATAAACATTTGGACTTTTGGATGGGCTGTTGTGAATCTCTTTGCGTTATTCTCTAAACCATTTTTTGCGAGAATATTTACTTCATGATTTAGTACAGGTTGTAGGTTTAGATTATTTAAGTTAAAAGTTAATTTTGAGGATCTGGGTTCTAAAGAAAAATAATCGTGAGGGCAATTTTCAAATACATCATACAAAAATGTTTTTAATTCTGGAAATTGTTTTGTTAATTGTTTTGTTTTTGGTTCGTGGACTCTATAAAAATACCACCATCCATGCTTGAAAGAAACTTTTTTAATCACCATCTTTTATAGTTTTTTGAGAGGAAATCTATTTATATGAATTTCTATTATTTATTGATTATGGGAGTAAAGATTTCTGAGTTAGTTGATAAAAGGGATTTGAAATGGGATGAGCTTAATGGTAAAACTCTTTCTGTTGATGCTTCTAATGTTATATTTCAATTTCTGAGTTCTATAAGGCAACAAGATGGGACTGCTTTAATGGATGAAAATGGAAATGTTACTTCACATTTAGTGGGGTTATTCTCTCGTGTTCCTAATCTATTACAAAAAGGGATTACTCCAATATTTGTATTTGATGGAGTTGCGCCACATTTGAAAGAAAAAGTTAGAGAAAAAAGAAGAGAAGCAAAAGATAAAGCGTTTGATAAATATAATCAGGCAATGGTTAGAGAAGATACTGAAGGTTCTAGTAAATATGCCAAACAATTGACTTTTGTGAATACAAAAATGTTTGATGAATCTATGGAACTTTTGAATGCATTAGGGTTACCTGTTGTTCAAGCACCATCTGAGGCTGAAGCACAGTGTGCATATATGGTTAAGAAAAAATTAGTTTGGGCTAGTGCATCACAGGATTATGATTCATTATTATTTGGAGCTCCAAAATTAGTTTTTAATTTGACATTATCACAGAAAAGAAAAATTACAGGGGGAAAATATGTTTTTATTGCGCCTTATCTTGTTGAATTGAAAGATGTTTTAGAAAAAAATAATTTGACTCAAGATCAATTAATTATTTTGGGAATTTTAATAGGTACTGATTATAATCCTGGTGGTGTTAATGGTATCGGGCCGAAGAAAGCGTTAAAGTTATTGCATGAAACCAAAAAATTTGAGGATATATTTTCTAAATTAGAAACTGATTTTGATTGGGAAGAAATATTTGAAACTTTTAAGAAAATTCCTGTAGAAGATGTTGTATTAAAGAAAGAAAGATTGGATGAGGAAAAAGTTAAATCTATATTAGTCGATGAGCATGATTTCTCTCTTGAGAGAGTTGAATCAACTTTAGAGAAACTTAAGGGATTAAAACCCAAAGATAGTTTGAGTAAGTGGTTTTAGAAGGCTTTTTAAAATGAAGATTTTTTGTTTTTTGGATGATCTATGGCGTATTGTTTTATCTTCCTGATTCTTTTGATTTTGATCCTGTAAGAACATTCTTGAAAGAAAGATTTAAGCTAGTTGATGTAATTACTAATGATCCTTTATTTGAAGATTCAACTATGGTTTGGTTGGATTCTGAGTCAATTAGTAGATATAGAGTACATTTCTATAGGAATTTAAATTATAATGGGAGTAATTATTCTGGGGCTCAGTTTAAATATTGGTTGAATTTGGAATGTATGAAGCGGGAAATATTCGAAATTGATCCTATGGGTAAGGCAGTGTCTGAGTTTAAGCAAGTATTTTCTGATGTGATTGTTATTGAAAGAAATTTAACTCGAGATAGTTCTATTGATGAAGTATTAAATTTAGTTAAGCGTTAGTTATTTTTATAAATTCTATCTTATTCTAATTATGTATGAAATGTGTTAAAGTCTTGAAAAAAGATGCTGAAAAAACCAAACAAAAATTGATACAATTAGGAGTATTAGCTAAAGGGTATAAGCCTGTTTCTGGAAGAGATTATTTGTATCTACCTATTGAGAAAGATGTTAAGGGCTATGAAATTTTGGAGAAAGAATGTGAAAAAATAAAAAAAATAAAATTAGAATTATTAAATTATGATCAAATTGGGGATATTGTTATAGCTGGTGAAGATGTTTCTAATACTGATGCAAAAAAATTAATTAATGTTCCAAATGTTAAAGTGGTTTTGAGAAAGGTTGGTATTCATCATGGTGAATTTAGAACACAGGATTTAGAATTTATTGCTGGTGAAAAAAGAAAAGAAACTATTTATCGAGAGAATGGTGTACAAATGAAAATTGATGTTGAAAAATGTTATTTTTCTCCACGATTAGGGACAGAAAGAATGAGGATTGCATCATTAATAAAAGATAAAGAAAATGTTTTAGTGTTTTTTTCTGGGGTTGGACCTTATCCTTTGGTTATTGCTAAACATTCTAAACCTGCGTTGATTGTAGGCGTGGAAAAGAATCCTGTTGCTCATAAGTATGCCGAATATAATTGTAGAAAATATTCTAATATAAAATTATTTAATGAGGATGCAATGAATTTTAATTTTAATGAGAAGTTTGATAGGATTTTGATGCCGTTGCCTAAAAGTGCTGAAGCTTTTTTGGGGAATGCTTTAAAATTATTGAAGAAAAATGGAATAATACATTTTTATGATTTTTGTGATGAAAAAGATATTCCTGAGAAAGCTATTCAAAAAATTAAAAAAAATGTAAAAACTGCGAAAATCTTGAAGGTAGTTAAGTGTGGGCAATATGCTCCTGGTAGATTTAGGATTTGTGTGGATTTTAAAATAAATCAATGACATTTCTACTAAAATTTACTAAGCTTGTTAATTCGCCTCTCCAGTCCATCATTATTGTTCCATGATTTACAGATGCTGCAATTTCTGCTGCGGCTTCGTCAACAACTAATCTATATGAGGCTACAGTTGCGCAAGTATAAAGGAATGTTTTAATTGAATGTTCTTTGTATGCATGTCTTAAACCTGCAAAAGCAATTATTGCTAATATGGGTGTTGTTACAAAGAATGTTTCTGAATGGCCTAATTCGTGGGCTAATGCATGAGATAAATAATGGCCTTGATCTGATACTTCACAACCTGTTTTTAATACAATCTTTTTTTGTAATGGTTTGATATAAGAAGGTTCAAGACAAGATTCGCTTTGTTCAATTGAAACTTGGTATTCCCATCCAAAATGGTTTGTTGCTGTGTAGCCATTGTAATCAATGTCTAAATCTTCTCTTCTTATTGCAGTTCGCACTAAGTTCTCTAACATATTAAGCACCTCCCAATGCCTTGAAGAAGTCTAGACTTTCAGTTTAATTTAGAAAAATTGGCTTAAAAAAGGTTTACTAAGAAAATCCGGAAAATTTTCAGAAAGGTTTTTATAATCTCTAAAAATTTTAATCCCTATGGCATTTGATAAAAACCTGGATAAAGAACTTTTTCATGAAGAAGTTGAATTTGAAACGACAAAAATAACTGTTGGTGTATTTGCATACAATAATGGTATTCCAAAATTACAAGTCTCAAGAGAGAATAGGTCTTCAGAAGGAGATTATTCTTTTAATAAATTGGGAAGAATGACAAAAGAAGAAGCTGAAGCTGTTATTCCTTTGATGAAAAAAGCTTTGGAGAAGATGTAGTTTTAAATCCTAAAGCTACAATAAAAATTTCTTTTGAACCTTGTCTTGTTGATTGTGGAGTGTATCTTTTTACAAATTCAAAATAAGGTTTAATTTCTTTTACTAATTCTTCTGTTTCTTGAGATTGGAAAGTTTTTACTACAAAATTTCCATTTGGTTTTAGTGCTTTTTTTGCTATGAGGAATGATTCTCTGGATAATTGGAAGGATAAGTATTGATCTCTTTCTCTGATGCCTGATGTTTTTGGGGCAATATCTGAAAGTACAACATTGAATTTTTGGATTATTTTTTTTTGGATTTCTTTGTCGTTGATATCTCCTTGTATGAATTCTATTCCTCCAATTGGTTTTATTGAAACTAAATCTATTCCTAATATTTTGCCTTTGGTTCTTTGTTTTACAAATTGTAACCAAGATCCTGGAGCACAACCAATATCCAGCACTGAATCATTAGCTTTGATTAAATCATATTTTTTTTGAATTTCTATTAATTTGTATGAAGAACGTGCACGAAAGCCTTCTTTTTTTGCTTTCATGTAATAATGATCTTGACGGTTGTATGTCATATGTTTTAGAATCATAAAAGTATTTATATATCTTCTTTTATTTTTTTTAATGATGAATTCAATTGAAAGAAATGGGAGATTATATGATCTTTTGTTTAGAACAAATTCAGGTATTGAAAGTGATTCTTATTATTATTTACATAGAGAAACTGGGATGGGTTATAGGATTAGATTTGATGGAGCTGAATTTAATGAAGTTTTTATCGGAATGATTACTCAAGATATTTCTGTTATAGGAG
>Ga0208958_1003666_pt1 | contig 11714 bp, 21 predicted proteins | sample RifOxyB1_FD_184032 | JGI IMG/M metagenome (GOLD analysis project Ga0208958, IMG submission 184032) | Soil microbial communities from Rifle, Colorado - Rifle Oxygen_injection B1 (SPAdes) | ecosystem: Environmental > Terrestrial > Deep subsurface > Rock core/Sediment | place: Rifle, Colorado...
CTTCGTCAGAACCACTGATGTTACCGGTGAGATGATTCTTCCCCAAGGCACCGAGATGATCATGCCTGGTGATAATGCCAAAGTTGGTGTAAAATTAATCGTCCCTGTCGCCATGGAAGAAGGCCTCCGTTTCGCTATCCGCGAAGGTGGCAAGACCGTTGGCGCCGGTGTCATTACCAAGATCATTAAATAGAAATAAACTTCAATCTCTCTTGGCTTTGCCAAGAGAGATTGAAATTAAACACTGTGGCAGACCAAACACGCATCCGCATCCGCTTGAAGTCTTTTGATCATCGTGTCATCGACGAAGCGGCCTCCAAAATCTTACAAACTGCCCTCAATACCGGGGCACTGGTAGTTGGTCCGGTGCCCTTGCCTACCAAGAGGAAGGAATTCACCGTCAACACCAGTCCTCATGTAGACAAAAACGCCCGTGAGCACTTCAAAGTACTCACTCACAAACGGCTCATCGACATCGTCTCTCCGACCAGCAAGACTATCGATGCCCTTACCCATCTCGAGCTTCCTGCCGGCGTCGGCATCGAGGTCAAGATGGCTTAAATTACTCTGTATTCTCTGCCCGAGAATGATCACTAACCTTTATGGTCAATCAAATATACGCCTACAAGCTTGGGCAAAACCAAACCTACACCGATACTGGTAAAAGATTACCAGTGACTCAGTTGACCCTTCCGCAGCTGAAAGTGATCTCCGTTTCCGACTCCGCCCTCATTTTGGCCATCGGGCAAAGGCGTGCTCCGGCCAATAAGCCCCTGGCTGGTGTTCTCAAAGCTGCTGGGATCGCCTACAAACCCAAAGCTATCAGAACTATTCCGCTTGATGCAGCCATCGAACTCGCGCCTGGAGCAGATCTGGACCTAGCTTCCGTCATCTCCGTCGGTGATTCAGTCACTGCCACTGCTATTTCAAAAGGTAAAGGTTTCTCTGGTGTCATGAAGCGTCATGGGTTCCATGGTGGCCCCCGCACTCACGGCCAATCTGATCGTGCCCGTGCTCCCGGATCCATTTCCCGTGGTACTACCCCAGGCCGCGTTCCCAAAGGTAAAAAGATGGCCGGACACATGGGTAACGAAACTGTTTCCATCAAAAACCTAAAAGTCGTCGTTCTGGATCTGGAAAACAAACAAATCACTATTTCCGGATTGATTCCCGGCGGCCGCAACGCCCTAGTCAAACTCACCATCACCAAAAAATCTAACTAACAATGAAAGCCACTCTTATCAACTTCAAAGACAACTCCACCAGTACAGCCGAACTCCCGGCCGCGATTTTTGGTGTCTCCGTTAGTCCCAGCCTCATCGCCCAGGCAATCCGCGTATACAGCAGCAATTTTCACCAATCAACTTCCAAGGTTCAGACCCGTGGTGAGGTCAGTCTGACTACTGCTAAAGCTTACAAACAAAAAGGTACTGGGAAGGCTCGCCACGGTGCCAAGTCCGCCCCGATCTTCGTCGGTGGTGGCGTTGCTCATGGTCCGAAAGGGATCCGCCCTGGTCGCTTAAAGTTAAACCAGAAGATGCGTCACTTGAGTCTCCTTGGTGTCCTCGCCGGCCTTGCCGCTGATGGCCGGGTATTTCTTGCTACCAATCTTGATTCAGTTAAAGCCAAAACCAGTGAGTTGGACAAAGTCCTGAAATCAAACTCCTTAGACAGAAACACCATGATCATCACCTCAGCCCACACTGACAACTTCGTCCAGGCCGTCAAAAACCTTCGCTATACCAGTATCGTCACTCCTACCAATCTAAATGCCTACTCTGTCTCCCGTCACCATCGTCTCCTCATCGACACCACCGCTCTCCCCGAGCTCGCCAAAACCTTTACCGCCGCCCACAAAGCCATCGAATTTAAACTCACCGTTCCTACCAAAAAAGCCACACCTAAGAAAACCACTACTAAAAAGGTTGCCACTAAAGCTAAATAACTATGAATTCCCTAATCATCAAACCCCATCTGACCGAGAAAACCATGGCCGCCACCGCTCACAACCGTTTTGCCTTCCTGGTTTCCCCCAAGGCCAACAAAAACCAAATCAAAGAGGCAGTTCAGGCTGCTTTCGGCGTCCATGTCACCGGCATTACCACCAGAACCAAGAAGTCTTTGACTCATCGTCACGCCCGCACCGGTAAGACCATCACCTCCTCGAGGAAAAAGATTGCTTATGTCCAGCTCAAATCTGGTGAGACAATTACTCTGTTTGAAACCAAATCCGAATGAAACTCATAAAATACAAGCCCACCACTCCGGGAACCCGTCATCGCCTCAAGCCTCGGCTGACTTTATCAAAGGTCTCCCCCAAGAAATCCCTACTCACCACTAAAAAGAAGATTACCGGACGCAATCATTCTGGTATAATTACCATTCGCCACCGTGGCGGCGCGCACAAGCGGTTTTTACGTCTTGTGGACTTTAAAAGACAAAACTTCGATATCCCCGGTAAAATCGAAACCATCGAGTACGACCCAAACAGGAGTGCTAATATCGCTCTGGTTAAATATCAAAACGGCGCTTTTGCCTACATCCTCGCTCCACAAGATATCAAAATTGGTGCCACCGTTGTTAGCGGCCCCAAAGCCGAAGTCGAGATTGGCAACTGCCTCCCCTTAGCTGGTATCCCCGTCGGCACACCGATTCACAACCTGGAGCTCGCTCCCGGCAAAGGTGGGCAGATAGTCCGCTCCGCCGGCTCTGCTGCTTACATCCAGGCCAAGGAAGGTGACTTTGTCACCATCAAGCTTCCTTCAAACGAAGTTCGTCTGATTAGAGCCAACTGCATGGCCACCATCGGTGCCGTCAGTAACCCGGATCACAAAAATCGTAACTTGGGTAAGGCTGGCCGCAAGCGTCATTTGGGCTGGAGGCCGACAGTCAGAGGTGTTGCCCAGAATCCTCGCTCCCACCCTCATGGTGGTGGTGAAGGCCGTTCCGGCATCGGTATGAAAGCACCAAAGTCTCCTTGGGGCAAACGCACTTTGGGAGTCCGCACCAGGAAGCCCAAATACTCAGATAAATTTATTATCAAACACAGAAGAGCTAAATAACTATGGCCAGATCATCTAAAAAAGGCCCGTTTGTAGACGAAAAACTTCTGGCTAAAGTCGCTAAACTTAAAGCCGAAGGTAAAAAATCGCCTATCAAAACTTGGAGTCGGAGTAGCCAAATCGCTCCCGAATTCGTCGGCTACACTTTTGCCATCCACAACGGCAAAGTCTTCAAGGAGGTCTTTATTTCCGAAGCCATGGTTGGCCACCGTCTCGGCGAGTTCTCTGTTACCAGAAACTTCAGAGGTCACGGTAAGATGACCAAACGCGTTATCAGCAAAACCTAAAAATAACTCTTATGTTAGTCAAAGCATCAGCCTCACATCTGCCTATCACCCCCAGGAAAGTTCAATTGGTGGCCTTTGCCATCAAACATATGAAACCAGCGGAGGCTGTTACCGTGCTGTCGTATCTTAATAAAAATGCCGCCTCATATCTGATGAAAGTTATCATGCAGGCTGTCGCCAATGCCAAAAACAACCACCATCTCGCTCCCGAGTCGTTATCTTTTGACCAGATCATCATCACCAAGGGTATGACGCTGAAGCGTTTCAACGCCGGAGCCCGTGGTCGCGGTAAACCCTACCAAAGGCTCAGAAGCCACGTCACCGTGATTCTAAAGTCTCGTCCAGAGGACGACCAGCCTCTGGTTGGCCCTACCCCTCCCACCCCGATCACCCCCATTAAAAAAAGTAAATCAAAGAAATAAATATGGGACAGAAGATTCACCCCACCGGTTTCAGAATAGGCATCCTCTATGGTTGGCAGTCTCTTTGGTATGCCAATAAAAGGCAGTACCCCGAGCTCCTCGCTGAAGACACCAAGATTCGCGCTTTCCTAAACAAGCGCCTCGAGCTCGCCGGCGTCACCGATATTCAGATCAAACGCTCCATTAATGCCATCGATATCACCCTAAATGTTGCACGTCCCGGTGTTGTCATTGGTCGTGGTGGCTCAAATATCGATCTCCTTAAAAAAGATTTATTCAAACTCATTGCCAAGCGTGGTGTCAATCCTCCTGCTATCAACCTCCACCCTCAGGAAGTTACCCAGCCAGACCTCTCGGCCAAGCTTGTCGCCGAAAGGATTGCTCAGCAGCTGGAAAAACGCTACCCTCACCGTCGCGCCAAGGATCAAGCGATTGAAAGAGTCATGGGTGCCGGTGCCCAGGGGATAAAAATCTTATTTTCTGGTAGAATAAACGGCGCCGAAATCGGCCGCTCAGAGCAATACTCCCAAGGCAAGATTCCCGCCCAAACCTTACGCGCTGATATCGATTACGCCCAGATTCCTGCCCTCACCCGTTCCGGGTACGTCGGCGTCAAGGTCTGGATTTACAAAGGTGAAAAAGCCACTCGCTAACAACCATGCTACAACCAAGAAGACGAAAACACAGAAAAGAATTTAGAGGTACCATGACCGGTCCCGCTACTCGTGGCAACACCGTTGCCTTTGGTGAATTCGGTCTTAAAGCTCTGGGTTGTGGTTGGCTCACTGGCCGTCAGCTCGAGTCCGCCCGTCGCACCATCACTCATTACACCAAAAGAACCGGTAAAGTTTTTATCCGCGTTTTTCCTCACAAACCCTACACTCTTCGCGCTGCTGGTTCTCGCATGGGTTCCGGTAAAGGTGATATTGAAGGCTACGTTGCCGTCATCAAGCCCGGTCACGTTCTCTTTGAGCTCGCCGGTGTCACTCTGGAGACCGCCCAAGAAGCTTTTCGCCTAGCCGGTCACAAATTACCTGTCCGCACTAAATTAGTCGAACGCATCTAACATGTTGAACACAAAATTAACTAAAAATAACGTGAAATCCGCCTCTGGCGGAACTACCAAAACCCTTATTGAACTTCGTGCGGAACTTCTTAAGGTCAAACTCGATATTAAAGCTGGCAAACTCAAAAACAGCAATGCCCACAAGCAACTAAAGCTGCAAATCGCCCGCTTATTAACCAACACAGCAAAATCATGAAAACCCTTACTGGCATAATCAAATCAACCAAGATGACCAACACCGTCGTCGTCGAGGTCACCACCTTCTCTCAGCATCCGGTCTACAAAAAACGGGTAAAAAAGAGCAAGCGTTTTCTGGCCCACAATCTCCTGGATCTCCAGCTCGGTGACACCGTCACTATCGTCGAGACCCGGCCGATCAGCAAGCTCAAGCACTGGAAGACTACTAAACTAATCTCCCGCCCTTCTATCGCCCCTACAGAAGCCAAGACAGTCGTCAAAAAAACCATTAAAAAATCGGCTAAGAAGACAATTAAAAAAGTCACTCGCTAACCACTATCAACTAACATGGTCCAACTCAGATCCATACTCAAACCAGCAGACAACTCCGGCGCCAAGCGTCTCAAGCTCATTCTTATCCACGGAGGCTCCAGGCGACCCACAGGTACCGTCGGTGACATTATCACCGCTGCCGTCGATCAAGCCGATCCTCACGGTATGGTCAAAGACAAGCAGCTCGTCAAGGCTGTCATCGTCAGGACCAGGAAAGAAATCAGACGTCCTGATGGCACCTATGTCCGCTTTGATGACAACGCCGCCGTCATTATCGATAACGCTATTGCCAAAAACCCCTTAGGCACCCGCATTTTTGGCCCCATCGCTAGAGAAGTCAAAGATAAAGGATTTAGCAAGATTGCCTCACTCGCATCAGAAGTGCTCTAAAATAATATGAAACTACGCAAAAACGATACTATCAAAGTCATTTCCGGTGACGACAAAGGTAAAACCGGCGTCATCTCCCGTGTTTATCCTCAGGCAGACACTATCCTGGTCGACGGTGTCAACACCTACAAAAAACACCAAAAGCAATCACAAAACCAATCTGGTGGGGTCGTGACTCTTTCCCGCCCGATCCAGGTTTCCAAGGTTGCTCTCCTTTGCCCAAATTGTCACAAAACTACCAAAGTCGCCATCTCCGGCACTGGTGCTGAAAAGACCCGTCTTTGCCGCCACTGTCAAAAACCCATTATCACCAAAGCTCTTAAATCTTAAATCTGTAATCTGAAATCTATCATATGAATACCCTACGCACACACTATCAAGACACTCTCCGCCCCGCTCTTCAAAAAGAGCTCGGTCTAAAAAATCTTCTCGCCGTCCCTCGGCTCACCAAGATCGTGGTGAATACCAGTTCCAAGGAGCTGGGCCAGGACAAGGAACTTCTGGCTAAGACCAAAGCCTGGATGTCCGAAATCACCGGCCAGGCGCCCAAGGTCACCAAAGCCAAAAAATCTATCGCTGGATTCAATTTAAGAGAGGGCGATATCATCGGTCTCACCATCACCTTAAGAGGTGTCCGGATGTACGATTTCATCCAGAAACTAATCCACGTTGTCCTCCCTCGGACTAAAGATTTCCAGGGTATCCCCCGAAAGAGTTTTGACGGTCGTGGCACATATACACTCGGTCTCAATGAGCAGATTATCTTTCCCGAGGTTGAATATGATAAAATTGGCAGGATTCAAGGCTTAGAGATTACTATCTGTTCCTCGTCTCGGGATGGCAGCCAGGGGCTGGCCCTTATGACCGCGCTCGGCATGCCCTTCGCCAAAGAAAAATAAGTATGGCTAAAACATCAAAAATCGTCAAAAACAATAAAATCAAACGCAGTGGGCACCCGACCCAGTACGTCAACCGTTGCTCTCGCTGCGGCCGTCCCCGCTCCTTCATCCGTTTCTTTGGCCTCTGTCGTATTTGTTTTCGCGATGCCGCCCACAAAGGTGAATTACCCGGTGTTACCAAAGCCAGCAAATAAACCATGAACGACCCTATCGCCTCACTACTCACTCAAATAAGAAACGCCCTCCAGGCGGGTCATGAATCAGTTACTGTCCCTGCTTCCCGGATCAAACATGAGATTGCCAAGAAACTTCTCGACGGTGGTTATATCTCCAAATTGGAAACAGTGGGCGAGGCTCCCAAGACCTCCCTGTTGATTACCTTAAAGTATGTCGAGGGTAGTCCCATTGTCACCCACATCAAACGCATCTCCAAACCCTCCGTCCGTATCTACGCCGGCAAAAAACGCATCCCCAAATCTTTGTCCGGCCGCGGTATCACTTTGCTGACCACTTCCAAAGGCATTCTCACCGACAAAGAAGCCAGGGCCGCCGGCATCGGCGGAGAAATTATTTGCCAAATCTGGTAATAAGTATCATAAAAATATGTCACTAATCGGCAAACAACCAGTCATCCTTCCCCCAAACGTCACCCTCTCACAGCAGGGGCAGCGCTTCACTGTCGTGGGTCCTCTGGGCCAGCTGACCGAGGAGTTCTCTCCTCGCATCAAAGTCACAGTTGACGGAAACATTGTCACTTTCGACCGACGCTCAAACATGCCCAGTGATCGCGCCCTTCATGGCCTCAGCCGTGCCCTGTTTCAAAACCAGGTTATCGGTGTGACTGCGGGTTTCAAAAAAAATCTTGAATTAGTCGGCACCGGTTATCGCGTCACCAAGACCAGTACCGGTATCAGTCTCACTGTTGGATTCTCCCATCCGGTGGAGATCACCGCCCCTGCCGGCATCAGTTTTGAGATTGAAGGAAACAATAAAGTTGCTGTCGCCGGTATTGATAAACACTTAGTCGGTCAAGTCGCTGCCAACATCAGAAAAGTTCACCCGCCAGAGCCCTACAAAGGCAAAGGAGTTCGCTACGAAGGTGAAGTCGTTAGAAAGAAGGCTGGTAAGACAGCGAAAGCCGGCGCCTAAAACCTATGAATCAAAAAACCGCCAAAACCAAACGCCAGCTCCGGGTCCGCTCCCATGTCTTCGGTACCCCTGCCCGGCCCAGATTGGCAGTGTTCCGCTCCAACAAACACACCTATGCTCAGGTCATCGATGATACCAAAGGGACCACTCTGCTTGGTGTCTCCACCTATCACCAAAAGGCAGGCACCAAAGGTGATCGGGTGACCGCTCTGGGTTCCACCTTGGCCGAATCGTTGAAAAAACTAAAATTAACTAAACTTGTCTTCGATCGCCGCTCCTACCGTTTTCACGGTCGGATCAAAATGCTCGCCCAAAGCTTACGCGACGCCGGCATCACTATCTAAAAACTAAAAATGAGACCTAATACCCAACAGAACAAACCAAACATGCCCCGGACTCCCGAAGTCAAAGAATTTGAGGAAAAGGTTCTTCAGATCCGCCGCGTCTCTCAAAAGACCAAAGGCGGTAACCGGATCACCTTCACGGCTCTGGTCATCGTTGGTGACAAAAAGGGTAAAGTTGGCGTTGGTTTAGGCAAGAGTTTGGCTGTCAATACCGCCATCCAAAAAGGTGCCCGCTTAGCCAAACGCGATATGGCCCAGGTACCTCTTACCAACGGCACCATTCCTCACACCATCACCCAAAAATATGGCGCTGCCCGGGTACTTTTAAAACCCGCCCCAGAAGGCACCGGCATCATTGCCGGTGGATCAGTCCGCGCCGTGGTCGAGGCCGCTGGTGTCCGAAACATTGTCGCCAAGATCTTGGGTAACAACAACAAGATGACGAACGTCTTTGCCACCCTTTCTGCCCTCCGCGCTATTCAGGAGCTTGCCAAAAAGCATCAACAGTTAACCACAAAATAACATGAATCTCGCACTACTCCCCAAGACTACTATCCGCCCAAAAAAACGCCTCGGCCGAGGATATGGTTCTGGTAAAGGTGGCCACACCTCCAGTCGTGGTCAAAAAGGTCAAAACACTCGGGGCAAGATGCCTGTTTGGTTTGAAGGTGGTCAGCTTCCCCTGATCCGTCGCACTCCCTTTATCAAAGGTAAGTTCCGCTTCAAACCCTTGACAGACAAACCTCTGACCGTCCAGATCACTTCTCTCAATCGTTTTGCCGATGGTGCAGTCGTGGATAAAGAGAGTTTGGTCAAGATTCTGAAGATCAATTCCGTCAAATTGGCTAGCCGAGGTGTTAAGATAGTTGGTGTGGGCGCATTAGAGAAGAAGCTCACTATCCACCTTCCCACCTCCAGAGGCGCTGCAAAAGCCATCGAAAAAGCGGGCGGAAAGGTTCAAGCCTAATTAAATGACCCAGATACTCACTGTCCTCAAACGCATCCTGTCTTTACCGGAATTGCGCCGAAAACTGCTGTTCACCCTCCTCATCCTCGCCATCTTCCGTCTCGTCGCTCACATCCCCACCCCCGGTATTGATACCGCTGCCCTAAAGCAAATCTTTCAGTCCTCGCAGTTTCTCTCTCTCTTAGACATCTTTTCCGGTGGGACTCTGGCCAACTTTTCCATCATTGCTGTCGGTATCAATCCCTATATCAATGCATCCATCGTCATGCAGATGCTTACCATGGTCTTCCCCAAGCTCGAAGAACTCCAGAAAGAGGGTGCTTTCGGTCGGGAGAAGATCAATCAATACACCCGCTATCTCACCATCCCCCTGGCCATTATCCAGAGCTTCGGTTTGCTTTCACTCCTAAGGTCACAAAATCTAACCACCATCTCCACACCTCTTCAATTCCTGGCCATCATCGCCACCATGACCGCCGGTACCATGTTCACAGTTTGGCTCGGTGAATTGATCACCCAGTACGGACTTAGTAACGGCGTCTCCATCATCATCTTTGCCGGTATCGTCGGCCGCTTACCCATCACTGTTGCTCAGACACTCACCACCATTTCCGCTCAGGACGTCTCCGCCTTCCTTGTCTTTATCGCTCTAGGTTTGGCGGTCATCTACTCAGTCGTCCGCATTACCGAGGCGACTAGGCAGGTCACCGTCCAGTACGCCCGCCGCCTGCGGGGTAATGCCACTACTACTCAGTTGTCCTATCTTCCTCTCCGCCTAAACCAGGCCGGAGTCATCCCTATCATTTTTGCGGTTTCCCTGATGTTGGTCCCCAGTATGCTTGGCAGTTTTCTCTCCTCCCAGCCGCAGTCTGCCTCATTTGGGGCTTTCCTCACCACTTACTTCTCCCAGTCCGCCCCCCTCTACCAAATTCTTTACTTCCTCCTCGTCTTTGCCTTTACTTATTTCTATACCGCTGTCGTTTTCAATCCTGATAAAATCTCAGACGAGATGAAGAAAAACGGCGGTTTCATCCCCGGCATCCGTCCCGGTAAGCCTACAGCCGATTACCTCTCCTACATCATCAATCGCATCACCTTAGTCGGCGCTGCTTTCCTCGGTCTCATCGCTGTCTTGCCCAACATTGCCCAGAGTCTGACCAGTATCAATAGCCTGGCCATAGGAGGTACCGGTCTGCTCATCGTCGTCTCTGTTATCCTCGAATCAGTTAAAGATATCGAGTCAAAGTTGGTCATGCACAATTATGATCGCTTTCTTTAAAGATTAAAAACCATGAACTTCATCTTCTTAGGACCTCCTGGTTGCGGCAAGGGCACACAAGCCGATCTCCTCGCCAAAAAATTAAATCTGCGCCATATCTCCTCCGGTGTGCTTTTGCGTGCCAAAGCGTCTCAGGATACACCTGATGCTAAGCTCATTAAGGGTTTTCTGGACCGGGGAGAGCTAGTTCCCTTCGCGACCATCATGCGCCTGGTTTTAGACGAAATTCAGTCACCTGTCACCCCAACTTCCACCCCCGTCATTCCGGGCTCGACCCGGAATCTGCCTTCTCCCTCTGTCATCCTGAGTAACCAACCTGTCATCCCGAGTAATCAAACTGTCATCCCGAGCGAAGTCGAGGGATCCCTCCACTCTTCCGTTGTAACACCGGAATCGGTCGGGATGACACAAAATACTGGCTTTATCTTGGATGGCACTCCTAGAAACCTGGATCAGGCAGTCGCCCTAGACGAATTTTTCGCCGAAAACCACATTACTGTCGATTCCGTCATCCTCTTTGAACTCTCCGATGAAGTTACGACAGAGCGTCTTCTTAGACGCGCCCAGCTTGAAGGGCGTAGTGATGACAACGAGGCGACAGTTCAGACGCGTCTGGGTATCTATCACCAGGACACTGAGCCCGTCATTGCCCACTACAAAGATCAGGGCAAGCTGATCCGCATCGATGCTGCTCCTTCGATAGAGGACATTTTTTCCACTTTACTAGACCAAATTCCCTCCCGCTAAGATGAACAGTAAAGAACTAGAAATCATGGCCCAGGGCGGTCATCTCCTGGCACAGGTCCGCGATACTCTCGCCAAATCAGCAAAAGCCGGTATGACCCCGGTCGAGCTAGATGCCCTAGCCGACACTTTAATTGACCAAACTGGAGGTCAAGCTGCTTTCAAGAAAGTTCCCGACTATCACCATGCCACTTGTATCAACATTAACACCGGCGTTGTCCACGGCATCCCGACCAAAATCCCCTTTCAGATAGGTGACATCGTCAGTATCGATGTTGGTTTATATTACAAAGGTTTATACACTGACACTGCCGTCACCGTCTGCATCGGCGGCCACCCCGCCCCCGCACAAAAGCAGTTTCTCGACACCGGCGTTCTCGCTCTCCAGGCCGGTATCAAAGCTGCCGTCCCTGGGGCTTTCGTCTCTAATATTTCCAAAGCCGTCGAAGCTGTCATTAAAGCGGCTGGCTACTCCACCATCAAAGAGCTCACCGGTCACGGGGTCGGCAAGCAGCTTCATATGGATCCGTATATCCCGAACTACTACGATCCCCACGCCCCAGATTCCCAGCTCTATACTGGCCAGACCCTCGCC
>Ga0208958_1003667_pt1 | contig 11711 bp, 16 predicted proteins | sample RifOxyB1_FD_184032 | JGI IMG/M metagenome (GOLD analysis project Ga0208958, IMG submission 184032) | Soil microbial communities from Rifle, Colorado - Rifle Oxygen_injection B1 (SPAdes) | ecosystem: Environmental > Terrestrial > Deep subsurface > Rock core/Sediment | place: Rifle, Colorado...
ACCCAATGGCTCCTACAATAGGAAAAAATCAGCGCTATGTAGCTGAAAAGATTGTGAACGGGTCAAGCACCCCAAAACTTAATGCACCTCGTCATTTTGCAAAATGTGGCGAGGCGTTTTTGTATGCTCAATGTCTTATCGAGGGAAACGCATGAGATTCACCACAAAGAACAACGATGGTCGTGAAATAGCTGGCTTCTCATTGCTAGGTCCATTCGGAAATTTTTTCGTAATAGATCTAGATCGCGAAAAAGGCGGCGATGCTGAAATTAGCGTGTGGGCCAAGCTCGTTGAACAAGCAACAAAATACGTGAGTACTGTACCCAGAGCTATCCTCATTTTCAGACTTGATGAGGCGGGATTTGAACATGAATTGGTAACACTGCTTCCGTCTCTTGGGTTCACAAAGAAATTCGACCGAATTGAATTCCAATCTCTGATTGAGAATCTTCCAACCGAGAACGGAACCCCCATTCGCTGGGAACCGTTAAGTCCAATAGGTAACTGGACAATTGAGCAAGCTGCAGCGTTTCTGCCTACGATTGCCCAAGGGGATCCCAATTTTGATCCAAACGAGGACCCGCTCGAGGCAATCAAAGGATACTTAGGTGATAGCAGCCTGACGACTGGACCGAACTGTGTTCACATCGGATTTGCTCAGGATAAAGCGGCTGCAATGGTGATCGCACAAGTTAGACCTGAAAATGGATGGTCTCGGATTACCTACATGGGGATCGCCCCTACATTTCGCAACAAAGGTTTCGGAAAATGGGTCCATCGACACGGGTTTTCAATGTTCCGTGAGCAAGGTGGAAAACTTTATCATGGAGGCACGGTCGCCTCGAACACCTCTATGATCCGGCTATTTCAACTGCATGGATGTAAGGAATACCGACGAATGCAAGAATGGGTTTATGTATCCGGCACTCATTAGAAACTCATTGAAGTTCCGCAAATTCATTCCTACAATAGGAACAAATCAGCGCTATGTAGCTGAAAAGATTGTGAACGGGTTAAGCACCCCAAGCTTGAACGCCTTCAGCTTACATCGTATGTAGCTGAAGGCGTTTCCTTTTTTGCGTTTCGAAATTTTTCGTGGTGGATTGAACCCGTTATTCAAGAACGGATGGCACCCCAACCAACTACTTCAAATTCCAAATGCGTCCATCTAATAGATTCGTCGCACTTCGCTGATCCTCCGACAAGAGGAACTCCATTTCCTGCGGGGCATCGTGATGAATCGCAAATACGACATGAATCTTGTTTTCTTCGAGAGAATATTTTCCAACGTTCGGCACATCAGTGAATAAGAGGAACACGTCACCGTCTGTTGAAAAATTCCCGTACTGATAACAGTTTACGACAGGGTTTATCCTTCGATACTCCTGACAAGCGCGCTCAGATCCAAAGATGTTATATTGATATACCCGATCTTCTGGGAAGGTAACGGCAAATGCACCGCGGGTGAAAAACAAGATACAAAAAACAATCATACTCTTCTTCATGGTAGCCTCCGTTCATACAATCGCGACGGTGTCGCTAATTCTTAACCTGTAACTGTTGGCTCAACTCATAGATCGACTGCTCCAATGCGCTCACACAATCACCCACAGAATTAAACGGGGCCAACGGACGATCAAAAGGCGTCTCTTTTCGTGAAATGATGCTCTGATCAACAGGAATCCATTCGCTGTTTTCATCTCTCGCGAGCAGCATAACGTATACGGCCATATCTGTTGCAGTCGGGACGATATGAGATCGCCCAAAATTCACCCACTCCTCATATTTTTTGCACATCTTCGCGGCGCGCTCTTGAGCACCAAATTTATCGAGTTTTTCATTAATCGTGAAAGAAAGCCTGCGCATGAAGTCATCTCGGATCACCTTTCCATTCTGCTCCATCACTGGAAGTGAAATTCCAAAATCAACTACCAACAATCGAATGAGTCTATCGATCTCCTTTCTTAAAACGTCCTGTTTTAGGTCAGAAAAGATCAATCCGACGATCTTCCTGGCTCTCACCGAATTTGGATCGTCGTATTGCGCCCGGAGAAAAGCATATACGGCTTCATGGATAATGATTGCGGCTCTACCTGTCTCGCCTAAGCGAGGATCTTCAAAAATATTCCGTTGCAGAAGTATCTTTCCGTAATTTGTGAAATTCGCGACCTGTACATATGAAATCTTGCCATTGAGACATTCTTTTTCCGAAGGGCGTACACGGTAAAGAGCGTCTTCTACAATCTGAAGATCTCCATCGGTAAAGACAAGATTTTGCCGAACCTTATCAACCTGCTCTGCAACTCCTTGGGCAAAGTCTCTATCTAATGACGCAAGTCTCTCTTTTAGTACCCAGTCAACGATCGTCGCGTAGTCCTGATTTCGGCTTGGAATCTTCAGACCAAACTCAGCATGAGCTTCATACAAGTCTACGACCTTGGCCCAGCGAATAGTCCTCAGTTGATCTAAGTTTTGGCATACCCATGCGCCGCCGCCGTTCCCCACATCAGTTCCAGCCATTGCATTACTAAGAGTAAAGCCGAGCAAAGCTAGTAACGATAAGTAGGAATTTTTGAATTTCATACAACTCTCCCTCTACTTTCCAAACATTGGAAATATCTGAACGTTAAGTCGGTAAACCTTCTCTTTGTCTCCGCCTTCTAGGAATTCGCAAAGAGATCGGCGGAACTCGCGAATTCTTCTTTTAGCTTCCGGAATACGCTTTTTGTCGATCGCCATCGTGATGTGAGAAAAATCACGTTCGTCTATAGCGTCGCGCTCGAGTGACATCCTGGCCAGCTCCAGAGATTCGAAATGAGCTTTTCGTATGGAAATATCAGCGACGTCTGTTGTCGTGCAAAGAGCCTCACCTGATGCCCGCCATTGGCCATCATCCCTCTGGACAAGCAAACCCATCCTATTGAGCCTCTCAAGTGCCTGCTTTGCTACACTACGTTTGAGGCCTAGTTTTCCGGCAACCCATTCAGGATCGGCTTTGAAACCTGAAATTTCGGCCAGCGAATAGATGGCAAGGTGATGCCACTCGGATATCGCTTTAAACTGATCAGCGGTGAGTTGAACGTAATTCAAAACGTTGAGCGATAAGCCTTGCTTCCCCTGGGATTTGGAATCTCTTGCGCGTGAATCGTAGCGCCCTTTTAATTTTTCTAAAATGGGCACGGCAACGCCTGGGGAGACACTCAGGGCTTCAAGAATCCGCTGTCCTGTATTACGATTAATTTTGCGCTTTCCGGAAAGAATACGAGACAGAGTAGATGGCTGCAGTCCGAGCTTGCGTGAAAACGCGCGCAGCGAATACTGTGGATTTCGCTCCTGCAAACTCGCCAGTTCTCGATTAATAATTCTGAGCATTTCTATCTGCGCCATCGGTACGAACTCCTACCGCGAGCGACGCAACAGGTCAATCCGTTTGGCAACAAACTGTTGCCAAACCGCTACTGGCAACACCTATCATTTAGCGCCAGTGAAAAGCATAGAACAGGTAACGAAGGTACCGCATAAACCGTTGACCAGAGGCTTACTCTCTCCTACGATAGGAAGAAATTGGCTCTATGTAGCTGAAAAGATTGTGAACGGGTCAGGCACCCCAAAGCTTAAACGCCTTCAGTTTACATCATATGTAGCTGAAGGCGTTTCCTTTTTTGCGTTTCGAAAAATTTCGTGGTGGATTGAACCCGTGATCCGGAAACCTATCGCTGCCCTACTCTTTTCAATCTCACTTTTTTCAATCACTTCGTGCGCTCACTCAACGCCACCGAAAGCTGAATCGAAAAAGGACATCTGGGTGGTTGGCACTCTTCATCGTCTTCACCTCAAGCCGGAGTTCAAATATTCACTGAAAGATCTTTCCAATTTGGTGACCTCGTTACATCCAGATCTCATTTGCGGAGAAGTCGTACCTGCTCATTTAAAGACTCCCAAGAGGGGCTTCTTCCCGCCTGAGCAACGATTAGTAGAATACTTGGCGCGTGAAATCGGCGCGCAATATATACCCTCTGATTGGAGAGCATCTCCGGCCGATTACAATCGTTCAAGAAATCAGATCAATCCAGAAACTCAGCGCAAATTCGACGAGGACCAACAAAACCTAATTCGAGAAACAATCGCAGCTCCTAACCCTTTTGTTTACCTGCATTCATCAGAAACCCAGATAGCGATTCGAAAGCTACATGACGATTACATTGCTGCTGGTACCGAAAGCGCTGACGGATTTTGGATTACTCGAAATACTCAGATAGTCGAGTTATGCCATGCAGCTATCGAGAAACATCAGGCCAAGAGGGTACTCGTCGTTTTTGGAGTGGACCATAAATATGCAATTGAAGCCGGACTCAAACAGAAATCGCAAAACTACGTCATTCAGCCTATCCCCTCTCCGTCGCATTCTCCTTTGAACGAAGTTCCAGAATCCGTTCTAAATCAATGGAACGTCGATCGCGACGATCTTAGGGAGCTTGCAAACAGTACCGCGACATCAACGGAACGCCAGGAAATCGAGCAGTCCGGCCGGATCAAAGAGTTAGGTTTCTTCATAGACTCTCAAAACATGAGGAAGCAGAAATGAACCGCAACGAGCAAATCACAGGAGTCCATTCAATATCGGATAAGGACATTATCGAAAATTATCTCCGCAAGGACCCCTTCTTAAATGCCTATGCTATTGGCGACCTCGACCCCTTTTTCTGGCCACGCACACGCTGGCTCGGCGTCTACGACGGAGATAAACTCCTTACTGTCATCCTTATTTATCAAGACGACACAATTCCTGTGGTACTCGCGTTAGACGCATGCGCCGAAGCGCTCGGAGCACACCTCTTGTCAAAATGCGTCGACCATCTACCAGAGCGCTTTTACTCACACCTCTCACCCTCTCTGTATTCATCTCTCGACGCCTATTACAAAGTAGAGCGGTATGGCACTCATTTCACAATGGGCCTAACTCAAGAAAATTTTCGTAAATCCGATAGCTCCCCCGGAGAATCCATCCGAAAACTGTTGCCAGCAGACCTAGAACCCATACAAGTTCTTTTTCAAGCCGCCTACCCCGAGAATTGGTTCGCACCCAAGATGCTTGAAACCGGCAAATATTACGGAACGTTTATAGCAGAGCGGCTTATTGGTATTGCAGGAGTTCACGTGTATTCAAAAGCGCAGGGCGTTTCAGCGCTTGGCAATATAACCGTGACCCCAGAACTAAGAGGGCGAGGTCTCGCCCGGAGGATCACCTCAGCACTTTGTGAGGACCTTCTCTCCCACATTCCGATAGTCACTCTGAAAGTGAAGGCGGATAACAATGCAGCAATTCGCTGTTACGAATCGTTGGGCTTTCGAATAATAGCGCCCTACGAGGAAGCCCTGGTAGCAAGGAAACACGCTTGATTTACTCGAACGATCTTCCTACAATAGGAAAAACTTAGCGCCAAGTAGCTGAAAAGATTGTGAACGGGTCAAGCACCCCAAAATTTAATGCGCCTCGTCAAATTAGAAATTTGGCGGGGCGTTTTTATTTTCTCCGACATTCATTCGCCACCGCGAAAGCACGCAAATTTGCGCCACGATTAAAAAACGACAAACGTGCCGCCCACATGTTAACGAGCTTACAAATAAGTTACTCGAAGGAGATTTATCATGCGCATTTTAGTCGGGGCTCTCTCGCTTTGCATCGCCCAGTTCTGTTGGGCAGTTGAAACGAAAAGCAACTCTAGTAGTGCCATTTCCGTTTACGCCAATACGGCGTGCGCAGTTAGTAAAACCGGTGTCGTGTGTTGGGGAAACGAGGACATCGCCCATCCGCCGGAGATGATCACACCTTCTCAGGTGGCGACCTCAGCCCGCTCCGCTTGTGCACTGACGGCAAGCGGCGTCGTATGTTGGGGTGCCAATGAAAAGATTAATCACGTGCCGCCGATGAATGCACCGACTGAACTCGTCCTTAATGATTTGGCCGCCTGCGCGAAGGACCTTTCAGGTTGGCATTGCTGGGGTCAAATCAACAATCCGATTGAGCTTCTGAATTCTGAGAACATTCTGGATGCGGAGCAAGTTGGCCTGCTTTTGGTAGATAGCGGCAACTTGTTTTTCTCTGTTTGTGGCCTCGCACAGAATAAAACATTTCGATGCCGAGGCACAGATTGGCCTCAGAGAAAGCCAATAGAAAATCTAGTCAGTAACGCTCCTGCCGTACTCGACAACTTCAATTTTATCAAGGTCAGAGACGGAATTGCTTGCGTGGCCTCTCAAACCTATCTCCGCTGCTGGGGAATGAATCTGGATTCGAATAATATCGATTTAAGTAACGCCAAGCTCGGCACTCTGCTTGATATCAAGATCGAAACGGTCGCAATAAATTATTGGAATGATGTTGAGGTCTGCGGACTTTTTGAAAAAGGAATTAGATGTTGGGGCCGATCATGGAAATACGGGGCAAGCAACAATCTAACTTTAGCCCCCCTTCAACTCCTCGTGAATAATCCCAAACATTTTTCCGGCGGACAGAAAAATTTATGCGCAATCGATGATCACGGACTGCATTGCGTCGGCGCACTTAATTCTGGACGACCACTGAATGTAAACCCGACCAGCTTCAAGCTCACCCCTTATTACTTTCAAGACCGCGCAGCCTGCACTCTCGAACGCTCTGGGAAACTCGCGTGTTGGGGCGGTTATGATGAAATGTACAGTTTTCTCGATCTATTACCACCGATGAAGGACTACTTTCTTGGTCAATCGGCAGAGATTTGCTTGGTAGCAATGGATGGATCAGTCAGTTGTCGTTCGGGCATTTACGACGAAAACCTTGCGGGACAATCGTACACGTTACCAGATTTCCGCGATCCTGTCCGCCTGACCTTCAACTGGGGGGCAGACAAACACGTGGTTCTCAATTGGGACTCCACAGGATCCGTGATTCATCGCTATATTTTTAATGACGAGGAAATTCTTGATTTTGGCTTGCCTGGTTTCAGTCAAGATTCAAAGTTCTGCATCGCCTTGTCGGCCTCAGGATTGAGGTGTTTTGACAAAGCGACCGGAGCTGAGACTTCGTATCCAAATGCACTTTCCATGAAGCCGAAAAAAATTGAACTCAACGGGTCGTATGTTTGCGGATTAGATAATAATTCAATGGAGTGTCTTACGAGTTCAACTAGCAAGGAGTGGCGTCCACTCGGCAAGTTCCCTTTGAAAAATCCGACCGAGCTATGTTTCGGCAGAGCCCACGTATGTGCACTCGATGAAGCTGGCGCACACTGCTGGGGCTGGGATATTGATGGCTCTACGAAACCTCCTGTAATGAATAAGCCGAGGAATCTGCAGTGCCTTGAGAATTCTGCTTGTGCTTGGACTGACGACGGAGAGCAGTGTTGGGGAAGTAGGACCTCAGGAATCAATGGGTTTATGCATTCGCCGGTTGTGTTTGATTATTAAACGAAACAACGTTGCGAATGATTCAGGACTCTCCTACAATAGGAAAAAATCAGCGCCAAATAGCTGAAAAGATTGTGAACGGGTCAAGCACCCCAAAGCTTAAACGCCTTCAGTTTACATCGTATGTAGCTGAAGGCGTTTCCTTTTTTGCGTTCCGAAATTTTTCGTGGTGGATTGAACCCGTTGAGCATTTGGAGAATTCAAAATGAAACCAACCGAGAGGTTCTCTGATCGCGTTTCAGATTACGCAAAATACCGACCCAGTTATCCGTCTGAAATCTTGCCGTACCTTTCTCAACAGACAGATCTCGCATCCACGCAAATAGTGGCAGACGTTGGATCGGGAACAGGAATACTCACAAGGTTACTGCTCGACTTTGGTCTGACAGTTTTCGCAATCGAACCAAATCTGCCAATGCGAAACGAAGCGGAACTTGAACTCAGCGCCTATCCCAAGTTTAGAAGCATTGATGGAACCGCGGAGAATACGCATCTCGATCAGAACTCAGTGGATCACATCTTCGCCGCCCAAGCATTTCATTGGTTCCAGCCAGAACCAACAAGGAGAGAATGGCTGCGCATTTTAAAGCCGGCCGGATTTGCGTACCTACTCTGGAACTCCCCTATCGTTGACCAAACGCCATTTCAGATTGGCTATGAGGATATCAAGAAGCATTTTGGGACTGACTTCAATCAGATATTTAAAACGTACAATTCGAGCGATGAAACCAAGCGGATGTTTTTTGGTGGGAAATCGCCTGAGAAGAAATTGTTCAGTAACTTTCAGCTATTCGACTTCGAAGGGCTGAAAGGGCGACTGTTTTCTTCTTCTTATATGCCCGCTAAAGATCATCCCAATTATAAACCCGCCGTAAACGCGCTGGATGCTCTATTTCAGAAATACCAAGAAAATGGCCAGATCCGGATGGATTATGTGACCGAGGTCTATTATGGAAGACTGGGTGTCGAATGACTAAATGTCCATACGTCATTATCGTTCAAGGCCAACCGTGCACCGGCAAGTCCAGATTGGTACGAACTCTAACTAACCGCCTCGGCATTCCTTATATTGCCAGAGACGAATTCAAAGAAGTGCTCTTCGACAGACTGGGAACACGAGACCGCGAATGGTCACAAAAGCTTGGTGGCGCGAGTTATGACTTGCTGTTCGCGGCGTTTGAAAAGCTCTTACAAACCCGGTCCAATTTCCTCATAGAAAGTAATTTCACACCAGATCTCCACTCTCAAAAAATAGCCGCTCTACTTCGAAGCCATGGATATTCTGCAATCGATCTATTCTTGGAAGCAGATCCAGACGTCCTTATGGAGCGCTTCATTCACCGTTGGACTACCGGAGAACGCCATCGAGGGCACGTTGACAATGAAAGGATTGAGGACCTTCGTGAACGATTGAAAGACTCACCCCTTCAACCTTTAGGGTTAGGGCCACTCATTAGATTGAACACTACCGAATTCGGTGCAATCGACGTGGCCGGCTTGATTGAGACTTTAGGCACCGCTTCTCTGTCGCGATCAAAACCCTTGGCGCACAAGGTTCACTTCCGAACTCTCGATACAAGTAACAACGATGAACTTCAGGTCATTGCCCGAATTCATGAGGAAGCCCCTGCTTTTTGGGAGCCGGGCTATGAACCCGATAACGCCCGAATCATCCGCTGCACTGAAAAACTCAAAAAAGCGTCAGGAATGAGTCTGCTTTTGATAGCCGAATCCGAGGAGAGCGGAATAGTTGGCTTTCACTGGGTTGACATCGAAGACATTGGTGCAAGGCGCTTTGGATACGTCAAATCCCTGTGGGTAAAAGATGATCACCAAAACCAGGGCATTGCTTCGAAAATGAAACAACAGGGCGAAGAATGGGCCCGGAAAATGGGCGCACAGTTCATGAAAACAACAGTGCATGTTCGAAATGAACGTATGCGGGCATTTAATTTGAAACGTGGCTTTAAGGAAGGTTTTATCGAAATGACCAGGACCTTTGGAGATACTAGGGATTGATGTTGCCAATGGACCCAATGGCTCCTACAATAGGAAAAAATCAGCGCTATGTAGCTGAAAAGATTGTGAACGGGTCAAGCACCCCAAAATTTAATGCCTCGCGTCATTTACGGATTTATCCGAAGATTTCGCGGGGCTTTTTTTTGGTCTGATGCAGATAGGTATGATATAATTATATGGTAATGATTCACTTCGATTGGGACACCGCCAAAAGCAAAACAAACAAAAAGAAACACGGGGTTTCATTCGAAGAGGCTCAATCCGTGTTTTATGACGAACACGGTAAATTGATTGCCGATCCAGATCACTCGGGTGTCGAGGAGCGGTTTGTTCTCATTGGATTAAGCGAACACCTTCGAACCCTGGTTGTTTGTCATTGTTACCGACAAAACGATACGGTCATTCGAATTATTTCAGCCAGGAAAGCAACCCGTCACGAAGCCAAACTTTACGAGGAGTAATTATGAGAAAAGAATATGATTTTTCAAAAGCAAAAAAAAATCCCTACGCGAAACAGCTCAAACAGCAAGTAACTATCCTTTTAGATAGAGAATCCGTCACCTACTTCAAGAAGCTCGCTTCAGAAACCGGTGTGCCATATCAGGTACTTATCAATTTGTTTCTAAAAGAATGCGCACGGAACAAGAAGAAGCTTTCGTTTGAATCTGAAAAACCAACCAAGAAAAATGCGGCCTAGTCATGTCTCTCGGAAAAAGAAAGAAAAGAACTGAACATGCTGGCGCCAAGAACGGCGGCGACATTGGGGAACCCGTGCTGAAGCAAAACGCATTTCCAAGAAAGCAAGAAGGGCACGGGATAAGAAAGAAGTTCGAAATGAAACAAAAACAACTTCTTTTAAGAAAAAGAACACGCTTCGAAACAGCTATTCAGCGGATACAGTGGCACTTTACGATGAGATCTACACCCGTCTGAAAAATTACCCAGAGGAATCCGAAAAGGTTCGAAGCTGGATCACCAAACTGCGACCCAACGCACAATCAATTTTGGACGTTGCCTGTGGAACAGCAGAACACGCTAAATATCTGAAGTCCCATTTTGAAATTGATGGCCTCGACATTAGTAAGAACTTCGTCACCTTTGCGCAGAAAAAGAACCCCGAATGCCAATATTTCCAGGCTGACATGACCGATTTTAAATTGGGCCGCCGATATGATGTCGTCATGAGCCTTTTTAGCTCAATTGGATACGTACTGACGAAGAGGAATCTTTCCAAAGCTATCGGGGCTTTTGCTCGTCACCTCTCCGACAACGGCATTCTATTGATTGAGCCGTGGTTTACTCCCGATGCTTGGCAAACAGGCAATACTCACATGGCGATCGTCAGCGAGCCTGACCTAAAGATAGCCAGAGTAAGCGTGAGCGAAAAACTAGACGCCCATTCCCATTTCAAATGGCACTATTTGGTCGGCACCCCACAGGGTGTCCGCCACTTCACGGAAGAACATACCCTTGCGCTCTTTAGCGTCTCCGATATGAAGGCGGCCTTCGAGGCTAATGGCCTTAATGTAACCTACGACCCTGAGGGTATTTTTGGTCGCGGACTTTACATCGCTGACAAGAAGAAACTCGAATGACCGCGGACAATTCCAACTTGCTTTGTCAACAGCCCACTCCTACAATAGGAAAAAATCGGCTCTATGTAGCTGAAAAGATTGTGAACGGGTCGAGCACCCCAAACCTTAAACGGCATCAGTCTACATCGTATGTGGCTGATGCCGTTTCCATTTTTGCGTTCCGAAACTTTTCGTGGTGAATTGAACCCCTTTATGGAGTAACGAATTATCCAGCTTGGGTGGGCTATGACTCAAATTAAAGCTGCGCTATTTGACCTCGGCAATACGCTAGTTAATTACCACGCGGGAAAACGCACTGATGAGGAGAAGGATTATCGAGGACTTTATGCAATGTCCGATCTTCTCAAAAGTTACGGGTTCAACATATCTTTCGAGAAACTCAAAACACAATTTTATGATCCTTGGCTAGGCCTGTTTCCCAAGAGAAAGACAGCACTGAAAGAGTTTGACTTAATTGAGGCGCTGTCGCCTGCGATACCAACTCAAGAACTCTCGCCAGAACAGATCAAAAGACTGATCGCTGCATTCCACGAACCGTCGGCTCAGGACGCCATGTGTGACAACGGCACAGCAAGAACACTTCAGCAGCTTAAGAGTGCCGGTCTCAAAATTGGCGTAATTTCAAATTCGCCAGTTCCCGGTTACTGCCAT
>Ga0208958_1003670_pt1 | contig 11703 bp, 10 predicted proteins | sample RifOxyB1_FD_184032 | JGI IMG/M metagenome (GOLD analysis project Ga0208958, IMG submission 184032) | Soil microbial communities from Rifle, Colorado - Rifle Oxygen_injection B1 (SPAdes) | ecosystem: Environmental > Terrestrial > Deep subsurface > Rock core/Sediment | place: Rifle, Colorado...
TACATTCCCTGATGAACGAGAACTACACCCACCCGGACATGCCGGAAGGTGCGGCCGAGGGCATCATCAAGGGCATGTACCTGCTCACCGACGCCGGCAAGCCGAAGAAGGGCGAGCTGCGCGTGCAGCTGCTGGGCAGCGGTACCATCCTGCGCGAGGCGATCGCGGCGGCCGAGCTGCTGGACAAGGATTTCGGCGTGACCGCCGACATCTGGTCCTGCCCCAGCTTCAACGAGCTGCGCCGCGACGGTTTCGACGCCGAGCGCTGGAACCGCCTGAATCCGGAAGCGAAGTCGCCGCGCAAGGCCTATGTGACCGAGCTGCTGGAAGGTCGCCAGGGTCCGGCCATCGCCGCCACCGACTACGTGCGGGCGTACGCGGACCAGATCCGCGCGTTCGTGCCGATGGCGTACACGGTGCTGGGCACGGACGGCTTCGGCCGCAGCGATACCCGCGCCAACCTGCGCCGCCACTTCGAAGTGGACCGCTACTACATCGCCCACGCCGCCATCGCCGCCCTGGCGAAGGAAGGCAAGATGACCGGCAAGGACGTATCCCGCGCGATCAAGCAGTACAAGATCGATGTGGAGAAGGCGAACCCGGTGACCGTGTGATGCCCGCCGTTCCTCTCCGTGCGTGGAGAGGATGACCGGACGAAGAAGCGGCCCATGGCCGCTTTTTTGTTGGTCGACCGATTGACAGGCCGTGAACCGTGGTTCACAGTCTGGGCCAGATCGACGTCATGGATGACGCTGCATGATCGAAGTCAGGAAGACGCGGATATTCGAGGACTGGCTTGTTTCGCTGCGCGACCGGCAGGCGAGGATGCGCATCCAGGCGCGGATCGATCGGCTCGCCTTCGGCAACCCGGGACAGCACCGCGTGCTGACCGGCGGGGTGTGCGAGATGAAGATCGACTGCGGTCCGGGCTATCGCGTTTACTTCACCCGCCACGGCGATGCATGGGTCGTGCTGCTGTGCGGAGGCGACAAGGCATCGCAGCGCACGGACATCAAGGCGGCGTTGGCGCTGGCGAACGCGTTGGAGAACTGACATGGCATTGAAAACCACGCCCTGGGATTCGGCGGAATACCTGAAGACCGAGGCGGATATCTCCGCCTACCTGGACGCCTGCTTCGAGGAGGCCGGCGACGATCCGGCGTTCCTGGTGCATGCGCTGGGTGTGGCGGCGCGCGCACGCAACATGAGCCAGCTCGCGCGCGATACCGGACTGACGCGCGAAGGCCTGTACAAGGCGCTGTCCAGCAGCGGCAACCCCAGCTTCGGCACGGTGCTGAAGGTGGCCGATGCGATGGGCTACCGGTTCGCGCTGGTCAGCAAGCGCGCCAAGCCAAGCCGCAGGGCGGGCAAGCGGACCGTGGCCCCGGATGCGCCAACCGGTGCAGGCAAGCGGCGTGTCGCGCAGGCCAAGCAGCAGTGACGAGTGCCAACACCGTCCCGCAGCGTGCTTCTTCCCGATGACGCTCACCCTCGATCACCTGCGCCGCTATGCCGTCGCCCGCAGCCTGTTCAAGCCGACCACGCTGTCGCGGGCGATCCAGCGGCTGGGCTTCGTGCAGGCGGATCCGATCCGGGCGCCGGCACGCGCGCAGGACCTGACCCTGCGCCATCGCGTCGCCGGCTATCGCGCCGGTGATCTGGAAAGGCGGTATCCGCGCCTGCCGCTGGAAGAGGACTTCTTCGTCAACTACGGCTTCCTGCCGCGCGCGCATCACCAGCTGATGCATCCGCGCACGGCGCGCGAGGCGTGGACGCCCGCGCGCTGGAAGCAGGCGCAGGCGGTGCTGGCCTTCGTCAGCGAGCGCGGCACGGCGCATCCGCGCGAGGTGGATGCGCACTTCGGGCATGGCAAGACGACCAACTGGTTCGGGGGTTCGTCGAACGCGAGTACACAGTTGCTGGACGGCATGCATTACCGCGGGCTGTTGCGGGTCGCGCGTCGCGAGGGCGGTACGCGGGTCTATGCGCCGCGCATCGGCGACGCGACGCCGGTTGCGATGTCCGACGCGGAGGCGCGCATGGATGCGTTGCTCGACATCATCGTGCGCAAGTACGCGCCGTTACCGGCGGCCAGCCTGGGGCAGTTGCTGGCCTATCTGCGTCGCGGTGTGCCGCAGTGGGAATCCCTGCGCGCGTCGGCGTTGAAGCGGGCGCGGCAGCGGTTGGGTACGGCCCGGGTCGAAGGGGTGGACTGGTACTGGCCGGCGGACGAGGATCCGCGCTCACGGCGCTGGAAGCCGGATGATCAGGTGCGGCTGCTGACGCCGTTCGATCCTGTGGTGTGGGATCGGCGCCGCTTCGAGATGTTCTGGGGCTGGACGTACCGCTTCGAGGCGTACACGCCGGCACCGAAGCGGAAGCTGGGGTATTACGCGCTGCCGGTGCTGTGGGGTGACCGGGTGATTGGGTGGGGGAATCTGAGTGTGGTCGAGGGGGAGCTGCGGTCGACGTTTGGGTACGTGGATGGGCGTGGGTCGAGTGATGCAGCATTTAGATCTGCGCTCAGGGATGAGATGGGTCGTGCTTGTGTCTTCCTCGGCATAGAAGAGTGACCACCTACTTGCACTGTGCAGTTGTTACCATCTTTGAATGGGAGCCGAGTCTGACATGAGATCGAGAGCATCTTGTTGGACCTGATCAGATCGACAACGCTTCGCTTTTGGAAGTCTTCTACAGAGGGAAATTCATGAAGATCAGAAGGTTTGAGGTTGAGGGATTAAATGACCGAGTGGACTTTGCGTTCGATCTGCACGACGACGTGAATATATTCACCGGCGTGAATGGATCTGGTAAAACAACGGCCTTGAAGCTGGCTTGGTACCTAATTTCTGGAAACACCATTCGCGTTAGGACTGAGATCAAGTTTCAGAGATGTCGACTCGTTACTGATAGCTTTGACGTCAACTTGGTACGTCATGGGTCTCGAATTCGATTTTCCTTCAAGACAGAGAGCGGTGAGTACTCGTCATTCTTTGATGAGCAAGAAGTAGACAGTGACGGAGATGTGATCTCTGACGGCGAAGACTTTCTGCGAGATCTCATTCGCGTCGAGTCAAGGCAATCGATCTACTTTCCTACATTTCGTCGAATAGAGGGCGGCTACTCAATCTCGGCTGCACGACGTGGTAGAACCTCATTCGGTTTGCAAATTCCAACTAGTACTGATTCGAGTATTGGTACCCAGCTGGATCAGCTGTCGCGCGAAATGTCTTACGGATCGCATAAGTTTGTATGCGCCGTGTCAACGGAGGACATTGCTGCTCTGCTGACGCAACGTTATGCCCAGATCTCGGAGGGGGTAAATAAGAAGTACACGGAATTCAGCGCCGATATCTTGCAAAATATACGTGGATGGGAGAGGGGTGGTGGCGATGCCGCCGAGCTTCTTCGCAGAATCCAAGAGACCGCGAATGAGGTGGATTCATTTCGGGAAACTGCACTGAGGCCGACAAACGTTCTTTCTCAGCTCGTTTCTCAAATGTTTGCTTATCAAGGAGTGAAGTTAAAGAGTCTTGCGTTGGGTGACGCGGCGAAGGCAATTGACTCGGATGTCCTGTCCGCGGGTGAAAAGCAGATGCTGAGTTTCCTTGTCTACAACGCATTTGCAACGGATACGCCTATTTTTATTGATGAGCCAGAACTAAGTCTTCACCCAGATTGGCAGCGAAGAATGTTCCCGACGTTGTTGGGTCAGCAAGCAACCAATCAATTCATCATCTCTACGCATTCGCCATTTATTTATTCGCAGTACGCAGACAAAGAACTGAGAATAAATAGGGAGCTAGGAGAATAGGATGACTCCCCAGTTACGGATGACAAGGGAAGAGCTGATCTCATATCTTCTCCATACGCAAATTCCTACTCTGCTCGTAGAGGGGGACGGGGATGAGGCGCTGTTTAGGCGGTTGGAGCAATCTCTGGATGGTTCTGGGATAGGCGTAATGTCGGTAGGCGGAAAGGGGTCGCTACACGCCATCTATACGCGGCGCGCTGAAATGGCAGGGAAACGCATAGCGTTCTTGAGGGATCGTGACGAATACGTCGCTGCAGCCGTTCCCGGAGATTGGGGTGACTACATTCTCACTGTCGGATATTCCATCGAGAACGATATATTGCATAAGCCTGTGCTCGAAGCGCTTGCAGGCGAGAGCGTCGGAAGGCTCCGCATCCTCATAGGGCTAATGTCTGATTGGTTCAGGGCAGCCCTGTCCGCCTATTTGCGAGGAGAAGGGCCGCTACTGTCGCGCGACGTTAGTGCCATCGTAGACGATGATGCTTACACGGCCATCGCGCTAGCTTAGTTGGCTTGGCCGCTAGAAGTGGAGTGCTCGGCATTGGATTCCTCTGACAGCTGGGTGTGGATGAGAGGTAAAACTTTGCTAAGGGTGCTTCAGTTCTTCTTCTCAGGAACTAGCCAGTTGTACTCAAAGGAGCAGTTGGTAGACATCAGCATAAGACTTGGCCCCTCGGAAAATTTTCTGGTTCTTACGGATGCGGTGCGGGCAAGATTGGGATGACATTTCACATTCGAGGTTGATTGGTGTCCGTACCCCTTGCGCCCGCCGGGCGCCTGTTCGCTGTCGCTGCGTTCCTAGAAGGCTTCACCTGGGCCGGTCTGTTGATGGGCATGGCGTTCAAGTACGGCGCCACTGGCAACGACCTGGGCGTCAAGGTGTTCGGCCCGCTGCATGGCGGCGCCTTCCTGTTCTACGTGGTGGTCACCGTGCTGTCGACGCTGCGCCTGCGCTGGCCGTGGTGGGCCACGCTGCTGGCGGTCATCGCCGCGGTGCCGCCGCTGGTGACCGTGCCGCTGGAGATGGGGTTCCGCCGGATGGGATTGCTCAGCGCCCGCATCTGACATCCGCATGACGGCGGGCCGGGGCCCGCCCTACGGTGCTTCTGTATTCAGCTGCCCAGCAAAGTCGCTCGGTAGCTCACGGGGTCGAGCAGACAACTTGCCGAAATGGGGCCGTTGAGCGCGAACATGCGTGGATTTTTGCGGAAGTCGAACAAGCGATAGAGGTGGAACTGATCAACCGCTTCTTCCGAGAACCCGACTTCATTGGAGCTGACGAAGAACGGCGTCTCTGCGTCGTAGGACGTGGTCTTTACCTCGATGAATCGCTCGCGACCATCGGCATCGTAGGAGAGTACGTCGTAGCCGAGCCCATCGCCTTTTAGCGCGGAGGTGTGCTCAATGCGATCGATCAGTCGCTTGGCGCCCTCAGTGAATAGCCTTCGCGCTTCAAACTCCATGACGACCAGTTCGCCCGCGTGTCCAAGCGAACGATTCCGCGCCTCCCGCTCCAAGTAGTCTCGCTTGACGGCAACGCGCTGAATAGCGGCGGTTGCTGCATCGTTGACCCGACATTTGGGCGAGGGAACTCCCACCACAAAGTCCTCGAAATCTGTGATTGAGGGCGGTTCCGCCGCGGTCTCGACGCTTCGGATGGCTGCTTGGTCGAGCGCCAGATCTCTCTGCAGGAGATCGCCGACAACATCGATTAGCAGCTTCTGGACGTTAGCAAGCGGCTTGTAGCCCGACACCGATTGCACACCGAGCGCATGGAGCACGGCGCTGATGTTGCGAAATTTGTACTCGATCGCGCCCGTGTTTCGCGCGGGAAGCTGATTGGCAAGTTGCCGGATGACCTGTGCCTTGACGAACGTTTGCCCGAGTTCCTGCATTCGCAGCATGCGCAGGTAGGCCACCACTGTGGCCTCAACCTCGGCCGCCGACCACGACTCCCCCGCTATACCATCCTCGATCGCCATGCTTCCCCTCCGTCGACGCTTTCCAGGATAGTGGATGTGTTTTGACCCGTCATTGGCCGGATCGGCCTGCTCGGCCGCGCCGTTGACGGGTTGTGGTGGCGGGCCGGGGCCCGCCCTACGGTGTTACGGACGAAACCGCATCCTTCGCATAGACTTCGGCGCCCACCCCTGCCGCCGTCGTCCATGACCCCCCACTCCCGCCTGACCGAGCTGCGCCTGCTGCTGGGCATCGAGCGCAATACCACACGGCATGGCGAGAAGTGGATATCGGGCATCGGCGCGCTGATGGGCATCCTGGCGGTGTACGGGCTGACACGGTGGGCGTTCCCCACCGAGGCCGCCTCTGCCGTGGGCGGCGCGCTGATGGTCACCTCGATGGGCGCCTCCGCCGTGCTGCTGTTCGCCGTGCCCCAGGGCGCGCTGTCGCAGCCCTGGGCCGTCGTGGGCGGGCACCTGCTGTCCGCCTTCATCGGCGTGAGCTGCCAGAAACTGTTCCCCGGCCACGCCTGGACCGCCGCCGTCGCCGTGGGCCTGGCCGTGCTGGGCATGTACTACCTGCGCTGCATTCACCCGCCTGGCGGCGCCACCGCGCTGGCTGCGGTGATCGGCGGCCCGGACGTGCACGCGCTGGGCTACGGCTACCTGCTGATGCCCGTGCTGATCAACGTCGCGGCCATCCTGGCCATGGCCATCGCCTTCAACGCGCTGTTCCCGTGGCGCCGCTACCCGGCCCACCTGCACCGCCGCCGCCAGGCCTCGCGCATCACCCAGCCCGCGCAGCGCCAGTTCGAACTGACCCAGGAAGACTTCTCCGCGGCGATGGAGCAACTCAACTCCTACGTCGACATCACCACCGAGAACCTCACCGAACTGCTGGAACTCGCCAAGCAGCACGCCGAACGCAACATCACCCACCCCGACGCGATCCTCCGCGGCCGCTTCTACAGCAACGGCAAGCTCGGCCGCCTGTGGAGCGTGCGCCACGTGCTGGAAGGCGAAGGTCCGGCATTGGCGTATCGCGTGGTCGCCGGTGAGCACATGGGCAGCGCCGGCACGGCCACGCCCGACGAGCTCCGGCAGTGGGCGCGCTTCGAGGTGGCGCTGCAGGACAATGGGCGGTGGGTGATCGCGGATTGAGCCCTCTTCAGGCCCGCTCAGTCCACCACCGATCCCCGCAACAACGCCATCGCCTGCGTCCGCGACTGCACGCCCAGCTTCTCGTAGATGCGGGTAAGGGTGTTGCGCACGGTCTTGTCGCTGATGAAGAGCGACGCCGCGATCTGCGCGTTCGTCTGCCCGGACACCAGTGCGGCGACGATGTCGCGCTCACGCTGCGTCAGTGCGGCCAGAGGTGCTTCGCCGCGCGCGCTGCCGCCGAGGAAGGCCAGCACCTCTTCGCGGAACCGCTGCCATGCGGGCTCATGCTCGAGCAGAACGTGGTTGCGCGAGTCCAGCTCGACGAAGCGCGCACCGGGAATGCCTGCCGCCAGCAGGCGGCCTTCCTCCAGCGGCACCACGCTGTCCTGGCGTGCATGCAACACCAGGGTCGGTGCCGCGACCTGGCCGAGCAGGGTGGTGACGTTGATGTGCGCGCGGGCTTCCAGCAGGGCGCCTGCCGCCTCCGCGGTGGTCGTGATGCGCGCGAGTTCGTTGAACCAATGGACCTGGGCTTCGGAGGCCTCCGGAATGAAGCGCGAGGTGAACACCTGGCGGAACACCGGGTTCTGGTCGGTCCAGCCGACCCGCGCGATGTCGATGATGGCGCGGTACAGGCGCGCCGCTTCTTCGTTGCCGCGCTCGTACGGACCGCGCGCATAAGCGCCGTAGAGCAGCAGTTTCGAGACGCGCTGCGGATGCTTCACCGCATAGGCGATGCAGGCGGCCGCGCCCTGCGAGACGCCCATGAGTGCGAAGGGTTCGCGCAGGTCGGCCGCGTCGATGACGGCTTCCAAGTCGCCCAGCCAATGGTCCAGGGTGAGCCCACGCGCGTCGCCGCCCGTCATGCCGCAGCCGCGTTCGTCGTAGCGGAGCAGGCGGTAGTGTTGGCCGAAGAACCGGTACCAGTGGCGCCAGATCGGGCTTTCCAGGTCGTATTCCAGGTGGCTCAGCCAGTTGGCCGCCTTGACCAGTACCGGCCCGCTGCCGAGCGACGCCCAGGCCAGGCGCGCGCCGTCGCCGGTGGTCAGGTAGCGGATCGCCTGCTGCATGCGGCCGTCCCGAAAGGGAACCGGTCCGCAGTGTAGCCGGGACATTGCTCCCCTGCGCTGTGTGCGCGGAGCCACACGTCGGGACATTGTTCCCCTGCCGTGGCAGGCGCGGACGGGCGACGCTGGCGGTTCCCCATCCCGCGCAGGCAGCGCTCCCCCGGTCCTGCCGCGCATGCATCGCGAGGTTCCGATGAAACGCACCCTGATCCTGCTCTACGGCGTGGCCTGCTACGCCGTGTTCTTCGCCACGTTCCTGTACGCCATCGGCTTCATCGGCAATCTGTGGGTGCCGAAGGGCATGGACTCCGCACCGACCGCGCCCTTCGCCATCGCACTGCTGATCGACCTGGGCCTGCTGGCCCTGTTCGCCGTGCAGCACAGCGTGATGGCACGTCCCGCGTTCAAGCGCGCGTGGACGCGGCTGATTCCCGAATCCACGGAACGCAGCACCTACACGCTGCTGTCCAGCCTGGCGCTGATCCTGCTGTTCTGGCTGTGGAGTCCGCTGGGCGGCACGGTGTGGGACGTGCGGGACCCGACGGGACGTGCCGTCCTGTACGCGGTCTACGCCTTCGGCTGGGCGTTGCTGCTGTACACGACGTTCCTGCTCAACCACTTCGACCTGTTCGGCCTGCGTCAGGTCTGGCTGCAGTTCCGTGGCCGGCCCTACACGCCGCTGCCTTTCCGCACCCCGACCGTGTACCGCTGGCTCCGCCATCCGCTGTACCTGGCCTGGCTGCTGACGTTCTGGGCCACGCCGACCATGACGGTGACGCACCTGCTGTTCGCGGTGATGACGACGGTCTACATCCTGCTCGCGATCCGCTGGGAAGAGCGCGACCTAGTCGCCGCGCTGCCGGAGTACGAAGACTATCGCCGGCGCGTGCCGATGCTGGTGCCGGGGACGCGCCGCGCCGCCGGATCCCCGTCGTTCACCAGGTCGCGACCAGTTCCTTGAACGGCGTGGTCGTGCGCAGGCCCTGGTCGTCGAAGTCGGTCACGGCCTTGCCATCGACGGTGACGCGCGTCGGCTTCGTCCGGGTCGGCCAGCTGACCTTCAATGCGGTGTCCTTGTGCAGGCCGGGCGCCAGCGTGATGCGCAGGGTCTGGCCCTGCTGGCGCGCGGCCATTGCCAGCGTGCCGTAGGCAGTCGGCAGGCCGTCCACGCGCAGGCCGTCGCCCGCGACCCAGGCGGGAGGCGTGCCGGGCAGCAGCGACAGCGTGTCGTCGCCTTCGTGCATCAGCATGCCGAAGATCGCGCGCGCGTACTCCGAGCCGATCCACGTGTGCGGCATGTCGCCTAGATAGATGGCATGGCGCGCGTCCGAGTACACCACCTCGGCCAGCACCTGCCACGGCGCGGGGCGGCGGTGGCCGAGGAAACGCATCAGCAGCTCGTGCGCTTCCTGCGGCCGGTTGAGATGCACGTAGGTCAGCACATTGCGGATCTCGTACGGTGTGTACGCGTACAGCGCGCCGGGCACGTCGCGCTTGCGCACGTCGTCCAGGTAGCGATCGAAGGTGATCTTCAACGCATCGGCCGGCATCACGTCCTGCTGTCCGGCCGGATCCAGGCCGATCGACAGGCTGGTCGGGTCGCTGCCGCCCATGTCGGCGTCGGCAGGGATGGTGTCGATGCCCTTCCACTTCATCGTCGCGCGAATCGAGGCGGCCATCGATGCGCGCAGCGCCGCGTACTGCTCGCGTGCCCAGGCAGCCGTCTTCGGATCGCCCCACTGTTCGGCCAGCCAGGCGCCGTCGTGCCAGCCCTTCAGTGCCCAGTAGTCGTCCCAGTAGCTGTGCGTGGGCACCGGATAGCCCTCGTGGCTGATCGACGGCGCCAGGATGCCGTGGAAACGCTCCGGTGACGCCTGGTCGGCGAGATAGCCGGGCACCATCGTGCGCTCGCGCAGCTCCTGCATGAACTTCATCGCCCGCGTCACCTTGTCCTGGTAGTCGCGCACGCTGCGCGCACCGCCATCCAGGCGCGCGAGTTCGGCGACCAGCCAGATGAACTGCCCCTGGCTGTCGTATTCGATGTCGGAACCGAACCCCGTGTTGACCGATCCGTCGTCGTTGAGGATCGGCGATACCAGGCCGTTTTCGTGCACGGCGTGTCCCGCGTACCACTGCAGGTAGTCGCGCGCGGTCTTCGGCATGCCCATGCGCACCAGCGTGGCGGCGGTGGCGGCGCCGTCGCGGATGAAGGAGCGGTTGTAGTTGCGCGGCCCCGGCTGCATGGCGTGGCCGCTCTGGTTGATCAGCATGTAGGCCGCCTGCGCGCGCAGCATGTCGACCAAGGACGCATCCGGAAGCGACAGGCCGATGCGGCCCAGGCGCGCCTGCCACTGCGCGGCGACCTGGTCGCTGAGCGTGTCGAAGGCGCCATCGCCAACGAGTCCTTCCATGTCGATCACCGGCGCGGCCGGCAGCGGCTTGGCGGGATCGATGCGCGCTTCACCGAGGGCGAAGGCGATCACGATGTCCTGCGTCGCGCCCGGCGCCAGCGCCACGTCGTAGCCCAGCTGGCCGGCCGCCAGGCCGCTGTCGTCGTGCGCCTGCTGCGCATCGGGCAACGCATCGGCCATCAGCAGGCCGGTGATCTCGCCCTCGCCATGCGCACCGAACGTCGAGGCGGACGCGCGCGCCACCGGGGTCAGCGACTGGAACAGCGTGCGTCCGTTGACCGCCACCTGCGCCGCGTCGCCGCTGCCAACGGCGATGTCGCGGATCGGCGACGGTCCGCCGTTCTGCCACGGCGGGCTGACCTGCATGGGTCGCGTCAGCAGGTTGAAGCTGCCGGCGACCGGCGTGGTGCCGGTGTTGCGCAGGCGATAGCGCACCAGCGTGACCGGCGCGCCGCGTTGTTCGATGGCGATCGCGGCCGTGGTCAGTTCCAGGCCGGGTTGCGGCGACCATTGCACGGTGGGCATCGGCATCCAGCCGTCGCGCAAGGCATGGGTGATGTGAGTATCCGCATTCGCCGCGCTCGCGCGGCCGTTGGCATCGCGCCAAACGGGCTGCACCAGCGGCGCGCCCTTGAAGGCTTCGACGTGGCCGAATTCGTCGAGCACCGACTTCTGCCGGCCGGCGGGAATGCCCACGGCCGTCCAGTACACCTGCTGCTGGTGCAGCGACGAGGGGAACAGCGCCCGGTGCTCGCGCGACGCCGCGAGTTCGTAGCGCTTCATCGCCGTCATCACCCGCTTGGGCCCGATCAGGCGCAGGCGCTGCAGCGTCGGGACCTGCGTGCCTTCGCCGCGCACGCTCAGGCGCAGCGCGGACAGCGTGCGCGCCTGGCTGTCGGCGAGGAAGGCGCTGTCGCCGAAGGCGCGCGGCTCTTCCGCCAGCACGATCCAGCGGTCCGAACTGGCTTCGCGGCCTTCCAGCCGGGCGGCGCGCGGCGTGTCCTTCCACGCCACTTCCAGGCCGGCCACGGACATCGGTTTGGGCAGGTCGATCCGCAACTGCCGCGTGCCATCGGCCGCGGGCTTGGCGGTCATCGCATGCGCCTCGCCGGCTTCTGACCACAGCGCGGCGGGATCACCGCTCACGCCGGTGATGCGCGGCGTTTCGTCACCGGCATACGGCTGGAATTCGAATACCGACACGCCCCAGTCCGCCGAGCGGTCGGGGGCGGCCAGGCGCAGGTAGCGCGCCTGCACGGTGGGGAACACGTCGTACTCGATGCCGCCCACGC